>Ga0209051_1002506_pt1 | contig 13053 bp, 9 predicted proteins | sample AraplaCvi_mMS_r2_2_FD_184286 | JGI IMG/M metagenome (GOLD analysis project Ga0209051, IMG submission 184286) | Arabidopsis root microbial communities from North Carolina, USA - plate scrape MF_Cvi_mMS_r2 (SPAdes) (version 2) | ecosystem: Host-associated > Plants > Roots > Endosphere | place: USA...
CGGCACCACGAACACGCGGATACCGAGATTGTGCGCCGCCTGAGCCGCCCGCGCCAATTCCTCATCCGATGCCGACGACGGCGCCACGATGAGGTCCTCGGCCTTGATGCTGCGCGCCGCACTCTCGATGTCCTCGGCCTTACCCAAATAAGGCAGCTCCAGCATCTCGGCCTCGGGAGGTTTCACGTCGTCGAGCAGACCGACGGGATTGAGGCCATATTCGGGCACCTGCCGCATCCGCGCCACCAGTTGATAGGCGATCGGTCCCGACCCCAAGATCAGCGCCGGTGCGCCGACGCGGTACTTCTTGCGCAGATGTCGGTAGACCAGCGATCGGGCGAGGCGCACCGACGGCAGCAGAATGGCGGCGCACACCCACAGCCGGACGACGAGATCGCTTGGCCGGACGTAGTTCTGGAGAATTTCACCCGGCGGGAGCGCTGGCACGAACACCATCAGCAATGTCAACGTGCCCAACGCTGCCACCGCGACGGCGGTCTCCACCGGCTCGAAGTCGTCGAGGAACTTGAAGTCCAGCTTGCGCACGTACAGCGAGCGGGTGCTCAGCACCAGGATGACGAACGGCACGAAGGCCCAGGAGTAGGCCAGGACGTTGCGATGATCCTCGGTGTTGGGCAACCACGCATGCGCCGCAGCAACCGAAGCGACCGCTGCCAACACGTCGAGGACGAGGGTGATCGTGATGTGCCACCGGTCCGAGCGAAACCGATCCATCCAATGTGGGTTGGTCATCGGGGTGCGGGCCATCGGGATCTTGGCACTCGACCCCGTCGCGGACGACGTGGCACGCGACTCCGACACGTGCGTCATCGCGTTCACGTCAATCTCACCCCGCTCCCCCGCAAATACTTGGCAGGACCGACTCTAATGGTGATTGACGTGGACGTCGGTATTTATCCGACATTCAGTGCGTTTGCCGCACGCGGTCGGCGTATGCCCTACCGGTGGTTGGACCCGAAGGCCCTCTCGGCCGCGAGGCTGGCGAAGTCACCGAGGATCTGGACGTGCCCGGTGGTCCAGAGCCGGGGTTCCTGGTCGAAAACGCACAGCGTGCCGATGGCGTTGTGATCGTCGTCGACGAGCGGGATGCCCAGGTATGCCACCACGGTGCCGTCGACGACGGCCGGGTGGTTCTTGAACACGGGGTGAATGCGCGCATCTTCGATGATCAGCGGGGTGCCCTTTGCCAGCGCATATTGGCACACCGACCGGTCCAGGGGCGTCTGCCTGTCTTCCGGCGACGTTCCACCGATGCCCACCTTGCTCTTGAAGAACTGTCGGTCGACGTCGACCAACGACACCGCCGAGCTGGGTGCGTCCAGGGCGGCCGCGGCTGCCCGGGTGATCCGGTCGAACGCTTCGTCCGGCGGCGTGTCCAACAGACCGGTGGCATACAGCGCCCGTAGTCTCGACGGGTCGTTTACGGTCTCTGAAGTGTCCGGCATGGCGGACACAGCAAACACTCCAGACGCGGCGAGATGCGTCATCAACTCGATGAAGCGGGGGCTGTCCGTGGCCCGCTGCTCGTTCACCATCCGCGATGCTACGGAGCGCGCCACGTACGTGCGGACGTCCTCGCCGACGACGCGTGCACACTCCTCCAGCTCGCGGTTGAGCCAGTCATCGAATCCCGTCAGCGAGCTCGTCACCTGCTCACGGTATCTGAGTAGGCGGGTTCTGCGTCAGCTCACGACCAAGGCGACCGCGACGCGATTGTCTCGGACTCGTGAATTGGTCGATGACTTGCAAAAGATTTCACGCCAGTCACCGTAAGATCCGCTCCTATGTCACGGGCCGCGGCACCGCCGCTCACGGTGTCGCGCCAGGCGCCCAGAGGCAGGAGCGCGCGGCTCGCGGCGGGAACAGTCGTCGGTGCACTGGTCGGGGCGGTCATCGGGGGATCGTGCTTCGCGGCGATGCGCACCGAGTCCACCGCCACCGCGCTGGTGCGGATCACACCGCCAGCGCAGTTGACCGCGTTGGCCACCGGCGCCGACCGAAGCACGCCGGACACGGAGGCCTACATCACCCAGTACGTGGCCGGCGAAGTGACGTACCTGTCTGGGACGGGCTTTACGCGCACCGTCGGCACGAGCCTCGGGCAGTCCGACTCGGCCAACGTCGAGGTGCTGCAGGAAAAGGGCTCGGCGGTCATTGATTTCAGCGGCAGCGCCGCCTCCAATGAGGAGGCTGTTCGGTTGGTACAGGCAGCCATCGACGTCTACCGCGCACAGATCGGTGACCGGTCGAAGAACCAGTTGCAGACAATTCTTCCAGCCCTGGACGGGTGGGCAGCAGAAGCCAACGCCGCCGGCGATCTCGCTCGCGCACGCGACGTCCAAACCCTCCGCGAATCAATCGGTCTCGCGGCGGGCGCGCCCGCGACGATCGAAGTGCTGCAGGCGCCCACCGCGCAGGGAGCATCCGAGAGCCGATGGCTGCTCGGTGCGGTCCTGGGCGCGCTCGTGGGCGCAAGCCTGGTGCCCCTACGTCAGCTCGCCCGCCGTCGCAGGACGGGGACTTTGATCGACGCCAAGGACGTCGCCGCCTACGTCGACCGGCTGATCGGGCCGCCGGTTGACCTCGAACAGGCTGTGCGCCAAGACCAGTCGAGCGCACTGGCGCGAACGCTCCTGGCCCAGTGCACATCGGCGGGATCCGACCGGGTCGTGGTGGTCGTGGGGGCGTCCTCGTCATCCGGAACCGCGGTCGTCGCGTCGTTGCTCGCGGCGGCTGCCGCGGAGGCCGGGCCCGTGACGGTCCTCCGCCTCCAGGATGAATCCGGGTCTCCGTTTGGCACCGTCGAGCCTGACGCGACGGTCGTCGTCGACGCCGGCGCGCTCGGAGACTCGTGGCTGCTGTCGGAAGCGGTGCGCCGAGCCACCGATCTCATCGCGGTCGCGCGGCTCGACGTCGACACCGCCCAGCAGATGTACCTGGTGCGCTCCGCCACGTCGGGGAGCAACGTCGACCTGGCGGGCATCGTGACGTTTGGCGCGAAGCACGGACTCTCGCGTCATGGCGGACGACAAGTCGTGACGACCAATTCGACCCAGACCTGATGCCTGGCACCAGGCACCTGGCAGCCGTGACGCAGGTGGTTGCGGGTCTGGCGCTCAACGCCTTTCCGGCGATATTTCTTGCCGTCTACGCCCGAATAGCGCCAATCGACGCTCAAGGCTTCCTCGCCTTGGCGCTGGCGATCGGGGTCTATGTGGCCCAGCTGTTGAACGCCTTCATCGTCGAAGGACTCTTGGCGACACCGGGTGTCGACCACCGCCTCACTCTTCCGACATGGACCGCATTGCTCAGCGTGGCGGCCGCGGCAGCGCTCGTCGCCGGACCTGCAGTCGCCCACCCCGCGGTACTGCTGTTCAGCGCTATCGGACTAATGTCCGGATTGCTCGTGACGAGGTCCATCGGCATGGTTCGCGGTGACTGGCAGCGCGAAGCGGCCGCGGCGATCGCCTTGATCACCGCCGGCGCGGCCGCACTCGTCTTGGCCATCCACCACAACGACCACTGCGTGCGAGTTCTGGCCGCGGGAGCCTTGGTGGCAACACTGGTCCGGTATCGGCCCCGGAGTGCGCGCGGTTTCTCCGGGATGCCGCCCGACGTCCGGAGATCGGGCTGGGTGACGGCGGAGACCGCGGTGGTGGGCGCAGTGCAGCCCGCGATCACGTCGATCGTCCTGGTCACCATGGGGCCGGCCGCATCGGTCGGATTCCGCGTCATCTCCACGGTCTCGAATGCCCTCGAACCGATCATCGCCTACGGCCGGTTCCGGCTGCTCGCCCACGGCCATCACGGTGAGGTCGTGATCGTCGCCGGCATCTTCGTTGCCGGTCTCGTCGGGGTTCTAGCTGGCGCGTTCGGTGGACTTGGCAGCCTCATCTTCGGTCCGGCGTGGGCGAATGTCGGTGCGGTGGCGTTGATCTTGGCATGCCTGTGGAAGGGCCTGATGTTGACGTCGACGGTTCCCTTCGCGGCACTACGACGGGCTGGCGAGACCACCATCGTCTTCTGGGTGCGGGCCACGAGCACCGTGGTCTACCTCGCGATGGGTGTTGGCTTCCTCCTGGGTTGGCATTCCAACACCGCCATCTTCATCGCCTTCGTCCTGTCCGAATCCTTCACCGCGGTCTTGTATCACGTCGTGGCACGACGGAATGCGCCTGGATACGACGTGAAGGTCTCCAGGTCGTTCGGCAAGAACAACGATGCTCGTAACTGACTGGCGTGGATCACCGCCCGCAGAGATGGCGCAGCTCTCGCCTGCGTCGAGGTGGTTCAACCCGGCCGTCTTCATCCTGGCGCCGGTTGGAGCATCGTTCGGCGCGTGGCTGGTTCTGGGCGGTCTGTACGTGCTGGGGTACGCGGGTGGCTCCTGGGAGAAACTTGCCGGCTTCTCCACGCCGGCCAACCTGACGCTGCGAAGTGTCGTACTGCTCGTCTTCTGGTACGCGGCGGTGGTCGCCGTCTCCATGGTCGGATGGCGCATCGGGCGTCACGCACAGCCGCGCCCCGCCACGGTCCACCTCACGGCCTCACCAACGTTTGAACGCCGATACTTCTTCGTGATCCTGCTTGCCGCAACTGTGGGTATCGGCTATTCGCTCTACCAAATCGGCAGTCCGCTGGCGATCATCTCCTCGCTGAGTGCGCAGACCGGCAACGACCTCTACAGCTCCCTGTCGAAGACCACTTCGCCCACGACGCTGAGGTATTCGACGATCCTGGCTGCACCGGTGGGCGTCTACCTGTGGCGGCGAAGGCTGATCGCCTGGCCGTACATGGTCTTCGCGGTGACGCTTCTGCTGGCCAACGCCATGCTGGCGCACCGACTCTCCCTCCTCATGGCGAGCGTGGTCTACCTCGCGATGTGGGCGCGGGAATGGAAGAAGACCCGCCGAAGTGCGGTCACGACGACCAATCGATGGCTGGCGATCATCGCCATCGCGGTGGTGGGATTCAGCGTCCTGGGCGCCCTCAACTACTTCCGCAACGCGAACTACTACCGTGACGCCGGCGTCTCCAACCCGGCGGCGATGAACCTGTACCAAATGGGGGCCTATCTCGCGGTGCCCGCCCAAGTGTCCATCGGGGTGTCCGATGCCGTCATGAGCGGCGCGTGGCACGTGCCGTCAGACCCCGTGCACGCCTTGACGGCAATCGAACCGACCTTCCTGCAGTTCGAAAAGGTGAGCAAGGACGACAGCTGGAAACGAGCATCGGTGTTCGGTTACTCGGTGAAGTTCGCGCCAAACTTCTTCACCGTGTCGGTGTTCGCCGACACCTACGCGTTGTACGGCACATGGGGATGGGTCTACACATTCGGCCTCTACTCGTTCGCCGGCTACCTCTTGGCGCGGATGATTCGGTACGGCACCGTGATCGCCGGGTCGGCCGGCGTCGTCGCCTACTGTTTCTCCGAGATGTGGCGCATCCAGATACTGAGCTACGGAATCGTGATCTACCTGCTGCTGCTCACGGTGGGCGCCGCATTGATCGCCGGGGTCACCACCACCCGCGCCGCCGGTCGGCGGCTGCCGACATAGACGCGTGGGTCCATCACGTCAAACGGCCTTCGAGCGCCGGCAGGAACTCCGGGTTCGCCCACGTCCGGGTCAAGGTCTCGTCCAGATCGTGCGCGGGTCGCCAGTCGAAGACTTCGGCGATGTGAGAGATGTCGGCACCGAGGAATGGCCGGTCGACCGCACGCGTGCGGGCAGGATCTTGCCGGACCTCGAAGTCCAGGCCAAGGACTGACCGCATGCGAGAAAGGATGTCGTCGACCGAGTACTGCCGCCCACTGCCGAGGTTCACCGTTTCACACGCCACGCCTTCGGGATTGGTTCCGAGCGCCGCGGCTGCGAACCCGTTGGCGGCGTCGAGGACGTCGATGTAATCGCGTTTCGGCCAGGTATTTCCGAGACTTATCGAAGCCGCCCCCTCGCGCAGCTGCGCGACTATCGCAGGCAGCAGGTGCGGATTGGTCTCCCCAGGCCCGATGACGTTGAAGAGTCTGACGATCGCCGCCGTGACACCCCGATCGGCGGCGAACGCGCGCACGTACGCCTCGCCGTGCAGCTTGGTGATTCCGTAGATGTCGGCGGGGCCGAGCGTCGACTCGAATTCGCGGTGCGCCGCTTCGTCGGGCAGGTAGACCGCACCACTACTGGCGAAGACGAACCGGACTCCAGGCGGCAAGCTCGCCAGCAGGTTGACGGTGCCGGTGACATTGGTGGCAACCGCATTGGCCGGGTCGGCGTCACACTCTGGGATGTAGTGAATTGCGGCCAGGTGAACGACGACGTCGGGCCGGAAGTCGTCGACCACCGCCCGAATGGCAGCGGCGTCGCGGATGTCCACCTGCTGAAAGCGAAACCTAGAGTCGCCCTGGTCGAGCCAGCTGGGTGTCCCGTACCGAAGCAAATCGGCCACCAGCACATCGGCTTTCGGGCTCAGGACGCCCACCAGCTCCTTGCCGACGAAGCCTGCGCCACCTGTGATCATTATTCGCACGTGCGTCCCCTCCGCCATGTCGTCTACCGCCCCCCAATGTGCGCTGCTATCGAGAAGGCATCCCACCGTACCCCCGCAGTCGGGATGACATCGGCGAATCGTCTGCCTCGACGAGGCCGACCGCAGTGGCGCCCCGCTGCGACGCAACGTCTTTCGGGTACGTCCCCACCCACGAACTCAACAGGGGACCACCCGGTTCGCGAGCTCCGACGGCTCGACGGTCAACGTCTTGACAACTAGGGCGGGAGACGCCGGATTGCACTCCGCGGATCCGGCCGCGATCATCGGCTGCCACGCGGGTGGCGCAGCTGCCCATCGCACTGCCAGCGCGTCGATGACGCCGTCGGTGTTCTCGACGCGCGCACACGGCATCGGGTCTGCGACGGCGTCCGGGTTGTTCACGGCCAACTCCAGGTCCCCCACCGTGAGTCGACTCGTGTTCTGGGCCGAGAACAGAGTGACCGCCTGGGAATGGTCAACCGTCACGTGATCCATGTGTACGTCGATGGTGCTGGCCAATCCGACACCCCCGTTCCCACCGGCCGCCGAGGTCGAGTCGACGGTGCACGTGCCAAGGGTGACTCCCGTGACGCGTTGACTCGACAACGACTCGACCCGCACCGCCCAGTTCGTGCAGCGTCGCAAGCGAGCGTCGGCCACGCCGACGGAGAAGTCGCTGAAGCGCGGATCGTCGCCCTCGGGCGGGCGAGCGAGCACGTGGATGCCGGTCTCGCAGTCGTCGACGGTAAGACCGCTGACGGACAGATCGCGCGTGCTGACGTAGTCCCACGCCACGTCGTAGCCCGCGGTCGCCGAGTCGACCATGAGCGCGGCCCCATACTGCTTGTCCGACACCGTCAATCCGTTGACGCCGACGCGCTGGGCGCCGGCCACGCGGACACCGTTGGCCCGCCCGCCGGATACGGTGACGTTCTCGATGGTGAAGTCCGCATTCGACCATTCGGTGAGCTCGGGGAAGGCGAACGTCTGCGCTGCGGGGTCGAACGACGGCGGGTCGCTGAAGTACGTCACGAGAGCCAATCCGTCGTCGCCGTTGTCCACGGCGACATGGCCGTCGATCTTCGCGCGACGACACGCATTGAAGTGGAGGCCGTCGGCCTGGGTGTGTTCGACGCGAAGGTTGGAGACGGTGATGTCGGAGACTCCCGACATCACCACCCCGGCTTGCGGTGCCGCCCGAATCACGCACCCCGACAGACTGACTCCACTGACCGGCGCAGGCGCACCGTTCCATCCGCTCGGCGCGACACCGCCACTGGCGGCATACCCGACGATCCTGATTCCGTCGCCCATGGAGCGTTTGGTCTGACGCGCCCACCGGATGGCGACGTTGCGCAAGGAGACGTTCGACGCCGGCCCCGTGATCAGCACGCCATGACTGGTGCCGGTGTCATTTCGTGGGTCGACGTTGTCCATCACCAGTTCGGCGCCGGGCTCGAATTCGACGTCGACCTCGGACAGTCCGGCGATGCAGATGGCTGCCCCCGACCGTGGGTGGGCCTGCGCGAAGCGGTAACTCCCGGCCGGAAAGTGCAGAACGCCGCCCGACGCCAGGGCCGCGACGGCCGAGGTGATCGCCGCCGAGTCGTCTCGATTGCCGTCACCGACTGCCCCGTGGTCTCGCACGCTGACCGTCGGCCTCGACGCCGACGGTGAACAGGCCATGGCGACGATCGCCGGAGACGCCAGAAGCAAGCTCCGTCGCGAGAGGGTCACATCCGGCATTGATCGAGCTTCGCCACGATCGCCGACGCCGCCGCGTCGACCGGGATGAGAGCTTGACGCTCCGTGACGTGCGCCCACCCCCTCGCTGCCAACTCGTTGCGAGCGGTGTCGTCGAGACAGTGGGTGCGCATCAATCTCGCTAGTTCTCCGGGGTCGTGCGGGTTGAAGTAATCGGCGCCGGACCCGCACGTCTCTCGAAGCGACGAGATGTCCGAGCAGAGGACTGCCGTGCGCGACGCCATCGCCTCCAATGGCGGCAGTCCCGCGCCCTCGTTGAACGAGGGCATCACCAGGACATCGGCGCCAGCGACCAGTGCACGAAGGCTCTCGAAGTCAAGCCGGCCGATCATCCGGACCCGATCTCCGAGGGCGCTCGCCGAGGCATGCACCCGTTCGTCGAGCATCTTGACCGAGGCTCCGCTGCCGGCAATGACCAGATCGTGCGGAATATCCTGTCGGACTTCGCCATAGGCCTCGAGCAGAGCCGGCAGGTTCTTGTGCCGCTTGACGTTGCCTAAGTAGAGGACGTACCTGCCCTGCACCGGCGACAGCCCGGCGTCGACGGGCGTGAGCCATTCCTCGCCCACTGGTATCGGTGTGACGACGAACTCGGCCGACGGGACGAAGGTGGCCAGCGCGTCGGCGGCGGCCTGAGTCGGACTGAAGATCGTGCTCGACCTACGTGCGTCGACTTCGAGCATCGCGCGGGCGTAGAGCCGCCGCGCGGCGCGTTGACCGCTGACGTCCTTGGGCAGGAGGTGATTGTCGTCGTGGACCGTGACGAAGCTCAACACACCTCGATTGGCCCGACGCAGGAGAGTGAAAGGGAACGGATAGTGAGGTACCCACATCGCCCTCGGCCGGGTCTCGCGCAAGGCAGCATCCCAGGCCCGTTGCTCGCCGACCGAATACATCGGCGCACCCGGGAATTCGGAGAAGACGACCCTGGTCCCCCCGCCGACGACGGGCGCGTTGCCGCGGTCCGCCAAGACGGTGAGCGTGCGCCGATGCCGGGCGAGCATCCGCTCGAGATGGGGAAGTTGGGTGCGAATGTAGGTGCCTACCCCACTCTGATCGATGTGTCTGGCATCGAACAAGAGGTCCGTCATCGCACCATCGTCGCCCATCGCCGCGGTTCGCGGTCGATCAATCCGAACCATTTATCCGAGACCACGGCCGACGACGATGGGTGAACACCGCCATCAACGGCACCTCGTGAGATGCACCCCTGATGTTCAAGCCACGCTCTGCATTTGCTGCGTCGTCGACGGCAAGTCTCGCGACCAACACCACCGTCGTCGCCGCGCCGACGAGGTCGGGAGTCAGGGTCGCGTCGCCGATCGCCCCTCCGTGTACGACACGGGTCGTCGCCGCTGGTTGGTCGGGGATGAGCTTGACTGCGAGCTCGAAGAGCGACGAGATTTCGGCGGCCCCCGATGCGCGCGATACGCCGACGACGAGGATGACGCGAGTGTGACTGCCGGATGGGCAAATTGCATACAGGGTGCTGGCGAGTCGCGCTCGCTCGGTCGACCCGCTCTCCCGTTCCAACACGTCGAGGTCGACGGCCGGAAGGAAGACACCGTCGGCGCCGTCGGCGACTACTCCCGCCACCGTTCCCACCCCTGAGCGCCGCCAGCGGACGAGAAGCCCGACCGCCGCACACACACCGCCTGCGAGTCCGCCCAGAACCATCCCCGCCACCCACGGCTCGACACCGGGGCCGTCGAGCGTCGGCGGTTGCATCACCAGCAGGTCCCGCGCCATGTCCGCCTGAAGCTGCACGTTGTCCCGCAACCGCCGAATGTCCTGAATGCGTGAGGGATCTGCCCCGCTGCGTGACTCCCACTCGGTGAGCCGCGGCAGAATCGTCCGCAGCTGCTCGTCGACCCGCTGCTCGAGTCGTTCGGCGTAGAGGTCCATCGCCGTCTGGACGGTCCTCGTGGCCTCGTCGCCCGACCGACCGGCGAAGCTCACGGATACCACGGCGGATTCGTTCTGCTCGACGACCTTCACGCGAACGGGTTCGTCCCTCGCCAACTTCCTGGCGACGGCTCGCGCGAAACCGTCTCCGGACAAGTAGTCGACCTCGCCTGCCACGAACTGCGTCGTACCGTCCTGATTGTCAGGGGTCACCTGACGCGCCCCTCCCGCGACGGCCGCCAAGTCGGCGGGATCTTGGAGTCGCAAAAGAGCTGTCGCGGTAACGTTTTGGTGCGCGCCGACGAACGCCAACCCACCCACGAGCATCCCGAGGCAGACTCCTACGAGGGCGCCGACGACCAGCTTGGTCAGCAGTAGCCGTGTTTCGAGCGACGACATCCGCTCGACCGCGCTCGCAGGGACTCTCGACGCATGGGGGCCCAACTGCGGCGCTCCGTCCTCTAGCCGTTGCGAAGGACATGGTAACCGCGCCGGGTTGCTCCGTGGTCCGGACACGACCGGACGCACGGGGACCCATGGGCACCTCGTCAAACGGCGCGTTGTCCTCCCCCAACCTAGGTTTCCCAGTACCGTGCGTCTGCAAAGACGATCAAGAGGCACGTACTCGAGGCGGGAGCGACGGTGTCTTCTCGGCACATCCAGGGGTTTGACATGGCAGCGAGCGCGGGCGCGGGGCGTGCGCCGTTGCGGCGACGCCTGGGCCCGGTCTCGAGAGTTCTTCTCGCGGTCGCGCTGACGGGGACTCTGGCCACCCCGCAGGCGGCACGAGCCGACCCGCTCAACGCAGATCCCGCGACGGCCGACGAGTTGTCCTTGGCGTGGGACGATCTGGGCCTGAACCCCTCCATGACACTGGTCGGTGCAAACAACAATCAGGATTTCACCATTCCGGTTCAACCGGGCATGGCTGTCCGGCGGCTCCGTGGACTCATCCACGCCCCCGTGGACTTCGACGCTGGATTCGTCGAGATCGACGACACGACGGGAAGATTCCTGGCCACGGTGGAGCTGCCTGCGGTCAATTCGGCGCAGGCCGTCGTGCCATTCGACGTCGACGTGTCGGCGGCCCAGCCCAGCCGATCCGGCATCGGACTGTCCTTCACCGTGCGGGAGGCCTCGGTGCCCACCGAGCAGCGGTGCGGCCGGGCCGAGCAAGTTCAACTCAGCGACCTCAGCGCCGTATTCTCGGGAATCGAGCCCGCTCCCAACACCCTTGCCGAGTTCTTTCCTCCCATTCTTCGTGCGCTGACGATCTACGCTCCTCAGAACGCCGATCAGTCCGAGCAACAGGCGGTCTTGACGCTGGCCTCGGTCGTGGCGCGAACGTACGCTCCGCAGAAGACGGCGATCAGGGTGGTGAAGCAACCCCGCGGTGCGACACCGCCGCCGGCGCCGCAACTCACCCGCGCGGTGGTGATCGAATCCGGGGATGCCGCACTGGACGTCGTCGACGCGGGCCGGTCGGATGTGTACCTGAAGGTCACCGGACGGGGTGATCAGCTCGCCGATCAACTGTCACCAGTCGCGAACCAGCTGCAGTCCCTCCTGCAAGTCCCCAGTGCACGGGTCGAGACCGCTGGCGCGAGTGCGGAAACCAGCTCCGATGAGCTGACGTTCGATCAGCTGAAGATCACCGGGGAGAGCACCGTGCTGCGCACGTCGAAGCTTTCGGTGGGGGTCGACCGTTCGGCGCTCGGACCCGGACGCGTAAACGCTGTGCAGGCACACCTTCTCGCCAACTACACGCCGGTCGCGTCACTCGATTCCGCCACGCTGATGGTGCGTGCCAACGGGCACGTGGTGTACACGTCTCCTCTCAACGACAGCGGTCGCGTCGACGCCACGTTCGACGTGCCCGCCGAATTCTTGGAACAGCGAATCGGTCTCGAATTCGACCTGACGTTCAGCCCGCGGCAGCTGTGCAGCCCGACGATCGCGCCGATGACCTTTCAGCTCGACCCCCGCTCGACGTTGACGGTGCGACGAGGCGGACCCGCACTGGGCGGGTTCAGCGCGGTGCCATCGGAATTCAGTCCTGAATTCGTCGTCGCGTTCGACGGTTCGAACCCGAACGAACTCGATTACGCGGCCCGACTCGTGGCGGACATCGCGCGCACGAGTGGCACGGCGATGATGCCGCGCGTGGTCGACGTCGACTCTGCCGCCGATTCGACGACGGACGCTCTGATTCTGGCCAACGCCTCGACGATCGGAAAGACGTCACTTCAGCCGCCCGTCAGCGGTGAAAGCAAAGACGTGCGAGTCGATTTGAGCTCTCAGCTGCGTACCGACATCAACGGCGGCTTGGGTTCGGTGCAGGCCTTCGCCGACCAGCCGCGCAACCGCACGGTCATTCTGGTGACCACGAGCGGCGCATGGTCGCTGGTCGAGCCGGTCCTGGGCTACGTCGACCAATTGCCCGGCGGTTGGTCACGATTGGAGGGCAACGTTGCGGCGGCCGGAGCCGCGGGGATCGTCGAGGACCTGACGATCGATCCTGGCCGGTCGGCGCAGGCCGCACCCCAGGACGATGCGAGCTTGCCGACGTGGCTGGCCGTCGGTGCGGGGTGTGTGGCGCTCGCGGTGGTGGTCGGCGGGACGATTATTTGGCGAAGCCGCCGCCAGCGCACGACGCCTAGCGCCTAGGGAGGGGCCTCGGCGTCGAGATCGTCTGTCGGACGCGTTCTTCGAACGTCGCGGCGATACCCGACCAGTCCAGGGACTTGGCGCCCGTCAGTCCGGCCTGGGAGAAGCCCTCCCACCCCTCCTCGGCCGCCATCAGCGCGTCGGCGACGTCGGCCGGTGCGGTGCCGCAGA
>Ga0209051_1002511_pt1 | contig 13033 bp, 15 predicted proteins | sample AraplaCvi_mMS_r2_2_FD_184286 | JGI IMG/M metagenome (GOLD analysis project Ga0209051, IMG submission 184286) | Arabidopsis root microbial communities from North Carolina, USA - plate scrape MF_Cvi_mMS_r2 (SPAdes) (version 2) | ecosystem: Host-associated > Plants > Roots > Endosphere | place...
AACACGGGCCTGGACGAGGACGCCCTGGCCGCGCTGGGCCTGAAGCTCGGCGCCGATGTCCCGGTGTTCGTCCGTGGCCGCTCGGCGTGGGCCGAGGGCGTGGGCGAGCGGCTCGAGGCGATCAAGCTCCCCCGGCGCTGGTACGTGGTGGTCGATCCGGCCGAGCACGTGCCCACCCCGGCCCTGTTCGCCGCCCCCGAATTGACTCGAAATGCCCCTCGGGCGACAATTTCGGCCTTTGTTTCCGGGGATTCGGCGGAGAACGCCTTCGAACCGGTGGTCCGTGCGCGGCACCCGCGGGTGGCCGCGGCGCTGGACTGGCTGGCGGGCTACGGCCACGCCAGGCTTTCCGGCAGTGGTGGCTGCGTCTTCCTGGAAACGAGAACCTTTGAAGCGGCCCTCGCGGTCGCTTCGCGCTGCCCCGCAGGCTTTACGGCCCACGTGGCGGCGGGTGTCGATCCATCGCCGCTGCGGGTTGCGCAGGCACGGATCGGGGCAAGGGGCTTCGTGTAGTTAAGGACGGAAAGGGCCGCGGGCTGCGGCATGTGATCACGAAATTGTTGGGGCGTCGCCAAGCTGGTTAAGGCACGGGATTTTGATTCCCGCATGCGCAGGTTCGAATCCTGCCGCCCCAGCCACCTCCCGGGGTGGCACTGCGCCGATTTCAACCTAACTGTTCCCTCTAGGAGTCCTCGTGGATACGTCCACCCCGATGCTTTTCACCGGTAACGCGCACCGTGCGCTCGCCGACGATGTTGCCGCACGCCTTGGCATCCCGATGGGCAAGGCCCTCATCGGTCGCTTCAGCGACGGCGAGGCCCAGATCGAGATCGAGGAAAACGTCCGCAAGCAGGAAGTGTTCGTCATCCAGCCGACGGGCGCGCCCAGCGCGGAAAACCTGTTCGACCTGCTGGTGCTGGTGGATGCGCTCAAGCGCGCCTCGGCCGGCAGCGTGACCGCCGTGATGCCGTATTTCGGCTACGCCCGCCAGGATCGCCGCCCGCGTTCCGCGCGCGTGCCGATCACGGCGAAGCTGGCCGCCAAGATGATTGCGACCGCGGGTGCGGATCGCGTGCTGACGATCGACCTGCACGCGGACCAGATCCAGGGCTTCTTCGATATCCCGGTCGACAACGTGTACGCCTCGCCGGTGCTCCTGGCCGACATCTGGCGTCACCACAGCATGGATGACCTGATCGTGGTCAGCCCGGACGTCGGCGGCGTGGTGCGTGCGCGTGCGCTCGCCAAGCGCCTGGACGACGCCGACCTGGCCATCATCGACAAGCGCCGTCCGAAGGCGAACGTGGCCACGGTCATGAACATCATCGGCGACGTGGAAGGCAAGACCTGCGTGCTGGTGGACGACATCGTCGACACCGCCGGCACGCTCTGCGCCGCCGCGGCGGCGCTGAAGGAAAAGGGCGCCCGCAAGGTCGTCGCGTACTGCGTGCACCCGGTGCTCTCGGGCGCCGCGATCAGCAACATCGAGAACTCCCAGCTCGACCAGCTGGTGGTCACGAATACGCTGCCGCTGCGCGATAACGCCCGTAACTGTGCGAAAATCCGCCAGTTGTCGGTCGCGGAACTGCTCGCGGAGACGATCCGCCGCATCGCCTACGGCGAATCGGTGAGCTCGCTCTACATCGACTGATCCACCGTTTTTTCGGTCTTCCCTGGTCGCGGGGAAGACCTTTACCACCGCCGCGAGGCGGTTTACTTGAGGCAACACCACCATGGCTACCAACCACAAGCTCACCGCCACGAGCCGCAAGATCGAAGGGAAGGGTGCGAGCCGCCGCCTTCGTACCGCGGGCTACGTGCCGGCTATCGTCTACGGCGCAGGCGCCGAGCCGCAGGCCATCCAGGTCCTGCACAACGACATCCTGCTCGGTTCGCGCTTCGAGTCGTTCTACTCGTCGGTCATCGAACTGACCGTCGACGGCAAGGCGCAGAAGGTCCTGATCAAGGACTGGCAGAAGCACCCGTTCAAGCAGCTCATGCTGCACATGGACTTCCAGCGCGTTAACGAGAACGAAGCCGTTCGCGTCGCCGTGCCGGTTCACTTCCTGAACCAGGAAAAGAGCCCGGCTGGCAAGACCGCTGGCCTGGTCATCTCGCACAACCTCACGGAAGTCACCGTGTCGTGCCTGCCGAAGGACCTGCCGGAGTTCATCGAACTCGACCTGGCCGACCTGAAGGCTGGCGACATCGTCCACCTGTCCGACCTGAAGCTGCCGAAGGGCGTGGAAGTGCCGGAACTGGGCCTGGGCAAGGAGCACGACGTCGCCGTCGTCACCGTCGCCTCGATCCAGGAAGAAGTCGACCCGACGGCCGAAGGCGCCGAGGGCGCTTCGGACGAAGCCAAGTAATCGGCTCGTGGCCCGCGGCGCACTGCGTCGCGGGCCACGCGTTTACTTCGCATGGCGTCACTACGTCTTATCGTCGGCCTCGGTAACCCGGGGGCCGAATACGTCAGGACCCGGCATAACGCCGGGTTCTGGTGCGTGGATGCCCTTGCCCAGGAGCAGGGCGAGCGCTGGTCGTTCGACGGCAAGCTGCACGGCGAGACCTGCAAAGTGCGCATCGGCGGCGAGCCTGTCTGGCTTTTGAAGCCGGCCACGTTCATGAACAAGAGCGGCATCGCGGTTGTTTCCGCGCTGCGCTACTACAAGATCGAGCCGGAAGAGTGCCTCGTCGCCCACGACGAACTGGACCTCTCGCCCGGCACCGTCCGCATGAAGTTCGATGGTGGCCACGGTGGCCAGAACGGCTTGCGCGACATCATGGCCCACCTGGGCCACGGCAAGTTCCACCGCCTGCGGGTCGGCATCGGCCACCCGGGGCACAAGGACAAGGTCACCTCGTGGGTCCTCGGCCGCGCGAACGCGGCTGACGAGGACGCCATCATGCACGGCATCGGGCGCGCGTTCGACGTGCTGCCGCTGGCGCAGGATGGCAAGTTCGAAGAGGCGATGAAACGCCTGCACACGGTCGCCTGACCTCTTTAAAAAAACTACCGGATACAGAGTTCGCCATGGGCATCAAATGCGGCATCGTCGGCCTGCCTAACGTCGGCAAGTCCACCCTGTTCAACGCGCTGACCAAGGCGGGTATCGCTTCGGCCAATTTCCCGTTCTGCACGATCGAGCCGAACACCGGCATCGTGCCAGTGCCGGATCCGCGCCTGGATGCACTCTCGGCGATCGTGAAGCCGCAGAAGATCATCCCGACGACCATGGAATTCGTGGACATCGCCGGCCTGGTCGCTGGCGCCTCGAAGGGTGAAGGCCTCGGCAACAAGTTCCTCGCGCACATCCGCGAGACCGACGCCATCGCCCACGTCGTCCGTTGCTTCGAAGACGGCAACATCATCCACGTCGCCAACAAGGTCGACCCGATCTCGGATATCGAAACGATCGATACCGAGCTGGCGCTGGCCGACCTGGAATCCGTGCTGAAGGCGCTGGACCGTGCGACGCGTTCGGCCAAGGCCAACGACAAGGACGCGCTCGCCCGCAAGCCGGTGCTCGAGAAGCTGGCCAAGGTGCTCGACCAGGGCCGCAGCGCACGTTCCGCCGGCCTCGACGCCGACGAAAAGGCGCTGGTCCGCGACATGTTCCTGATCACCATGAAGCCGCTGATGTACATCGCCAACGTGGCGGAAGATGGCTTCGAAAATAACCCGCACCTTGACGCCGTTCGCGCCCGCGCGCTGGAAGAGGGTGCCGAGGTGGTGCCGGTGTGCGCCGCGATCGAAGAAGAGCTCTCGCAGCTCGACGACGCCGAGCGCGACGAGTTCCTGCAGAGCATGGGCCTCGACGAGCCGGGCCTGAACCGAGTCATCCGCGCCGGCTACAAGCTGCTCGGCTTGCAGACCTACTTCACCGCCGGTGAGAAGGAAGTCCGCGCCTGGCAGGTCCGCGCCGGCTCCACCGCGCCGCAGGCCGCCGGCGTCATCCACACCGACTTCGAGCGCGGCTTTATCCGCGCCGAAACCGTCGCCTACGATGACTACATCAAGTACAAGGGCGAGCAGGGGGCCAAGGAAGCCGGGCGCCTGCGCCTGGAAGGCAAGGAATACATCGTGAAGGAAGGCGACGTACTCCACTTCCGCTTCAACGTCTGATCAAAAAGCCCCGGCCATGCCGGGGTTTTTTTTAGGTTCTTCACGTATTACCGGAGTCGTCGGGTGCATCGGCGCCTCGTGCATCGGTTCATTCGCTGGCGCGAATGCGTGTACTGAGCGGCTTGCGCCGCCTTAGGCTGGTGGCTTCCCGGGATCGGGAGCGGTCAGGTCCTGGCGGCCGCCAGGCGCGGACCTACGGACCGGGCCGTAGCTCCCTTGTCGCGAAAGTCGTTGCCGCACGCGGCCCTCCGCTCATGTCGGCCGCCAGGGCCTGACCGCCCACGAGTCGATGCGCCCCGTTTCGTGTCGCACGAGCCCGCATACCGAAGCGCCGCCCCTGACGGGCCCAAGGGCCTGCCCACCCGCAGCTTCCGCAACCGACAAAAGCGAGGCGACGTAAGCCGCTGATCACATGCGTTCGCATTTGCGAATGAACCGATTCGAAAGAGGGATGCAGTACTCGTCCCCGGACCTCCGCGAGGTACCTTTTTTAGGTCCAGGTATCGTGCAGCACGCGTCGGAAGAGCGTCGATAGCGCGGCATCCTCCTCGCCGCCGGCATGGCGTACCTGCTGCGGTGGAACGGTGTGCTCGAGTCGCTCCAGTTCGTCCTCAATGAACGACTGGATCGGCGGGATGCGCGGTGAGAGCCCCATTTCAGGGGATTCGCGCTTGACCGCCAGCAGGTCGTCGATCGCCCGCTGGAGCGGCGTGCCGGGCTCGATCACCGTGCGCAGGGTTTCGAATTCGATGGGTGCCGGTTTGCCGAAGCGTTCCAGCCAGCGTACGGCGAGCAAAGGGCGCAGGACATAGAAGTATTTCTTTAGCGGAACCAGTTCGTCGCGCAGGTATCCGCGGTAGTTGGTCTTCGCCATGCTGCGGTAGTGGTAAGTGCCGCGCTCTACCGAATAAACCTCACCCAGAAGCGCCCTGGCCGCCTCGTGAAACGGGCCGCTGCGCTCGTAGATGATCGGCGACTGGATCCACTCGACGAACCCCGGGTTCGAGCGACGAAAGAGTCGCAACGCCTTGCGCACATCCCAGCCGTTGATGTCCATCTCGTCCACGATCGGGTACTCGATAACGTCACGCTGTTCTTCCAGCGAGACCGAGAGGTACCACTCCGGACGGTGTACGTAGATGAAGCGGGCGTCGTAATCGCTGTTCGGTGAGGCGAAGCCCCAGGCGCGGCTACCGGATTCGACGGCAAGGAGCACTTTGACGTCGTGTTCCTCTTCAGCGCGGCGCAGGCGGCGCGCCACTTCTTCCCTTACTTCGTCACTGATCATGCGTGGCTTCCCTGCGCGGTATTCAGATCATGGTGCCATGGGCCGGCGCCCCGGTGTCAGCCCCTGCGCCAGCGCCGGGCCATGACGCCCCAGAGCGTCATGAAGGTCGCGACGCCGAGCGACCAGGCCAAGCCGTGCGCGTCCATGTGTGCGCCGTGTAGCGTGCCGCGAATCGCGGCCGCGTTGCCTAGGTCGTGGGCGTCGCCGATGGTCATTAGTGCCTGGACGATGACGAAGACGACCGGGAACATGATGGCGGCCGGAACGGCACGCACCACCACATGCAACGCGTCCGCGGCGTCGGTCCAGCTGACGAACCAGTCCATTGCGCTCATGGCTCCCCCTTTTCGACATAGTGCCTGAGGCATGAACGGGTGTCTAGCCGCACAATTCAATCGCTTGCAATTTAATAGTCGCGTCCCTACATTCGGGACATGAGCGAGAAATCCTCCCCCGAAGGCCTCCAGCCCCCGCGCACCCTCGACGGGCAGCTTTGCTTCGCCCTGTACTCAGCCAACCTGGCCATGGGCAAGGTGTACCGCCAGCTTCTGGCGAAGCTGGACCTGACCTACCCGCAGTACCTGGTGATGCTGGTGCTATGGGAGCGGGATGGCGTGACCGTGTCGGAGCTGGGCGAGAAGCTGTTCCTGGATTCGGCGACGCTGACGCCGTTGCTCAAGCGGCTGCAGGTGGCCGGTCTGGTCGAGCGTACCCGGAGCAAGGCGGACGAGCGGCAGGTCATCGTGACGCTGACCGATGAGGGCAGGGCGCTCCAGGCGAAGGCCGCGGATGTACCGGTCGACCTGTTCTGCGCGATGAGCTGCGATGTCGAGACGCTGGGCTCGTTGAAGCAGCAGTTGGAGATGCTGCGTGGGAATCTTGCGGATAGTGTGAAGTAGGCGCGTCGCTGCTTCATGGCTCCGTTGGCTAACGCGCGCAAGCGCGCTCCCACAAGGCGTGGTGCATAGCCGCTGTCTTGTGGGAGCGCGCTTGCGCGCGATGAGTGCCCTCAGGGCTGCCCCGTCACCGACCGCTGGATGTGATCGAGATACTGATCGAGCTCGTTGATGCTCGCGAATACCTCCTTTACCGGCACCGCCTTCACGATCTCGAAGACCTTCTTCACCTGCGGCTGCGGGTTGAGCAGCAGCGTGCGCGCACCGCGGTCGTTCATCTGCTTGCGCAGCTGGGCCAGGCTGCGCAGGCCGGCGCTGCTGATGTAATCGAGCTGGGAAAGGTCGAGGACCAGCGTGCCTTCGTTGTCGACCATCGGCGTGATGTCGCGCAGGGCGTCGTCGAGGTCGGTGAAGGTGTTGGCATCGAGGCGCCCCTCGAGCCACACGGTCGTGCGGATCGGGGTCGGGCTCTCGCTGCGGACGATGAGGGTCATGGTTAAGACTCGTCGGACAGGGTGGGATCAAAGCGAATGACGACACGGTTGCCGTGGGCATCGCGTGCATATTCGAAATCGGTGGCGATGCTGCGCGCCAGGTGTAGGCCGAGGCCGCCGATCTCGCGATCGGCGAGGTCGCCGGGCAGGTCGGGCGGATCGTGTTCGAGCGGATTGAACGGCTGCGCGTCATCGCGCAGTTCGAGGCGGACCGCATCCGTCCGGGCCTCGAGCTTGATCTCGATCGTGCCGTGGCGGCCATCGGGATAGCCGTGGCGCACGGTGTTGACGAGCAATTCTTCGAGCACCAGGCGTACGTCCGCGCGGCAGGCGTCGTGCACATCGGCGCGGTCAAGCGTGGATTCCGCGTGCTCCAGCGCCTGGAACACGTCCTCCAGCCGGTTAGGAATGCACAGCCGCATGGATCCGTGCTCCCTCGACGCCCGTGTCATGCCAGGTGAGGGCAAGCAGGGCGATATCGTCGTACGCGGGCGCGCCCGCGGTGTAGGCGTCCACATCCTCCAGTACGCGATCGACGTACGTTTCCGGGCTGGCGCCCTCGTCGATGCGCGACACGCTATCCAGCAGCGCGTGCGTGCCGTACAGGCGTTGGTTGCCCGCATGCGCCTCGCTGACGCCGTCGGTATACATGAGCAAGGTATCGCCCCCCAGCAACGTGAGTACGCGCACAGGGTACTGCGCTTCGCGGTCGAGGCCGAGCGCGGGGCCGGTTTCCACATCGACGAGGATGGCGCTGCCGCCGGCGTGCAGCACCGGTTGTTCATGGCCGGCGCTCGCCAGCGAAAGCAGCCCGCTCTCCGTTTCGATCACGCCACAGAGCAGGGTGACGAACATGCAGGTGTCGTTGCCCTTGCACAGCTCACGGTTGAGCGTGCCCAGGATATCGCTGGGCGAGCGCGCGTGCGTTGCGATGGTTCGGGCCAGCGTGATCGTGCGGGCCATGAACAGCGCGGCGGGGATGCCCTTGTCGGACACGTCGCCGACCATCACGCAGACATGTTTGTTGCCGAGCGCGAAATACATGTACAGGTCGCCGCCGACGGCGCTCGCGGGGCGTAGCGCGGCATGCACCTCGAGTCGCCCGTCGTCGGCGATCCAGTGCGGATCGGGGATGAGCGCGAGCTGGATCTGCCCGGCGATTTCCAGTTCGCTGGTCATGCGGGCCTGGTCGCGCGCGATGCGTTGCGCGGTGTCGATATGGCCTGCCAGCTGCCGGCGCATCTGGTCGAACGCGCGGGTGAGCCGGCCGACGTCATCATCGCGGCGGACGGTGGGAAGCTCGAAATCAAGGTCGCCACGCGAGACGTTCTCCGCGCGGTCCGCCAGGACGGTCAGCGGCGCCATGAGCCGGCGGGTGATGACCAGGGTGATCAGCGACACGCCCATCAGTGCGAGGACGCCCAGCAGCACATCGACCAGGTAGGTGCGGCGCAGGTCGGCGAGCACCTGCCGTTCGGGCATGGAGAGGCCGAACGTCCAGCGCGTGCCGCGGATCGGGACGAAATAGACCCACACCGGCTCGCTGACCCGGCCGCCTTCCTCCGGGGTGATCCGGACGGGATTCTGCTGGCGGGCGATCGCATCGAGCAGCGGCTTGCTGCCGCGCGTGCCGATGTAGGAGCGCCAGTCGTGGGCGAGGAAGTCACCGTTCGCGTCGGCGACGAAGGCCGAGGCATGGTCGGGCTTGGCGAGCTCGCCGAGGAGCTGCTGCAGCCAGCCAAGGCTGATGGTCGCGTCGGTGACGCCGATGACCGGGACATCCTTGCCCGGGATCGCCACGGAATAACCGATCAGGGTCTCGTCGCGCCCCGCCGGACGGAAGGGCGGCTGCCAGCAGCCCCGGTCGCAGTTCAGGCCGCGGACGAACCAGGGCGAGCTCCAGTACGGCTCGGGGTCGGACAGGCGGTCGCCGGCCACCAGCTTGCCGTCGGCGTCCCGGCGGGCCACGGGGGCGTCTTCGGGCCGCAGGTGGTTCACGTCGCGGGGGATGAAGACGGCACTGACGTCGACCAGCTCGGGGTTCACGGCAAGGACGTCGTGGATGACCCCCGGGGCCTGGTCGCGGCGGGTGCTGAGCACCCCGGCCACCACCTGGGCGACCTTGGCGACGGCATCGATCCGGCCCTGGATGCGGGTTGCCGCGGCGCCCGCCACGGCTTCGGCCTCGCGCTGGGTCTGCTGCAGCATCTGCTCGCGCGTATGGCTCAGCAGCAGGCCACCGGTGACGATCAGGACGATGGCGGACCCCAACAGGACGCCCAGGGCCAGTCGCGAGGCGATGCTGCGAAGGACCATGGGGCGGCGGCTCCGGGGTGGGTTAGCTTGAATCTATGCCTGCCGGAGCGTCGCGACAAGCCGCCCGGGCCGCATAATGCGCGCTTTCCCCAGCAAGGTAAGGGCATGCCCGGTACCCAGCGTGACGTTGAATTCCGATTCCTGGCCCAGCCTACCGACGTGAACTTTGGCGGGAAGGTCCACGGCGGCATGGTGATGAAGTGGATCGACCAGGCCGGCTACGCCTGCGCGGTGGGCTGGAGCGGGGCGTATTGCGTCACGGTCTCGGTCAGTGGCATCCAGTTCCTGGCGCCCATCCACATCGGCGACCTGGTGACGGTGTCGGCCCGCCTGATCCATACCGGCACCTCCAGCATGCACCTCGCGGTGGATGTGCTGGCCAGGGATTTGCGCAGCGGCGAACCGCGCCTGGCGACCAGTTGCGTCATGGTGTTCGTGGCGATGGACAAGCCGGATGGCGGCAAGCCGACCCCCGTTCCGCCGTGGGTGCCGGTGGAGGAGCGCGACCTGCGCCTGCAGGAATACGCGTTGAAGCTCATGGAAATGTCCCGGGCGATGGAGCCGCTGGTGAAGAAGACGCGCGAGATCTGAACCACTTCACAAAGGCCTAACGCCCTTGTATAGTTCGCGGCCGACCTGCCAGCTACCCGTACTGGTGGGTGTTGTCCGGGGTATCCCAGGCTGTCACCGCAAGCGTTTGCAATGTGCGGAAGTTGTTGACAGTTTCGGGGGTGCTCGCGACAATAGGCGTTCTTTGTTGGAGGAATACCCAAGCGGCCAACGGGGGCAGACTGTAAATCTGCTGGCTTACGCCTTCGGTGGTTCGAATCCACCTTCCTCCACCATACGAGTTCCGCGCAGTGCGGGAGTAGTTCAATGGTAGAACTTCAGCCTTCCAAGCTGATTGTGCGGGTTCGATTCCCGTCTCCCGCTCCATTGATCCTCCGCGCGCTGCGTCATGTGCTCATGTAGCTCAGTCGGTAGAGCACTTCCTTGGTAAGGAAGAGGTCGCTGGTTCGATTCCAGTCATGAGCACCACTTCGTCGTACGCGACGGTTTCTTTTTCTCTAATTTGACTCCAACGGGAGTTTAGGTCTCATGGCAAAGGGTAAGTTCGAGCGCACCAAGCCGCACGTCAACGTCGGCACCATCGGTCACGTCGACCACGGCAAGACCACGCTGACCGCCGCACTGACGAAGGTCGGTGCAGAGCGTTTCGGTGGTGAGTTCAAGGACTACGGTTCGATCGACGCAGCGCCGGAAGAAAAGGCACGCGGCATCACGATCTCGACCGCCCACGTGGAATACGAATCGCCGACCCGTCACTACGGTCACGTCGATTGCCCGGGCCATGCTGACTACGTCAAGAACATGATCACCGGTGCCGCCCAGATGGACGGCGCGATCCTCGTCTGCTCGGCCGCTGACGGCCCGATGCCGCAGACCCGTGAGCACATCCTGCTCTCGCGTCAGGTCGGCGTGCCGTACATCGTCGTGTTCCTGAACAAGGCCGACATGGTCGACGACGCCGAGCTCCTCGAGCTCGTCGAGATGGAAGTCCGCGAACTGCTGTCGAAGTACGAGTTCCCGGGCGACGACACCCCGATCATCGCGGGTTCGGCCCGTCTCGCCCTCGACGGCGACCAGTCCGACATCGGCGTTCCGGCCATCATCAAGCTCGTTGACGCGCTTGACACCTGGATCCCGGAACCGCAGCGCGAAATCGACAAGCCGTACCTGCTGCCGGTCGAAGACGTGTTCTCGATCTCGGGTCGCGGCACCGTCGTCACGGGTCGTATCGAGCGCGGCGTGATCAAGGTGGGTGATGCTGCTGAGGTCATCGGCCTCCGCGCTACGCAGAACACCACCGTGACCGGCGTCGAAATGTTCCGCAAGCTGCTGGATCAGGGTCAGGCCGGTGACAACGTCGGCGTGCTGGTCCGTGGCCTGAAGCGTGAAGACGTCGAGCGTGGCCAGGTCCTGGCCAAGCCGGGTTCGGTCACCCCGCACACGAACTTCGAGGGCGAGATCTACGTCCTGTCGAAGGACGAAGGCGGCCGCCACACCCCGTTCTTCAGCAACTACCGTCCGCAGTTCTACTTCCGTACCACGGACGTGACGGGCTCCATCAAGCTGCCGGAAGGCACCGAGATGGTGATGCCGGGCGACAACGTGAAGATCACGGTTGAGCTGGGCTTCCCGATCGCCATGGACGAAGGCCTGCGCTTCGCTATCCGCGAAGGTGGCCGCACCGTCGGCGCCGGCGTGGTGTCGAAGATCCTCAAGTAAGATCCGTGAAGCCGGCCCCCTGGGGTCGGCCTCCCGCCACGGGGTGGCTCAGTCCATGACTGGCCGCCCTCGTGGTTCAACCGTTTCACCTGTACGCCAGTAGCTCAATTGGCAGAGCAGCGGTCTCCAAAACCGCAGGTTGGGGGTTCGAGTCCCTCCTGGCGTGCCACTTTCGAGCACGCATGAACACGAAGGCACAAGAAGCCAAGGGCACAAGCCCGGCCGACATCGGCAAGCTGCTGCTTGCCTTCATCGTTCTCGCGGCCGGTATCACCGGCTTCTATTACTACGCCGACAATCCGAACGTCCCGGGCCTGGCCCGTGGTGCGGCTGTCGTCGTCGCCGTTGTCGCCGCCCTGGCGATCGGCGCATTCACGGCTCCGGGCCGTAAGCTGCGCAGCTTCCTTTCGGAGTCGCAGTTCGAGTTGCGCAAGGTCGTCTGGCCTTCGCGCGACGAAACGCTGAAGACCACCGGTATCATCATCGTGGTCGTCATCATCCTTTCGCTTCTGATGGGGCTCATCGACTGGCTGTTGAAGTCGATCGTGCTCGATTGGTTGCTCAAGCTCGGACACTGAGGTAAGGCATGAGCAAACGCTGGTACGTCGTTCACGCCTATTCGGGTTTCGAACAGCAGGTTCGCAAGGCCCTGACAGAGCGCGTCGTGCGCGAGGGCATGGAAGAGAAGTTCGGTGAAATCCTGGTTCCGACCGAGGAAGTCATCGAGATGCGCGGCGGCCAGAAGCGCCGCAGCGAGCGCAAGTTCTTCCCTGGTTATGTCCTGGTCCAGATCGAAACCGATACCAACGGCAAGACGCCGCGTATCGATGACGAGTGCTGGCATCTGGTCAAGGAAACCCCGAAGGTCATGGGCTTCATCGGCGGCACCGCCGATCGTCCGCACCCGATCCGGGATTCCGAGGCCGACGCGATCCTGAGCCGGGTCCGCGAAGGCGTTGAAAAGCCCCGCCCGAAGGTTCTCTTCGAGCCCGGCGAGATGGTCCGCGTCACCGAGGGCCCGTTCAACGACTTCAACGGCGTGGTCGAGGAAGTCAATTACGAAAAGAGCCGCCTGCGCGTCGCGGTGCTCATTTTCGGTCGTTCCACCCCGGTCGAGCTCGAGTTCGGCCAGGTCGAGAAGGCCTGAGGCCGCCAAGGCGGCCTTACCGGCACGGCGTTTGCATAAGCCGTGTGAAGTGCCTATAATGCCCGGTTCACGCTGGAGCTTTGTGCTCCGGCGTGTCCGTGTTTACGGGGTCCGCAGGTGCGGATTCCATCATTCCCAGGGATGGCCAGCAGCGAGGAGCCGCAAGGCGCCAGCACTCGCGAGGAACGTAAAATGGCAAAGAAAGTCATCGGTTACATCAAGTTGCAGGTGAAGGCCGGTCAGGCCAACCCGTCGCCGCCGGTGGGTCCCGCCCTCGGCCAGCGCGGCCTGAACATCATGGAATTCTGCAAGGCGTTCAATGCCGCCACGCAGAAGCTTGAGCCGGGTCTCCCGATCCCGGTCGTGATCACGGCCTACTCGGACCGTACCTTCACCTTCATCACGAAGACCCCGCCGGCCTCGATCCTCCTCAAGAAGATCACGGGCGTGGCCAAGGGCTCGCAGAAGCCGAACACC
>Ga0209051_1002520_pt1 | contig 12993 bp, 9 predicted proteins | sample AraplaCvi_mMS_r2_2_FD_184286 | JGI IMG/M metagenome (GOLD analysis project Ga0209051, IMG submission 184286) | Arabidopsis root microbial communities from North Carolina, USA - plate scrape MF_Cvi_mMS_r2 (SPAdes) (version 2) | ecosystem: Host-associated > Plants > Roots > Endosphere | place: USA...
CATGCTGAAGGCCGATCCCGGCACGATCATGGCCGCCCGTTCCGGCCCGCCGCTTGCCGTCGGCTACGGCCGCGGCGAGATGTTCCTCGGCTCGGATGCGATCGCGCTGTCGCCCTTCACCAACGAGATCAGCTATCTCGTCGACGGCGATTGCGCCGTCCTCACCCGCGACGGCGTGTCGGTGCTCGATTTCGCCGGCAAGCCGGTCAAGCGCGCCCGCCAGATCTCGCAGGCGACCGCCTATGTCGTCGACAAGGGCAACCATCGCCATTTCATGGAAAAGGAAATCTACGAGCAGCCGGAGGTGATTTCCCACGCGCTCAGCCACTATGTCGATTTCGCCGCAAACACCATCGGCGCCAATGCCGCGGCGATCGACTTCAAGGCGACGACCGGCCTGGCGATCTCGGCTTGCGGCACTGCCTATCTCGCCGGTCTCGTCGGCAAATACTGGTTCGAGCGTTATGCCCGCCTGCCTGTTGAAATCGACGTCGCCTCCGAATTCCGCTACCGCGAAATGCCGCTGTCGCCGTCGCAGGCGGCACTCTTCATCTCGCAATCAGGCGAGACCGCCGACACACTGGCATCGCTGCGCTATTGCCGGGACAACGGGCTGAAGATCGGCGCCGTCGTCAATGTCCGCGAATCGACGATCGCGCGCGAATCCGACGCCGTCTTCCCGATCATGGCCGGCCCCGAAATCGGTGTCGCCTCCACCAAGGCCTTCACTTGCCAGCTTGCCGTGCTGGCGTCGCTGGCGATCGGCGCCGGCAAGGCGCGCGGCACGGTGACTGCGGAGGAGGAGAGGGCGCTGGTGCGCCATCTCGCCGAAATGCCGCGCATCATGAGCCGGGTGCTGAACCTGATCCAGCCGCAGATGGAAAGCCTGTCGCGCGAGCTGTCGAAGTGCAAGGACGTACTTTATCTCGGCCGCGGGACCAGCTTCCCGCTCGCCATGGAAGGCGCGCTGAAGCTCAAGGAAATCTCCTATATCCATGCCGAAGGTTATGCCGCCGGTGAGTTGAAGCATGGACCGATCGCGTTGATCGATGAGAACATGCCTGTCATCGTCATCGCCCCCTATGACCGTTTCTTCGAAAAGACCGTCTCGAACATGCAGGAGGTCGCAGCCCGCGGCGGCCGCATTATCTTCATCACGGACGAGGCCGGTGCTAGCGCCTCGAAACTGCCGACCATGGCAACGATCACCCTGCCTGTGGTCGATGAAATCATCGCGCCGATGATCTTCTCGTTGCCGATCCAGCTGCTCGCCTATCACACCGCCGTCTTCATGGGCACCGATGTCGACCAGCCGCGCAACCTGGCGAAATCCGTGACCGTGGAATAAGCCTGCAACGCCGGGATCGTCGCGCCGAAACATATTGTGCGACGTCCCGAATTCTGGCAATTTTGGTGTGCGGACAAGGGGGAAGGGCCGGCGTTCCGGCCTGTCCACGACTGAGATGGAGTTCATCAGGAAACGATGACCGACAACACCCCCAGAATGCCGGTCGCGACCCGGCTGAGGAATAATTTTCTCGCAGGGCTGATCATCTGCGCCCCGATCGCGATCACTATCTGGCTGACCTGGACATTCATCCACTGGTCGGACAGCTGGGTCAGGCCCTATATTCCGGCGCGCTGGAATCCGGAAAGTTATCTCAATTTCGCCATTCCCGGTTTCGGCCTGCTGATCGCCGTCGTGCTGATCACCGTCGTCGGCTTTCTCGGCAAGAACCTGATTGGCCAGAGTATCGTCCGCTTCGGCGAATCGATCGTCCAGCGCATGCCGCTGGTGCGCACAATCTACAGAAGCGTGAAGCAGATTTTCGAAACCGTGCTGAAGGAGCAGGCGAACTCTTTCAAGAAGGTCGGCCTCATCGAATATCCGGGTCCAGGCCTCTGGGCGCTGATCTTCATCGCCACAGACGCCAAGGGCGAAATCGCTTCGAAGTTCGATGCCATGGGCCAGGATATGGTCGCCGTCTTCCTGCCGCCGACGCCGGTGCCGACGGCGGGCTTCCTCATCTTCGTGCCGCGCGAGAAGATCGTCATGCTCGATATGTCGCCGGAAGACGCCGCCAAGTTCCTGATTTCAGGCGGGCTTGTGGCGCCCGAACACAAGCCGGCCGATCCGAAGCAGAAGCATTTGCCGCGGCCAAAGCCGGTGGCGGTTTCCAAGGCGGATTGATGCCTGTCGCCCAACGCTGCGGCGTCGCGTTTCAACCCGCTCTCAAAAACCGGATCGCCTCGTCACGGCGGAAAAGATAGAGCAGGGTGCGGATCGCCTGTCCTCTTTCACCGGTCAGCTCCGGATCGCGCTCGATCAGATAGGCGGCATCCTTGCGGGCGATCTCCAGCAGGTCGGCATGCGCCTCGAGGCTGGCGATGCGGAAACCCGGCGTGCCGGATTGTCTTGTGCCGAGCAATTCGCCTTCGCCGCGCAGCTTCAGGTCCTCCTCGGCGATGCGGAAACCGTCTTCCGTCTCGCGCATGATCGAGAGCCTGGCATGACCGGTCTCGCCGAGCGGCCCCTTATAGAGCAGAATGCAGGTCGAGGCCTCGTCGCCGCGCCCGACCCGGCCGCGCAGCTGGTGCAATTGCGCCAAGCCGAAGCGTTCGGCATGTTCGATCACCATGATCGTTGCATCCGGCACGTCGACGCCGACCTCAACGACTGTCGTGGCGACGAGCAGCCGGGTCTCGCCGTTCTTGAACGCCAACATCGCCGCATCCTTCTCCGGTCCGCTCATCCGGCCATGGATGAGGCCGATATCGGGGCCGAGCGCGGCGGTGAGCGTCGCATGCCGCTCCTCGGCCGACATCAGGTCGAGCTCTTCGGACTCCTCGACCAGCGGGCAGATCCAATAGGCCTTCTTGCCTTCGGCGATCGCGCTTTGCAGCCGCCCGACGATTTCGCCGGTTCGTTCCATCGGCACGGTGATCGTCTGGATCGGCTTGCGGCCGGCCGGTTTCTCGGTGAGCTTGGAGACGTCCATATCGCCGAAGGCGGCAAGCACCAGGGTGCGCGGGATCGGCGTCGCCGTCATGACAAGCATATGCGGTGAGATGCCCTTGGCCGTCAGCCGCAGCCGCTGATGCACGCCGAAACGGTGTTGTTCGTCGACGACGGCAAGCATCAGATTGGCGTAGGTGACGCTGTCCTGGAACAGCGCATGTGTGCCGATGACGATCTGTGCAGCACCCGAGGCGATGCGCTCCTGGATCTCCTCCCGTTCGCGTCCCTTGGTGCGCCCGGTCAGCACCTCGATGCCAAGCCCGGCGGCGGCGGCGAATTTCGAGATCGTCGCGTGGTGCTGCCGCGCCAGGATTTCGGTCGGCGCCATCAGCACGGCCTGGCCGCCGCTCTCGATCACCGCCGCCATCGCCATCAGCGCCACCAGCGTCTTGCCGGAGCCGACATCGCCCTGCAGCAGTCGCAGCATGCGCTCGTTGCCGGCCATGTCCTTCAAAACTTCGGCGATCGCCTCGTTCTGGCTTGTCGTGAGCGAGAAGGGCAAGGTTTTCAGGATCTTGCCGCTAACGGCACCTGTGGCATGCACCGGCTGGCCCGCCACCTTGCGCAGCCTCTGCCGCACCAGGCTCAGCGACAGCTGGCCGGCGAGGAACTCGTCATAGGCAAGCCGCCGCCGGGCAGGGGCCTGCGGGTCGATATCGGTGGGGTCGCGCGGCTCGTGCAGCATGTGGAAGCTGTCGCGGATCGACGGCAGGCCCTGCTTCTGTGTCAGCGAGAGATCGATCCATTCCGGCAGCTCGGGAAAGCGCGGCAGGCCGGCGTCGATGATCTTGCGCAGCGTCTTCGGCGAGAGCCCCGCCGTCAGGGGATAGATCGGCTCGACCAGCGGCAGGCTCTCCGCCTCGTCGGCCCTGACGATATAATCGGGATGCACCATCGAGGCGCGGCCGTTGAACCAGTCGATCTTGCCGCTGACCGTCACCTCGGCATCGATCGGCAGCTGCTTTTCCAGCCATGCCGCCTGTCCGCGGAAGAAGACCAGCGTCAGCTCGCCGGTTTCGTCATGCAGGAAGACGCGGTAAGGGATATTGCTTTTGCCGCGCGGCGGTACCTGGTGCCGGTCGACGCGCGCCGTGATCGTCACGATCGCCCCCTGCGGCGCGCGCGCGATTCCCGGCTGGTTGCGCCGGTCGATCAGCGAAAAGGGTGCGTGGAAGAGGAGGTCGATGACCCGGCAATCCTCCAGAGTCTCGCGCCCGAGCAGCTTCACCAGCAGCTCGGCGATCTTCGGACCGACGCCCGGAAGGCCCGAAATGGGGGAAAACAGAGGATCGAGAATGGCGGGGCGCATGCGGCCAAAATGCGATGAACAATGCGGCCTTGGCAAGGCTGACAAGCCGCTTTCCAGGGTCTATAGAGGCGCATCAACAGGAAGGTAATGCCATGACAGGTGTCACGCTCACGAGTGCCGGTCTCGACCCGCGCCGCCGCAGGATCCTTTTCCGCTGCTGGCATCGCGGCATCCGCGAGATGGATCTGGTCTTCGGCCAGTTCGCCGAAGCCGAGGTCGCCACGCTGTCGGAAGCCGAACTCGACGAGTTCGAGACGATCATGGCCGAAGAGGACAATGATCTCGTTCGCTGGATCATGGGAACATGGCCGGTGCCCGAGCGTTTCCAGACACCGATGTTTGCCCGCATCGCCGCCTATAAGCCCGATTTCGACAAGCCCCTCAGGACGCCGGAATGATCCCTGGTTTCGATGCGAAGAAGCTTGCGGCCATTGCCGAGCCGCTGACGATCGGCAATGTGCCGGCAGGTCTGGAGACGCTGCTGCTCGCCGAGCTCGCTCGAACGGGAGAGCCGGTCGCCTATGTCATGTCGGATGGCCACCGCATGGCCGATCTCGAACAGATGCTCGGTTTCGTCGCCCCCGACATTCCGGTTCTCACCCTGCCGGCCTGGGACTGTCTGCCCTATGACCGCGTCTCGCCGAGCGCCGACACGTCGGCCCGCCGGCTAGCCGCACTTGGCGGCCTGATTGCCCATCGCAAGAAGCCGCATGCCGCAATCGTGCTCGTCACCGCCAATGCCATGCTGCAGAAGGTGGCGCCGCAGGATGTCATCGAGAGCCTCAGCTTTTCGGCCCGTCCCGGCAACCAGCTGCGCATGGACGATCTCGCCGGCCGCCTGGAGCGCAACGGCTTTGAACGCGTCGCGACCGTTCGCGAGGTCGGCGAATATGCCGTGCGGGGCGGCATTCTCGATGTCTTCGTGCCGGGTTCGGAAGAGCCGGTCCGCCTGGATTTCTTCGGCGACACGCTGGAATCGATCCGCAGCTTCGATCCGGCCAGCCAGCGCACGATCGGGCAGGTGCGCTCCCTCGATCTCAATCCGATGAGCGAGGTGACGCTGACGCCGGATACGATCAGTCGCTTCCGCAAGAATTACCTTTCGGCTTTCGGCGCCACCACCCGCGACGACGCGCTCTATCTCGCCGTGTCCGAAGGCCGCCGTTACCCCGGCATGGAGCATTGGCTGCCGCTCTTCTACGAGAAGCTCGATACCGTCTTCGATTATCTCAGCGGCTTCCGTATCGTCATCGACCACACGGTGCGCGAGGCGGCGGAGGAGCGCTCCAAGCTCGTTTTCGACTATTACGATGCCCGTCTGAATTCCGGCCAGCCGGCCAAGGGCCAGGTGAACCAGGGCACGCCGTACAAGCCGGTGACGCCGGGCCAGCTCTATCTCGACAGCAAGCTTTTCGTCAAAACCCTCGACGCGCTCGGCGCAATCCGCATCAGCCCCTTCAACGAGCATGAGGGCGAGGCGAGGCGGGTCGTCAATGTCGATGCCCGCCAGGGCCAGCGTTGGGCCCGTTCGAACGCCGAGGGCGGCGGCGATGCCGAACGCATCAACATCTTCGACGTCGTCGTCAAGCATATTGCCGATCGGCGTGCCGCCGGCGCGAAAGTGCTGGTCACCGCCTGGACCGAAGGTTCGCTGGAACGCCTGCTGCAGGTGCTGAACGAACATGGCCTGGAAAAGGTCAAGCCGGTCGAGGCGCTGAAGGATGTCGGTTCGCTGGCGAGAGGCGAGGCGGCCGCGGCCGTGCTCAGCCTCGAATCCGGCTTCGAGGCCGGCGACCTCGTCGTCATCGGCGAGCAGGATATATTGGGCGACCGCATGGTGCGCCGCTCCAAACGCCGCAAACGCGCCGCCGATTTCATCTCCGAGGTTGCGGGCCTCGATGAGGGCTCGATCGTCGTCCATGCCGAACACGGCATCGGCCGCTTCGTCGGGCTGCGGACCATCGAGGCGGCCGGTGCGCCGCATGCCTGCCTCGAGCTGCAATATGCCGACGAGGCCAAGCTCTTCCTGCCGGTCGAAAACATCGACCTGCTCTCGCGCTACGGCGGCGAGGGCACCGACGCCCAGCTCGACAAGCTCGGCGGCGGCGCCTGGCAGATGCGCAAGGCCAAGCTGAAGAAGCGCCTGCTCGACATGGCCGATGCACTGATCCGCATCGCCGCCGAGCGCCTGACGCGCCACGCGCCGATGCTGACGACGCCGGACGGCCTCTACGACGAATTCGCCGCGCGCTTCCCCTATGACGAGACCGAGGACCAGGATAACGCCATCGAGGCGGTGCGCTCCGATCTCGGTGCCGGCCGGCCGATGGACCGCCTCGTCTGCGGCGACGTCGGCTTCGGCAAGACCGAAGTGGCGCTGCGCGCCGCCTTCGTCGCAGCGATGAATGGCGTCCAGGTCGCCGTCGTCGTGCCGACGACATTGCTCGCCCGCCAGCACTTCAAGACCTTTTCCGAACGTTTCCGTGGCCTGCCGGTGCGTGTCCAGCAGGCCTCGCGCCTCGTCGGGGCCAAGGAGCTGGCGCTGACCAAGAAGGAAGTCGCGGACGGCAAGACCGATATCGTCGTCGGCACCCATGCGCTGCTTGGCGCCGGCATCAAATTCGCCAATCTCGGCCTGCTCGTCATCGACGAAGAGCAGCATTTCGGCGTCAAGCACAAGGAGCGGCTGAAGGAGCTGAAGAGCGACGTGCACGTGCTGACGCTGTCGGCAACCCCGATCCCGCGCACGCTGCAGCTTGCCATGACCGGCGTGCGCGAATTGTCGCTGATCACCACGCCCCCGGTCGACCGCATGGCGGTGCGCACCTTCATCTCGCCGTTCGACAGTCTTGTCATCCGCGAGACGCTGATGCGCGAGCATTATCGCGGCGGCCAGAGCTTCTATGTCTGCCCCAGGCTTGCCGACCTCGAGGATATCAGTGCCTTCCTGCAGTCGGATGTGCCGGAGCTGAAGGTGGCGATCGCCCATGGCCAGATGCCGGCCGGCGAACTCGAAGATATCATGAACGCCTTCTATGAAGGCCGCTACGACGTGCTGTTGTCGACCACCATCGTCGAATCCGGCCTTGACGTGCCGACAGCCAACACGCTGATCGTTCACCGCGCCGATATGTTCGGCTTAGCCCAGCTCTATCAGCTGCGGGGCCGCGTCGGCCGCTCGAAGGTGCGCGCCTTTGCGCTCTTCACCCTGCCGGTCAATAAGGTGCTGACGGCAACCGCCGAGCGCCGCCTCAAGGTGCTGCAATCGCTGGATACGCTCGGCGCCGGCTTCCAGCTGGCGAGCCACGACCTAGACATCCGCGGCGCCGGCAACCTGCTTGGCGAGGAGCAGTCCGGTCATATCAAGGAGGTCGGTTTCGAGCTCTATCAGCAGATGCTGGAAGAGGCGGTCGCCGAGGTCAAGGGCGTCGACGAGATCCACGACACCGGTTGGTCGCCGCAGATCTCCGTCGGCACGACGGTGATGATCCCGGAAAATTACGTGCCGGACCTGCATCTGCGTATGGCGCTCTACCGGCGTCTCGGCGAAGTCACCGAGCTCAAGGAGATCGATGGCTTCGGCGCCGAGATGATCGACCGCTTCGGCCCGATGCCGATCGAAGTCCAGCATCTCTTGAAGATCGTCTATATCAAGTCGCTCTGCCGTACCGCCAATGTCGAAAAGCTCGATGCCGGCCCGAAAGGCGTCGTCGTGCAGTTCCGCAACAAGGAATTCCCCAATCCGGCAAACCTCGTCGGTTATATCGGCAAGCAGGGCACGATGGCGAAGATCCGCCCCGATCACAGCCTGTTCCTGACCCGCGACCTGCCGACCCCGGAAAAACGCCTGCAAGGCGCCGCGGTGATCATGACGCAACTGGCCGAGATGGCGAAGTAGGCAGAGGGAGACGAAGATGGCGACATATGGCGCGACGATCGTGTGGCAGCGGAACGGCGAGACTTTCACCGACAACCGCTACAGCCGCGCCCACTGCTGGACCTTCGACGGCGGCATTGAGGTGAGGGCGTCTTCTTCCTCGCATGTCGTCCCATTGCCCTATTCGGCCGAGGACGCGGTGGATCCGGAGGAGGCTTTCGTCGCTTCGCTCTCCAGCTGCCACATGCTCTGGTTCCTGTCGATCGCCGCCAAACAGCGCTTTTGCGTCGACAGCTACACCGATGCCGCCGAGGGCATCATGGAGAAGAATGCCGAAGGCCGTCTTGCCATGACCGTGGTGACGTTGAAACCGCATGTCGTCTTTAGCGGCGAAAAGCAGCCTTCCCTAAGTGAACTCGAAGCCCTGCATCATCGCGCCCACGACGAATGTTTCATCGCCAATTCGGTGAAGACCGAGGTGCGCTGCGTTCCGATTCTGGGCTGAGCAAAGCCAAGTCTGTTGTCGGGCTTTGCCGCCTGTTAGTTGAGCCCCGACCGCGCCTCGGCCTTTGCCTTGGCGATATCGCGCAACGCATTGGCCAGCACGTCGGGCGTCTGCGCGCCGCTGACGGCATATTGCTGGTCGAAGATGAAAAACGGTACGCCGTTGACGCCCATCTCCTGCGCCGCTTTGATCTCGGCGACGATCAGGTCGCGATCGGCGTCGGAGGCGAGCAACGAGGCGATGACCGAGCGGTCGAGGCCGGCCTTTTCGGCGATATCGAGCAACACGGCGTGGTCGCCGACATTGCGGCCTTCCTCGAAATTCGCCTTGAACAGCGCGCCAACGACCTTGTCCTGTTTCTCGCGGCCTTCGATCATCGCCCAATGGATCAGTCGATGCGCATCGAGCGTGTTGGGGCCGATCTTGATCGCCTCGAAATCGAAGGCGATGCCGACCTCGCGGCCGTAATCGGTGAGCATTTTGTGCGCTTGCGCCACGCGCTCCTCGCCGCCGAGCTTCTCAGCCAGCGCCTTCTTCTGGTCGACGCCTTCCTTGGGATAGTCGGGATTGAGCCGGTACGGCCGCCAGTTGATGTCGACCCCGATTTGGTCCTGCACCTCGGCGATGGCGAGCTCCAACCGCGCCTTGCCGAGATAGCACCAGGGGCAGACGACATCCGAGACGACGTCGATGGTGATACGCTCCATGATGATTTTCCTTATTCTCATGCGTCTCCCAAGGGAGACATTTGGCTGGCGGTTCGGCTGATTCTTACTGCACGCTCGTATCCCACCATACCGGCAGCTGATAGCCGTAGAGCGGCACGCTGTCGGGACGGCCGATGCGCTTGCTGCGCGCCACCCATTGCTGGTCGATGTGGTAGAGCGGCAGCACATAGTGGCCTGAAAGCAGCAGCCGGTCGTAGGAGCGCACCGCCGCGGTGAAATCCTCGGCCGAGCGCGCCCGAAGCAGATGGTCGATCAGCGTGTCGATATCGGGGGCGGCGACACCGGCGAAACTGTCGGTGCCTTCGCGGGTTTTGGCGGCTGAAGACCAGCGGCCAAGCTGTTCGTTTCCGGGTGACAGCGAAGACGTATAGGACTTGATGATCATGTCGTAGTCGAAGCTGTTCGTCCGGCTCTGATACTGCGAATCGTCGACGGTGCGGATTGAAGCGGCGATGCCGATCGTCTGCAGCGAACGCTGATAGGCGACGGCAAGCTTCTCCTGGTCGGCATTCTGCGTCATGATTTCGAAGGCGAGCTGGCGGCCGGAGGCATCGAGCATCTTGCCGCCCTGGATCGTATATCCGCCCTGTTTCAGCAGTTCGACGGCCTGCTTCAGCACGTTGCGGTCGCGGCCGGAGCCGTCGGTCACCGGCAGCTTGTAGGTGCCGTCGAGAATCTCCGGCGCGATTTTGTCCTTGATCGGCCCGAGCAGGGCAAGCTCGGCTGCATTGGCGGGAACTCCGAAACTCGACAGTTCGGAATTCTGCCAGAAGCTCTGCGTGCGCTTGTAGGCGCCGGAATAGAGGTTTTTGTTCGCCCATTCGAAATCGAACACCAGCGACAGGCCTTCGCGCACCTTGAGATCGGCAAAGATCGGCCGGCGCGTGTTGAACACGAAGCCGAGCATGCCGCTCGGCAGTTTCGGCGTGAATGTGTCCTTGACCACGGCCCCCGAGGTGACGGCGGGGAAATTATAGGCATTGGCCCAATGGCCGGGATTGCCGTCGGGATAGATGTCGACATCGCCCTTCTTGAAGGCCTCGAACAGCGTCGTGTCCTGCAGGAAATACTGGACGGTGATCTGGTCGTAATTGTCGGTACCGACCTTGGCGGGAATGTCCTTGCCCCAATAATTCGGGTCGCGCTCATAGGTGATGCTCTCGCCGGGCTTCACCGTCTTTACCTTGTAGGGACCGGAGCCGACCGGCGGCGTCAAGGACGAACGGTCGAAGGTTTCAGGATCGATCGCATGTTTCGGCAGCACCGGGAAAAGACCGAAGATCAGCGGCGTTTCGCGATCGGCCTTGTCGTTGAAGGTGAAGCGCACGCTGTGTTCGCCGACCTTCTCCATCTTGGCGACGACGTTGAGGCGGTTGGCGAAGGGCACGCGGCCCTTGTCGCGCATCAGTTCGAAGGTGAACATCACGTCTTCGGGCGTCACCGGCTGGCCATCGGCCCATTTCGCCTTCGGATTGAGGTTGAACTGAATGAAGCTTCTGTCGTCGTCCCATTCGACTGTCTCGGCAAGCAGCCCATAGAGCGTGAACGGCTCGTCCCTGGAGCGCTGCATCAGCGATTCGTAGACGAGATTCCCATATTCCGGATCCCACATGCCGCGCGCCGTCGTGCGCATGCTCTTCAGGATGAAGGGGTTGAGGCTGTCGAAGGTGCCGACGACGCCATAGGTGATCTTGCCACCTTTTTTTACGTCGGGATTGACGTAAGGGAAGTGTTTGTAGTCCGCCGGCAAAGCCGGCTCACCGTGCATCGCGATGCCGTGCAGCGGCTCGGCGGCGACAGCGCCGCACAGCAGCGAGAGGACGAAGGGGACGATAATCCGGAGCATTCGGCAATCCTTGATCCGTGAAAAACGGGGCATGATTCACGCGGGAGATTATCATGGGGTCGAGTGATTCCAACACGCAGCGGCGTTTTCTTTGATCTGGCTGCGAAATTGCCTCTCAAATTGCCAAAGAAATGCTGGATATCTTGAACGCTGCGATGTAACAGGTGAACCCGAAGTTTCGGGGTCATGCATTTGCCTTATTTTTTTAAGAGGTGGAGTGCCGAACGACCCGATGGTTGGGGCGGCAAGACGCTGCCCCGAACGGATATCAGGAGACGGAATTCGTTATGATGTTCAAGTCTGAAAAGAAAATGCGGGCAGCACTGTCCGTTCTGGCGGTGGTGTTCGGCGCTTCGGCTCCGGTCTCCTCCTTCGCACAGGATGCGGCGGCGCAGGCTCCGGCCGATGCCCCGGCACAGGCCGCAGGAGCGCCGAAGCTCGGCTGGTACAAGACCTGCAGCAAGCAGGAAGACAACGACATCTGTGTTGTCCAGAACCTGATCCTCGCCAATGGCGGCCAGCTCGTTACGGCCGTCGGCCTGATCTCGGTTTCCGGCAAGATCAACCGCAAGCTCCTGCAGGTCTCGGTTCCCACGGCACGCCTCGTTCCTCCCGGCGTCATCATGCAGATCGACGGCGGCAAGGGCCAGAAGCTCGACTACGCTGTCTGCCTGCCAGACAAGTGCACCGCCGAAATTCCGCTGACCGACGCGATGATCGCCAGCCTCAAGAAGGGCAGCGACGTGATCTTCACCTCGATCAACTTCCGCCGCGCTCCGAACCCTATCAAGATTTCGCTTGAAGGCTTCACTGGCGCGTATGACGGCGAACCAGTTTCCGAATCCAAGCTTGCCGAAAGCCAGCGCAGCCTGCAGGACAGCATGCAGAAGAAGGCCGAGGAAGCCCGCAAGAAGCTGGAAGACGCCCAGAAGGCAGCCAAGGCGCAGTAATCCTGCCGCCATCTCTAAACAGAAACCTGGCTTTGCGCCGGGTTTTTTGTTGCGCAAAGAAAAGGCCTCGCCGGGAGAAGCGAGGCCTTGATTCAACGATCAGCACGACTGAGTTAGTGGGCGAAGCTCATCTTGGGTTTGAACTGCCCTGACGGGGCTTGATCGAAAATCTGGTAGATCTGTGGGTTGCGAAGCGGCATGCCGCTTTCGTCGTTCATCAGGTTCTGCTCGGAGACGTAGGCGACATATTCGCTTTCGTCATTTTCAGCGAGCAGGTGATAGAAGGGCTGGTCCCTGCTCGGGCGCACCTCGGCCGGAATGGAATTCCACCACTCCTCCGTATTCGCGAACTCCGGATCAACGTCAAAGATGACGCCGCGAAACGGAAATACCTTGTGCCGAACCACTTCGCCAATACTGAACTTTGCTATTCTTTCTTTCATGGTACGACTTCCTTTCATCACCAAATTTGGTGATTGGTGTCGCGCAAATCAAGATTTTTGCGCGAGTTCGTCACATGAACGTCATATCCTCCTAGTGGCGTCCATGACCTGGGAGGCGAAAGCCCCGGCGAGCCGGGACTTTCTGTGTTCAGAGCCCGATCAGGCCGAATAATACATGTCGTATTCGACCGGATGCGGCGTCATTTCGAAACGCATCACCTCGGCCATCTTCAGCTCGATGAAGGCATCGATCTGATCGTCGTCGAAGACGCCGCCGGCCGTCAGGAACTTTCGGTCCTTGTCGAGGCTTTCGAGC
>Ga0209051_1002521_pt1 | contig 12988 bp, 16 predicted proteins | sample AraplaCvi_mMS_r2_2_FD_184286 | JGI IMG/M metagenome (GOLD analysis project Ga0209051, IMG submission 184286) | Arabidopsis root microbial communities from North Carolina, USA - plate scrape MF_Cvi_mMS_r2 (SPAdes) (version 2) | ecosystem: Host-associated > Plants > Roots > Endosphere | place...
GGAGTCTAGCCCGCAGGCCCCCGCCGCCCGCGGGCGGCGGGGAGCCATTCCCCCTACAACTGCACGCTTCGGGGGCGAAACTCGCGCATCAGGCCGGGGCGCCGGCCAGCGCCTGCGCGTGCGCGTGCGCGTCGACCGCGTCGATCGCACGCGCCGAGTAGACCATCGCCGCGCCGGCGTTCATCGCGACGGCCACGCCGAGCGCCTCGGCGATCTCGTGCCGGCTGGCGCCGTGCCTGACCGCCTCCGCGGCATGCACGGTGATACAGCCGTCGCAGCGGGTCGTCACCGACACCGCCAGCGCGATCAGCTCGCGCGTCTTCGCGTCCAGCTGCGCCGTCTTGTCGCCGGCCTTGGACAGCGTCTGGTAGCCGCGCAGCGTGTCGGGCGACAGGCCGCCGAGGTCGCCGATGCGGCCGACGAGTTGCTTGCGGTATTCGAGCCAGTCGAGCATGAGGATCTCCTGTGGAAGGGTGCGCGCCGAACCCTTCGGCGCATGTCGCTATGGTGGGCCCGCAGGCCGCGGATCTCCATGCGCGGGGAGCTCGGGTTCATGCTCGCTCGTCTCGGCGGGCCGGCTTGCGTCGCGCGGACCCTTCACCTATCGTCGAAGGCATGGACACCCCCACCGCCTTGCAGGCCCCCGCCGCGCCGGCCCAGGCCGGCGGCGAGTCCGTCGTCGACCGGGGGGCCCGGCGTGGCGCCTGAATCGGACGTCCGCCTCGCGACGCCCGCCGACGCCGAGGCCGTCGCCGCCATCTACGCACCCGTCGTGCGCGAGACGGCCATCTCGTTCGAGCTCGAGCCGCCGACCGCCGACCAGATGCGCACCCGCATCGCCGACACGCTCGCCACCCTGCCCTGGCTCGTCTCGCTCGACGCCGACGGCCACGTCGACGGGTATGCGTACGCCGGACGGCACCGCGAGCGCGCGGCCTACCAGTGGTCGGTCGACGTCACCGCCTACGTGCGCGCCGACCGCCGCCGCCGGGGCGTGGGCGGGCGCCTGCATGCCGTGCTGCTCGGCCAGCTCGCGCAACTGGGCTACTGCCAGGCCTTCGCCGGCATCGCGCTGCCCAACGAGGCCAGCGTGCGGCTGCACGAATCGCTCGGGTTCGCGGCGCTGGGCGTGTACCGCCGGGTCGGCTTCAAGCTGGGCGCATGGCGCGACGTCGGCTGGTGGCAGAAGGAACTCCAGCCGCCCCCCGCGGCGCCCCGCGCGCCGCTGCCGCTCGGCCATCCTTCCATCGAGAGCCGGTGAGCGGGGCCCGGCGCCCTGCCGGGGCGAGGGTCAGCGACGCTCGAAGCGACGCCGCCCTTCCTCGACCAGCGCCAACGCCTCTCGACGCCCGTCGCGCCCGAGCGGCCGGAAGCGGACACCCTTGCGGGCCATGGTGGCCACGAAGAAGGCCTCGAGCTCATCGAGCAGGCGTGCCGGCAGCGCGGACAGCGCCTTCACGTCGCGATGGCGCTCGGTCTGCGTGGCCACCGCCAGGAAGCGGTCGTTGCGCACCGGCTTGCGCCGGCCGTCCGAGAGCGGCCGCTGGTCGGCGCGGATCACGCCGATCAGCTCGCAGGGCACGACGCAGCCGACCGGCACCGGCTCGTCCATCAGCACCAGCACGTCCAGCGGATCGCCGTCCTCGCCCAGCGTGGACGGGATGAATCCGAAGTCGTAGGGGAAGGACTGGCCCACCGGCAGGACCGCGTGCAGCTCGAACACGCGGCGCTGCGCGTTGAACTTCATCTTGTTGGTCGAGCCGCGGCAGGTCTCGATCACGGCCAGGAAGGCGCCGGACGCGTCGTCGCGCGTCGGCAGTCGTTCGAAGGCCGGTCCTGGCGCCGGCTCGGGAAGCGTGCCCATGGCCTTCCTGGCTGGGAGATCCTGGACTTGCGGGGCGGCATGCGGAATACCCGCCGCCGCGCCCCCCTCCAGCCGTGCCAGCTCGAGCGCATTGGCGAGCGCCGCGCCGCTGGCCGTGTTGTCGAACACGCACCAGCATTCGGCGCCGCGCGGCAGGCGCGCGATCTCGTCGCGTCGCGCCTGCAGCCAGGCCGTCTCGTAGCGCGACCAGTACATTCGCGGCGACCCGTGCCAGCGGTAGTACCTCAGGGCGCCGCGCCCCTGCCATCCGCCGGGCTCGGCGGCCTCGGGCACCGGCGCCGGATCCGTCGCGACCCGCGACACGCGCAAACGCGCCAGCAGGTCGTCCGCCTCGCGCTCGAACCAGCCGCGCTGGCGCGGCTCGCACAGGAGGTGGCCGTCGAATCGCGCGCGCAGGGCTTCGAAGAACGCCGCGACCCTGGCCGGCTCGAACGCGAGCGACGGCGGCAGCTGCACGAGCAGCGCATGCAGCCGGGCGCCGAGTCCGCCCACCTGCTCGAGGAAGGCGTCGAGCGCGGCCTCGGGCGATTCGAGGCGGGCGTCGTGCGTGATGGCGCGCGGCAGCTTCACCGAGAAGCGGAAGGCGTCCGGCGTCGACGCCGCCCAGCGCTCGTAGGTCGCGCGTGCGTGCGGGCGATGGAAGGCGGTATCGATCTCGGCGCAATCCATGATCCGCGCATACCGCTGCAGGTGCGTGCCGGCGCCGGGAAAGGACTCGCCGAGCGCCGCGGGGATGCTCCATCCCGCGGTGCCGACGCGCAGGGCCGGGGTGTCGCCCGGGCGGCGCCGTTGCGCAGGCTGTCGGGACGCCATTGCTCAGCCTCCCTCGCAGAGTCCGCCCAGGAAGCCCGCGAAGCCGTCCGGCGCCCGGCCGACCCGGCGCGCACTCGTGCGCACGCGCACCGTGTTGCTGCGCGCGACCGTCGCCCCCGAGGCGACCAGCCGCGCCACCAGCGCCACGTCCTCGCGGCTGCGCAGCGGGGGGAAGCCGCCGGCGCGCAGGTAGGCGCCGGTCGCCACGCCCAGCGAGGCCCCGTGCACGTGCGGATGGTGCTCGACGTCACGGTAGTGCGCCTGGTAGGCGCGGCGCACCGCCGGCGGATGCTCCTGCCAGTCCCCGACCGTCACCACGCCACACACGGCGTCGGCGCCCAGCGCCAGCTGCCGCGCCAGCCAGCATGGCGCGACCTCGGAGTCGGCATCGGTGAACGCGAGCCAGCGCGCGCCGCGGCGCACCGCCTCCTGCGCACCCGCCGCGCGCGCGATGCCCACGTTGCGCGCCGCGACCTCGACGACGCGCGCCCCGCGCGCGGCCGCGATCGCCCCGGTGGCGTCGCTGCAGGTGTCCGCCACCACCACGACCTCGACGCCCTCGCCGCGCAGCGACGGGTGCGCGGCGGCGCACGCGAGGGCGTCCAGGCAGGGCCCGAGGAGGATCTCCTCGTCGTGCGCCGGCACCACGACCGCGATCACGCCAGGCCCTCGCGCTGCGCCACCGAAGCCGTGTCGCGGCACCAGACGTCGAGCACGAAGTCGCGCTCCACGTGGCGCACCGCGCAGGGCAGGCCGAGGTGCAGCGCCAGCAGCCGGTGCACGGCGTCGCCGCCGCGCAGGAAATCGGAGGCGCTGTGGCGCCAGTGGCACGCGGCCACCACGCCGCTCGCCGCCAGCGAGCGCGCGCAGCGCCGCGCCAGTTCGCGCAGGTCGGGCTCCTCGAGGTAGTAGCCGAGCTCGGAGACGACCACCAGGTCGAAGGCCCCGTCGGGCCACTCGGCGGGCGTGACAAGGCGGCACAGGCGCGCGTTCGGCCAGGCGCACAGCCGACGCCTCGCGTGATCGAGCGCCGCCGGGCTGGCGTCGCTCGCCGCGACCTCGTCGCAGCGCGCGGCCAGCGCGGCGGTGAGCTCGCCATTGCCGCAGCCGGGCTCGTAGGCGCGCGCGTAGCGCTCGTGCGGCAGCGCGGCCATCAACACGTGCCGCTTGCGCGCCTCGTACCAGCGCGTGCGCGTGCCCCAGGGGTCGGGGTCGCGTGCGAACAGGGCCTCGAAGCGGTCGGGCACGCGCCGCGGCGTCACAGCGTCCACGGGGCCTCCTGCGCCGCGGCGACCGCCTCGCCGAGCGCCGCCAGGTCGCGGTCGCCGTGCGACTGGCGGATGAAGACGGGGAGGTCGGCGGCCAGGCGTGCGTGCCGCGCGTCCCGGCACAGCGGCGTCGCGCCGAGCGCGCGGGCCGAGCTGCGCAGCACGTGGTCGGCCGCCGCCTCCGCCGCGCAGCGCGTGCGCAGCGCCCAGGCGCGCGCGTCGTCGCGCGGATGCCCGTCGATCCAGGCCGCGGCCTCGCGCAGCAGGGCCGCGTTCGCGCCCAGGACCCGATCGACGTCGCCGAGCGCCAGCAGGCGGTGCCAGCCGGCATCCTCGCGCGCCGCCGCATCGGCTCGCATGCGCTGCGCGACGGCCGTGCTCGCTCCGTGCCAGCAGGCCGCGATGCCCGCACCCCCCTGCCAGAACCCGGGTCGCTCGAGGTAGAAGCCCGCGCCGCCCACCCGCTGCGCGGACACCGCGGCGAAGCGGACGTCGACGCTGTCGCTGGCGGCCATGCCGACGGCGGCCCAGCCGCCGGCGTCGAACGAGACGCCCGACTGGCACAGGTCCACGGCCGCGAGGAAGGGCCCGCGCCCGTCCGGCATCCACGCCGTGAGCAGGCCGCGATCGAGGTGTTCGGCACCGGAGCACCAGGCCTTCACGCCCTCCAGGCGGCAACGGCCGTCGCCTTCGGACTGCGTGACGAGCACCCGCGCGCCCGGCGCCTCCGCGGCCCAGCAGCCCCAGGCCGCGCCCGGCGGGGAGAGCGCGTCCGCGCCCGCCTCGGCGAGGATGGCCAGCGCGTCCGTGTGGCCCTCGTACAGCTTCAGCAGGGCGAGATCGTGGCCCGCGACGGTGGCGAGCGCGCGCCAGCGCGCGAGGGTCTCGCCCGCGCCGGGCGGCGGCAGGCGGTCGAGTCCGTCCGCGATCAGGGCCCGCAGCACGAACGCTCGCGCCTCCGCGCCCTCGGGCGCCGCAAAGGCGGAGCGCTGCTGCAGCCACTCGCGCAGGCGTGCCGGAAGCGCGTGCGGCACGCGTCAGCGCTCCGGTCGGTGCATACGGCCTTGGGTGTATTCGAGTTCCACGGGAGCCTCCAGGAGGGAATGAACGGGCGTCCTGCGAGGGATGCCTCGCGTGCAAGGCGGCGACAGGCAAGCGCCGCGCCCGTCGCGGCACGGCGGTTGCCGGAGCGCCGGCGTGACCGTCCCCTCGCCCCCGCCGCCTTCCCCGCGCCGGCGCCCGCAGCGCCAGGGCCTCATCGCCGCGGCGCCGCGGCAGGCCACGGCCCTGGTGATCCTCGACATGATCAGTGATTGGGACTTCCCCGACGGCGCCGTGCTGTTGCGCCAGGCCGCGCGGGTCGCCCCCGCCATCGCGGCGCTGAAGGCGCGCTGCGTCGCCGGGCGCATCCCGGTGATCTACGCCAACGACAACCACGGCCAGTGGCGCTCGGACTTCGCGTTCGTGGTGCGACGCGCGCTCGAGTCCCCCGGGCCGGGGGCGGCGCTGACGCAGCGGCTCGAGCCGGCCGACGGCGACTACTTCGTGCTCAAACCCAAGCACTCGGCCTTCTTCGCGACGCCGCTGGAGATCCTGCTCGACCACCTTCGCACGCGACGCCTGGTCGTGGCCGGCGTGACGTCCGACCAGTGCGTGGCGGCCACGGTCGCCGACGCGCGCATGCGCGACTTCGAGGTGGCGGTGCCGCGCGACTGCGTGGCCACGCTGAGCGCCGCGCGCAATCGCCGCGCGCTGCAGCACTTCGAGGAGGTGCAGGCGGTCCCCACCACGGCGTCGATCCACCTTCGCCTGGATCGCCACTGAGCCGTGGGACTGCCCATTGCCCGGGCAGGCCAGGAGGATTCCTGCCATGGCCAACGACATCGCCCGCACCCTCGACCTGCCGCGCCGCGCCGTCGCCCTCGTGCTCGCGGGCGGCCGCGGCACGCGCCTCAAGCAGCTCACCGACCTGCGCGCCAAGCCGGCGGTCTTCTTCGGGGGCAAGTTCCGCATCATCGACTTCACCCTCTCGAACTGCCTGAACTCCGGCATCCGCCGCATCGGCGTCATCACGCAGTACAAGAGCCACAGCCTGCTGCGCCACCTGCAGCGCGGCTGGGCCTTCATGAAGCGCGAGATGAACGAGTTCGTCGACCTGCTGCCGGCCCAGCAGCGACTCGACGACGAGAGCTGGTACCGCGGCACCGCCGACGCGGTCTGGCAGAACCGCGACATCGTCGACAGCTACCACGCCGACTACGTCATCGTGCTGGCCGGCGACCACGTCTACAAGATGAACTACGCGGTCATGCTCGCCGACCACGTCAGCAGCGGCGCCGAGTGCACCGTCGGCTGCATCGAGGTGCCGCGGATGGAGGCGACGGCGTTCGGCGTGATGGCCGTGGACGCCGGCATGCGCATCACCGACTTCGTCGAGAAGCCCGCGGATCCGCCCGCCATGCCCGGCAAGCCCGACGTCGCGCTGGCGAGCATGGGCATCTACATCTTCAACGCGCGCTACCTGTTCGACGAACTCGAGCGCGAGTTCGCGACGCGCGACACCAACCACGACTTCGGCAAGGACGTCGTGCCGCGCGCCGTGAGCGCCGGCGTGGCCCACGCGCACTCGTTCGAGCGCAGCTGCGTCGGCAAGCCCGGCAAGTCCTACTGGCGCGACGTCGGCACGATCGATGCCTACTGGCAGGCCAACATCGACCTGACCGCGCGCGAGCCCGACCTCGACATCTACGACCGCGACTGGCCCATCCTCACGTTCCAGCCGCAGTTCCCGCCCGCCAAGTTCGTGCGCCACTCGGCGCAATCGTGCGGCGCCAACGAGGCGCTCATCAGCGGCGGGTGCATCGTCGCCGGCATGGTCAACCGTTCCGTGCTCTTCACCAGCGTGCACGTGGGCGACGACGCCGCGCTCGACCAGTGCGTGGTGATGCCCTATGCGGAGATCGGGGCCGGCGCGCAGCTGCGCCGGGTGGTCGTCGACCGGGGCTGCAGCATTCCGGCGGGGATGCGCATCGGCTTCGATGCCGAGGACGATGCGCGGCGCTTCGAGCGCACGGCGCAGGGCGTGGTGCTGGTGACGCGGGACATGCTCGCGGCGCTGCCCCGCTGAGGAGGCGCCGGCCTGCACGCCCGCGCCGCGGCGCCCGGCCCGCGGCCGGGCGCCGCATGCGGTCCTACTTCCTCGATTCCTTCGAGCCCGGCGCGGCTTCGGAACCGACGCCGCCCGACGAGCCCGCGCCCGAGGACGACAGCGCGCCGGACGTGCCGCCACCGCCGAGGCTCGTCGCGCCCGTCGATGAGCCGCCCGTGCCGGCGGTGCTGCCGCTGGCGGCGCTGCCGAGCCCCGTGCCGCTGGCCATGCCGCCGCCCGTGCCGCCCGGCGCCGGGCTCTGCCCCTGGCCGCCGCGGTCACGGTTGCTGCGCCACTCGTTGAACTCGTCGGAGAAGCGCTGGTAGCGGTGCTTGCGCCACTCGTCGTAGTCCTCGTCGAGCTTGCGCATCTGCTCGCTGCGCCACTGGTGGTAGTCCGGGTCGTGGTGCTGGCCGCCCTGGCCGCTGCGCCATTCCGGACTGCCGCCGCCGAGCCAGTCCTGGGACTGGCCGCTGCGCGGGTCGGTGTACATCCGGCCGCCTCCCTGCCAGTCGCTGGAGCCGCCCTGGCCGCCCCGGCCCAGCTCGTCGTCGCGCGAATGGCGATAGCGGCCGTCGTCGCGCTGCGATTCGCCGTATCCGTAGCCGCCTCCGTAGCGCTGGCCGACGTCGCCGCTGCGGCCATAGTCACCCGAGCGCGTGATGCCGGGGAAGTCGCCGTCACGCTGGCCGAAGCCGGCGCTGCCGCCCAGGTTGCCGCCGGACGACAGGCCGCCGCGGTCACCGCCCTGGTCATGGAACCGGCCGGAGCGCTGGTCGTCCGCTTCCTGGTGCCCCTGGCCGTAGCCGCCGCGGCGCTGGAAGTCGCCTCGATTGCCGTAAGCTTCGTCGCCGCGTCCCGCCTGTCCGCCGAAACTGCCCTGTCCGCCGCGGTCGCGGCCTTCCAGGCCTCGCCCGCGACCGGCATCGCCGTACTGGCCGCCGCCGTAGTCGTATTGGTCCTGGGCGCCGCGGCTCATGCCGGACTCCCGGTGCCCGCCCTGCTGCCCGCCGCCGTGGCGCGAGCCCGCGGACTGATCCTGCTGCGAGCGCTCGGACTCGCCCTGGTTGCCTTGCTGCCAGGCGTCGTCGCGGTATCCACCGGACGGCCTGCCGCCTTCGTTCTGAGCCATGGTCTTGCCTTTCGATCTGCGAGGTTGACGTTCTCCGCGACCGGCGGCACGCCAGCCTGCCGCGGAAGTCCGTCGCGCGGCAACGGGAGTGCCCCGCCGAGCGGGCGAGCCCGTGGACGCCGCGCCGTTGCCGCGGCCCCGAGGTGCCGGTCCGGCAGGTCAACGGACCCCCTCCGGCCGGCCGCGGCGCAACCCCACGCACGACGCGCCGCGCGGCACGGGTACATCGCTTGCACTGACCCTCCCACGCCCGCCGCGACGTCCGCCAGGACGCGCGGCGACACGACGCCCACCACATCCCGAAGGAGCAATCATGGCAACGGCATCGCGAAAGACTTCGAACCGCGCCCCCGCGAAACGCGCCCCCGCCCGCCGCGCATCCGGCTCGGACGCCCTGTCCCTGCTGCGTGCCGACCACCGCGCGGTGAGCGACCTGTTCGCGCAATACGAGAAGAGCCGTGCCGTCACGCGCAAGCGCGACCTGGTCGCGCAGATCTGCCTCGAGCTGAGCGTGCACGCGCAGATCGAGGAGGAGATCTTCTACCCCGAGGTCGAGACGGCCCTGCGCGACAAGGAACTCGTGCCCGAGGCGAAGGTCGAGCACGCGACCCTGAAGGAGCTGATCGCCCAGATCAAGGACCAGGAGCCCGGTGACCCGATGTTCGAGGCGCGCGTGCAGGTGCTCTCGGAATACGTGAAGCACCACGTGAAGGAGGAACAGAACGAGATGTTCCCGAAGGTGCGCGCGTCCCGCCTCGATCTCGAGGACCTCGGCCGCCGCCTGGCCGAGCGCAAGGACGAGCTCAAGGGCTCGCCCGAGCTGCTCGAGGCACCGCCTCGACCGGCCGTGCGCGCGCTCGCCGAGGCTTGAGGACGGGTGAGGCCAGCCTGAAAGGCCACGAGCGCCCGGGCCTGGGCGCGCCGACCCCGGGCCCCCGGGCGGGGCGTCGCTAGCGAGGAAGATCCGCAATGCCCTTCCAGCGCCTCTGGCGCGTCACCCGGCGCGCCGCCAACGCCTGGGTCGACGATCATGCGCAGAGCATGGGCGCCGCCCTGTCCTACTACACCGTGTTCTCGCTCGCGCCGCTGCTGCTGATCGCGATCTCGGTCGCGGGCCTGGTGTTCGGACAGGAGGCCGCGCGCACTGCCATCGGCGAGCAGTTGCGGCAGCTGATGGGCAGCCCGGGCGCGGAGGCCGTCGAGCAACTCCTGCAGCATGCCTCCAAGCCGTCGGAAGGCATCGCGGGCATGGTGGTGGGCGCGCTGGTGCTGGTCGTGGGCGCGACGTCGGTGTTCGCCGAGTTGCAGGAGGACCTGAACCGCATCTGGCAGGCGCCGGCGCGCGAGAAGGCGGCGGGCTGGTGGGTGTGGCTGCGCACGCGCATCCTCTCCCTCGGCTTCATCCTGGCGATCGGCTTCCTCATGGTGGTGTCGCTCGCCGCCAGCGCCGCCTTCGATGCGTTCGCGGCCTGGTCGAGCAGTCTCGTCGGCGCCGAGGAGACCCTCGCGCACGCCGTGAACTTCGTCGTCGGCTTCGCGCTCACCGCCGTGCTGTTCGGCATGATCTACCGGTACATGCCGCAGACCCGCCTCGCCTGGCGCGACGTGGCGCTCGGCGCCGTGGTCACCGCGGCGCTGTTCGCGCTCGGCAAGTTCGCGATCGGCCTGTACATCGGCAAGAGCGCGCTCGCCTCCGGCTTCGGCGCCGCCGGATCGCTGGCGGTGCTGCTGGCCTGGGTCTATTACTCGGCGCAGATCTTCCTGTTCGGCGCCGAGTTCACGTGGGCGCACGCGCGCGAGGAGGACGGGGAGGCGCCGCGCGAGTCCATGCCGTGATCCCCTTGCCCGCGGCGCAGGGCCATGCAATACTGAACCAGATGGATCAGTATGGATCGACCCGCTTCGACGCCACCTTCGGCGCACTCGCCGACGCCACCCGCCGGGGCGTGCTCGAGCAGCTCGTCCGCGGCGACGCCTCCATCACGGATCTCGCCGCGCGCTTCCACATGACCCTGACGGGCATGCGCAAGCACGTCGGGGTGCTGGAACAGGCCGAGCTCGTCACCACCGAGAAGGTCGGGCGCGTGCGCACCTGCCGCCTCGGCCCGCGGCGGCTCGAGGAAGAGGCGGCGTGGATCGAGCGCCATCGCCGGTTGTGGTCGGCGCGCTTCGACGCGCTCGATGTCGTGGTCGAGGAACTCAAACGCAAGGAGAAGGCCGATGGCCGCAGGAACCCGTCATGAATCCGCCCCCGGGCAGCCGCGCACGACGGTGGAGCGGCGCTCCGAGCGCGAACTCGTCGCGATCCGCACCTTCGACGCCCCGGCCCGGCTCGTCTTCGAGGCCTGGACGCGGCCGGAACTCTTCAGGCAGTGGTGGGTGCCGAAGTCGGCCGGCATGGAGCTGGTCTCCTGCGAGATGGACGTCCGCGTCGGCGGCGCCTACCGCCTGGAGTTTTCCGTCGGGGGCGGGCGCACCATGGCCTTCTTCGGCAAGTACCTGGAGGTGACGCCGCCGACGCGCCTGTCCTGGACCAACGAGGAGAGCCCGGAAGGCGCCATCACCACGGTCCTCCTCGAGGAGCTGGACGGCACGACGCGGCTCGAGATGCACGAGGTCTACCCGAACCGGCAGGCGTGCGAGGACTCCGCCGGGGGCATGGAAGAAGGCATCCCCGAGAGCTTCGAGCAGCTCGCGGAGTTCCTGGCGGCGCGCGCCCCCTGAGACAAGGCCATCCGACGGCCGCGGCACGACGTCGCCCAGGCGCCTGCGGCGTCCCGCCGCCCGCCCGTTCGTGGGGAACATGATTTGCTCCAGGCACCGCCAACCACCAGGAGCCCCCATGGAACTGCACGACACGACCCTGCCCTTCCCCACGGCCGAGTCCGCACCGGTCGCCTCGGCGACGGACGAGGCCTCAGCGGCCTCGTCGAAGGGCGCCTCCCCCGACACGCCGCCGGCCTGGGTCGGCCGCGCGGCGCAGCTCGCCCACGAGGCCATCGACTCCCTGGCGGCCAAGGCCGGCGCGGCGGCAGGCACGGTGCAAGGCAGCAAGGCCAGCCTGGGCGAGACGACCAACGAATGGGTCGACGCCGCGCGCGGCGCGATCCGCGAGAAGCCCTTCGCCGCCATCGGCCTCGCGGCGCTCGCGGGCGTGCTGTTCGCGGCCGCCCGCCAGGGGCGGCGTTGAGCGCGCGCGGGGTCGGGATGAACCTGCGAAGCCTCCTCTCGCCGGCGCTGATCGGCGCCGTCGCCAGCGCCCGCTCGATGACGCCCATGGCCGCGATCGCGGCCGGCCGGCTGGCGGGACGCGGCACGCCGGGCCGGCTGCTGCTGCTCGACCACCCATTGTTTCGGGTGGGCGCCCTCGTGATGGGCGTCGCCGAGCTCTTCGGCGACAAGATGAAGTCGGCCCCCGACCGCACGGTCTTCCTCGGCCTGTCGGCGCGCACGATGAGCGCCGGCATCGCCGGCGCGGCGATGGCGCCCGCGGGCCGCGAGCGCGCCGGCGCCGCCCTGGCCGTCGCGACGGCGCTGCCGCTCGCCTACGTGACGCTGGCCGCCCGCAAGCGCGCCATGGCGCGCGTGGGCCAGACGCGCAGCGGGCTGGCCGAGGACGCGCTCATCGTGGCGGCGGGCGCCGCGGTCGTGGCCTGGACGATGCGGCGCCGGCCGGAACGCGTGGCAGGAAGGAGCGGTGCAGACTAGCCCCGGCGCCGCTCGTGCGCGCGCAGCCGCCGCTCCAGCGCGCGCAGCGCGAGCGAGAGCGCCAATGTCATCACGAGGTAGACCACCGCCACCACGTTGTAGGTCTCGAAGAAGGTGAAGGAGCCGCTCGCGTAGACCTTGGCCATCTGGGTGATGTCGCCCACGCCGAGGACCGAGACCAGGGCCGAGTCCTTGACCATGGAGACGAAGTCGTTGCCGAGCGCGGGCAGGATGGTGCGCAGGCCGTGCGGCAGGGTGACGTGGCGGAAGACCTGGCGCGGCGTCATTCCCAGGCTGCGCGCCGCGTCGAGCTGGCCGGGGGCCACCGACTGGAAGCCGGCGCGCAGCACCTCGGCGATGAAGGCGCTGTAGCTGATGGTCAGGGCCAGGATGGCGCGCCACATCAGGCTGAAGTCGCGCGCCTCGAAGGCCGGCGCGCCGTCGCCCGGATGCACGCGCGCGAGGACGCCGTTGACGCCCTGCACCAGCAGCGGCGCCGCGACGAAGGCGACATAGAACAGCAGCACCAGCACCGGCACGCCGCGCACGACCTCGCAATAGAAACGCGCCGCCTGCCGGGCGGCGAGGTGCCGCGACCTCAAGCCCAGCGCCACGAGCAGCCCCAGCGCCGTCGCCGCCGCGAAGGCGACCAGCGAGACGAAGACCGTGACTCCGATGCCCTCGCCCACCACGCCCGCGGTCTCGCGGTAGAGCTCGTCCGACAGCGCCTTGGTGCCCAGCCAGGCGACGAGCGCGCCGATGGCGACCAGCCACCAGGGCACGCGTTGCACGAACGAGGAAGGTCGAGGCGGGGTCATCGAGGGGGCGCGGTCGGGCGGCGGGCGGCGGGCGACGCCGGCATTGTCGTCCTGCGAGCGCCCGCTCGACCACGCTGCGCGCTCAGGCCGCGATCGACCGTCGGCACGTTCTACCATGGCGACTCGCCATCGCCTCCCGACCCGCCGATGACCCGATCCCTTCTCTCCCGCCGCGCCTGGCTGGCCGCGGCCGCCGCGCTCGCCGCGCGCCCCGCG
>Ga0209051_1002528_pt1 | contig 12956 bp, 12 predicted proteins | sample AraplaCvi_mMS_r2_2_FD_184286 | JGI IMG/M metagenome (GOLD analysis project Ga0209051, IMG submission 184286) | Arabidopsis root microbial communities from North Carolina, USA - plate scrape MF_Cvi_mMS_r2 (SPAdes) (version 2) | ecosystem: Host-associated > Plants > Roots > Endosphere | place...
CGAGCTGGCCCTGATCGACCCGGCCCCGAGCCGTCCGCCCCACGTCTGACCCCGTCAGCGGCCCGCGCCCGATGCGCCCGGCCGCGAAGGAAGGAACCTCATGACCCCGACCCTCCTCGGCCTGCGCCCCGCGCAACGCCCCGTGCCCGGCGATCTCTGGCGACGCGCCGTGGCCCATGTCCTGGCCAGCGCGAGCGCGGCGCTCGCGCGCCGCGCTCGCGACGTCGCCCGGCCGCTGCACGCCCGCCACCGGCGCCTGCCCAGCGACGCGAACGTCGAGTTCCACGCCGAGGCCGGCGCGCCCGAAGGCGCGCTGTTCGTCGAGGGCCGGCTCGTCGGCTGGCTCGACGTCGGGCGGCTGTGACAAAGTCCCGGCCCCGCGCCCCACCCGGGCGCGGCGTGCCGGGATTTCTCAAGTCGGCCCGGCCGGCGCCGATAACCCGAGCAACAGGGCTTCCCCGCCGCGGGTCGCCCACTTGCCGGACCGACTGCCATGAGCGCCCTGATGCCGCCCCCCGCCGCGTTCCACGCCCCGCGCGATCCGGGCGGCTGGGTCGATGCGATGAAGTGCATCGAGATCCCGGTGCTCGCGAGCACCGCCGCGGCGCTCGAGGACCTGCGCGAGATCGAGGACGCGGTCGACGCCCGCACGATCACCGAGGCGCTCGCCCACGACCCGTTGATGACGCTGAAGGTGCTGGTGCACGCCGCCACGCATCGCAGCGAACGCCGGCTCAACGACGCCGAGACCGTGCTCGAGGCCCTGGTGCTGTCGGGCATCACGCCCTTCTTCCGCGACTTCGGCCCCCAGCCCACCGTCGAGGATCGCCTGGCTCGCCACCCCGAGGCGCTCGAGGGCCTGCGCGACGTCATGGCGCGTGCCGAGCGCGCCGCCCGCTTCGCGGCGAGCTTCGCCATCCACCGCGGCGACCATGACGTCACCGTGCTGCACGAGGCCGCGCAGCTGCACGACTTCGCCGAGATGCTGCTGTGGCTGCACGCGCCGGAGCTGGCGCTGGAGATCCGCCGGCGCCAGCAGGCCGATCCCGGCCTGCGCTCCGCGGCCGCGCAGCGCGAGGTGCTCAACGCCGAGCTCAATGAGGTGCAGCACGCTCTGATGCAGCTGTGGCGCCTGCCCGAGATCCTCGTGCGCAGCACCGACGACCACCAGGTCGAGAACTCGCAGGTGCGCACGGTGCTGCTCGCGATCCGGCTCGCGCGCCACACCACGAACGGCTGGGACAACCCGGCCATCCCCGACGACGTGCGCGACATCGCCACGCTGCTGCAGCTCGGCGTGGAGCCCACGCGAGAGTTCCTGCGCTCGGTCGAGCGCGGGGATTGATCGGCCGCCATTTCACTGGTGCAGTGGACTAGGATGGCCGCTCCATGGAAGGAGCACGCCATGCCCGGCCCCGATCGCCAGTTCTGGCAGGACCATTTCGAGCGCGGTCGCACGCCGTGGGATCGCGGCGCGGCCAGCCCGCAGCTGGGCGCCTGGCTGGCGTCCGGCGAGCTGGCGCCCGGCGCCGGCCCGATCGCGGTCCCGGGCTGCGGCAGTGGCCACGAAGTGCTCGCGCTCGCGCAGCGCGGCTTCGACGTGGTCGGCCTCGACTACGCGGATGCCGCCTGCGCCGCGGCGCGCGCCCGCCTCGAGGCCGCCGGCCTGCCGGGTTCGCTGGTCGTCCAGGCTGACGTGCTGGAATGGCGCCCCGCACGGCCGCTCGCCGCGGTCTACGAGCAGACCTGCCTGTGCGCGCTGCACCCCGACCACTGGACGCGCTACGCCGATGCGCTGCACGGCTGGCTGCGGCCCGGCGGGCGCCTGTTCGCGCTCGCGATGCAGGTGGAGCGCCCGGGCGCGGCCGAGGGACGCATCGAGGGGCCGCCGTACAACGTCGACGTCAACGCGCTGCGCGCCCTCTTCGACGGCGCTCGCTGGGACTGGCCCGCGCCGCCCTCTGCACGCGTGCCGCACCCCCACGTCGGCAGCGAGATGGCGCTGGTGGTGGTGCGTCGCTGAGCCTCAGACGGGCATCGCCGTCGTCCCCTTCACCCGCTCGAGCACGAAGCTGGACTTGCAGTCCTGCACGCTCGGGTGGCGCAGCAGCGTGTCGCCGATGAAGCGCGCGTAGTGCGCCATGTCGGCCACCACCACGCGCAGCAGGTAGTCCATCTCGCCGGTGAGCGAGACGCACTCGACGACTTCGGGCCAGGCCTGCACCGCGGCCTTGAAGAGATCCATCGGGTTGCGCTTGTGCGTGTCCGCGTGCTTTTCGAGGCGCACGTTGAGGTAGGCCGTCAGGCCCAGCCCGACCGCCTCGGGACGCACGAGGGCCACGTAGCCGGAGATGACCTGCGCCTCCTCGAGCCTGCGCACCCGCCGCAGCACCGCCGAGGCCGAGAGGCCGACGCGGCCGGCGAGCTCGTCGAAGGTGAGGCGGCCGTCGGCCTGCAGCGCCTGCAGGATGCGGCGGTCGATCGCGTCGAGGTCGGGGGGAGCCGTCATCGGCCCGGTTGTACACGAATCCTGCGAAAACCGGCGTGCTCGAGCCGAAATACGCATGAAACCTGTGCCGACAGGCTCTTAAAGTAGCGAAATCGCGCGCGGCGACCGCCGGCGCTTGTCCGCCGTTTGAAGGAGTCACGCCATGCCGTTCACCCCGTGGGACAACCCGATGGGCACCGCCGGCTTCGAGTTCATCGAGTACGCCGCCCCCGATCCCGCCGCCATGGCGGCCGTGTTCGAGCGCATGGGCTTCAAGGCGATCGCCAGGCACCGCCACAAGGCGGTGACGCTCTATCGCCAGGGCCACATCAACTTCATCCTCAACGCCGAGCCCGATTCGTTCGCGCAGCGCTTCGCGCGCCAGCACGGGCCCAGCATCTGCGCGATCGCCTTCCGCGTGCAGGACGCCAAGTTCGCCTACGAGCGCGCGATCGGCCTCGGCGCCTGGGGCTACGCCAACGCCGCCGGGCCGGGCGAGCTCAACATCCCGGCGATCAAGGGCATCGGCGACTCGCTGATCTACCTGGTCGACCGCTGGCGCGGCAAGAACGGCGCGCAGCCGGGCGACATCGGCAACATCGGCTTCTACGACGTCGACTTCGAGCCGTTGCCCGGAGTCTCGCGCGAGGAGCTCGACCCGCGCGGCAACGGCCTGCGCGAGATCGACCACCTCACGCACAACGTGCACCGCGGCCGCATGGACGAGTGGGCCGAGTTCTACGAGCGGCTGTTCAACTTCCGCGAGGTGCGCTACTTCGACATCGAGGGCAAGGTCACCGGCATCAAGAGCAAGGCCATGACCAGCCCGTGCGGGATGATCCGCATCCCCATCAACGAGGAAGGCAACGACGGCAAGGGGCAGGTGCAGGAATACCTCGACCGCTACCACGGCGAAGGCATCCAGCACATCGCGCTGACCTCGGAGGACCTGCACGCCACGGTCGACCAGCTGCGCGCCAGCGGCGTCACGCTGCTGTCGACGCCCGACACCTACTACGAGCTGATCGACAAGCGCATCCCCGGCCACGGCGAGAACGTCGACGCGCTGCAAAAGCGCCAGATCCTGGTCGACGGCGCGCCGGGCGAGCTCCTGCTGCAGATCTTCTCCGAGAACCAGCTGGGGCCGATCTTCTTCGAGTTCATCCAGCGCAAGGGCAACGAAGGGTTCGGCGAGGGCAACTTCAAGGCACTGTTCGAATCCATCGAGCTCGACCAGATCCGGCGCGGAGTGTTGGTGGACCCCCACGGTCGCTAGCGCTCCCTGCCCCCCGAGGGGGCCGGCCGGTTCGGGACCGGCGGAGCCGGATCCCTCCCTCCCTTGGACTTCTGGGCGATGGGTGGGCGGCAGCGCCGGGAGGAGTGTGGTGGACCCCCACGGTCGCTAGCGCTCCCTGCCCCCCGAGGGGGCCGGCCGGTTCGGGACCGGCGGAGCCGGATCCCTTCCTCCCTTGGACTTCTGGGCAATGGGTGGGCGGCAGCGCCGGGAGGAGTGTTGGTGTACCCCCACGGTCGCTAGCGCTCCCTGCCCCCCGAGGGGGCCGGCCGGTTCGGGACCGGCGGAGCCGGATCCCTTCCTCCCTTGGACTTCTGGGCGATGGGTGGGCGGCAGCGCCGGGAGAGGTGGGGCGGCCCCGCGATCATTCGTCGAGGCGGCGCAGCAGGTCGTCCCAGATCTCCGGCTGCTCGATGAGCGACAGGTGGGCGACGCCCTCGAGGGGTCGCGACTCGGCGCCCGGCATCAGTGCCACCGGCGGCGGGAAGACGACCTGGTCGCAGGCGCTCCACCAGCAGGTGAAGCGCGCGGCATGCGGTGCGGCGCCGACCAGGGAGGTGTGCCACTGGCTGTCCATGCGCATCTGGCGCGCGTTGGCCGTGAGGCCGAGGCTGGCCAGCCAGGCGCCGCGGTGCGGCGTCGCGACGGTGATCACGCGGTGCACGCGCGCGGCGCGTGCCGGCTCCCCGGCCAGCCAGGCGCGCACGGCGAGGCCCCCCATGCTGTGCGCCAGGACCACGGGGGCGCGTCCGGTGGCCGCCTCGACGCGCGCGACGGCCGTCTCGACGATGGGCGCGTAGGCCTCGATCTCGCCGAAGACCGGCACGAGGTCGACGGCCACGACCGGGCGGTCGAGCGCGCGCAGCCGCGCCAGGGCAGGGTTCCAGACGGCCCGGTTGCAGACGAAGCCGTGCACGAGGACGACGCCGCGCCGGCCGGCCGCGTTCGCGGGCAGGTGGTCCGGCTGGGCGTGCGTGCGCCAGGGCATGCGCCAGGCAAAGCTGCGCGTGGCGAGCAGCCATTCGGCGGCCCAGGCGCGCAGCGCGGCGCGCGGCGGGCAGACCGGCGCGCCGGCGCGGCGGGCGACCGCGCGGCCGATCAGGAACTCGACGCCCAGCAGCAGCGGGTGCAGGCCGACGAGCAGCAGCAGCACCAGCACGACCCACGCCGGCCAGCCGTCCTGCACCCCCGCGACGATCGCGGCGACGACGGCGGCGCACCAGGCGGCGAGGAGGACACGGAGGCTGCGTGCAAGCATGGCGGGCAGTATCGGCGTCGGCGCACGGCCGTCGTGTCAGTCGAGGGCTCGTGATCGCGCCCGCCGTTCCGAAACCCGCATCCCCCGCGGCACGCGCGGAGGATGCTCCAGCGAGCGCGGCCGCGCGCGCCTGCTACGCTGGCGGTCGATGAGCGACCTCGCCGCCCGCATCCTCGAGCACCTCGCCGCCGTCGACGCCGAACGCCGGCGGCGCGCGGCGGCGCCCGCGCTCGGACAGGCCGTGGCCGCGATGAAGGGCTACCAGCAGGCGCGCTTCGCCCGCAGCCACGCCGACCTGCTGGCCGACGCGCGCCACGGCCCGGCGGCGCGCTTCTTCCTCGACGAGCTCTACGGCCCGCGCGACTTCGCGAGCCGCGACGCCCAGTTCGCCCGCATCGTCCCCGCCCTGGTGCGACTGTTCCCGCGCGAGATCGCGGAGACGGTCGAGGCGCTCGCGGCCGTGCACGGGCTGTCGGAGCGGCTGGACAGCGCGATGGGCGAGCATCTCGGCGCCGCGGCGCTCGATCGCCCCGCCTACGTCCGGGCCTGGCAGGCGACGGGGGAGGCGACGGCGCGCGGGCGCCAGATCGAGCTGGTGATGCGCGTCGCCCGTGCGCTCGACCGCCACACGCGCAGCCGCGTGCTGCGCGCCAGCCTGAAGGCGATGCGCGGGCCCGCCCGGGCGGCGGGCCTGGCCGCGTTGCAGGCCTTCCTCGAGACCGGATTCGACGCCTTCGGCGCGATGCGCGGCGCCGGCGAGTTCCTGGCCGTGATCGAGACCCGCGAGGCGGCGCTGGTGCGCCGGCTGTTCGAGCCCTCGGCGCTGGCGGACGCGATCGCCGGACCGGTGACGGGCGATCCCCTGGAGCAGCTCCCGTGACGCCGGGCGGCCCATGCCGACTTTCCCGCGTGTGGCACGGCCACGCACTGCAGGACAATGGTCCGACGATGACCCGCGTTCCCGATCCCGCCCTCGCCGCGCCGGCCCGCCCCTGGCTGGCCGACTATCCGCCGGGCGTCCCGGCCGAGATCGACGCCGACGCGAGTCCCTCGCTGGTCGCGCTGCTGGACGAGGCGTGGAAGCGCCACGCCGCGCGCGACGCGGTCGACTGCATGGGCACGCGGCTCACGTTCGCGCAGCTCGACGAGCGCGCCACGGCGCTGGCCGCCTGGCTGCAGGCCAAGGGCGTGAAGCGCGGCGACCGGGTCGCGCTGATGATGCCCAACCTGCCGCAGTACTTCGTGGCGATCGCGGCCGTGCTGCGCGCCGGTGCCGCGGTGGTCAACGTCAACCCACTCTACACCCCGCGCGAGCTGCGCCACCAGCTGGAGGACTCGGGGGCGACGGTGATCGTCGTGCTCGAGAACTTCGCGCACGTGCTGGCGCAGGCGATCGGCCAGACCGCGGTGCGCGAGGTCGTGCTCGCCTCGATGGGCGACCTGCTCGGCTTCGCCAAGGGGCAGCTGGTCAACTTCGCGGTGCGCCACGTCAAGAAGCTGGTGCCCGCCTTCAGCCTGCCGCGCGACACGGGGCGCGGCGTCGCGCGCTTCAACATGGCGGTGGCCGAAGGCACGCGGCTGCGCTTCGCGCCGGTGCCGGTGGGGCCCGACGACGTCGCCTTCCTGCAGTACACGGGCGGCACGACGGGCGTGTCCAAGGGCGCCACCCTGCTGCATCGCAACCTGGTCGCCAACATCTTGCAGAGCGAGGCCTGGTTCCAGCCGATGTTCGAGCGCTTCGGCGGCAAGCCGCTGACCATGGTGTGCGCGCTGCCGCTCTACCACATCTACGCGTTGACGATCTGCTTCATGATGGGCTCGCGGCTGGGGATGCTGAACCTGCTGATCCCGAATCCGCGCGACATCCCCGGCTTCGTGAAGACGCTGCGCGGCACGCGCGTGAACATGTTCCCGGCGGTCAACACGCTGTTAAACGCGCTCGCCAACGACCCCGGCTTCGCGGCGCTCGACTTCTCGCAACTGGTCGTCTCCTGCGGCGGCGGCATGGCCGTGCAGCAGGCGACCGCGGAGCGCTGGCTGAAGATCACCGGCTGTCCGGTGGTGGAGGGCTACGGCCTGTCGGAGACCTCGCCCGTCGTCACCAGCAACCGCCTCGACGTGGCCGAGTTCACCGGCACCATCGGCGTGCCGCTGCCGTCGACCGAGGTCGCGATCCGCGACGACGCCGGCCACGACCTGCCCGCGGGCGAGGCCGGCGAGATCTGCATCCGCGGCCCGCAGGTGATGGCGGGCTACTGGCGCCGGCCGGACGAGACGGCGCTCGTGATGACGCCGGACGGCTTCTTGCGCTCCGGCGACATCGGCGTGATGGACGCGCGCGGGCGTGTGCGCATCGTCGACCGCAAGAAGGACATGATCCTGGTCTCGGGCTTCAACGTGTATCCGACCGAGGTCGAGCAGGTGGTGAGCCTGATGCCCGGCGTCCTGGAGTGCGCGGCGGTGGGCGTGCCGGACGAGCGCACCGGCGAGGCCGTGCGGCTGTTCGTGGTGCGCCGCGACCCGGCGCTGTCCAAGGCCGATGTCGCCGCGTGGTGCCGCGAGAACCTCACCAACTACAAGCGCCCGCGCGCGATCGAGTTCCGCGCGGAGCTGCCCAAGACCAACGTCGGCAAGATCCTGCGTCGCGAGCTGCGCACGCCGGCCGCGTGAGGGGCGACGGGGTGCAGGCCGGCGAGCGTCCGCCCGCGAGCGCGTCCCCGCTCGGCATGACCGTGCTCGAACGCGGCTGGCTGTCGGCCAACCAGGCGGTGTTCGCGCCCGCGGGCGCCACGTCCGCGGCGGTGGTCGACACCGGCTTCTGCACGCATGCGCCGCAGACGCTGGCGCTGGTCGAGCAGGCGCTGGGCGGCGCCCCCCTCGGCCGCATCGTCAACACGCACCTGCACTCCGACCACTGCGGCGGCAACGCGGCGCTGCAGGCGCGCGGCGGCGTCGAGACCTGGGTGCCGCGCGCCAGCCTCGCGGCGGTGCGCGACTGGGACGAGTCGGCGCTCAGCTACCGCCTGACCGACCAGGCCTGCCCGCGCTTCGCCGTCGACCGCGCGCTGGCGCCGGGCGGGACGATCGCGCTGGGCCCGGCCGAATGGGAGATCCACGCGGCGCCCGGCCACGACATGGACGCGGTGCTGCTATTCGAGCCGCAGACGCGCACGCTGATCGCAGGCGACGCGCTGTGGGAGGACCGGCTCGCCATCATCTTCCCCGAGCTGTTCGGCGAGGACGGCTTCGGGCCGACGCGCGCGACGCTGGCCCTCATCGAGCGGCTGGCCCCGCGCGAGGTCGTGCCGGGCCACGGCCGGCCCTTCGGCGACGTCGCGCGCGCGCTGGCGGCGAGCCGGGAGCGCCTGGCCGCCTTCGAGCGCCAGCCCGAGAAGCACGCGCAGCACGCCGCGCGCGCGCTGCTGATGTACCACTTGCTGGAGGTGCGCAGCGCGGGCGCCGAGGCGCTCGTCGAGTGGATGCTGGCCACGCCGATCTACCGCGTGGTCGCCGGCCGCGCCGGCATGGACGACGCCGCGGCGGCGACCTGGGCACGCGCCCACGTGGCGCGCCTCGTCGACGACGGCGTGGTCGAGGCGCGCGCGGGCGTGATCGCCGTGCGCCCGCAGGCGCGGTGAGGAGGGTGCGGCGCATGGCCCTTCCCGACGACACGACGCTCCCCGTCGAGCCTTTCCAGGAGCCCGAGGTGGCGCCGCCGCCGTCGCCGTCCTCGCTGGCGCCCGACCGGCTCGTGTTCTTCTTCAGCGGCTTCGATCCGAAGGGCGCGACCTTCTACCACCGGCTCTTCCGCGCGGGTGCGGGCGAGCGCAACGCGACGCACGCGGACGCGCTGGAGGTCGGCAGCCGCCATGCGGTCGGGCGCTGGGCCTCGGCGTGGACGGCGTCGTGGCGCGGCACGCCCGAGGCCGCCGGGGCCCCGCCGCCGCAGGTGCGCACGCGCGTGCACTTCATGCGCTGGGACGACCTGGTGCGCCGGCACTGGCGGCGCTCGGCGCTGCAACTGGTGGCGGACTACTGGAACGTGTACGTGCTGGGGATCTCCAGCGGCGTGTTCCGGCGGGTGCGCCAGAAGACGCGCGCCGCGTGGTGGCTCGCGCTGTTCCCGCTGGGCGTGGCGGCGGGTTGCATCGGCGCGGGCCTGGCTCTGGTGGGCGGCGCGCTGTGGGCCGCGGGCCTGCCGGCAGCGCTCGGCGCGCTCGCCGGGCTGTTCGTCGGGATCGTCGCGTGGCGCCTGGTCGCGCGGCGCATCGACTGCGAGTGGCTGCTCCGCCTCTATGCGTTCACGCGGCTGCAGGCGGTCGGCAAGCTGCCGGAGCTGGACGTGCGCCAGGACGAGCTGGCCGACCACGTCGTGGAGGCGGTGGAGTCGCGCCTGCACCAGCCCGGCGCGCCGCCGCTGCGCGAGGTGCTGCTGGTGGGCTACAGCACGGGATCGACCATGGCGGCGGCCGTCGCCGCACGCGCGCTGCGGCGCCTGACGGCGCTGACGGAGGGCCGCTACGGCCGCAGCGCGACCTCGATCGCGATCGTCACGCTCGGCCACTGCATCCCGGTCGCCGCCGACTGGGGCGGCGCGCGCCGCACGCGCGCCGAGCTGAAGGAACTCGCCGACTGCCCGCAGCTCACCTGGCACGACTACTCGGCCCCCGCCGACTGGGCGGCGTTCTGGCGCACGCCGCCGTGGCCGGAACCGGCGCGCCTGCAGGGGCTGCAGGCTTCGCCGCGTTTCCATGCCCACATGACACCGCAGGCCTACGCCGCCCTGCGGCGGGACCGGCGCGAGATGCACCTGCAGTACCTGCGCCCGCCGGCCCTGCGCGCGGGCGCCGACGCCTACGATTACTTCATGCTGACCTGCGGGCCCCTGACCCTGGCCGAGCGCCACGCGCGCGGCCGGCCCTCGATGGACGCACGCGAATGAGCTCGAACTTCTGCCCGCACTATCCGGCGCCCGCCAAGCGGCGCCCCTCGGCGCTGCGCATGTTCTTCAGCAAGCGGCGCTCGTGGCTGGACGCGCTCTACGAGCGCAGCTACGCGATGAAGATGGGCGAGGTGCACCTGCCGGGCATGGACCTGTACATGGTCAACGAGCCCGCGCTCGTGCGCCGCGTGATGGTGGACGCCGCGCTCGAGGAGTTCCCGAAGCATCCGATGCTCGGCGACGCGCTGCGGCCGCTGCTCGGCGATTCGATCTTCACCACCAACGGCGAGGTGTGGAAGCGCCAACGCGAGCTGATGAACCCCTCGTTCGAGCAGGCGCGCCTGAAGCTCGTCTACGGACGCATGCGCGACGCCGCGCTGGCCATGGCCGCACGGCTGGAGCGCGTGCCCGAGGGCGCGGTGCACGACGTGGAGGTCGAGATGACGCACGTCGCGGCCGACATCATCCTGCGCACGATCCTGTCCGAGTCGCTGGACGGCGGGACGGCGCGGCTGATCTTCGACGCGTTCGCGCGCTACCAGGAACTGGCGCCGCGGCTGATGATGCCGTCCTTCTTCGGGCTGCGCTGGCTGCGGCCGTTCTGGCAGGTGCGGCGCAGCCGGGCCGCGGCCGGGGAGATCCGCGCGCTCCTGGTCGACCTGATCCGCCCGCGCCACGAGGCGGCGCTGCGCGGCGACGAGGGGCCCGACGACATCCTCTCGTCGCTGCTGCGCGTGCGCGACCCGCGCTCGGGCGAAGGCTTCGCGTTCGAGGAGCTGGTCGACCAGGTCGCGATGCTGTTCCTCGCCGGGCACGAGACCTCGGCCAGCGCGCTGTCGTGGTCGCTGCACCTGCTGGCCAACAGCCCGGGCGTGCAGGAGCGGATGCACGCCGAGGCGGTCGCGACGCTCGACCTCGGCAGCGACGACGCGGGCGCGGTGAAGGACCTGGCGCTGGCGCGCAACGTCTTCCGCGAGACGCTGCGGCTGTTCCCGCCGGTCGGCTTCCTCGCCCGCCAGTGCACGCACGCGCAGCGCATGCGCGACAAGTCGGTCGGGCAGGGCTCGTCGGTGATCGTGGCACCGTGGCTGATCCAGCGCCACCGCGAGTTGTGGGCGCGGCCTGACGAATTCGACCCGGATCGCTACGATCGCGAGGACGAGAGCCCGGCGGCGCGCGACTCGCTGCGGCGCGCCTACCTGCCCTTCGGCATGGGGCCGCGCGTGTGCATCGGCGCCTCCTTCGCGCTGCAGGAGGCGGCCCTGGTGCTGGGCGTGCTCGCGCAGCGCTTCCGCTTCGAGCCGGCGCCCGGCGCCGTGCCGGAGCCGGTCGGGCGGCTCACCATCCGCGCTGAGCACGGGATCCGGCTGCGCGTGTTCCAGCGCGGCGCCGCGGCGCCGCCGCACGAGGCGAGGGGCGCATGAAGGAGCGTCTGGCGGGGTTCCTGTTGATGTCGATGATCGTTCCGCTCGCGGTGGCGGGCTACCTGCTGCTGTGCGGCGTGGGGCTGTTCGGGCGCACCGAGCGCGGGCGCGCGGGCGTGCGCGCGCTCGATCACTTCGTCAACGCGACGCTGTTCAACGGCTACGCATGGGAGTCGGTGTCCTCGCACGCCTGGCGCTGCCGCGAACGGCGCTGGGCGCGGCTCGTGATCTGGGCGACCGACCAGTTCCAGCAGGGGCACTGCGAGCGCGCCAACCGGCGCGAGCAGCCGGTGGTCGACCTGGTGCTGAAGAAGCGCCTCGAGCGGCAGACCATCTTCTGATGGCTGCCGCGGACGCTTCCCGGTCGGACGAGGGCGTCGGCGCGCGCCGCGTGCGGCGGCGGCACGTCTTCTATCTCGGTGGCTTCGATCCGCAGGGCCCGGCGCATTACCACCGCCTGTACTCGGAAGAGGCGGTGAAGCAGGCCCGCGTGAGCGGCTACGAGATCGACGTCGGCCCGCGCGAGCGCGCCGGCGCGCATGGCGCCCGCTGGGCGGTGGACGCGGCCTGGCCGACGGCGTCGGGCGTGGACGAGCACGTGGCGTCGACGGTGGAGTTCCTGCGCTGGGACGACATCGTGCGCGAGCACTGGCCGCGCAGCCGCTGGGCCGTGATGCTGGGCACGCTGGGCACGACCGCGCGGCAGCTGGCCAACGGGGTGCTGTGGCGCATCCTGAAGACCTCGTGGCCGGCGTTCCTCGTGCTGTTCCTGCCGCCGCTGCTGGTGGCGGGGCTGCTGGCGACGCTCGTGGCGATCCTTGCGCTGGCGGCGGGATTGATGCTGCAGGGCGGGGGCGTGACGGCGCTCGGGCTGTCGGCGGTCCTGCTCTGGCTGCTGGCGATCTTCGCCCGCTGGGCGGAGGACAAGGTGCAGATGGCCTGGCTGATGCGCAGCACGCGCTTCATCCTGCGCCAGGCGCGGGGCGAGACGCCCCGGCTCGACGTGCGGCTCGACGAGTTCGCGGCGCGGATCCTGGCGGTGTGCGAGGCGGGCGAGGTGGACGAGGTGTTGGTCGTCGGGCACAGCTCGGGGGCGATGCTGGCGGTATCCGCCGTGTCGCGGCTGGCCGCGGTGGCGCCGGAGCTGGCGCAGTCTCCGGGCGCACCGGCCTTGTCGTTGCTGACCCTGGGCGAGTGCATCCCGATGCTGAGCTACCAGCCGGAGGCGCGCGCGTTCCGGGAGGAGCTCGCGCGCCTGGCCGGCGAGACCGGCTGGCGCTGGCTGGACTTCACCGCCCCGCCGGACGGCTGCTGCTTCGCGCTGGTGGATCCGACGGCGGTCTGCGAGGAGCGGGCGTCGGCACCGTCTTGGCGTTCGCCGAAGCGGCTGTCGCCGCGCTTCGCGCAGATGTTCGACGACGCGGCGTATCGCGCGGTGCGGCGGGACAAGTACCGGTGCCACTTCCAGTACCTCATGGCCTCCGAGCACCCGGTTCCCTACGACTACTTCGCGATCACGGCCGGGCCGCTGACGCTGGCGGGGCGCTTTG
>Ga0209051_1002530_pt1 | contig 12954 bp, 9 predicted proteins | sample AraplaCvi_mMS_r2_2_FD_184286 | JGI IMG/M metagenome (GOLD analysis project Ga0209051, IMG submission 184286) | Arabidopsis root microbial communities from North Carolina, USA - plate scrape MF_Cvi_mMS_r2 (SPAdes) (version 2) | ecosystem: Host-associated > Plants > Roots > Endosphere | place: USA...
TCATTGGACGGGAGTTATCAGTTGCCGACGATTGCGAGGATCGAACCGTGAACCTGATTTTCAGTCGCCGCCGGGTGCTGGGCAGCATGGGAGTATTGGGAGGCAGCCTGATGTTTCCACGCTGGTTGCTGGCCGCTGATTCCGATGACCTTCGCCAGATTGCCAAAGAGGCGTGGATTTACGCGTACCCCATGCTCATGCATTACCAGACCATGGAAAAGCAGGCGCTCAACGCGTCTGCGCCGGAATACGTCGGCGGCTTCAACCGGTTCCGTCACTACGGTGAGCTGTTCACCCCGAGCAATCGCGACATCGTCACGCCGAACAACGACACGCCGTACTCCTGGGCCTGGCTCGACCTGCGCAGCGAGCCGCAAGTGTTGAGTGTGCCGGCGGTGCCTGACGACCGCTACTACGTGCTGCAACTGGTCGACCAGTACACCCACAACTTTGCCTATGTCGGCGTGCTCAGCACCGGGCGCGATGCGGGAAACTACCTGATTGCCGGACCCGACTGGCAAGGACTGATACCGGACGGCGTCACGGCCGTGCTGCGCAGCGAAACCGAAATCGTCATGGTGCTTGGCCGAACGGGCCTGAAAAACGCCGAGGACCTGCCGGCGGTGCGTGCCTTGCAGCAGCAATACGAGTTGCGTTCGTTGCATGAATACATTGGCAGTGCACCGCCCGTGGCTGCGCCAGCCATTGACTGGCAACCCTGGGACAGCAAGACCGGGTTGGGGCTGGAGTTTATCCCGGCGTTGAACCAGATCCTCAGCCTGTGTCCGACGCAACCGTCCGAGCAAGCCTTGCGTGCACGCTTTGCGCGGATCGGCATCGTGCCTGGCCAGGGTTTCGACCCGGCGACGTTGCCGCCAGCCACACGCAAGGCACTGCTCGCCGGGATTCAGGACGCCCAGGCGCAACTGCAAACGGCGGTCAGCCAGGTCCGCACCACCCTCGGCCTGTTCGGCACTCGCCAAGCGATGGACGGCAATTACCTCAACCGCGCTGTCGCGGCGAATGTCGGCATCTACGGTAACAGTGTGGAGGAGGCCTTCTACACCGGCACTCGTGTGGATAATCAGGGGCAACCCTTGCAGGGCGGGCGAAGCTATCGTTTGCGTTTTGCACCGGGTCAATTGCCGCCTGCCAGCGAGTTCTGGTCGCTGACCTTGTATGACTTGCCGGACCGGCAACTGGTGGCCAACCCGATCAATCGTTATTGCCTGAGCAGCCGGGATCCTATGCGGATGGACGCGGACGGTGGGTTGACGTTGATCCTGCAGAACGCCACGCCGGCCGAGCAGAGCAACTGGTTGCCGACGCCGGCGAGTGGGGCGTTCACTCTGGTCTTGCGCCTTTATGGGCCCGGGCAGCAGGTGGTCAATCAGCGCTGGCAAATGCCGGGGGTTGAAGTGGTGTCTGCCTGAGCTGCGCTCCTGCATTGGATTTGTGTCGTTCAAACCTGTAGTGGACAACCTGGATCCCTGTGGGAGCGGGCTTGCTCGCGAAGGCGGAGTGTCAGGCGACCTGTCTTTTGTTGGCTGTGTACATATCCGTTTCTTCGGTAACGGCGGCTGGCGGTTTCGCCCTTACGGCGACTCCCTTTTTTACAAGCGCCTAAAAAAGGAAGCAAAAAACGCTCGCCCCGAACGTACGGCCCCTCGCTTAGGCTCGGGGTTCCTTCACTCCGGCATTCATCCGGGGGCATTGCCCTCCGGTCGGCTTCGCTTCGACCTACATGCAATGAGTTCGACTGCGTCGAACGGCGCTGCGCGCCAATCCCCGGATGAACACCTCCGCTCAGCCTGCCGAGGGGGCGGGTGGATCAAGATCACAAGCTGCAGGCGAGCTAACGCTCGGCCTGTTGAGTGGTGGGGTTGTACGCCGACCCACTGTGGGGGCGAACTGTAGTGGTTCATTTTTTTTGAACCGCTCCGTAGGAGTATTAAGCCGCCTGTTGCTCATACAGCGCAGGCGGCAAGTTGTTCGAGGCAGAGTGGCAACGGCGATGGTTGTAATGGGAGATGAAGCCCATCACATCCTTCTCTGCTTCGAAATGATTGCGGTAGCCATCTTCCGGCATCCAATCGTGCTTCAATGTCCTGAAATAGCGCTCGACCACCGCGTTATCCCAGCAGTTACCCCGCCGACTCATGCTCTGGACGATCCTGCTTTCTGCCAAGCATTCAACAAATCGTTCGGCGGTGTACTGACAACCCTGGTCTGAGTGAAATAGCAACTCAGGCATCGGGCGGCGTAGCGCTACCGCCAGCCTCAGCGCTTTGACAGACAACTCGGCATCAGCGGTTCGTGAGCAAGCCCATCCCACGATCCGGCGCGAAAACAGATCCATCACCACGGCCAGATACAGCCAGCCGCTCCCCACCCGGATATAGGTGATATCGCCTGCCCACAGCGTGTCTGGCCGGGACGGGTTGAAGCGCCGATCAAGTATGTTCGGTGCCACCACCGCAGGCTTGGTAGCGCGCCGATAATGGGCGTAACGCGGTCTACGCCGGTGCAAACCAAAGGATTTGATCAGCGTGCGCATTCGATAGCGTCCGATGAAAATGCCTTCTTTTCTTAACTCTTTGGATAGCCCGCGAGTACCTAGCGCTTCGCGATGTTCTTTATGTAACGCGCGCAGTTTGCGCTCCAGGCATCGCTGGTCAGACCGCCTGGGCTTGGGTTTGCGCTTGGCGTAGTAACTGCTGCGGGCCACACCCAGCACTGAGCACATACGCCGAATCGACATCTTCCCTTTGATGCCATCAATCATTTGGCCCGACCGAACAGAACCTTCAGATGAGAGGGCAATTGCTTTTTTAGCACTTGGTTCTCGGCTTCCAGCAGCGCCAACTTCGCCTGCAACGACTCGATCAGCTCCTGATCCTGCAATCGGGTTGGCTGCAACATTCCCGCCTGCTCCCGACGCCAGCGCAGAACCCAGCGGCGCAGAGCCGTAGGGCCCACCCCGGTGGCCTCACAGGCTTTAGGTATGGAGTAATTCATCTCCACTACCAAGCGGATGGCTTCCGCTTTTTCCTCAGATGTAACAACCCGATATCCCATGATGCGTCCTTAAGTCGATGCTCCTACATCATGGTCCAAAAATGTTCGACCACTACACGGCAGCTCCTACAGGTGTACGCGTTTCCATGTAGGAGCTGCCGAAGGCTGCGATCTTTTGATCTTATCGTCAGGCCCCCTGAGAAGGACCGGCACAAGAGCATGCCGGTCCACAATCAGCCTGGAGGCCAAGTGAACAGTTGCGGGTTCACCTGCAACCCGTCAATCAACGCAACCCATCAGTACGCAAGGCCGCCGGCGTGTAGTCAAACACCTTCGCCGTCAGCCCATACTGCGTATTGCGCGCCTCTTCGTTGCGCAAGCCCAGGACCAGATAGCGTCCGGAAATCACGTCATACAGCGTTTCAGCGGCAGCGTACGTAGTCTGCTGGTCGTAGCGAAACAGCGGATGACCTTCAGCGACGCGCCACAGTTGGCCACGGCCGTCATAGTGATCGACCTCGACGATTTGCCAGGTGTCCTCGTCGATATACATATGGCGCTTGGAGTAGATATGCCGTGCATCCGACTTGAGTGTCGCCACGACTTCCCAGACACGGTGCAACTCGTAACGCGTGTGGTCCGGATTGATGTGGCCGGCCTTGACGATGTCATCGTATTTCAGCGCAGGAGATTCCAGTTTGTAGCTGTTGTACGGGATGTAGATTTCCTTCTTGCCCACCAGCTTCCAGTCATAACGGTCCGGAGCACCGTTGAACATGTCCAGGTTATCGGCGGTGCGCAGACCGTCGGAGGCTGAGCCCGGGCCGTCATAGGCCAGTTGAGGCGCGCGGCGTACCCGGCGTTGCCCGGCACTGTAAACCCAGGCCAGACGAGGTTCCTTCACCTGGTCGAGCGTCTCGTGGACCAGCGCCACGGTGCCGGCCAGTCGCGCGGGTGCAGTGACTTGCTGCTTGTAGAAATACAACAGGTTATCGGCGCGTTCGGCGGGCAGGTCCTGGACACTCTCCGGATAAATGGTTTCTTCATCGAAACGCACCAGGGTGTAGGCGCCGTCTACTTGCGGAGTGGCCTGGACATAGCTGCGGCGTGCGCTGCCCCCCAGGTAGCGGGTGATGTGGTTCCAGACGACTTCTTCACCGTTCTTCGGGATCGGGTAGGCGAAATACCCATGGAAGTTCGCCACGCCGTCACCCTTGTTGGTCGGCTGGACTTTCAACGCATTCTGCTTGGCCTCATCGGCGATGGCCTGCGGTACCGACGCCGTACGATGCGTCGGGTAGACCGGGATTTTGTAGGTCTGCGGATAACGCTTGAACAGCGCCAACTGGCCATCGGTCAACTTGGCCTGGTACTGCGTGGCATTGGCAGCCGTGATCACGAACAGCGGTTGTTCCGCCGCGAACGGGTCGGAGACGAAACCGTTGGCCGACACCTGGCCCGCCGTTTTCGGCAGGCCGCCGGTCCATGCCGGAATGCTGCCGTCGGCATTGCCCGATTTCTCGGCACCGAGCGGAGTGAGTTCAGTGCCAAGCTTGTTGGCCTCGCCAGCGGGTACAGCCGCCATGACATGGCAAGCCAACAGGCTGAGTGCCAGGATGCAACCTTTCTGAATTGTCTTGTTCATTATCAAGCCTTAAAAGTTAACGCCGAAGCTCAGCGCCACGAAATCGCGGTCGACCGAAGTGTTGAAATCGCCGCCGAAGTTGTTGGTATAACTGAGGCTGGCGGTGTAGGTGTTGCGGTAATCGGCATCGAGGCCCAGGCCGACAGACTTTGAACCCTCGGTAAACACTGGGCTGTACCCGGAAACGTCATGGGACCAGAACAGGTTCGGGGTCAGGTTCACCCCGGCAAAGACGTTGGTGTAGGCCAGCTTGGCGTAGGCGCGGTAGCCCCAGGACGAGGTGGTGTAGTAACCGTTGCGCCCGCCCTGGTTGACGTCGCCGTACACTGAATCCCGGCCGTAACGCTGCTTGTTGAGCGATTCGAGGCCACCGATGTGGGTAACGCCGATTTCGCTGGCGACGCTCAGGTAGTCAGCACCCAGCATCGGGTCAAAGATATGCACGAAAGAGGTTTGCGCCTGGGTGACTTCCTTGCGGCGATACCCCTGGATGACCTGGCCTTCTTCGCCGTCGACGGTCGATTCGGCGTTCGAACCGGTCAGCGCGCGGAAGGCCGGGTTCAACAAACCACCGCCGAGGTCGGCACTGTTGATCGTTATCGGGGCATTGGGCCGGTAGCTGATCTCGCCGCTCCAGGCCGTGCCATCGGGCAGCGTGGTCGCGAAGCTCAGGCCGTAGAGGTGGATGTCTTCCGGGTAATCCAGAGAGTAGCTGCCATTACCGGCAGCGGTCGCCAGGCCCAGGGCGAATTGTTCGTCCGGGCCCAGGCCGCTGGTGGGCAACACGTTGTTGATGAAGTTGGTCACGCCACTCGCCGGGCGCAGGGCCAGGGTCGGGGTGCGCGAGTGGTAGTTCATGTAGTAGGCACCGTATTCAGTGCCGTCACCGAGCCAGTGCAACGCCAGGCCGAACTGACCACCGTCGCGCGCCTCGTGGTCTTTGCCGCGCGGGACGAACACACCCTCACGGCCATTGAAGCCAAAGCCCAGCCCTGCCGCGGCGGCTATGGGTTCGAGCGGTTTGACTTCAGCCAGACCGGCGGTGAAGTTGTTGTTGCAACCCTTGGCGATCGGATCGGCGCCGAAGAACGTGCCGCAGTTGTCCAGGGCGTAGGGTTGCCATTCGAGCTGGTAAAAGGCCTCGAGATTCAAATTGTCGGTCAGACCTTGCGACACGTAGAGCATGTTGACCGGAATCAGACCTTCCTTGATCTCCGCGCCGGGGCGGCGCAGGGCCGCGACATCGAGCGGGTTGATCGAGTTGATCGAGTTGCCGATGAACAGGCTTTCACCCCAGCTCACGACTTGTTTGCCCAGGCGAACATCCCCGGAGCGATCGGCAATGGAGTATTTCTGCGCCACGAAGGCGTCGAGTATTTCTGTGCCGGAAGACCGCGCGGACATGTCGCGGCCGTCGTCACTGATTGGCTTGAACGGACGGTTCTCGTCCTTGAGCTCGAAGTCGTACCAGTATTTGCCCCGCACAAAGGCGCGGGTGTCTCCGTAGGTCAACTGAAGGTCATGCACGCCCTTGAAGATCTTCGAGAAGGTCTCGCCTTTCTTGAAATTCTGTCGGCCGTCGTCACCGCCGGAGGAGAAGCCGCTGCCGCCATTGGTGGTGTCGATCAGTTTCTGGCTCGGCGCCTGGGTGCCCCAACTGGCGCCAATCGACAGTGCCGAGTCGAACTGGCCCTGGATCTCGCCGATGTTGAAGTCGACCGCGAGCGCCTGACCCATGGTCGCGGCCGAAACCCCGGCCGCCAACAGGCAGCGATTGAATATTTTGCTGTGCACTGGGTGGTCCTTATTGTTGTTGTCTTGTGTTGTTGAGCAGAGGGCAGTGGCTGCGCGTCAGCTCTTTGTCTGCAGGAAACACAGCACTGCCTGGCGCTCCTCGGTCTTGCGCAGGCCGCCAAAGGCCATGGCGGTTTCAGGAAACTTCTTTGCCGGGGCTGTCAGGAATTGGTCGAGTTGCTCGACGTTCCACGTTGACTTTGCAACGGCCAGGCCTGCCGTGTAGGTGAAGCCCGGCACCGAGCCGATCGGGCGACCGACGACCCCGGCCAATTTGGGCCCCACCCGACTTTCGTCGAGCGCATGGCAAGCGCTGCACTTGGTCTGGAACACTTGTTGGCCAGCACTGGCGTCGCACTCCGCGGCCTGGCTGATGCCATGTGCCATTGCGAAACCGCTGGAAAGGATGGCCAATGCCAATCCGCGAATGGTTGTCTGCATCGTGTATCCCACTGCTAACCGGGTCTTACCGCCGTTGTGGAGTAAGTGCGGATAAGGTGGCAGTTGAAGGGGGCGGATGAATCGCTGGATGGCGACAGGGTTTCTAGCTTTCGGCTCCAATCATCAAAATCAAAAGATCGCAGCCTTCGGCAGCTCCTACAGGTGTACGCGATCCTCTGTAGGAGCTGCCGAAGGCTGCGATCTTTTGATGTTTATTTCGGTGGGCTGTACGGATCCGGTGTCCCGGCTTCAATCGGTGGATACTGTTTGAGGCTCGCCTTCAAATCCCCGACGATTTTCATCATTGGCCTCACGATCCAGGTGTTCTGCGCAAGGACATCATGCTCCTCGCGCAGGTCGGTCAGCAGGTTGATGCCTTTCGCCACGGGCAACACCTGCGGTGGGTCGTACATGTTCTCCTGCCAGATGAAGTGCAATTTCCAGTTGCGCCATTTGACAGCCGTCAACCGGTCGGCCACATAGGCCGGGAAACCTTCGCGGCTGGATTTTTCCTGTTTGCCGGTGAAGAAGTCCAACTGATCCACCCCGTCAATCGGCCGATCCTGCGGCACTTGTGCGCCCCCCACATGGGCGAGGGTGGTGTACAGGTCGACAATGTGCACGACGTCATTGGTGACGCGGCCACCGCTGATTTTCCCCGGCCAGCGCAGGATGAACGGCGCGCGCAGGCTTGCTTCCATGGCGGTGAAGTAGCTGCCGCGCCAAGGGCCGTTGGCGCCTTGCCAGGGGTAGGTCGCCTCACCTCCGTTATCGCTGGCGAAAACCACCAGGGTATTGTCTTCAATGCCCGCCGCCTTGATCGCATCGAGAATCTGCCCGCTGCGATGATCCATCTCGGCCAGCGCATCGGCCCACGAACCATTCCCGGTCTTGCCGGCGAATTCCGGGTTGGGAAGGGTGGGCATGTGCACCAGGGAGAACGGTACATAGGCAAAGAAGGGTTTCCCCGCCTTGGCATTACGCTGGATGAAGTCCACCGCGCGGGTGGCGACTTGCGCGTCGAGCGTGCGCCGGGTCGCCAAGTCCAGCCTGGCCACCTTGCGGGCCGGCTCGCCCTTGCGTGCTTCATAGATGTATTGCGCAGGTGCCAGTGACTCGTCCCAGCCCTGATTGCGCCCAATGGCCGGCTGTTCGTTGTCGGTGTCATCGGCGGCCGACCACATCGCTTCGTCATAGGTGCGCGGTATCCCGTACCACTCATCAAAACCCTGGTGAGTGGGAAAACGGTCCTCGTTGCTGCCCAGGTGCCATTTGCCCCAGATTCCGGTGGCGTAGCCGCGATCAGACAGTAACTCGGCAAGGGTGACTTCCCATTGCGTCAAACCATCCGGCGCACCGCCGCCGACCACTTTGTAGGTACCGGAGCGAATGGGAAAGCGCCCGGTCATCAGCGCCGAGCGCGACGGCGTGCACTGCGGTTCGACGTTGAAATTGGTGAAGCGCACGCCTTCGGCAGCCAGTTCATCGATACGCGGTGTTGGCGCACCACGCAGGATGCCGCCGCCGTATGCGCCGAGTTCGCCGTAGCCCAGGTTGTCCATCAGTATGACGACGATGTTGGGACTGGCCGGCTGTGCGAAAGCCGGGGCAGGGACGTTCAGTAGCGCTGCCGTGAGCGCAGCAATGGACGCTATGGAGTTCATCGACATTCCTTCGGGATCGGTTTTTCTCGCTGCCGATGCGTTACCCGAATCGCCTTGCCTCGCCTGCAAGACGATTCGTCCAACGCTCGGCACTCAGGATGTGATGCGTCAGCCCAGCAACGTCTGCGTGCGCTTGGCGGCCTTGCCACCGGCGCTGATCGCGCCGTCGATGAAGCCGCGCCAGCCTTCGCCATGGTCGCCCTGACCGAAGATGACCCGACCGCGATCCTGCTGGAAATGGTCGTAGTATTTGCCCAGCCAGTTGGGTCTGTAGCTGCAGTAGGTGCCGCGCGAATAAGGGTCGAGCGTCCACTCATAGCTGTAGCATTCCGTCACTTCGATGCCCGGGAAGAAGCTTTCGAAGACCTGCTGCACGGCGTCGCGGTCCTGGACGTCGAGCTTGTCCGGGTCGCTGCCGAAGCAGGCGAAAAGGGTGTGGTCGTCGGCCTTGGCATAGGTGGTCACCAGGCTGAGTGGCTGGTGCGAGTCGGCGATGCCCGTGTATTTACCTTCCACAGGCAGCTTGCCTTTGGTCCGCACGAACACCTTCATCCCGCTGCCGGTATGGGTTTCCTTGGCGGCCGCTACCAGCGCCGGGTCCAGGGCAGGGGAGAAAGCGATGCGCGGCAGCACGTTCATCGGCACGGCGACGATCACGGCGCCGGCCACAATGGTGTCGCCCTGTTGGGTGGTGATCAGCACCCGGTCGCCCTTGTCTTCAACTTTGGCCACCGGCGTCGACAGGCGCACTTCGGGTTGGCCGTCCGCGATCATTGCGTTGATCAGGCTGATGGTGCCGTTCTTGAAGGTGTAGCGACCGAGGGAATCGCTGAACTGCGACAGCTCCCAGCCCGGCAGAGACCACCAGCGCAGCACGTCGGCATAGGACGCTTTGTCGCTCGTGGTGTGCGAAATGCCTGCGATGTAGGCGTCCACCACGGTGCGTTGCAGCGGCGTGAGCGAGAGCTGCGCATAACGGTCGGTCGCGCTCATCGCGTCCACGGCGCTGAGCTGGTTCCAGGTGTACTTGGCGTCGTAGGGGCGCTCCCACAGCTTGCGAGCCTCGGCGAAGTAGGCATAGATCCCCTCGACGGCGCTCATCAAGTCCTTGCCCGCGAGTTCGATGCGTTTGCCCTCGTGGATCACCGACAAGGTGTCCTTGCCCGGTACGTGGTGCTCGGGGGTTTCCTTGAGTTGCAGGCCGTAACGCTCGACTTCACCCCAGACAAAGGGTTGTGTCCAGTGGATCCAGGTGCCGCCCAGTTCGATCTTGTGGCCGGCGAATTCGCTGCTGAACGTACGGCCACCGAGGCGATTGCGCGCCTCCAGCAGCAGCGTCTTGTAGCCGTGCTTGCTGCTGTCGCGGGCAGCGGTCACCCCGGCGAAACCACCGCCAATGACCACCACGTCGTAATCGCAGCCAGCGCTCTTGCAACCCTGGTTGTTTTCTTGTGCCTGCACGCCATCGATGTGCGCCGCCCCCACAGCCACCGCCGCGCCAGCTGCACTGACGACCCCGGCATCGCGCAAAAACCTGCGCCGACTGACGCCACACTGGGTGTTCACTTCACGCTCCGTCATAGCCCAACCTCTTTATTGTTGTCATCGCCCTCGGGCGTTTAGCGCACAACGGTGACAGAGAGGCCCCGCCAAGAATCGCCTAACGGCGCCAGGCAATCTGACATCTGACGCCAGCCACAACGCACCGGGATATTTGCGTCTTCGCTAGTCCCCTGTAGGAGCGAGCCTGCTCGCGATGAACCCCGGAACACCGCGGTTATCCAGCAAGCGTGCGTTAACGTCAGCGACCATCGCGAGCAAGCTCGCTCCTACAGAACGATGACACCCCGAGGGGCGAGGGACGCCCCCCTTTTATTAGGGGTAGAGAGGTGGCGATGTTTGGAGTGTAATGGCTCGTGTTTCAAGGCGATCCGAGCAAGAGGCCCATCATGTCTCATGGCAACTACACGGTGTTCAGCGAGACGCTGCTGCAACGGCATAGCGAGATCTTCAGGCCCTACCTGGAGTCCGTTGGCTTGAGTCAGGATGTCGTCGATCGCGCAGACAGCGAGGTACCACTGAGCAGTTACGTTCAGCTTCTGGAGACGACTGCCGAACATGTCGACCCCTGCCTGGGGTTGCGCATGGGCCTGGGGCAGCTGAGTCCGCCGACTTCGGGAAGCTATCTGGGCGCCTTCGGACACGCTGCACGCAGTGCCAGGGATGTCCGCGCCATGCTCAACTTCATCAGCCGCTACCTGGTGGTACATGCCCACGCCAATGAGCTGACCTGGTACTTGCGCGGTGGACGTGTGGAAGTCCACTACCAGCTGACCGACCCGAGTATTACGCGGCGCCGACAGGATGCCGAGTTTGCGATGGCCGGGCTGTACGCCACACTGTGCAAAGTCACGAATAACAAGTTCGCCCCGCTGCGGGTCGATTTCGCCCATCCACAGCCCGCCGACATCAGCCTCCACCAGCAGGCGTTCCAATGTCCATTGCGGTTCGGCCAATCCATCAATGTGATGATCTGGCCAAGCGCAATGCTCGAAGAGCCTTTGGTCACGGCCGATGAGCGCCTCTTCCAGGCGTTACAGCCGTTTCTGGAAGAACAGCGCAAGAAGCGCCTGGCGGATACCGAACTGACGTCACGCATCAGTCAGACCATTGCCGGCAATCTGCGAGCAGGCCACGTCGGCCTCGACGCGATCGCCAAGCAACTGGGTTTCAGTGCGAGGACATTGCAACGCCGACTGCAAGAACAGGACCTGGAGTTCAACACGCTGGTCGAGGAAATCCGCATTGCCAAGGCGTTGGAATACATGGAGAACTCCGCCCGCAGCATCAACGACATCGCGCTGGGGCTGGGCTACACCGAGGCCAGTTCGTTTACCCGGGCTTTCCGTCGCTGGACCGGGCTCAGTCCGCGCGAGTTTCGTCAGCATATTCGCTAAAACAACGAACAGCCCCTAAACGACAATGCCCGTATCCTGCGATATGGGCATTGTCGTTGTGGCGTTGCCTCAGAGCCAGTCGCGCAGCACCTGTTCAGTGTGCTCGCCACGTACAGGCAGCGGGCCCGGCCTGCCAGCCGGCGTACCACTGAAGCGAGGTGCCGGGTTGGCCTGGAGCATGCCATTTTCGCGGTCGAATACCTTGCGAGCCTGAAGGTGAGGGTGGTCCGCTGCCTCATCCAGGTTCAGTACCGGGGCGAAGCAGGCGTCAGTCCCCTCGAGGATTTCACACCATTGCTCGCGGGTACGCCGGGCGAAAATCGAAGCGAATTTCTCCCGCAGCTGCGGCCAGGTTTTCGGGTTGTAGCCGTTGGCGGTTTCCGGGTCGTCGCCCAGGCCAAGCTTCTCCCGCAGCAGAGCATAGAAACGCGGTTCCAAAGACCCCACGGACACATACTTACCGTCGGCGCAAAGGTAAGTGTTGTACCAGTGCGGGCCATCGAGCCCGCTTTGCCCGCGCTCGTTGGGCAATTGACCACCGGCCTTGGCGCTCAGCAGCAAATTCTGCATGTGGGCGCAGCCATCGACGATCGCGGCATCGATGACCTGGCCCTTGCCGGTAGTGCGAGCGTTCATGACGCCGGCGAGCAAACCGATGGCCAGGTAGAGCGCACCACCGCCCACGTCACCCACCAGACTTGGCGGTGCAATCGGTGCCTGCCCGGGCTGGCCGGCATACCACAGCGCACCGGCCAGCGCGATGTAGTTCATGTCATGCCCGGCGGCCTGGGCCAGCGGACCATCCTGACCCCAACCGGTCATGCGGCCGTAGACCAGACGCGGATTGCGCGCCAGGCAAACATCCGGTCCGAGGCCCAGGCGTTCCATCACGCCAGGACGCATGCCTTCGATCAGGGCGTCACAGCGTTCTACCAGGCTCAGTACGGTCTGGATGCCTTCCGGGCTTTTGAGATCAACCCCGACGGAGCGTTTGCCGCGCTTATAGATAGCACCTGCGCCCATGTCGATTTCGTCAGCAGTCTGTGCGCCACGCTCCACCAGCACCACATCTGCGCCAAGATCGGCAAGCAGCATTCCACAAAAGGGTCCAGGCCCAAGCCCCGCGATTTCAAGAACCTTAAGGCCCGACAGCGGCCCTTGTTTCGTCTGCATAGCGCTCTCCATTGAAAGTTCAGTACAGATCGATGATAGCGTTCGGACAAAACGCCCAACCCCACTCATTGGGGGTGGGTGGCAGTTCACGGCACTGGTTCAAGCTGCAGGTGATAACACGTCCATGGCCAGTCTGAAGAGGTAAGCATCGTGAACCGCAGCATTTCCACCTTGGCCGGTAGAAACACCAAACTTGACGGTGGCATTGTCTTTGGCAATACGCCGCGTCTGCGCTGGGCAAACTGGATCAAGCCCGATCAGG
>Ga0209051_1002531_pt1 | contig 12943 bp, 11 predicted proteins | sample AraplaCvi_mMS_r2_2_FD_184286 | JGI IMG/M metagenome (GOLD analysis project Ga0209051, IMG submission 184286) | Arabidopsis root microbial communities from North Carolina, USA - plate scrape MF_Cvi_mMS_r2 (SPAdes) (version 2) | ecosystem: Host-associated > Plants > Roots > Endosphere | place...
CGCCCAGGCCGGCAAGCTGGGCATCCCCTCGGTGGTCTTCGCCTGCGACACCGAGCCCGTCGTCGTCACGCGCGCCCCGCACGAGTGGGTCACGCTGCGCCCGCGCCGACTCGAGTTCGAGAACGTCGACCGGCTGCGCGCCGTCGACCACTGCACCGTCGCCGCGTCGCTCGCGGACCTCGAGGCCGCGCTCGCGGCGCGCCTGGCCACGCTCTCCCTCGCATGGAACGACTCCTCTTCCTGACCGGCCGCCTGGCCGAGCCGGCGCTGCGCCGCGTGCTCTCCGACATCGCGCCCCCCGGCGCGGACGCCCCCTTCGCGTGGGAGGTGCGCGAGATCGGCCTGCAGGTGGCCGCGCTGATGACCGCCGACATGATCCGCCGCCGCGTCGCCGCGCCGGTCGAGGCCGACCGCGTCATCGTCCCGGGGCGCTGCCGCGGCGACGTCGCGGCGCTGTCGGCGCACTTCGGCGTGCCGGTCGAGCGCGGCCCCGAGGAGCTGAAGGACCTGCCCCAGCACTTCAACGCGAAGGCGCGCGCGATCGCGCTCGACGAGCCCGGCGTCGCGATCTTCGCGGAGATCGTCGACGCGCCGCGGCTCACGGTGGACGCCATCCTGGAGCGCGCGCGCGGCTACCTCGCCGACGGCGCCGACGTGATCGACATCGGCGGCCTGCCCGATACCCCCTTCCCGCACCTGGAGGACGCGGTGCGCGCGCTCAAGGACGCCGGCCTGCGCGTCAGCGTCGACTCGCTCGACCCCGACGAGCTGCTGCGCGGCGGGCGCGCCGGCGCCGACTACCTGCTGAGCCTCACGCTCGACACCCTGTGGGTCGCCGACGAGGTCGCGTCCGTGCCGGTGCTGATCGGCCGCACGCCGCAGGACGAGGAATCGCTCGCGGCCGCGATCGAGGCGATGCGCGCGCGCGGCCGGCCCTTCCTCGCCGACGCCATCCTCGACCCGATCCCGTTCGGCTTCCTCGCCTCGCTGGTGCGCTACCACCGGCTGCGCGAGCGATTCCCCGACGCGCCGCTGCTGCTGGGCGTGGGCAACCTCACCGAACTGGTCGAGGCCGACACTAGCGGCATCAATGCGGTGATGCTGGGCATCGCCGCCGAGCTCGGCGCGGCGGCCATCCTCACCACGCAGGTCAGCGCGCACGCGCGGCGCGCGATCCGCGAGGCCGACTGGGCGCGCCGCATCATGCACGCCTCGGTCGCGCACCGCGTGCTGCCCAAGGGCCTGTCCGACGCGCTCATGACCGTGCACGCCAAGCGCCCGTTCCCCGACGCGCCCGAGGAGATCGCGGCCCGCGCGCGCGAGGTGCGCGACCCGAACTTCCGCGTGCAGGTCTCGCGCGAGGGCCTGCACGTCTACAACCGCGACGGCCTGCGGCTCGCGCGCGATCCCTTCGACCTGTGGCCGCAGCTGCGCCTCGAGGACGACGCGGCCCACGCGTACTACATGGGCGTCGAGCTCGCGCGCGCGCAGATCGCCTGGCAGCTCGGCAAGCGCTACGTGCAGGACCAGTCGCTCGACTGGGGCTGCGCGGTCGAGCGCGGCGCGGACGACCTGCAGCAGTGGTGCGCCCCCGGCACGACGATGACGCACAGGACATCGACATGAAGCAGACGAATCGCCGTACCCGGCGCCGGAGGGGCCGACATGGCCAATGACCAGATCTTCGAGACCGTCGTCACGACCTGCTCCGCCGCAGGCGTGGTGCACGTGGCGCCGATGGGGGTGCGCTACGTGGAGTCGCCCGCGGGCCCGCGGGTGGTGGTCAAGCCGTTCCGGCCGTCGACGACGCTGGACAACCTGCTCGCGACGCGCACCGCGGTGCTGAACCTGACGACGGACGTGCGCGTGTTCGCGGGCTGCGTCACGGGCCGCAGGGACTGGCCGGTGCTGCCGGCCAGCGGCCCCGGCGAGCCGGCGGCCGTGCACCTGGCGAGCGCGCTCGAACATGCGCTGCTGCACGTCGAGGCCGTGGAGGACGACGCCGAACGCGTGACGCTGTCGATGGCGGTCGTGCGCACCGGCCGGCACGCGTCGTTCCGCGGCTTCAACCGCGCGCAGGCGGCGGTGGTCGAGGGCGCCGTGCTCGTGAGCCGGCTGCGCATGCTGCCGCCGGAGAAGGTCGCGACCGAGATGGCCTACCTGCAGATCGCGATCGACAAGACCGCGGGCGAGGCCGAGCGCGAGGCCTGGGGCTGGCTGCAGGACGCGGTCGCGGCGCACGCCGCGCGCACGCGGGCGGCGGCATGACGCGGCTGCTCGTGAGCGTGCGCGACGCCTCGGAGGCCCTCGCGGCCGCCGGCGCCGGGGCGGACTTCATCGACCTCAAGGATCCGTCGGCGGGGGCGCTGGGCGGGCTGCCGCCGCAGCGCATCGCGGCCCTCGTCGCGCTGCTGCGCACGCACGCGGCGGGACTTCCGGTGAGCGCGACCATCGGCGACGTCGAGGCGAACGAGATCGACGAGATCCTCGCGCGCAGCCGGCGCGTGGCGCAGTGCGGCGTCGACTACGTGAAGGTCGGCGTCGACGCGCAGGGCGGCCGCGCGGCGGCGCTGGCGCTGGTCGCGCGGCTCGCGGACCTCGCGCGCGCCGGCGTGCCGGTGGTGCCGGTGCTGGTCGCGGACGAGGGCGTCGACGACGCGCTCGTGCAGGCCGCGCTGCGCGAGGGCGTGTTCCCGGCCCTGATGCTGGACACGCGCGCCAAGCGCGCCGGCAGCCTGCTGCAACGGGTGACGCTGCTGTCGCTCGCGGGCTTCGTGGCGCGGGTGCGCGGCAGCGGCTGCCTGGCCGGCCTCGCGGGCGCGCTGCGGCAGGCCGACCTGTCGCTCGTCAAGGCGCTCGGCCCCGACTTCGCGGGCTTTCGCAGCGCCGTCTGCGCCGGCGAACGCGCCGGGGCGCTCGATGCGCAGCGCGTGCGCGCGGTGCGCGACGGCCTGCTCGCCAAGGAGCCCTCGCTGGCCTGAGCGGCCGGCGAGAAGGACGAGGCGGGCGGGGCGGGCGGGGCAGGCGGGGCAGGCGGGGACTGGCCTCCGGCCTGTCCCCGTATTCACGCCGCTGCCCAGCGAATATGGGAACGGTCCGAAGACCAGCCCCCTACGCCTGCTCAGACCGGCTTGCGCCGAGGCCGCGCCCCGGCCGCCACGCGCCGCGCCCGCGCCGCGACCGGCGGCGCGCCCAGCGTCGCGTCCCCCAGCAGCGCGTCGCGCACGCGATCGATCGAATCGCGGTCGACCACGGCGATCGGGAAGGGTGCGTCGTTCGCCCACTGGTCGAAGCGCGCGTCGATCGTGCCGCGCCGCGTCAGCTCGGCCAGCGTCAGGTCGGGCAGCACCTGGCAGGCCTTGACGACGACCAGCCGTTCCGCGTTCTGCCGGCGCGCCAGCCACAGCGCCAGGCTGTCGCTGGTGACCTCCCAGCTCGTGAGCATGTCCGGCGCGTCGCGCATCATGGCCAGCGGCATCCACAGCGCGACCTGACCCGCGCGCAGCGACTTGCGGATGGCCTCCTCGTCGCCGGCCAGTTGCAGCCGCGGCTCCAGCGCGTGGAACAGGTGCGCCGTCTGCGCCATCGCGAGGATCGCCATGTTGTGCGCGGCCAGGTCGTCGAAGTGCCAGTGCGCCTGCGAGGCGCGCACCGCGTCCGCGAACGCCGCGCCGCCGGGCACCACCAGCACGCGCCCGCCGCCGACCTCGGCCAGCATCTCGAGCCAGCGCGGCAGGCGCGGATCCTGCGCGAGGCTGCCGCCGACCTTGACGATCCACATCGGCTCAGTCCTCGCCGTCGAGCAGCGCGACGGCCACCGCCGGCGCGCACACCTCGGCCCAGGCGGCGCCGCGTGCGGCCGGCACCACGTCGGCGAGCCGGCGGAAGGGCCGTCCGCCGCGGAACGCGATGCTGGCCGCGAGGAAGGCGCCGCAGCCCGCGCCGACCAGCGGCGCGTCCGCGGCCAGGCCGGCCGCCGACGCGACGCGCAGCACCTGGCCCTCGATCTCCTCGCACTGCGCGCGCCGCCAGTCCTGCGCCAGCTCGAGCCATTGCGCGTCCGGCAGGTCGCGGGCGTCGCGGCCCACCATGCGCGCGATGCGCCGGCGCGAGGCGGCGACCGACCGCTCGCCGCCGTCGGCCGGCGTCGCCTGGTCGTGCGCCGCGTCGAGCTCGCCGGTGAGGCGGTAGACGTCCGCGGTCGTCGCGAAGAACTCGTTCATCACGTTGACGATGCGCCCGTCCAGCACCACGCGCGGCGCGAGCGCGCACAGGGGCGTGCGCACCACGCCGTGGTAGACCAGCTCGCCGGTGGCCAGGCGGTGGGCGTCGTCCAGGCCGCGCGCCTTCACCCGGCCGCCAACGCAGGCGATGACGTCGGTGGTCGTGCTGCCGATGTCCAGCAGCAGGCCGTCGACCACGCGCGGCGCGACCAGGCGCGCGCTGGCGTGCCAGTTGGCCGAGGCGATCTCCTTCCAGTGCGCGCGGGCGGCGGGCGGCTCGACGAAGCCGTCGAGCGAGTACAGCCGCAGCGCCGGGCCGAGCGCCTCCGCCAGGTGGACGGCCAGGCGCACGACGCCTTCCTCGCGCGTCGGGAACACGTCCACCATCTCGGCCGTCATCGTCGCCCGGTGCGCGGTGTCGGCGTCCCAGGCCGCGGGCCAGCGCTCGCGCGCGGCCGCCAGCGCGGCGTCGAGCCATTGCAGTCCCTGCCACAGCGGGCAGGGCCACTGGGCGACGTCGCGCACCGCGCCGTCCTCGAGCAGGCAGGCCTTGAGGTGGGCGCCGCCCACGTCCCAGCCGACGACGCGGCGGCCGCTCCTGCCGGGGGCGTCAGTGCGCGACGGCATCGCGGGCCTCCTGGGCGCGGGCGAGCACCTCGCCCGCGAGGTTGCGGCCGAGGCGGGCCGAGAGTCCCACCAGCGCGCAGGTCGTGCGCGGGTTGAGCTCGATGAACACCGCGCCGTGCCCGGGGTGCCAGACCGCGTCGATGCCGACGAAGCCGCGCAGGCCGGGCAGGGCGTAGGCGGCGCGGTTGGCCAGCTGGCGCAGCGCGGGCACGCGCGGGTCGGTCGCCGCCAGGGCCGCGGGCTCGACGCCCGCGTCGGCGAGCCGGCCCTCGGCGTCGACGACGATGCGCTGGCGGTTGAACGCGACGGCCTCGGCGCCGCCGGCGCCCGCGAGCAGCGAGACGGAGAGCGCCTCGCCGGCGACCCAGGGCTCGATCACCGTGCCGGGCCGTGCGGCCTGGTCGGCGCACGCATCCACCAGTTGCGCGTGCACGCGCGCCGCCTGCGTGCCGGCGCCGTCGTCGGGCTTGACGACCCAGCCTTCCTCGCCCTGGAACAGGCGCGGCGTCGCGAGGCCGTGCGCCGCCATGAGCGCGATCGTCGCGCGCTTGCTGCCGGCGATGCGGATCGCCGACGGATCGCAGCCGAGCCGGCGCTCGGGGGCGACCGCGGCCTGCAGGCGTTCGAGCCGGCCGCCGGTCTCGGGGGCGACGATCCAGGCGAAGTCGGCCGCGGCCTGCGCGCGCCGCACGAAGGCGAGCTCCTCCTCGCCGGGGCGCGCGGCCTCGGCGACCAGGCGCTCGTGGCGCAGCGGCAGCCCGCAGCCGCGCCCGCCGCCGATGGCGCAGGCCACCTGCACGTCGGGCAGGCGCAGCAGGTCGTGCACGACGGCGTCGCGCATCGCGCGCCCCGCCTCCAGCAGGTCGTCCGACCCGGGCTCGGGCGCGCGTTGTGCGCAACAGGCTTCGTAGACGAAGATGCGTGGCATGCAGTCTCCTTGCTCCCTTCAGGTCGTCCCGGTGCTCGACGTGCGCGCCGGGCAGGTGGTGCGCGCCGTGCGCGGCGAGCGCGCGGCATACCGCCCGGTCGTGTCCGCGCTCGCGGCCGGCAGCGTGCCGACGGTGATCGCGGACGCGCTCGCCGCGCACACCGGCGCCGACGTGCTGTACGTGGCCGACCTCGACGCGCTGCAGGGCGGCGCGGTGCAGGTCGACGTGCTGGCGGCGCTGCTGGCCGGGCGGCCGACGCGCACCTTGTGGGTCGACGCGGCCCTGCGCGACGGCGCCGGCGCGCAGGCGCTGGCCGCGCGCTTCGGCGCGCGCGTGCGGCCGGTGTTCGGCAGCGAGTCCCTGCGCGACGCGGCGGCGCTGGCGTCGCCGGGCGCGATCCTCTCGCTCGACTCGCGCGGCGGGCGGCCGCTGGACGTGTCGGACATCCGGACGCGCCCCGCCGCCTGGCCGGACACGGTGATCGTGATGACGCTCGACCGCGTCGGGGCCGCGGCCGGCCCCGACCTGGAGGCCTTCGCGCGGCTGCGCGAGCGCGCGCCCGAGCGCCGCTGGATCGGCGCCGGCGGCATCCGCGACGCGTCCGACCTGGCGGCCGGCGCACGCGCCGGCGCGCAGGCCTGGCTCGTCGCGAGCGCGCTGCACGACGGTTCGCTGGCGCAGGAATGAGACCGCATGGGCGGACCGACTTTCACGAACCGTGCCAATGTCCGGGCCTCTACGCGTTTAGCCTGAGGCGCGCCGGGAAGCGGCCGAGCCGCGAGCCCGCGTCCCGCCGAACACTGTGCCAAGCGTGAGGAACAGTCTGCCCGCGGGCTGACACACCCGCGGGGACGGGAAGGACTGGGGGACTGGCCTCCGGCCTGTCCCCGTGTTCGCGCGACGCCGGCCGACACGGGGACAGGCCGGGGGCCAGTCCCCACCCGCCCCGCCCCGCCACGCTCCGACCCCCATGGCATGCGCTTTGCGTTTGGTTGCGGCGATGACGCCCGAGACGCCCGCCGCCGTTGCCTGGACCTGCCCGTTCTGCGCGCTGCTGTGCGACGAATTCGAGCTCGCGGGCGAGCGCCTGCGCGGCAGCGACTGCCCGCGCGCCCACGCAGCGCTCGCTGCCCATGGCGGCGCGACGGGCCAGCCGAGCGTCGACGGCGTCCCGGCCGACGCCGACGCCGCCCTGGCCGAGGCCGCGCGCCGTCTCGCCGCCTGGCGCCAGCCGCTGTTCGGCGGCCTCGGCACCGATGTGGCCGGCGCCCGCGCCCTGGTGCGGCTGGCGCAGCGCACGGGGGCGGTCTGCGACCACGCCGATGGCGCCTCTCTGATGCACGGGGTGCGCGCGCTGCAGGATCGCGGCCAGTACACGACCACCCTGGCCGAGCTGCGCACGCGGGCCGACCTCGTCGTCTGCGTCGGCACCGACGGCGTGTCGCGCCACCCCGAGTTCTTCCGCCGCGCGGGGCTGCTCGGCGACGAGGGCCCGGCGCGCACGCTGGTCTTCCTCGGCGCGACGGCCGCCGGCGGGCTGCCCGCGCGCATCACGGTCGAGACCGTGGCCGGCACCGGCGACGGCTTCGCCGACCTGCGCCAGCTCGGCGCGCTGGCCGCGGGCGCGCGCGTCCCGGGCGCCGATCCCGGGCTCGCGGCCCTCGCCGCACGGCTGCAGGCCGCGCGCTACGCCGTGCTCGTCTGGGAACCCGCGCGCCTGCCCGCGCACGGCGCGCTGTGGGCCGAGCAGCTCAACCGGCTCGTCGTCACGCTCAACGCCCGCACGCGCGCGGCCAGCCTCGCGCTCGGCGGCGGCGACGGCGCGAGCGCGGCCAACCAGGTCTTCACCTGGCTCACCGGCCTGCCGCTGCGCACGCGCGCCGGCGCCGCGGGCCTCGACCACGACCCGCTGCGCTTCGACGGCGCGCGCCTCGTCGCCGACGGCGCGGTCGACGGCGTCCTGTGGATCTCGACCTTCGACCCGGCGCGCCTGCCGCCCCCGGGCCTGCCGCGCATCGTGCTGGGCCCGCCCGCCATGGCCGCGCGCGCCGCCGGGCCCGGCTGCGTCTTCCTGCCGGTCGCCACGCCGGGCCTCAACGCGCCCGGGCACCTGTTCCGCACCGACGGCATCGTCGTCGTGCCGCTGGTCGCGGCGCGCGACGACGGGCTGCGCGGCGTCGCCGACGTCGTTCGTGCGCTGGAGGCCGCGCTGTGACCACGACACGACTGCGGGGGGGCCGCGTCATCGATCCCGCCAACGGCATCGACGCGGTGCGCGACCTGGTGCTGCGCGACGGCCACGTCGGCGCGCTCGAGCCCGGCGCCCCGGCCGACACCGAGATCGACGCCACCGGCTGCATCGTGATGGCCGGCGGCATCGACCTGCACAGCCACATCGGCGGCGGCAAGGTCAACCTCGCGCGCCTGCTGCTTCCCGAGGACCACCGGCGCGGGTTCGAGCCGATCCCGCGCCCGAGCGACCCGCTGCAGCTCGCCTCCTGCGGCCATTGCGCCCCCGGCACGCTGGCCACCGGATACCGGTATGCGGAGATGGGCTACACCTCGGTCTTCGAGCCCGCGATGGTCGCCGCCAACGCGCGCCACGCGCACCTCGAGATGGGCGATGTGCCGATCCTCGACCACGGCGCCTACGTCATGGCCGGCAACGACGAGCTCTTCCTCGAGCTGCTCGCGCGCGGCGCCGAGCCCGAGCGCCTGCGCGACTACCTCGGATGGCTGGTGCACGCGACCAAGGCGCTGGGCGTGAAGGTCGTCAACCCGGCCGGCATCTCGGCCTTCAAGTTCGACCAGCGCAGGCTCGACGTCGACGAGGCGCACACCCACTGGGGCGTGACGCCGCGCCAGGTCGTGCGCTCGCTCGCGCGCGCCGTGCACGAGCTCGGGCTCGCGCACCCGCTGCACATCCACGCGAGCAACCTGGGCGTCGCGGGCAACATCGCGTCCACGCTGGCCACCATCGAGGCGCTCGAGGGCCTGCCGGGCCACCTCACGCACGTGCAGTTCCACTGCTACGGCAAGGAGGGCCCGAAGAAGTTCTCGTCGGCCGCCATGGCGCTGGCCGAGGCGGTCGACGCGCATCCCAACGTCTCGATCGACGTCGGCCAGATCCTGTTCGGCCAGACGGTGACCGCCTCCGGCGACACCATGCAGCAGTTCGCCAACGCGGGCTTCGCGAGCCCGCGCAAGTCGGTCTTCGCGGACATCGAGTGCGAGGCCGGCTGCGGCGTCGTGCCCTTCCGCTACCGCGAGCAGAGCTACGTCAACGCGCTGCAGTGGGTGATCGGACTCGAGCTGTTCCTGCGCGTGAAGGATCCCTGGCGCATCGTGCTCACCACCGACCACCCGAACGGCGCGCCGTTCACGAGCTACCCGCACCTGATCCGGCTGTTGATGGACAAGTCCTTCCGCGACGAGCAGCTCGCCAGGCTGCATCCGGACGTGGCGGCGCACTCGGCGCTGAAGGACATGGCGCGCGAGCTCTCGCTGAACGAGATCGCCATCATGACCCGCGCCGGCCCCGCGCGCCTGCTGGGCCTGCGCGACCGCGGCCACCTGGGCGAGGGCGCGGCGGCCGACGTCGCGGTCTACCGCGCCCAGGCGGACGCCGAGGCGATGTTCGCCGCGCCCGAGTGGGTCTTCAAGGACGGCACGGCGGTCGTGCGCGGGGGCCGCATCGTGGCCACGCCCGCGGGCGCGGTGCACTTCGCCGAGGTCGAATTCGACCCGGGCATCGAGCGCACGATCGACGCCCACACCGAGCGGCCGCTGGGCGTCGCGAAGCGCTATTCGGTGATCGGCCACGACGAGCTGTGCGGCTGCTGCAACGGCGGCCGCCTCCTGCCCTCGGCCTGCACGGGGCGGAGCGTCTGATGCGGCTCAACGGCGTGGCCATCGACGAGACCTTCGCGGAGGCGTTCCCGATGAAGGGCACGCGCATCGTGATCACCGCGCACCGCCCCGCGTGGGCGATGCATGCCGCCGTCGCCGCCACGGGCTTCGCCACCTCGGTGATCGCGTGCGGCGCGGAGGCCGGCATCGAGCGCGTGCTGGCGCCCGAGGAGACGCCCGACGGGCGCCCGGGCGTGGCGGTGCTGCTGTTCTCCATGTCGACCAAGGAGCTCGGCAAGCAGCTGGAGCGGCGCGTCGGCCAGTGCGTGATGACCTGCCCGACGACGGCGGTCTTCGCGGGCCTGCCCGCCTCCGCGGGCGAAGCGCTGCCGCTCGGGCGCAACCTGCGCTTCTTCGGCGACGGCTGGCAGATCTCGAAGGTGATCGGCGGCGCGCGCTACTGGCGCGTGCCGGTGATGGACGGCGAGTTCGTCGCCCAGGAGTCGACCGCCATGGTCAAGGGCGTGGGCGGCGGCAACCTGCTGCTGCTGGCCGACGACACCGACGCGGCGCTCGCCGGCGCCGAGGCCGCGGTCGAGGCGATGCGCCGCGTGCCCGGCGTGATCATGCCCTTCCCGGGCGGCGTGGTGCGCTCGGGCTCGAAGGTCGGCAGCAAGTACGCGGCGCTGCCGGCGTCGACGAACGACGCGTTCTGCCCGGCGCTCGCGCCGCTCGCGGCGAAGACCGAGCTCGACGCCGGCACGCGCTGCGTGATGGAGATCGTGATCGACGGCCTCGCCGAGGCCGACGTCGCCGCCGCCATGCGCGCCGGCATCGCGGCCATCGTCGGGCGCGGCGCCGACGCCGGCGTGCGGCGGCTGTCCGCGGGCAACTATGGCGGCAAGCTGGGGCCGTTCCACTTCCACCTGCGCAAGCTGGCGCCCGAAGGGAGCGAAGCGTGAGGGGGGGACTGTCATGACCTACCGCCTGACGCTCCGCCGTCCTCCGCCCCTGCGCCTGGACATGCGCGCCTTGCAGCCCGCGCGCGCCGCCGCGCTGACGGCCGCCGAGCTGGGCCGGCTGGAGCTGCCCAGCGGCTGCGGCACCCTGGCCCTGGCCGAGGTCTTCGACATCGCGCCGGCCGGCACCGAGGCGCTCGTCGTCGAGGGCGACCTCGAGCGCCTGGACTTCCTCGGCGCCGGCATGGAGGAGGGCACGCTGGAGCTGCACGGCACGGTCGGCGACGCGCTGGGCCTGGGCCTGCGCGGCGGCGCGATCCGCCTGGACGGCAGCGCGCGCGACCTCGCCGGCTGCGCGATGAGCGGCGGCGCGATCGAGGTGAGCGGCGACGTGCGCGACCTCGCCGCCAGCGCGCTGCCCGGCGACCTCGACGGCATGCGCGGCGGCCGCTTCGTCATCCACGGCGATGCCGGGGCGCGCCTGGGCGACCGCATGCGCCGCGGCACGCTGGTCGTGCACGGCGACGTCGGCGAGTTCGCGGCCTCGCGCCTCGTCGCCGGCACCGTCGCACTCGGCGGGCGCTGCGGCGCGCACCTGGGCTACGGCATGCGGCGCGGCACCATCGTCTTCGGCGGCGCGGCGCCCGAGCCGGGCCCGACCTTCGTTCCCCTGGACTCCGACATCGGGGTATTCTGGCAACTGCTCGCGCGCGAGCTCGAGGGCCTGGGCGGCGCGTTCGCCGGCCTGGCGCGCCGGCGCGTCGAGCGCCTGGCGGGCGACCTCTCGGTGCGGGGTCGCGGCGAGCTGCTGGTGCCGAAGTAGGAAGAACCGTGGAGGGAACCATGCACGACGACGTCTTCGTGCTGCTGGACGACGACCATGCGAGCGCGGCACGCCCGACGAGCCGGCTCTACACCGGCTTCGTGCGCGAGTTGCGCTGCATCGACCCGGCCGGCCTCGACGCCGCGTGCGCCGCCGTGCAGGACGACCTCGCCCAGGGCTGGCACGCCGTGCTGCTCGCCGACTACGAATGGGGCGCCAAGCTCACCGGCGGCGGGACGGCGCGCCTCGCGCCCGACGACCGCAGCGCGCTGCGCGTGCTCGTCTTCGCGGACCTGCGCCGCCTGTCGGCCGCCGAGGCCGCGGCCTGGCTCGCCGCCCGCGAGGGCCACGCCGAGGCCGCGCCGGCGGGCGTCGCCGGGCTGCACGCCGACATCCCGCGCGCCGCCTACGAGCGCGGCATCGCGCGCGTGCACGAGGCGATCCGCGACGGCGAGACCTACCAGGTCAACTACACCTATCGGCTGCATGGCGAGGCCTGGGGCTCGCCGGTCGCGCTGTATCGGCGCCTGCGCGCGCGCCAGCGCGTGGCCTTCGGCGCGCTCATGCGCCTGCCGGTGCAGGCGGGCGACGCCGTGGAGTGGGTGCTGTCGCGCTCGCCCGAGCTCTTCGTGGAACACGCGGCCGGGCGCCTGCGGGCGCGCCCGATGAAGGGCACCGCCCCGCGCGCGGGCGTGGCCGAGGGCGACAGCGAGACCGCGCGGCTGCTGCACGAGGACCTGAAGAACCGCGCCGAGAACCTCATGATCGTCGACCTGCTGCGCAACGACCTGGGCCGCGTCGCGCGGGTCGGCTCGGTGACGGTGCCGGAACTGTTCCGCGTCGAGCCGTATTCGACGGTGTTCCAGATGACCTCCGAGATCGTCGCGGCGCGGCGGCCCGAGGTCGACCTCGCCGCGCTGCTGCGCGCGCTGTTCCCCTGCGGCTCCATCACCGGCGCGCCCAAGCGGCGCACGATGGACTGGATCGCCGAGCTCGAGCCCTCGCCGCGCGGCCTCTACACCGGGGCCATCGGCTGGCTGGAGGCCGGCGCGGACGGCGCCTGTCCCGACCTGTGCCTGAGCGTCGCGATCCGCACGCTCACCCTGGGGCCGGCCTCGCCCGCCGGCCTGCGCCCGCTGGCGCTGGGGGTGGGCGGCGGCATCGTGCAGGACAGCGTGGCCGCCGACGAGTGGGACGAGACGCACTGGAAGGCGCGCTTCCTCACCGCGCTCGATCCCGGCCTCGGCCTCATCGAGACGATGCGCGCCGAGCCGGGCGGCGTGGCGCTGCTCGCGCGCCATCGCGCGCGGCTCGCGGCCAGCGCCGCGGCGCTGGGCTTCGAGTTCGACGCGCGCGCGTTCGGCCGCGCGGTCGAGCGCGCGTGCGCGCAGATGCCCCCGGGCGTGTCGCGCCTGCGCGTGCTGCTGTCGCACGACGGGCACCTGGGCGTCTCGCACGCGCCGCTCGCGCCGCTGCAGGGCCCGGTGCGCGTGATCCTCGCCGACGCACCGCTGGCCGCCGTGCGGCCGCTCA
>Ga0209051_1002532_pt1 | contig 12929 bp, 10 predicted proteins | sample AraplaCvi_mMS_r2_2_FD_184286 | JGI IMG/M metagenome (GOLD analysis project Ga0209051, IMG submission 184286) | Arabidopsis root microbial communities from North Carolina, USA - plate scrape MF_Cvi_mMS_r2 (SPAdes) (version 2) | ecosystem: Host-associated > Plants > Roots > Endosphere | place...
GGCCTCCTGGCACAGGGCCTCGTAGGCGGCCATGCCGCTGATGCGCGCGCCGGCGCTGGCACGGGCGTCGGGCGGGAACACGCGGTTCTCGACCAGGACGGATTCGATGGGATTGGGCAGGCTCATGGGTGTTCGGACGCATCGTCCGTCGTTGGGTGGTGGTTGTGGGTGTCCGCTGGAATGCGCTAGGTCGATTGCCATGGTTCGCCGGTTCACGGCGCCTGCCAGGCGACGTTTCCTCCTTCGAACATCGTGCGCAGCCGCCCGCTCTGGACCAGTGCGTTGACGCTGGCCTGCAGCGCCTGCGCCAGGTCGGTTGCGTCCTTCTTGACTGCCATGCCCACCGCCCAGCCGTTGCGCTGGATGCGCGGCGAGGGCAGCGGCGCAATGGCAAAGCGCGCGTCGCCGCGCAGCACCGATTCGATCTCCGATGCGAGCCCCGCGGCCGCGGCCACTTCGCCGCGCTGCAGGGCGCGCGCGGCCTCGGCGCCGTCCTTGGGCTGGGTGTCGAGCTGGTCGCGATAGGCGCCGTTGTCGGCGCCGATCATGAGCCAGCCCGCGAGCGTCTTGCCGGACACGGCCACCTTCGCATCGCCGAGCGCCGAGAGCGTGTCCAGCTGCGGCAGGCGGTCGAGCCGCCGCGCGAGCACCACGCGCTCGCGGTAGTACGGCGCGAAGATGAGCGCCTGCGGCGTCTCGTCCATCAGCGGGCGGTCGACCGGCACGTGCAGCAGCACGTCGGCCGGGCCGAAGCCCAGGTAATGGCCGCGCCACACCATGTTGCGCAGGTCGTCGCCCATGTTCTCGTCGGCCAGGAAGGGCAGCAGCGAGAGCTTCACGTCGAGTGCGCCGGCCAGCGCGCGCGCCAGCTCGATGTCGATGCCCTGGCCGGCCACGTGGAACGGCGGCATGTCCTGGTAGATCGCCACGCTCAGCGTGCCGCGCGCGCGGATCCGGTCGAGCGCGCCCGCGCGTACCGTGCCAGCGAGCGCGGCCACGCCGGTGGCCGCGGCCCACTGCAGGCAGGCGCGGCGCGAGAGCCGCGGGAAAGAAGAAGAAGGAGGAGATGTGTGCATGGCCGCGGCTCACATCGGCTTGTCGCGCCGCGTCTCCAGATACGACTTGATCGACCAGATCGCCTCCTGGTTCATGGTTCCTTCGAACGGCGGCATGTAGACGGCGCCGTTGCGCGTGCGGCCGCGCCGCACGGTGGTGAGGAAGAAGTCGTCGATCTCCTTCACGCAGGCCGCCTTGCGCGCGGCGTCCTTGAGCGAGGCGCAATCGTTGTCGAGCTTGCGCAGGTCGGGCGCGATGCCGCCGGAGATGGCGTCGATGCCATGGCAGCGCGCGCAGTTCTGGTTGTAGGCGGAGGTGCCGATCGTGATGGCCCCGCTGTTGCCGCGGAACGGGTTCTCGGCGCGCCACTGCTCGCCCAGCTTCGGCAGCGAAGAGGTGTCGACGGCCTGCGGCGTGACGTCGCCATGGGCCCGGGCAGCGCCGGAAAGGGCCATGCCCAGCACTGCCGCGGCCAGCACGGCGCGGGCCAGGGGCCGCAGGGTTCGTGGATCGGGATTCATCATGTCGGGTCTCCGTTGTGGTGATGGGGGAACCCGCACAAATCTGCAATCGCTATGCCAACGGCCATTGCTTCAAGCGGGAACACAACTTGCCTTGTGTTGTAGCGTCCCGGTCGCGGATGGTGCCCACAAGGGCCGGTTGCTGTGGCATCCTTGCCGTCGCAGCGCCGGGACGGAACACCTGGCCCCGAGGGGTGTTCCAAAATGAAGCGACCAGTGAACAGCATTCGAACTGGCCAGAGACAAGTCGCCCGCACCAAAGAAGCGGGCCAGGAGACAGCAGATGGTTGATGCCTTTCATGCCCCAGCCAGCCCTCCCCATGGCTGGACCCCGCCGTCGGCGCTGGCCGTCGCGCCTCCCCGAGCCGGCCGCAGCGAACTGATCCAGCAGTGGCACGAGCGCTGCGCCGCGCTGGGCCTGTCGCGCGTGGAGCGGCCGGACTTCGACCCGCTGCGGCGCAGCGACCTCGCGGTGGCGCGCGAGCGCAACCAGCGGCTGTTCACGCATGCGGCGCCGGTGATGGAGATGCTGCTCGAACAGATCGTCGACACCGACAGCATGATCGTGCTGGCCGACACCACCGGCACCATCCTGCACTCCGTCGGCGACGACCGGTTCCTGCAGCGCGCCAACAAGGTGGCGCTCACGCCGGGCGTGAGCTGGGCCGAGCATTCCAAGGGCACGAACGCCATCGGCACCACGCTGGTCGAGGAGACGCCGACGGTCGTGCATGGCGGCGAGCACTTCATCCACGCCAACAACTTCCTCACCTGCTCGGCCGCGCCGATCTTCGATCCGCGCGGCGAGATGCTGGGCGTGCTCGACGTGACGGGCGACCAGCGCTCCTACCACCAGCACACCATGGGCCTGGTGCGCATGTCGGCACGCATGATCGAAAACCAGTGGTTGTCGGACGACTACGGCAACCGCCTGCGGCTGCACTTCCATGGCCGCGCGGAGTTCATCGGCACGCTGCTCGAAGGGATCATCGTGGTGGGCGCGGACGGCAAGATCCTGGGCGCCAACCGCAGCGCGCTGGACCAGCTCGACATGAGCATTGCCGCGCTGCGCATGCAGAGCCTGCCGAGCCTGTTCGGCATCACGGCCTCGGCCGTGTTCGACCACTTCCGCGCGCCGCTGCCCACGCCGATGATGCTGCACGCGGCCAACGGGCAGCAGTTCCACGTCAGCGCCCGCTTCAACGGGCCGCAGCGCGCGGTGGTGCTGGACATGCCCGTGACCTCGGTGGAAGCGCGCATGTCCACGCCCGCCCACGATACCGCCGCCGCGGCCGTGCGGCCGCCCTGCCCGTCGGCGCAGGCCCCCTTCTCCGGCCTGCGCTACCTGGACACCGGCGACGCGCAGATCGCGGCCACACTGCAGAAGGTGCGGCGCGTCATCAACCGCGACATTCCGTTGCTCATCCTCGGCGAGACCGGCACCGGCAAGGAGCTGCTCGCACGCGCCGTGCACCAGGACTCGAACCGCGCCCGGCAGCCCTTCGTGGCGGTCAATTGCGCGTCCATCCCCGAATCGCTGATCGAGGCCGAGCTGTTCGGCTACGAGGACGGCGCCTTCACCGGCGCGCGCCGCAAGGGCGCGGTCGGGCGCATCGTGCAGGCCAACGGCGGCACGCTGTTCCTGGACGAGATCGGCGACATGCCGCTGGCGCTGCAGGCGCGGCTGCTGCGGGCGCTGCAGGAGCGCAACGTCACGCCGCTGGGCAGCCTCAAGTCGATCCCGGTGGACATTGCCGTCATCGGCGCCACCCACCGCAACCTGCGCGAGATGATCGATGCGGGCACCTTCCGCGAAGACCTGTACTACCGCCTCAACGGCCTGGTGGTGCGGCTGCCGGCGCTGCGCGAGCGCAGCGACCTGGACGTGGTGGCGCGGCGCATCCTGCTGGCCGAATGCCCGCAGGACACGCCCGGGATCGAGGCCTCGGTGCTCGCGCTCTTCAAGGCCTATGCCTGGCCCGGCAACCTGCGCCAGCTGGCCAACGTGCTGCGCACCGCCGCCGTGATGGCTGCGGGCGAAAGCCACATCTTCGAGCACCACTTGTCGGACGACTTCCTGGAGGATGTGCGGCGCGCGCGCCCCCAGGCCGCAACACCGGCACCGGCGCCCTCTTTCGCACCGGACCCCGCTCCGATGCAGACAGCCTACGCCGCCGTGGCCGAGCAAGCGCCGCAACCCGCGCAAGTCGCGCAAGCCGCCGAACCATCGCCTGCTGCCGACCCGAGCGCCCCGCGCACGCTCGGGGAAGCCGAGATCGAGATGATCCGCAGCGCCCTTGCGGCGGCCGACGGCAACATCTCGGTCGCCTCCAAGCGCCTGGGCATCAGCCGCAACACCATCTACCGCAAGCTGCGCTGGAACAAGGCCGACTGACACAGGCCACGCGAGGGCCGGGGGAAACCCTGTGCCAGCGTCGCACGGTGCTGTACCAGCCTGGAGCAGTTCGCGCGGGCGGTGCCTTTTCCGGGCCGTTTTCTCGGGGTATCCCAGGGCAATCCCGTGCCTGCGGCGCGCTTCGTGCAGCGCGCCGCGCAGGCATGCGACTTGCGCCATGCCACCCGTACAGCCCACACGAGGAGACTTCATGCAACGGCCGGCCCCCGCGTTCGAGGATTCATGAAAGTCCTGGTCCTCGGCTCCGGCGCGGGCGGCGGCTTTCCGCAATGGAACTGCAACTGTCGGCTGTGCGCGGGCCAGCGCCAGGGCGTGCTCGATGCCTGCGCGCGCACGCAAAGCTCCGTCGCCGTCTCCGCCGACGGCGAATCGTGGGTGCTGCTCAACGCCTCGCCGGACATCGGCCAGCAGATCCGCAGCCACCCCCAGCTGCATCCGCGCCACGGCCTGCGCGACACGCCGATCAAGGCGGTGGTGCTGATGGACGCGCAGATCGACCACGTCGCCGGGCTGCTCGGGCTGCGCGAAGGGCCGCGCATCGACCTCTATGCCACGCCCTGCGTGTTCGAGGACCTGACCACCTCCTTCCCCGTGCTCGGCGTGCTGGAGCACTACTGCGGCACGCGCTGGCACATGCTGGCGGTGGCCGGCACGCAGACGCGCGTCGACTTCGGCGTGGCCGGCTTTCCCTCGCTGCGCTTCACCGCGGTGGCCATTCCCGGCAAGGCGCCGCCCTATTCGCCGCACCGCCGCGGACAGGCGGTGGGCGACAACATCGCGCTGCTGATCGAGGACCTGCAGGGCGGGCGGCGCCTCTTCTATGCGCCGGGCCTGGCCGAGATCGGTCCCGAGGAACTGCGCTGGATGCACGAGGCCGACTGCCTGCTGCTCGACGGCACCTTCTGGACCGACGACGAGATGCGCCACGCCGGCCTGGGCACCCGCAGCGCCAGCGACATGGGCCACCTGCCGCAGACCGGCACCGGCCCGCGCGCCGGCATGGTGGACGCGCTGCGGGCCACGCCGGCGCGGCGCAAGGTGCTGACCCACATCAACAACAGCAATCCGATCCTCGATGCCGCGAGCGCACAGCGCCAGGAGCTCGAGCGCCATGGCATCGAGGTGGCCTACGACGGCATGGAGATCTCGCTGTGACCGGGCGGCGCCTCCTGGCGGCGGTGCTGCTGATGGGCACGGCGCTGGCGGCGCAGGCGGGCGTGATGACGCGTGCCGCGCTGCAGCGGCATTTCCCGCCGCCGTGGACCGTGGGCGAGAAGGACGCGCAGCTGCCAGTCTGGCCGATCTTCAAGCAGGACATGACCAGCCCGGTGCTCGCGGGCTACGTCTTCGAGTCGATCGACCTGGCGCCACTCCCCGGCTTCTCGGGCACGCCGATCAACCTGCTGGTGGCGCTGGATGCGAAGGGCGCCTTCCTCGACGTGCGCGTGCTCTCGCACCACGAGCCGGTGTTCCTCGAGGGGCTGGGCGAGGGGCCGCTGCTGCGCTTCGCCGAGCAGTACAAGGGCCTGTCGCTGCGGCAGAACCTCAAGATCGGCTCCAACGCCAACCGTGGCGAGCAGCACGGCAGCGCCAACGCCTACATCGACGGGGTCGCGAAGGCCACCGCGTCGGTGCGCATCCTGCACCAGAGCCTGCTGGCGTCCGCGCTGCGGGTGGCGCGCGCGCGGCTCGGCTTTGCCGCCGGCAGCGACCCGGCCCTGTTGGCGCGCGTGCGGCACGACGGCTTCCGGCCGATGGACTGGGAGGCGCTGCTGCAGGCCGGGCTGGTGCAGCGCGTGCGGCTCTCGCGCGGCCAGGTGGAACGGGCCTTCGCAGGCACGGGTGTCGATGAGGCGGACGGCACCGGCGCGGCCTCCGGCGAGACCTTCAGCGAGCTGTACCTGGCCTACCTGAACGTCCCGGCCGTGGGCCGCAACCTGTTGTCGGAAGCGGGCTGGCAGCACCTGCTCGGCCGCATCGACGAAGGCGACCATGCGCTGCTGGCGATCGCCACCGGCCGCTACACCTTCGTGGGCGACAACTTCGTGCGCGGCGCGGTGCCGGACCGCCTGACGCTCCGGCAGGGCGAGCTGCCGCTGGAGTTGCGCGACCTCGACCTGGACGATCCGCTGCGGCTGCCGGCCGCGCTGCGGCGCGCCGACGCCAAGGTGTTCCGCGTCATCGGGCCGGCCGGCCTGGACCCGGCCCGGCCGCTGGACTTCGCGCTGCGCGTGACGCGCGAGAAGGGCATGCTCTATGGCGAGCGGGTGAGCCGCGACTTCGCCCTGCCCTACCGGCTGCCGCCCGACCAGGTGATCGCGCCGCAGGGCGAGGCCCGGGGCTGGCTGGCCGTGTGGCAGGCGCGCGCCTGGGAACTGGCGGTGCTCGCGGGCGCGCTGGCGCTGCTGGCGGTGGTGCTGGCGCGGCCGCGCTGGATCGTCGCCACGCCCGCGCGGCTGGCGCGCTTTCGCACCGGCTACCTGGTCTTCACGCTGGTCTTCATCGGCTGGTTCGCGCAGGGCCAGCTCTCGATCGTCCACCTCACCGCCGCGATCCAGGCGCTGGCAGCCGGGCGCTCATTGGCCTTCCTGATGTACGACCCGATGAGCGTGGCGCTGTGGGCCTTCGTCGCGCTCACGCTGGTGGTCTGGGGACGCGGCACCTTCTGCGGCTGGCTCTGCCCCTTCGGCGCGCTGCAGGAGCTGGCGGCGCAGCTCGCGCGGCGCCTCGGCCTGGGCAGGCGCCTGCGGCTGCACCGCGACCTCGATGCGCGGCTCAAGCGGGTCAAGTACGCGGTGCTGGCCGTCATCCTCGTGCTGGCGGCGCTCTCGCCCGCCTGGACCGACCGGGCGGTGGAGATCGAGCCCTTCAAGACTGCGATCACGCTGAACTTCGTGCGCGCCTGGCCCTTCGTGGCCTGGGCGGGCGGCCTGGTGCTGCTGAACCTGGTGCTCTACAAGGGCTTCTGCCGCTACCTGTGCCCGCTCGGCGCGGGGCTCAAGCTGCTCGGGCAGGCGCGGCTGCTGAAGTGGATTCCGCGCCGCGCCGAATGCGGCACACCCTGCCAGACCTGCCGGCACCGCTGCGAGTACCAGGCGATCAAGCCCGACGGCGCGATCGTCTACGGCGAGTGCTTCCAGTGCCTGGACTGCGTGGCCATCCACGACAGCCCCGAGCGCTGCGCGCCGCTGATCGCGCGCGGGCGCCAGCGGGTGATCCCGGTGCGCGCAGCGGTCGCCACCACCGTCGGCCGGAGCGCGGCATGAAGCGGCGCCAGCTGCTGCGCCTGTCGCTCGGCCTGGGCGCGCTGGCCGGCGGCACGGCCCTGACGCCGGCCGTCACCGCGCTGCACTGGGGCCGGCGCGACCTGCTGGGCTTCGGCACCGCGCTGAGCCTGCAGGCCGGGCACGAACGCGAGGCGGTCGTGGAACGCGCGCTCGACGAGGGCGTGGCGCTGCTGCGCCGCATCGAGGCGCAGATGAGCCTGTTCGATCCCGCCAGCGCGCTCTCGCGGCTGAACCGCGAGGGCCGGCTGGCCTCGCCGCCGCAGGAGTTGCTCGCGGTGCTGCGCATCGCGCACGAGGTCTCGCGCGAGAGCCGCGGCGCCTTCGACATCACGGTGCAGCCGCTGTGGGAGGCCTTCGCCGCCGCACAGCGCGAAGGCCGGCTGCCGGACGCGCAGGAAGTGGCGGCGGCGCGCGCACGGGTCGACTGGCGCGCACTCGACGTGCGGCACCGGCTGGTGCGCTTCGACGCGCCGGGCATGGCGGTGACGCTCAACGGCATCGCGCAGGGCTTTGCGGCGGACCGCGTGCGCGAGGCGCTGGCGGCGTGCGGCATCCGGCATGCGCTGGTCGATGCCGGCGAGTTCGCGCCGCTCGGGCTGCGCGGCGGCACGCAGGCCTGGTCGCTCGGCATTGCCGACCCGCAGGCCGAATCCGCGCTGATCGCACGGCTGCTGGCCGACGGGCGCTGCGTGGCCACCTCGGCCGACAGCCAGACCTTCTTCAGCCCCGACCGCCGGCACCACCACATCGTCGATCCGCACACCGGCTACTCGCCGCCGGCCCTGTCGGCCGTGACCGTCGCGGCGCCCAGCGGCGCGCTGGCCGACGCGCTCACCAAGGTGTTCTTCGTCGCCGGCCCCGCGCAGGCGCGGCAGGTCGCGCGCCAATGGCAGGTCGATGCGCTGTGGGTTGACAAGGCCGGGCGGTGGGAGGCCACGCCCGGCCTGCGGATCGAGCCGGCCGCGCGGCGGCCGATGCCGTAGCTGCGGCGATCAGGCGGGCTTGGGCGCCCAGGCCTGGCACCAGCCCTTGGCCGCGATCTGCTTGCGGCCGAACATCGCGCAGCCCGCCCAGGCATCGGAGGGCGTGCCCTGCCACATGGCGCAGTTCACGCACTCCTGCGTGGCCGCGTGGCGCGGGTACTTCTTCTTGTCGACGCTCTTCGTGTCGTGCCTGTAGCCCAGCTGCACGGCCGTCTCGTCGCTTTCCTCGGCGCGCGGCGGCGCGGCCAGCACGCGCACCGGCAGCGCCGCCAGCAGGCAGGCGCCGCCGGCCGCGCGGCCGACGAACTCCCGGCGGGAGGCGCCGCGGCCTCCTTCGCTGTTGCGATCCGTCATGCCGCCTCCTTCAGTTGGACGCCACGCGGGCTTCGCCCGCCCGGGCGGTGCGCGCAGTGCCGGCGGAAGGGATCTTGAAGACCCACACCATGCCGCCCTGCTCCAGCAGGTTGACCTTCTTCGCCACCTCGCCGCCCCACAGCGGCACCGCGCCGCCCCAGCCCGAGACCACGGCCACGTACTGCTCGCCGCCCTGCTGCCAGGTGACCGGCGGCGCGACCACGCCCGAGCCGGTCTGGAACTCCCACAGCACCTTGCCGGTCTTGGCATCGGCGGCCTTCAGGTAGCCCTCGGGCGTGCCCCAGAACACCAGGTTGCCGCCGGTGGTGAGCACGCCGCCCCACAGCGGCGCGCCGTTCTTGATCTCCCAGGCGATCTTGCCGGACTTGGGATCGATCGCGCGCAGCGCGCCGATGTAGTCCTCGTTGAGCGGCTTGATGGTGAAGCCCGAGCCGAGGTAGGCCGCGCCCTTCTTGTAGGCCACGGGTTCGTTCCAGATGTCCATGCCCCATTCGTTGGCGGGCACGTAGAACATCTTGGTGTCGGGACTGTAGGCCATCGGCATCTGGTTCTTGCCGCCCAGGAAGCCCGGCGCCGCGAACACCGAGCTGCCCTTCTTGCCGTCGCCGCCCGCGACCGGATCACCCGGGCGGTTGTCGGCCACGAAGTTCGGGCGGCCGGTCTTCAGGTCGATGCCGTCGGCCCAGGTCGTCTTCCTCACGAAGGGAAAGGCGTTGAGCAGCTGGCCGGTGGTGGCGTCGTTCACGTAGAAGTAGCCGTTGCGGTCGGCCTTGCCGCCCACGCGCCGGCCGTCCATGTCGAAGGTGACGAACTCGTTCACGCCGTCGAAGTCCCAGCTGTCGCTGGGCGTGTTCTGGTAGTGCCACTTGATCTGGCCGGTCTTCACGTCGATGGCCACGGTCGAGCACGAGAACAGGTTGTCGCCCTTGCGCAGGTGGCTGTTCCACGGCGCCGGGTTGCCGGTGCCGAAGTAGGCCAGGCCGGTCTTGCTGTCGTAGGTGCCGCCCAGCCAGGTGGCGGCGCCGCCGGTCTTCCAGAGGTCGCCCGGCCAGCTCTTGTTGACGGTGCCAGAGACGCCCGCCTCCTTCTTGTTGCCGTCGTTGTCGTAGGTGTAGCCCATGTGGCCTTCCACCGTGGGGCGCGACCACACCATGCTGCCCGTTTTGGCGTCGCGCGCCTCGACGCGGCCGACGATGCCGAACTCGCCGCCCGACACCCCCGTGAGGATCAGGCCGTTGGCGATGATCGGCGCCGCGGTGGCCGAGTAGCCGGCCGCGTAGTCGTCGATCTTCTCCTTCCAGACCACGTTGCCGGTGTTCTGGTCGAGCGCCACCAGCTGCGCATCGAGCGTGGCGAAGATCACCAGGTTGTCGTACAGCGCCGCGCCGCGGTTGACCACGTCGCAGCAGGGCATGATGCCCTCGGGCAGGCGGTGCTCGTACTTCCACAGCTTCTTGCCGGTGGTGGCGTCGAGGGCGTAGATGCGCGAGTACGAGGCGGTGACGAACATCTTGCCGTTGTGGATCACGGGCTGCGCCTCCTGGCCGCGCTGCTTCTCCCCGCCGAAGGAGAAGGCCCATGCCGGCGCGAGCCGGGACACGGTGCCGGTGTTGACCTGCTTCAGCGGCGAGTAGCGCTGGCCCTGGGTATTGACCCCCCAGGTCAGGACGTTGCCGTTTGCCGTGGCTTCGGACTGGATCATCTTGTCCGTGACTTGCGCGCCGGCGCCGCCGGCCGCGGCCAGGCCGATGGCCATGAGCGCGTTCAAGAGCTTCAATTGCATGGGATGTCTCCTCGTGGGTGTGGATAGCGGCTCGGGCGTGCCATGCGGGCATGCCTTCACGGGAGTCAAGGGCAATCTCCATGCCACGCGCAATGCAGCCTTCCAGGGGCTCTTTCGCGCATCGCGCGGGCTGCCGGCCGCGGGTTTTCCCGCTGCATTGCTACAAGGTCGAACAGCGCGCGGGCCGGCACCGTTGCATCCCGGCGCAGTGGTCGGGCCGTGCAACGGATCGCTGCGGCAGGTGCTAGGTGACTGACGGTGCCGGCGCACATGTTCCACAGCGGCAGCGCCGCGCACAGCACGGCGGCGGCGCCAAATTGCTCCGTCCATGCGCGCTGGACCGGCCTCGCGCCCGCGTGGAAGAGCATCAGCGCCTCGAACGGATTGCCGAGCCCTCTGGAACTCGCTATCTTTGCCCTCCAATGGCTTGTTCGCAGCTCGCGTCGATTATTCGCACCATCCGAAGGATGGTGGGTTAGCGCGTGGCCCGAGTCGCCAAAGCAACCCGCCCCACGAGGCGGGTTTTTTTCTGTCTCCTGGGCTCCTCAGAGTTACTGGAGATTGGAATGCTCGAAACCGAAACTTCGCGGACGGCCGCCGCCGCCTCCTCCTTGCCAGGGGTCCTGCACATGGTCTGCGGGAAGATCGCCTCCGGAAAGTCGACGCTCACCAGGCACCTCGCAGCGCAGCCGAAGACGGTTCTCATCAGCGAGGACGATTGGCTCGCGCGTCTTTACCCGAACGAGATTCATGCCCTCGCGGATTACCTTCGCTGTGCCGGCAGATTGCGTGAAGCGATGTCGGGCCACGTCGAGGCGCTGCTCGCGGCCGGCACGTCCGTCGTATTCGATTTCCCCTCGAACACCGTCGCAGCAAGAGGATGGGGCCGCGGCGTTTTCGAGAAGGCCGGGGCCGCCCATCGCTTGCACTACCTGGATGTTCCCGACGAAGTCTGCAAGGCGCGCCTGCGCGTTCGCAACCTTTCGGGAGAGCATCCGTTTGAAACGACGGACGCGGAATTCGACGAAATAACCAGTCACTTCGTCGCGCCATCGGCAGAGGAAGGCTACGACATCGTGCGATATGACTGAACGGCCGATGAAGTTCGGCACGCTGCCTGAGACCTGTCTCGTCGGCGCGGCCTTTGCAATTCGCGTTCTAGGGGTTCAGCTCCCACTTCGGGCTCATACCAAGGGGTTGATGCGATGGGACTCTTCTGGTCTCGTGCACCAGCTCACGGGGATATTGCCGAGGGCTTCGTGGGCATGACCAATGACCCGTTCCCGACTCGGCCAACTGCGGACTTCCGCACCTGCACGCTGCACGTAGCCTCATGGAGAAACAGGACGCCGCTTCTGCGCCTGTGCGTTCAAGAAGTTGCAGGCTGAAGTGGTCAAAGGCGGACGCTTCTTGCATTCGCACCCACAAGCGGGCGAACTGGCCAGGAGCTGTCTTTCAAAGACGCCCTGCTGCACCCGAAACGGGGCCCTCGCTCACACGGCCTATGTGAACATCCACCCGAGTAAACTCCGCGGCTTTTCGTTTCTGCAGAGGAGCGACTTGCAATGGCTGTCTTGGACACCGGCCCTTACTTCCACGGAACGCGGGCGGACCTCCAGGTGGGCGACCTGCTCACCGCAGGCTTCCGCTCAAACTACGACGGCGACGTCGTGATGAACCACATCTACTTCACCGCCTGGCCCAAAGGCGCCGGGCTGGCTGCCGAAATGGCGAAGGGCGACGGTCGTCGCCGCGTCTACATCGTCGAACCGACAGGCGCCTTCGAGAACGACCCCAACGTCACCGACAAGAAGTTTCCGGGCAATCCCACACGCTCCTACCGCAGCCGGGAGCCGCTTCGTATCGTCGGCGAACTGGAGACCTGGGAACTCTTTGACGCGGAATACATCCTGCAGTTGAAGGAGCGCGTACGCGCAGGCATGGGAGAGATCATTAACTGAATCGCGCCTGCCGATGCCGCGCAGGATAGCGATCGGAAAAACTGGATGTTGGCCATATTTTGGGCGTTGCAGCTGCGCGGCTGAATTCGGCCACATGCCATCATTCAGCCACGTGCCACTGGCCCCGCGAGACCGCTCGTTCGCGGCGCTTGCCAATCTAGAAGCCTTCGAGAATGCCTCCATCAACTGAAGCCCTGCAACGATTGAGCGACTTCGCCTCTGGCAAAACCCCGGTGTCCGAGTTCGAGCAACAGCTCTACAACGATCCGGACATTGAAACCTTGCTCTCGGCAGAGAGCGCTCCTCGATTTTGCCAAACGGGGACGACGCTGTTCCACTACCTGATCGGGCTCGACTTCAGCGACCCGGGCCACGTGCTCAACGCACAGGACGTGTTGGTCTCGTTGCTCCAGAAGCACGGAGTGGAGACGGCGCTGGCCGGGACCGCAACGGCGGAATATGCGCTGCTGCTCGATGCCCAGCCGCGCTGGCTCGACGCGGACGTCAAGTTCCTTGCCTCGTTACTCGATGCCGCGCCACCCCTGCC
>Ga0209051_1002539_pt1 | contig 12897 bp, 15 predicted proteins | sample AraplaCvi_mMS_r2_2_FD_184286 | JGI IMG/M metagenome (GOLD analysis project Ga0209051, IMG submission 184286) | Arabidopsis root microbial communities from North Carolina, USA - plate scrape MF_Cvi_mMS_r2 (SPAdes) (version 2) | ecosystem: Host-associated > Plants > Roots > Endosphere | place...
TGGTTGATTGGAAGGGCGATTACTTCGAGGTCGACTCGGCCCGGTTGTGGGACGTCCCGGAGGTTCCCGTGGCCATCGCCGCCGCGGTGTCCGGCGAGCGCTCCATCGAGACGTTCTCTCCGTTGGTCGACCATCTCATCGCCGTCGAACCCGACAAGGATCTGGTCGACGGATGGCACGGCGCCCGCAAGGGCACCGGGCTGCCCGGTGATTCACGGATCATCGGCCAGATCCCCATCTGCTGGGACACCGACGAAGCCGCGGCCGTCGCGAGGGCACACGACCAGTTTCGGTGGTTCGCCGGTGGCTGGTCGGTCAACGCCGACCTTCCGACGACAGCTGGCTTCGCGGGTGCCACGCAGTTCGTGCGGGAGGAAGACGTCGCGTCGTCGATTCCGTGCGGGCCGGACCTCGACGCCATCGTCGACGCGGTCAGCAAGTACTGGGAGGCGGGATTCACCGACATCGCTCTGGTGCAGGTCGGCGACGAGGGGCAGGACCGCTTCCTGGAGCAGGCCGCCGCGCCGCTGCTGGAGAAGCTGCGCAACGCCGCTGGGTGACGGGGTCGCGATTGAGATTTCGCTATTCTGGGAAGACATTTGCCGATAGCAAATCCTGGAGGGAGACATCGTGCTGACGTCGCTGTTCGTCGGATATGCCGTCGTGGCGGGGGTCGCGGCCGTCGTCGTGTTCTGCGCCAGCGCCCGTCTCGGCGACGAGCGCAGGCCGGTACCTCAGCGGGTCGGACTGAGCCTGGCGGCGGGTGTGGTGTGGCCCGTCATCCTCTTGGGGTTGGCCGAGGTCAGCTCGTTCGCGGTGTACGCCAAGGCGCACCAGCACGACGACGAACCCGATCGGGTGCTCGTCAAGGTCTGACGCCCGTCTGGGTGGTGATCGTCACGATTCGGTACGAAATCGTGACCAAGTTGAGATAAGCTCGCGGGGCGGGTCGGGGAGGGCCATCGCGCGAGAGGTTTTACCATGTCCGATCTTCAATCGCATGCACACCGCACCACCACGTCGAGGCCGAAGACCTTCGGCGCCGCCATCCGTCGCGGCCTGGCGGCCGTCGCCGTCGCCGCCTTCGCCACGGGCGTGGGCGCCGTCGCCGCAGCTCCGGCGTCCGCCGACACCGTCGACCAGTTCACGGTCCGCACCGTCGGCCTCACCCAGGCGGTCAATCCCGGGACCCCCGGCCAGTGCACCTGGGGCGCCGCTCAAAAGTGGTTCGACGCCACCGGTTCCTATCCCGCGATGCGCGGCGACGCCTGGAACTGGGTCAACGCCGCCCGCGCCGCCGGCTACACCGTCGTGGACACACCCGCGGAACGCTCCATCGTGGTCTTCCAGCCAGGCGCCGCCGGCGCCGGTGGCTATGGCCACGTCGCCTGGGTCGACTCCGTGTCCTCCAGTGGCGGTGCGCAGTGGATTCACGTCACGGAGATGAACGGACTCGCCGGCGAGGGCTCGTGGAACGACCGCGACGTCCCGAACGGGCCCGGCATGGCGTACGTGTTGCTGCCCTGACGAACCCGAGAACGGCAAAAGGCCCTGACCACGTCATACGTGGTCAGGGCCTTTCGTCACTGTCGGGGTAGCGGGATTTGAACCCACGACCTCTTCGTCCCGAACGAAGCGCGCTACCAAGCTGCGCCATACCCCGATGAGAGCGTCGTCAGCTTAACGCACCGAACCAGCCCGACGCGAAACGCCTGCACCGACGGGGTCCCGCAATAGATCGGCGACGGAATGGGTAGACGTGTCGGACACGGAATGTAATTCCAGGCTGGCGACGTTATAGCCAGCACGTTCGACGAGCCATTCGAGGAGAGGCAATCACAATGACCGGGTTGGGAGCCACGATCTACTTCGGGTTGTTCGCCATCGCCGCGCTGTGGCTGTTTGCGACGTCCGAACGCTTTGGCCGCAACGTGTTCGACGGCGGCGATCAGAGCCAGGTGCCCGAGCGCTCGAATTCGTGGAGCACCGAGGCAGACTCCGAGGGGTCCAGCCCCTGGCTGGTGAGCCAGTCCGAGTCGAAGTAGGTGTCGGCGTAGCGCTCGCCGGCGTCGCACAGCAGGGTCACCACCGATCCACTGCGGCCCGTGGCGATCATCTCGGCCAGCAATCCGAACGCACCCCAGACGTTGGTGCCAGTCGACGGCCCGACCTTGCGGCCCAGGACGGCGCTGACGTGGTGCGCCGCCGCCACCGAGGCCTCGTCGGGCACCACCGTCATACGGTCGATGACGTCCGGTAGGAACGAGGGCTCGACGCGTGGTCGGCCGATGCCCTCGATACGCGACGACGCCCCCGTGACGTCTCGGCGGCCCTGAGCGTAGGACGGAAAGAACGCCGAGTTCTCGGGGTCGACGACGCACAGCTGGGTGGCGTGGCGCCGGTACCGCAGATAGCGACCGATCGTCGCACTGGTTCCGCCCGTGCCCGCGCCGACGACGATCCACTCCGGCGTGGGAAACCGTTCCTCGCGCATTTGCTCGAAGATGGACTCGGCGATGTTGTTGTTCCCGCGCCAGTCGGTCGCGCGTTCGGCGTTGGTGAACTGGTCGAGGTAGTGCCCGCCGGTCTCGTGCGCCAGCCGTTCCGCCTCGGCGTACACCTGACCGGACTGGGCGACGAAATGGCAACGGCCGCCCTGTGATTCGATGAGACGGATCTTGGCGGTGCTGGTCGAGGACGGCATCACCGCGATGAAGGGCAATCCCAGCATCGCCGCGAAGTACGCCTCGGAGACCGCGGTCGACCCCGACGACGCCTCGATGATCGTGGTGTTCTCGCCGATCCAGCCGTTGCAGAGCGCGTAGAGGAACAGCGACCGAGCCAGCCGGTGCTTGAGGCTGCCGGTGAGATGGGTGGTCTCGTCCTTTAGGTACAGCTCGACCTGGACCCCGTCACACCACGCCGACGGCAGCGGATACCGCAGCAGGTGGGTATCGGCGCTGCGCCGGGCGTCGGCCTCGATCAGGCGTATCGCGTCGTCCACCCACGGCCGCGGGTGACGGCGAACGGCGACGGAGTCGCGGCCGGTCACCGCGCCGAGACGGTCGGGTGCGACATGCTGACCCGGCTGCCGAGGCTGCCCCCGCCGGTCGGTGCGGCCACCAAGGTCAACAGCGTGGCCTCGGGCCGGCAGCAGAAGCGGTACGGCGCGTACGGCGAGGTGCCCAGACCGGCCGAGACGTGCAGTTGCATGTGGGCGCCCCACCGCGACGGCCCCTTCGCCCGTGACGGGTCCAGATCGCAGTTGGTGACCAGCGCACCCTTGAACGGCAGGCACATCTGGCCGCCGTGGGTGTGCCCGGCCAGTACCAGTTGATACCCGTCGGCGGCGAAGCGGTCGAGCACCCGCGTGTACGGCGCATGGGTGAGGCCCAGGGTCAGATTCGCCGCCGGACTGGCCGATCCCGCGATCGTGTCGTAGCGGTCGCGGGTCAGGTGGGGATCGTCCACGCCGGCGGCGGCGACGAGCTGGCCCTTGACCTCGATCTCGCGGCGCGTGTGCGTCATGTCCAGCCAACCGCGCTCGGTGAACGCCGCGCGGAGATCCTGCCACGGCAGCGGCTCCCCGGTGATCCGGTGGGACGGCTTGAACAGGTAGTTGGTCGGGTTCTTCGGCGTGGGGCCGAAGTAGTCGTTGCTGCCGAAGACGAACAGTCCCGGCACCGACAAGAGGTCACCGAGTGCCTGCACCACCGACGGCACGGCCTTGGGGTGCGAGAGGTTGTCACCGGTGTTGATGACGAGGTCGGGCTCCCACGCCGCGAGCTCGCGGATCCACTCCTGCTTGCGGCGCTGCCGCGGCGTCATGTGGAGGTCGCTGAGATGCAGCACGCGCAGCGGCGCCGACCCCGGTGTCAGCACCGGCATCGTCGTCTCCCGCACGACGAACGCGTTGCGTTCGATCAGGGTGGCGTAGGCGACGGCCGCGGCCAACGAGCCGGCGGCCAGCGAGCCGGCCAACGAGGCGGGGTTCTTCAATACCGTCGAACGGGCGAGCATGGGTGCAGCCTACTGCGCGAAGCTGATCGCCACCTCGTCTCCCGACGCCCGATCGTCACCCCGGCGACCGGTCAGGGCGGCGGCGGTGGCGGCGGCGGGCCCAGCACCGGAACCGTGATGGGCGGCAACCCCGGGATCATCACGACCGTCGACCCCACCGGCGCGGGGGGCGCGTTCGGATCGTTCGGGTCGGGCGGCAAGCCGACCGGCGGTGGCGGTGGCGGCGGCGCGATGCCGTTGCTGATCTGGATCGTGATGATCGACCCCGGCACCGTTTGACCGTTGGGAGAGGTGCCGACCACCGCGCCCGCCGGCGACGAGCTGTTGACCGGAGTGGCCTGATCGGCGACTTGGAAGCCGGCGTCCTTGAGACGTTGCCGGGCCAGGTCCTGCGTCATGCCGGCGACGCTGGGCACCTTCGAACCAGGCGCCCCGTCGACGTACCGCGGATCGGTCGGCGGCAGCGCCACGTCGTCGGGGGTGAACTGCTTCATCGCGGTGAACCACGTGCGCGCCGGTTCGTTGCCGCCGTACAAGTTGCCAGAACCGCACTGCCGCAACGGGAACGAACACAGGTCCGACGGTGAGGACGAGTCGTCGTAGATGTAGTTGGCCGCGGCGTAGGCGTTGGTGAAGCCCAGGAAGCCCGAGGACCGGTGAGCCTCGGTGGTCCCCGTCTTGCCGGACACGGGCAGGGTCCAGCCGGCCGAACTGGCCGCACTGGCGGCGGTACCGCTCTGGTCGTCCTTGCTCATGGCGTTGGCCAGGGTGTTGGCCAGACCCTCGGGCACGACCTGCTCGCACGTCTCGGTGGTGACCGAGACGTCCTTGCCGTTGCGGTCGTAGATCTTGTCGATCGGATTCGGCGGGCACCACGTGCCCCCCGAGGCGAGGGTGGCGGCCACGTTGGACAGCTCCAGCGGGTTGACCTCGATGGGCCCCAGGGTGAACGAGCCCAGGTTCTGCCGCTTCACGAAGTCGGCCAGGCTCTCGTTGCTGTCGGGGTCGTACGCGCGGGCCGTCCCCGGCAGTGCGTAGGACCGCAGCCCCAGCTTGACCGCCATGTCGACTGTGCGCTGCACCCCGACCTGGGAGATCAGCTTGGCGAAGGCGGTGTTCGGCGAGGTCGCCAACGCGTCGGTGACGCTGATGGCTCCGCGGTAGCTGCCGTCGTTGAGCACGCACCACGTGGCCGGCGGACATCCCTTGGCGCCGCCGCTGCCGAGGCCCTTGGCCTCGAAGCGACCCGGGGCGTCGAGTTGGGCGTTGATGCCCATGCCCATCTCCAGCGCCGCGGAGGTCGTGAACACCTTGAAGATGGAGCCCGCGCCGTCACCCACCAGGGAGAAGGGCTGCGGTTGCATGGTCTCGCCGGCGTCGCTGTTGAGCCCGTAGGTGCGGTTGGACGCCATCGCCACGATCGGGTGGGAGTCCTTGCCCGGCTTGATGACGCTCATCACGCTGGCGACGCCGTCGATGTCCGGCGCGGCGAAGTTGGTGATCGAGGACTTCACCGAATTCTGAATGTCGGGGTCCAGCGTGGTCTTGATCAGGTAGCCGCCCTTGGCGACCTGTTCCTTGCTGATTCCGGCGCGGGCCAGGTAGTCGAGCACGTAGTCGCAGAAGAACGCGCGATCACCCGCGGCGATGCATCCGCGGGGCAGTTCGTTGGGCTGCGGGAGCACGCCGAGCGGCTCCTGCTTCGCTGCTCGCAACGCGTCGGCTTCCTGCGGAACGTTGTCGATCATGGTGTCCAGCACCACGTTTCGACGTTCCAGGGCACCCTCGGGGTTGGTGTACGGGTTCAGTGCGCTGGTCGACTGCACCATGCCGGCCAGCAGCGCGGCTTGCTGCCAATTGAGCTGGGAGGCGTCGATCCCGAAGTAGGTCTGCGCGGCGTCCTGGACGCCGAAGGCGCCGTTGCCGAACGACACCAGGTTGAGGTAGCGCGTCAAGATCTCGGACTTGGTGAAGGTCTTGTCCAACGTCAACGCCATGCGGATCTCGCGCAGCTTGCGGGCGGGCGTGGTCTCGATCGCGGCGCGCTTCTCGGCGTCGGTCTGCGCGATCACCAGCAGCTGATAGTTCTTGACGTACTGCTGTTCCAGCGTCGACCCGCCGCGGGTGTCGGCCGCGCCCGTCACGTACCCGGACAGGCCGGTCAGCGTGCCCTTCCAGTCGACGCCGTTGTGCTCGGCGAAGCGCTTGTCCTCGATGGAGACGATCGCCAGCTTCATCGCGTTGGCGATCTGATCGCTGCGCACTTCGAACCGGCGCTGGGTGTAGAGCCACGCGAGTGGGTTGCCCTTGGCGTCGACCATCGTCGACACCGCCGGGACCTCGCCCTCCACGAGCTGGGCCGAGCCGTTGGCGACGACATCGGAGGCGCGGTTGGACATCAGGCCGAAGCCGCCGACGACCGGGAACATCAGGCCCGCGGCGACGACGCTGGCCAGCAGGACGCACCAGGCGAGCTTGATCAGCGTGACCGCGGCGGGCACGCGCCGAGACGACGGCGTCGCCTGCGATCGGTCGGACATGGCTACAGAGTAGCCACGGAGGCGGGATCGATCCTTACCAGCACCGCAGGGGTGCCACTAACCCCTCGGGCACGCACTGCGCAACCGCAAATCCTGGGCAAAGATGTATCACGGCACGGTCGTCCCAAAAATCTGTGATTTAGCTGTTGCGCAAAACCCCCCTGACCACCTAGCTTTGACTGACAGTGCGATCTAGGTAACACTCCCAATCGCAATGTGGCGTAGATCGCAATGGCGAACTACACCGAAGACTGCGCCGTCGCAGGGGGCGGCTGGACGAAGGGATCGCTGGTGTCAGGAATACGGCCCGCGGCGCGCAGGACAGTGACGAGTTCCCCAGTCAACGGTGTGGTGGTTCAAAGCGCCGAAGCAGAAGCCCGCATCGCATGGGTATCCCAAGCCCGCTGCCGCCAGGCCGATCCCGACGAGTTGTTCGTCCGCGGAGCCGCTCAGCGCAAGGCCGCCGTGATCTGCCGGCACTGCCCGGTGATCTCCGAATGTGGCGCGGACGCCCTCGACAACCGCGTCGAGTTCGGCGTGTGGGGCGGAATGACCGAACGCCAGCGCCGGGCGTTGCTCAAGCAGCACCCCGAGGTCGTGTCCTGGGCGGACTTCTTCGCCGCCCAGCGCAAGCACCGCAGCGCCGTCTAGAGACCGTCCGGCCTCAGTCCGCCAGGTTCCCGGTGATCTGATCGGCGATCGCGCGGAGCGCCTCGAGGTCCGAGACGTCGAACGGCAGTGACGGCACGCCGACGATGGCCACCTGTGGGTTGGCTCCGGTGAACCGAGACAACAGGCGCACTTCGCGCTTGGCGGTCTGTGCCCGGTCGGCGTGGACCCGCAGCACCGCCGCGGCCAACGCGTCGTCGTCGCCCAACTGATCCGCCGAATCCCGGGCCTTGTCGATCTGGAGGTCGCACAGCGTCGGGTGCGTGCGGTTCAGGATGAGCCCGGCCAGCGGCATCTTCTCGGTGGAGAGCCGGTCGACGAAGAAGGACGCCTCCCGCAGTGCATCGGGCTCGGCAGCCGAGACGACGACGAACTGGGTGCCGCGGCGCTTCAACAATTCGTAGGTCCGGTCCGCCTTCTCCCGGAACCCGCTGAACGTCGAGTCCAGCGCTTGGACGAAACCTGCGGCGTCGGAGAGCATTTGCGAGCCCAGCACCGTCGAGAGCGCCTTCATCGCCAGCCCGACCGCACCGGTGACCAGCTTGCCGATGCCCCGGCCCGGCGCCAACAGCAGGCGCCACAACCGGCTGTCCATGAAGCTGCCGAGCCGCTTCGGAGCATCCAGGAAGTCCAGCGCGTTGCGTGACGGGGGAGTGTCCACCACGACCAGGTCCCACTTGTCCTCACCGAGGAGCTGGCCGAGTTTCTCCATCGCCATGTACTCCTGCGTGCCCGCCAGAGACGTTGCGACGGTTTGGTAGAACTGGTTCTCCAAGATCGCCTCGGCACGGTCGCCGCCGGAGTACTGGATGACCATCTCGTCGAACGTGCGACGCATGTCGAGCATCATCGCGTGCAGTTCGCCGGTCACCTCGGGAGCCAGCGGCACGCGCTGGGGCGTGTTGCCGAGATCCTTGATGCCCAACGCCTGCGCCAACCGCTTGGCCGGGTCGATGGTCAACACGACCACCGTGCGGCCGTACTCCGCGGCCCGCAGCGCCATCGCCGCGGCCGTCGTCGTCTTGCCGACACCGCCTGCGCCGCAACACACCACGACGCGGTTGGACCGATCGGTGAGGATCGACTGCAGGTCGAGCGGGGTGGGTGCGGGGCTCATCTGAACCTCATTCTCTTCGCGCGAGCGCTCATCGGACGCCCTGCTGGGAAAGCGCTTCGGCCAGTTCGTACAAGCTGCCCAAGTCGACGCCGTCGGAGATGGCGGGCAGGTCCAGACGCGGAAGGTCGACTGCGTCGAGTTGGGCGGCGCTCTCGGCGCGCGCGCTGATCCGCGTCGCGTGCTGAATGGTCTCGGTGAGCAGACCGGCGAAGTCGTCGTCGCCCAAGGTGATTCCGACCTTGGCCAGACCCGCACGCACGGCGTCGGCGTCGACGTCGCCCTCGGCGGCCTTCGCGATGTCGTCGGCACCGAGGTAGGCGGGGATGTTGCGGTTGACGATGACGCTGCCGATCGGCAACCCGAGCTCCTTGAGCTCGTCGACGGCCTCGATCGTCTCCTGGATGGGCAGGGCCTCCAACAGCGTGACGAGGTGGATGGCCGTGAGCTCGGAGTGCAGCAGCTTGACCACGCCCTCGGCCTGGGAGTGCACGGGCCCGCCCTTGGCCAGATCCGAGACGGCCTTGGTGACGTCGAGGAAGCGGGCGATGCGGCCGGTCGGCGGCGAGTCGACCACGACCGCGTCATACGCCGTCGGCTTGCCCTTCCCCTTGGCGGCGTCCTTCTGGGACCGCACGACGATCTCCTTCACCTTGCCGGTGAGCAGCACGTCACGCAGACCCGGCGCGATCGTCGTCGCGAATTCGACGGCGCCGATGCGGCGCATCGCCCGGCCCGCGATGCCGAGGTTGTAGAACATGTCGAGGTATTCGAGGAACGCCGCCTCGGTGTCGATCGCCAGCGCGTTGACCTGACCGCCGCGCTCGGCGGTCGCGATCTTGACCTCCTCGTACGGCAACGGCGGCACGTCGAAGAGTTGCGCGATGCCTTGGCGGCCCTCGACTTCGACGAGCAGCACCTTGCGGCCGCCCGCGGCCAGCGCCAGCGCCAGCGACGCGGCGATCGTCGACTTTCCCGTCCCGCCCTTGCCGGTCACGAAGTGCAGTCGAGCCTTGTTCAACCGGGCGGGCCAGCCAATGGAACGACTGCTGGAATCGAGAACGTCGTTGCTCACTCCTGCATGCTAGCCATCGGATGCGCGGGCACCGATAAGCTCGGCTCCATGAGCGAACCGACCCGCTGGGAATACGTCACCGTGGCACTACTGACCCACGCGACCAAGCAGATCCTCGACCAGTGGGGTGAGGACGGATGGGAGCTGGTCTCCGTGGTTCCCGGGCCCACCGGCGAGCAGCTCGTCGCCTACATGAAGCGGCCGAAGTGACATCCTCGGAACGGTTGGCCGAGCTCGGCGTCGACCTGCCCGCCGTCGTCGCGCCGCTGGCCGCCTACGTACCCGCGGTGCGAACGGGCAACCTGGTCTACACCTCCGGTCAGCTGCCGATGGTCGGCGGCGAACTGCCGCAGACGGGCAAGGTCGGCGCCGAGGTCACCGCCGAGGAGGCCAAGGAGTTGGCCCGCACGTGCGCGCTCAACGCGCTGGCCGCCGTGCACGCCCTCGTCGGCGTCGACGCGGTGGTCCGGGTGGTCAAGGTGGTCGGATTCGTCGCCTCCGCACCAGGTTTCAACGGTCAGCCCGGTGTGGTCAACGGTGCGTCGCAACTGCTTGGCGACGTGTTCGGTGACGCCGGGGTGCATGCCCGTTCGGCGGTCGGGGTGTCGGAGTTGCCGCTGAACGCTCCCGTGGAAGTGGAGTTGATCGTAGAGGTCGCGTGAGCGGCGACCGGGGGGATGGGCTCGCCCATCCCGCCTACGGGACCTTGCGCCGCGTCACCGACACGGCGTCGGTGCTGTTGTGCGACAACCCCGGTCTGATGACGCTCGACGGCACCAACACCTGGGTCCTTCGCGGGCCGGGCAGCGACGAGATGGTGATCGTCGACCCCGGACCCGACGACAGCGCGCACCTCGAGCGGATCGCGGCGCTCGGCACGATCTCCCTGGTTTTGATCAGCCACAAGCACGGCGACCACACCGACGGCATCGACGAGCTCGTCGACCGGACCGGCGCCGTCGTGCGTTCGGTGGGCAGCGGATTCCTGCGTGGGCTGGGCGGTCCGCTGGTCGACGGCGAGGTGATCGACGCCGCCGGCCTGCGCATCACGGTCATGGCCACGCCCGGGCACACCGCGGATTCGCTGTCGTTCGTCCTCGACGACGCCGTGCTGACCGCGGACACGGTCCTAGGCCGCGGCACCACCGTCATCGACAACGAGGACGGCAGCCTCCGCGACTACCTGGAATCCCTGCGGCGACTCCGCGGTCTGGGCCACCTCGCCGTACTCCCCGGCCACGGACCGGATCTCACCGATGTGGAGGCGGTGACGGAGGCCTACCTCGCCCATCGCGAGGACCGGCTGAACCAGGTGCGGGAGGCGCTACGGGTGCTCGGGGAGGACGCGAGCGCCCGGCAGATCGTCGAGCACGTCTACACCGACGTCGACGAGAAGCTGTGGGAGCACGCCGAGTGGAGCGTGCAGGCGCAGCTGGACTACCTCAGAGCGTGATTTGGGTGTGATTGGCGGCGGTGAGCGCCGGTGATCACGCCGAAATCGCGACGGGGGTCAACGAGCTCGGCGGGCCAGCCGCTCGGAGTCGCTGATCAACACGCTCTTGCCCTCCAAGCGAATCCAGCCGCGGTGGGCGAAGTCGGCCAAGGCCTTGTTGACCGTCTCACGGGAGGCGCCGACCAACTGGGCGATCTCCTCCTGGGTCAGGTCGTGGGTGACGCGCAGCGCGCCACCCTCCTGAGTGCCGAAGCGCTGGGCGAGTTGCAGCAGCTGCTTGGCGACACGGCCCGGGACGTCGGTGAAGATGAGGTCGGCGAGGTTGTTGTTGGTGCGGCGCAGGCGACGGGCCAGCACGCGCAACAACTGCTCGGCGATCTCGGGACGGTCGGCGATCCACGCGCGCAACGCTTCACGGTCCATCGACACCGCGCGAACCTCGGTGATGGTGGTGGCGCTGGAGGTACGTGGGCCGGGATCGAAGATCGACAGCTCGCCGAACATGTCCGACGGACCCATGATGGTGAGCAGATTCTCGCGGCCGTCTGGTGAGCGGCGGCCGATCTTGACCTTGCCGGAGATGATGATGTAGAGCCGGTCGCCCGGCTCGCCTTCGGCGAACACGGTGTGGCCACGCGGGAAGTCGACGGGCTGCAATTGCTTGGTCAGCGCGGAGACCGCAGTCGGTTCCACTCCCTGGAAGATTCCGGCCCTGGCCAGGATCTCGTCCACGTTGCCCCTTAACACCGTCGGAAATATGACACGCGAAGGCCATCCCGGGCGGGATGGCGAATTCAGTCTATGCGCTGAGGTCTTCGCGACGTGCCAACGCTACACACGAAAGGCGTGGCGAGTCGGCCGAAATTCCGGATTCGATTCGTGCGGAATGATCATGCGCGTGGCCACGTCGCGCGACGTTCGTGCGAACACGTTCGTTTGGCAGACGTCGTCATATTCGTCGTCGAGCAATTGGTAGGACCCCGCGGCGCGGGTCCGCGCGGCGGGCTTGGCGCAGACCGCCTTGGCCCGTTCGACGGACGCGGTGACGTCGGCCGGAGAGACGGTGTCGTCGTCGAGCCCGGCCTCCAAACGGCTCAGCCCGAAGGTCGCCAACATCAGCAACCCCGGGATGAAGACGACGAGCAACCAGGACACATGGCGAAGTAAACACGCCGAAGGTCTCAGGGCGATCACGAAATGCCACCGGTCCGCGCTTACACTCGTCGGTTGGCTCAGTAGGCTGACCACCGTGGCAACGCGCGCAGTGGCGGCCCCCAAGACGGCCAAATACGACACCGAAACTCACACCGGTCTGGTGCGTCGCGCGCGACGCATGAATCGGACGCTCGCCCAAGCCTTTCCGCACGTCTACTGCGAATTGGACTTCACCAATCCACTGGAGCTGGCCGTCGCCACCATCTTGTCGGCCCAAAGCACCGACAAGGGCGTCAACCTGGCGACCCCGGCGCTGTTCGCCAGGTACCGCACGGCCGCGGACTACGCCGGCGCCGATCGCGCCGAGCTCGAGGCCCTGGTTCGCACCACCGGCTTCTACCGGAACAAGGCCAATTCGCTGATCCGGCTAGGCCAGGAGTTGGTCGAGCGGTTCGACGGTGAGGTGCCACGGACCCTCGACGAGCTGGTGACGCTCCCGGGGATCGGACGCAAGACCGCCAACGTCATCCTCGGCAACGCCTTCGACATCCCGGGCATCACCGTCGACACCCACTTCGGCAGATTGGTGCGCCGCTGGCGGTGGACCGAGCTCGAGGATCCGGTGAAGGTGGAGTTCGCGATCGGCGAGCTGATCCCCCGCAAGGAGTGGACCCTGCTCAGCCACCGCGTCATCTTTCACGGTCGCCGGGTGTGTCACGCCAAGAAGCCGGCATGCGGCGTGTGCGTGCTGGCCAAGGACTGCCCGTCGTTCGGACTCGGGCCGACGGATCCGCCGGCCGCCGCGGCGTTGGTGAAGGGCCCCGAGACCGAACACCTGCTGTCGCTGGCCGGGCTGTAGAGCCCGTCGGAG
>Ga0209051_1002541_pt1 | contig 12891 bp, 9 predicted proteins | sample AraplaCvi_mMS_r2_2_FD_184286 | JGI IMG/M metagenome (GOLD analysis project Ga0209051, IMG submission 184286) | Arabidopsis root microbial communities from North Carolina, USA - plate scrape MF_Cvi_mMS_r2 (SPAdes) (version 2) | ecosystem: Host-associated > Plants > Roots > Endosphere | place: USA...
GCGACGCCTTCGCGGCGAGCCCTCCGGAGCGGCGGGCCGGGGTGTGGTTCGAGGTCGAGGTGGTCACGAGCGTTCTCCTTTTCTTGGTGTCACCGTTGGTGACTCGTACCCGTGTAGTCGGCGGCCACGGGCGATTCCGAATGTCCGCCGGTGGTGTTCTGTTTCACACGCGATGTGGGTTTGACCGCACAGGGGTGAATGGCGCCTCGTGGCGACGGGTAGTCCTCGTGGGTGAGCGATCGGGAGACCCTGCGGCGGCGATACCGACATCTGGTGCAGGACGAACTCCCTCGTCTCGGCACGGCCGGCGCATGGGTCGTCACCAAGAACCACTGCTTCGGACGGATCCTGTTGGACCACGCCGTGGGCCGGTGCTGGTACGAGGTGCTCGACCGCCGCCGAGGGCCGGCTTTCGATCAGCTCGACGACGACCAGCTGGCCTACGCCGTCGCGCTGGCCGAGCGCGTGGTGCGCGAGGGCGACCCCCTCCTGCGACGCCTCGACGATCAGAGTCTGCGATGGCGGGGCAAGCGGCCGCGAACCGGGGCCGGACCGCGCCGGTGAGCTCTCAGCTCGCCGCCGCCGCTGCATGGCGGGCAATGCTTCGCGCATAGTGCGGCGTTTCGATTCTGCAGTGGCGCTCGGATGCCTCCTGCCGCGCCGCCGCGGCCGCCTCGAACGTTTGCCCCTGGGTGGCGACGAAGTCGAGGAAGTCCTCGGTTGGGTGGGAGGTGACGGTGTTGGTGTACCGGCACGAATCCCCGTCGAGCCGCTCCATCCGCAGCTCCCAGATGACCTGGGTCGTGGTCCACCCAGAGGGCGTCAGCACGTCCGACAGCGAGACCATCTTGCAGTAGTGCGACTCGGCAGTCTCGAACCGATACTGCTGCACCACCAGGCCAGTGCCGATCATCTCGACGTTGATCGACATGGGGGTTCCGTCATCGTCCACGGTGTATCCCGCAGCCTTGTGATCCCCTGGCGCACAACGCTGATACTCGTGAGTGGGGAGCGTCCTCAGCCACTCCGCGACGTCGACGTAGTCGAAGGGCGCGGTGACGTCGGCGGTGACGACGGCATGCGAAAGGATCAGATCCGTACGGACGGTGGATTTCACGGCGATCTCCTCAAAGCTGTGCGGGTTGACGTCGGCGGCGGGCGATTCACCGCCGCAACGAGCCTCCCCGGCGCCATCACCGTCGACAACGGCGCTGACAGGAACCCGCTGGTAGGGCTACCACCCATTCCGGCCGCGTCCTTCCCAGCCCAAAGCTGCCCGACCACCACAGCCGACCACCAGGAATCTCCTTGCCTCAGCTAATGACGCATCCGAACGATTACGTCGTTTACGTCAATTGATCGCCGGAGTTTAGCCACTGAGCAAACCGGGCAAATTGTGGCCGACGAATGCAGGACACGGCGGACGACCCTCGATCGACGGAGGCGTTGGCGATCAAGGGAAGCGCGACGATGACCACTCTCATGGATGCCCCCTTCGAGGTCACCGACCCGTCGACCTGCGCACCCCTCGAGGACCGACTGCTCGTCGACGCAGGCGCACTCGGTGACCGCGAGGCGTTCGAAACGCTGGTGCTTCGCCACGGCCCCGCCCTGCACCGATACGCCCGCCGGATGTTGCGCGACGCAGGTGACGTCGAGGACGTCGTCCAAGACACCTTCGTCGCAGCCTGGAGGCAATTGACGTCCTTCCGGGGCGAATCGTCCGTGCAGACGTGGTTCTTCGCGATCTGTTCCCGCAAGATCGCCGACACGCACAGGCTCAAGCGGGCCCAACCGGTCGACGACCAGTTCCTGGAACCGCTGAGGGCCTCGGCCCGTGGCGGGGATCCCTTCCTCTCGGCGTCCAACGCCCACTTCATGTCGGCGCTGGAAGCAGCGCTTGCCGAACTTCCCTCACGCCAGCGGGCGACGTGGGTGTTGCGGGAGATCGAAGCCATGTCCTTCGTCGACATCGGCGCCGTCCTGACGTTGAGTCCCGATGGCGCCCGTGGTCATCATCGACGTGCCCGGGCGACGCTCGGCGCGCGACTGACCAGGTGGCAGTGACCCGCGCCAGGTCTAGGGTTTGACCCACCGCCACTGGCGGGTGGAGCACTCGACCGCGTCGGGCACGCGATCCCGTACTGCGGCAACCACTCCCGGCCACCATTGCTCGTCGTAATCGTCCCCGGACAGCCAGCCCCCGGGAGCGACCTTGGGCAACGAGCCGTCGATGTCGGCGACGACGCTGTCGTACTCGTGGCGGGCGTCGAGGTGCACCCAGGCCAACGACTCTTCGGCGAAGAGTGCCGCCGCCGCCGGTGACGGACTGACCACGAGGTGCACTCGGTCGGCGACACCGCACGCGATCAGGTTGCGGTGCAACTGGCCGGCGAAGGTGCCGCCGCCGTCGGCGACCGCGGCGGCGTGCGAATCCTTGTCCGCCGTGCCCTCGCGCCCGCTGCCTTGGCAGTAGTCGACGCCCACGATCGTGAACTCCCGCTCCGACTCGGCCACCACCTCGGCCATCGAACACAGGCTCCGACCGAGGTAGGACCCGACCTCGACGAACGTGCTGCCCTCGGGGAAGGTCGCCACCGCCTCCTCCTGCAGGTCGCGCCACCCGAACCAGCCGTGTATTCGCGTCCAGTGCATGGGTTCGACATTCGGTTCGAAGAGGTCGTCGGCGGGTGACGTCACGACTCGGATCCTTCCAAGATTGACGCGATCGATGAACGCGAAAGCGGTTGCGTAAACGTTTTTATGATCTAGTGTGGCGCAGAGCACACTGGCAGCGTCAACGTCGACCTCGAGGATGGGCAGTGACCGGGAGCGTCAAACCGCACGACGAACACGGGGCGCTCGACGTCCTCGGCGACGCCCATCCGGTGATGGCCGAACTCGTCGGCGCCTCCAAGCGGTTCGACGCCATCTACGCCGTGCGCGACGTGTCGTTGCAGATCCGGGCCGGCGAGGTGCTGGCGTTGGTGGGAGAGAACGGTGCCGGCAAGAGCACCTGCGTGAAGATGCTCGGCGGCGTGTACCACCCCACCGACGGCGTCGTCCGGGTCGGCGGTGAGGACGTCACGCTGCGCACCCCGCTCGACGCCCAGGAGCTCGGCATCGCGGTGGTCCACCAACATCCCGGCCTGTTTCCCGATCTGCCGATCTACGAAAACGTGTACGCCGGTCGGCCGCTCACCAGTCGCTTCGGACTCCTCGACCACGCCCGGATGAGCGACGAGGCGCGACGCTGGCTGGAGACGCTCGGCCTCAGGGTCGACCCGGACATGTCGGCCGGTCTGCTCAGCACCTCCGAACAGCAGCTGGTGGAGATCGCCAAGGCCCTGGCGTTCGACGCCCGCATCCTCATCCTCGACGAACCGACCGCGTCACTGACCATCGGCGAGACGGAGCGGCTGTTCTCGGTCATCGAGGACCTCAAGGCCCGCGGAGTGGCCATGCTCTTCGTCGGGCACCGGCTCGAGGAGATCATGGCGGTCTCGGACCGGGTCACGGTGATGCGAGACGGCCGGTGGGTCGCCGACCTGGTCACCGCGGACACCGACCAGCACCACATCGTCGAACTGATGGTGGGCCGCGAGCTGACCGACATCTATCCCGACCGTGTCGCCGCCATCGGTGACGTCGTCCTGCGGCTGCGCGACCTCGGGGTCGGCGGCTTCGTCTCCGACGTCAGCCTGGACGTGCGCGCCGGCGAGGTGGTCGGGCTGGCCGGGCTGGTCGGGGCCGGCCGCACCGAGGTGGCGCGCGCCGTCTTCGGCATCGACCGTCCGACGCACGGCCAGATCGAACTCGACGGCCACCCGGTTCGCATCACCTCGCCGGCGGCGGCCCTGGCGCGCGGTATCGCCTATGCGTCGGAGGACCGCCGCGGCCAGAGCATCATCGAAGACTTCTCGATCCTCGACAACGCCACGCTGCCCGTCGTCGACCAGGCCTCGCGCTTCGGTCTGATCCGGCGGCGCGCCGAGTTCGCGCTGGTGGACGGGCCGCTGCAGCGCATGCGGCTGAAGTTCGCCAGCTACGCCCAACCCATCGGGAACCTGTCGGGCGGCAATCAGCAGAAGGTCGTGCTGGCCAAGTGGTTGGCGACCAACCCTCGGCTGCTGATCCTCGACGAACCCACCCAGGGCGTGGACATCCAGGCCAAGTCCGAGGTCCACCACATCATCGCCGAGCTGGCTCAGCAGGGCCTCGCCATCCTGATGATCTCCTCCGACATGCCCGAGCTCCTCGGCACGTGCGACCGGATCTACGTCATGCACCAGGGCCGTATCACCGCGGAGTTCGACGCCGAACGCGCCAACCAGATCGACATCGGTTTGGCCGCCACCGGACTGCTGACCTCCGACGCCAAGATCGACACCACCTCCGAGTCGGATCTCGAGAAGCTGAGGTCCAAGGAGGAAGAGAAGAAGGCCGAGGTGGTCAGCGTCAGCCGCGGCGACCGACCGGCGTGGCGAAAGGTGTTGGCTCGCCGCGAGTTCGGACTGCTGGTGGCGATGATCGCCGTGCTGTTCCCGCTGGGAATCATGAACCCCGACCTGCTGGGTGCCTCCAACCTGGGCAACCTCGCGGTGACCACCGCCCTGATCGGCGTCGCGTGCCTGGGCCAGATGGTCGTGATGCTGACCCGCAACATCGACCTCTCCCTGGGGTCGGTGATCGGGCTGTCGGCCTACGCCTCGGCGTGGGCGATGAGCGATCTGCCGAACGTGCCCGCCATCGTCGGGATCGCGATCGCCGTCGGTGTCGGTGTGCTGTGCGGAGCGGTGAACGGAGTCATCGTCGCCTACGGCCGGGTGCCCTCCATCGTGGTCACCCTCGGCACCCTGGCGATCTTCCGCGGCATCGACGCGATCCTGTCCAGCGGCCGCCAGATCTCCTCGGGCATGGTGCCGCGGGGCTGGCTGGACTGGACGGCGGGCCGCTTCCTGGGCATCTCGATGCTGGTCTGGATTGGCGTGGCGCTCTTCGTCATCTTCGCCGTGTTCCTGCGAACCACCCGGTTCGGCCGCGACATCTACGCCACCGGGTCCAATCCCGCCGGCGCGGATTTGATCGGCATCCGCACCCGGGCGCTGACCTTCGCCGCCTTCGTCATCTCGGGCACCCTGGCCGGGTTCGCCGGCGCGATGTGGGCGTCGCACTTCGCCACCGTCGACGGCCAGCTCGCCTACGGGCTGGAGCTCACCCTGGTCGCCTCGGTGGTGGTCGGCGGGGTGTCCCTGCGGGGCGGCGCCGGAACGGTGCTCGGCGTCCTGCTCGGCACCGTCACCCTGATCATCATTCAGAACGCGATCACCGTCGCCCGCATCAATCCGTCCTACCTGCAAGCCTTCTTCGGCGGAGCGATCCTGCTGACCGTGCTGGTCGACACGTTGCTCTCCCGACGCAGCACCCGGCTCACCCGAGGGGCGCGCTGATGCTCGACGCGCTCGTGTCCAAGTTCAAGACGTGGGAATTCGTCCTCCTCGTGCTCGTGGTGTCGATGCTGCTGGCAGCGTCGGCGTTGGTTCCCGGCTTCACCCGGCCGTTCAGCATCTCCACCGGTATCGCCACCTTCGCCCCGGCGGCGCTGATGGCCCTGCCGTTGGCCCTGCTGGTGATCGTCCGCGACATCGACATCTCCGTGGCCAGCATCGCGGGGTTGTCCTCGGTCGCGGCGGGGCTGGCGATCCAGGCCGGTCAACCCGTCTGGGCGGTGGTGACATTCGCGTTGGTCACCGGCCTGCTGTGCGGAGCGGTCAACGGATTCTTCGTCGCGGTGCTGGGGTTGCCGGCCCTGCTCGTCACCCTCGGCACGCTGGCTCTGTTTCGGGGGCTGTGTTACGTCCTGCTGGGCGGTACGCCGATCTCACCGCTGCCGGACTTCTTCACCGCCCTGGGCACCGACAACATCCCCGGCTTCGTCGTCCCGTGGGCGATCGTGCCGTTCGTCGTCCTCGCGGTGGTGTTCGGAGTCGTGCTGCACCGCTCGACGGTGGGCAGACGCATCTACGCGATCGGCGGCAACCCGGAGACTGCGCGCTACAGCGGAATTCACGTGGCGCGCATCCGATTCCTGCTGTTCGTCGTCTCCGGTGTCGTCTCGGCCCTGGCCGGGATGATCAACATGGGCATCACCAGCCAAGTCGCCCCCGACGGCGCACTGGGTCTGGAACTCGACGTCATCACCGTCGTCTTCCTCGCCGGGGTCAGCGTGCTGGGCGGCAAGGGCCGGATCACCGGCGTCGTGCTGGCCAGCATCCTCATCCTGGCGTTGCGAAAGTCGTTGCAGCTGTTGAACGTCAGCGGTTACACCCAGGGCATCGCGGTCGGTGGCGTGCTGATTGCCTCGCTGTTGGTGACCAACCTCTCCCGCCAGTTCTTCGAATCTCGGCGTGAGCGGCGCCCCGACCCGTCCGTCGACGCCGTCCATGTCTGACTCGCGGCACCACCGCCCAGCCATCCCGCAGTCTCCACGACCGGCGACTGCCCGCCCGACCACGAAGGGAACTCGCATGAAGAAATCGGTCACCACGGTGGCCATCGGAGCAGCAGCTCTGATGGCGTTTCAGCTGAGCGGTTGCGCCTCCTCCTCCGACTCGAACAGCGCCTCGGACTCGGACTCGGGCAACTGCGTGTCGGGGCCCATCAAGATCGGCCTCATCCCCAAGCTGGGCACCGATCCGTACATGGTCACGGTCAAGAACGCCGTCGAAGCGGCCGCCGCCAAGGACGGCTCGACGGTGATCTACACCTCGCCCAGCGACGCGACCGGTGCCGCGCAGATCCCCTTCGTGAACCAGCTGATCTCTCAGGGCGTCAACGTCATCGCGATCTCGGGCAGCGATCTCAACAGCACGTCCGCCGCGCTGGCGAAGGCCAAACAGGCTGGCATCAAGGTCATTTCATGGGATTCCGACGTCGCCCCCGAATCGCGCGGGTTCTTCCTCAACCAGGCCGACACCGCGCTGATCGGCGACCAGATGCTCACCTCGCTGTACAACATGATCGGCGGCGAGGGGGAGTTCGCCATCCTGTCGTCCACCCAGACCGCGGTGAACCAGAATGCCTGGATCGCCAGCATCAAGGACAAGCTGGCGAAGGATCCGAAGTACGCCAAGATGAAGCTCGTCACGGTCGCCTACGGCGAGGAGAAGGCCGACGTCAACGCCCAGAAGGCCCAGGAGCTCGTGCAGGCCTACCCGCAACTGAAGGGCATCATCGTGCCCGCAGGCATCGGTCTGCCCGCCGCGGCCGAGGCACTGTCCCAGAGCGGCGACCTGGGCCGGATCAAGCTCTCCGGGCTCGGGCCGGTGACGCTGGTCAACCAGTACATCAAGACCGGGAACGTCCAGGACGTGTGGTGGAACGTGCAGAACCTGGGGACGTTGACGTTCGCCACCGCCCAGCAGTACGCGCAGTGCAAGATCGAACCCAAGCAGGGCACGTCCTACGACGTCGACGGACTCGGTAAGTTCACCGTCGGGGAGAACGGCACCGTGCTGCTGGGCCAGCCCACCATCGTGACCCCGGAGAACGAGAAGGACTTCCCGTTCTGAGCGTCGCGCCGAGGGTCGGTGCGACCGGCCCTCGGCGTCCGCCCTCCCGCGGAGGGCTCCGAACCCGATTGGAGTAGTTCCCGCTGTCCACCATCAAAGACGTCGCGCGACGGGCCGGGGTGTCGGTCGCAACGGTGTCTCACGTGTTGAACGGCACGCGGTTCGTCAGCGACTCGACCCGCGAACGGGTGGAGCAGGCCGTCGCCGCGTTGGCCTACGTCGGCAACCCGATGGCCAAGTCCTTGCGCACCGGGCGCACGCAGACCTTCGGGCTGGTGATGTCCGCGCTCATGAACCCCTATTTCAACGACGTGGTCACCTCGATCGAGAAGTCCACCGTCGCAAACGGTTACACCCTGCTGCTGGCCGACCACCGTGACGAGGCCGACCTGGAGTACCGCGCCGTCGCGAACCTGTGTCAACGCAAGGTCGACGGCTTGCTGCTGCAACCGTCCGGCGATCCCAGCCGGTCGCTGCAGCTGTTGGAGGCACAGCGCGTGCCCACGGTGTTCGTCGACCGGTTCGACCGCGCGCACGGCGTCGACGGTTACGACTTCGTGGGAACCGAGAACGTCGAGGCCACCAAGACGGTGGTGCGCCATCTGGTCGACCACGGCCACCGCCGCATCGGCATGGTGTGCGGTCGGGCCGGCAGCTCGACCACCGACGAGCGGATCGCGGGCTACCGGATGGCCCTTGCCGAGGCGGGCCTCGACGTCGACCCCACCCTGATTCAGCCTGGCTTCTCCGACGAAACCCTGGCGCAGAGGGCGACCAACACCCTTCTGGCCCTTTCTGATCCGCCGACCGCGTTGTTCTCGGGCAACAACCGGATGACGATTGGCATCATGCGGGCGCTGCAGGCCAAGGGGATCGTCCCTCCGGAGCGGATGGCCCTGGGCGTGTTCGACGACTTCCCCTGGGCCGATCTGTTCAGCCCGCGGTTGACCTGCGCCTCACAGCAATCCGACCAGATCGGGACCACCAGCGTGGCCCTGCTGCTGCGTCGCATCGCCGAGCCCGATCGGGCACACGAAGCCGTCCGGTTCCCGACCCGGTTCACGCGGCGCAATTCCTGCGGATGCCATTAGGGGTCTGCAACGTCGAGCAGCTGGCTCGTGCGGTGGTCCACCAGCTGTCGCATCACGAGCGAGGTGTTGGTGTGCCGCACACCGGGGATGTCCAAGATCTGTCCGGCCACGCGGTAGAGATCGTCGGCGTCGCGGGCGACCACGTGAATCAACAGATCTGCACCGCCGCTGAGACCAAGGACCTCGACGACTTCCGGTATGTCGGCCAAGGCCGCCGACACCTGACTGAGCAAGCGCTGCTTGACGCGCGCACGGACGAAGGCACGCATCGGAAAGCCGAGGAAGGCGGGCTCGATCCGGCGGTCGAAGGGCAACAGCACCCCGCCCTGGTCCCACTTGTCGAGACGGGCCTGCACCGTATTGCGGGAGATCCCGGCGCGCTCGGCCAGGGCGATGGCCGACAGCCGCGGGCTGCGCGTCAACGCGGCAAGCAACCGGGCGTCGATGCGGTCCGCCCTCGGCCTGCTTGTCATTGTGCACCCCCATGCGGTCGCCACCATCGTGCCGTCAGTGCATTATGCACACCCAGGCGACGGGATGTTGCGCCAATCTTCGCCCGGTGGTGCACTCGATGGACATTCTGCATCCCGCAGTGCCATCGAGGAGTCACCCCATGCCCACCACCGGCCTCACGACGACGACGCCGACCGGGATTGCCGCCGACGACCCCCTCGAGCAGATCGCCGATCGCGTGCTGTGGCTGTCCACCGCGATCGTCCATCACGCCAACAACGTTCGACCCAACCCCAGCGGCATGAAGGTCGGAGGGCACCAGGCGTCGTGCGCGTCGATGGTGTCGATCATGACGTCGTTGTACTTCGAACACCTGCAGGCCGGGGACCGGGTGTCGGTCAAACCCCATGCCTCACCCGTGCTGCACGCCGTGAACTACCTCCTCGGCTCGCTGGACGAGAAGTACCTCACCACCTTGCGCGAATTCGGTGGCCTGCAAAGCTATCCCAGTCGCACCAAGGACCCCGATCCCGTCGACTACTCCACCGGTTCGGTCGGCATCGGCGCCACCGCACCGATCTGGGGCGCCGTCGCTCGCCGATACGTCGACGCCACGCTGGGGTCGACGGGAACCGGTCGGCAGTACTCCCTGGTCGGCGACGCCGAACTCGACGAGGGCGCCGTCTGGGAGGCGATCCTCGACCCCACGGTGCACGACCTCGGCGAGGTGGTGTGGATCGTGGACATGAACCGGCAATCCCTGGACCGGGTGGTCCCACACATCGCCGCGGGCCGGTTGGCGACGATGTTCGCCGCCGCCGGTTGGCAGGTCGTCGACGTCAAGTTCGGGGCGCTGCTGGCCAGCCTGTTCGAACGACCCGGCGGCGAACACCTACGGCAGCGCATCCTCGACATGCCGAACCCGGAATACCAACGGCTGCTTCGGTGTAGCGCCACCGAACTCCGCACCCGCCTACCTGGTTCGGGGCCTGGCGCTGCGCCGATCGAGGCGCTCATCGCCGACCTCGACGACACCACGCTGATCCGTGCGACGGCCAACCTCGGCGGACACGATCTGACTGCGCTGCGAGAGGCCTTTGCCCTCGTCGACGACTCCCGGCCCACCGTGATCTTGGCCTACACCATCAAGGGATGGCGACTGCCCACCCAGGGCCACCCACAGAACCATTCGGCGTTGTTGACCACGGACCAATTGGAGCAGTGGGCAACCACATTGGGCCGCGACCCGCAGAACCCGTGGGGCCGCTTCGAGTCCGACAGCCCGGCCGGCCAGCTGTGCGACGCGGCCGCCGCCCGGTTGGCGCGGCCGGACGTGCCCACGGTGAGCCCGCCTGCGGTGCCCGCGGAGATCGGCCGGGCCCCGCAGGCCGTCACCACGACGCAGGCTGCCCTGGGGCGCACCCTGCTCGACCTCACCCGCGACGCGCCCGAGGTGGCACGGCGGGTCGTCACCGTCAGCCCGGACGTCAGCTCCAGCACCAACTTGGCGGGCTGGCTCAACAAGGTCGGGGTGTGGTCACCGTCGGAGCGGAGGGACTGGTTCGACGACGATCCCGAGACCATCATGCATTGGCGGGAGCGCCCCACCGGTCAGCACATGGAACTCGGGATCGCCGAGACGAACCTGGTCGGTCTCATCGGTGAACTGGGTACCACCTGGAGCAGATGGGGCCAACCACTCCTGCCGATCGGGGTGCTCTACGACCCCTTCGTGGAACGTGCGCTGGAACCATGGTCCTTCGGCATCTACGCCGGCGGGCAGTCGATTCTGGTGGGAACCCCGTCGGGAGTGACGCTGGCCGCCGAAGGTGGTGCGCACCAATCCATCAAGACGCCGTCGATCGGACTCGAGCAACCCGGCTGCGTCGCCTACGAACCGGCGTTCGCCACCGAAGTCGAGTGGATCCTCCTGCACTGTTTGTCCCAATTGGGACGGCCCGACGGACGATCCGCCTATCTGCGGTTGTCCACCAGGCCCGTTCACCAGGCATCGGCGAACCTTCCGACCGACCCCGCAGCCCGCGAGCGACGCCGGCGTCAGGTGGTGGCCGGGGCGTACACGCTGCGGCCGAAGGCGCGCCCCGCCGTGACAATCGTCGCGATGGGTGCCACGGTGACCGATGCCCTTCAGGCCGAAACCCGACTCGCGGATCTGGGCGTGACCGCCGAGGTCGTGTGCGTCACCAGCGCCGGCCAACTCTTCGAGGCCGTGCAGTCGCGCAACGGTTCGGGATCGGCGTCGTCGTGGATTCTCGACCAGGTCTTGCCCGCCGAGCGCGCCGCACCCATGGTCACGGTTCTCGACGGTCACCCCCACACGCTGGCGTTCCTGGCCACGGTCAACCGGGTGCCGACGAGGTCCCTGGGCGTCACCTCGTTCGGTCAGGTCGGGGATCTCGAGGCGGTGCAACGACTGCACGGCATCGACACCGACGCCATCGTGCGGGCGGCCCTCGACGCGTCGGCCTAGGCGGCGCTTCTCGCCGGTGGCTGACCGTCGGGGTAGATCATCGACGGTGGCGGATTGCTGGTCCGCCGGGCCCACGGGTAGTAGATCGCGGCCGTCACGACGAGCCCCACGATCCAGGAGACGTCGGCGCCGCCGAGCATCTCCGTGACGGGCCCGGTGTAGAGGGTCTGGGCGAGGAACGGAATCTGAGCCACGATGCCAATGACGTAGCAGGTCAAGGCCGCCACGTTCCAGCGACCGTATCGGCCGTGAGCGTCGTAGAGCGCAGGAACGTCGATGCGCTCCCGGGAGATCAGGTAGTAGTCGATGAGGTTGACGGCGCTCCACGGCGTGAACACCATCAGCAGCACGAGGACGAAGTTCTTGAAATTGGCCAGGAAGTCCGCGCTCGCACCGAGGGCGATCAGCACCGAGACGGCGGTGAACCCGACGATGTAGGCCGCGCGAGCCGTCGAGGAGACTCGAGTCTGACCGTTGAACGCGGTCACCGTGGTCAGGATCGACATGAACCCGCCGTAGGCATTCAGCGTGTTGATCGTCAGCTTCCCCACCACGATCACGAGGTAGATCAGCAGAGCTATCGCCGCAGGGCCGGCGAGGGAACCGACGAATCCGACCTGGTCGTCGAGGAAGGCATCCCCGGCGACCGCGGCGACGAGGGCGCCGAACGTCATCGACCACGACGACCCGATGACCGTGCCGGCCCAAGTGGACCAGAAGGTGGCTCGCCCACTGGTGGTGCGTGGCAGATAGCGGGAGTAGTCCGCGACATAGGGCCCGTACGTCAACTGCCAACCCGCCCCAAGGGAGATGGCGAGCAGGAACGTCGCGACGTCGAACGGCTTCACTCCGACGAACGATGCGACGTCGTAGTCGGCGAACAGTCGAATCGCCAGGTAACCGAACCCGACGATGCCGACGACGGAGGCCACCCTGCCGACCACGTGAATCAACCGGTATCCCGTCACCGCCACGACGGCGGTCAGGACGCCGAAGACGACGATGCCGACCGCGACGTCGTTCGAGCCAAGGATGTGTCCGATGGCCTGACCGGCAAGCACGGTGCCGGTGGCGGCGAAACCCAGGTACATCAGGACGACGAGTGCGAGCGGCACGACGGCACCGTAGATTCCGAATTGCGCACGGCTGGAGATCATCTGCGGCAGACCCAGCCGCGGGCCCTGGGCTGAATGCAGCGCCATCACGACGCCGCCCAGCACGTTACCGATGAGCAACCCGACGATCGCCCAGATGGCGTCCGCCCCGAACACCACCGCCAGCGCAC
>Ga0209051_1002542_pt1 | contig 12889 bp, 13 predicted proteins | sample AraplaCvi_mMS_r2_2_FD_184286 | JGI IMG/M metagenome (GOLD analysis project Ga0209051, IMG submission 184286) | Arabidopsis root microbial communities from North Carolina, USA - plate scrape MF_Cvi_mMS_r2 (SPAdes) (version 2) | ecosystem: Host-associated > Plants > Roots > Endosphere | place...
GCTCTACGGAGTCCAGCATCAGGACAGGAGATCGTCGAGGTCACCGTTCATGCAGTGTTCGACCACGGGACGGACCAGGTCGAACGTGCACTCCTTGGCGTTGCCCGGTGTGCACGCGTCACCGAGAACGTGGTTGGTGATGCGGTCGACGTCGGCCTTGTCGCCCTTGATCACCGGAGCGTTCTCGTAGTACTTGGTGGGCCCCAGGCCCAGCCGGTTCTTCGAGTAGCTGTCCTGCGTGACGTCGGTGAACTTCTCGATGATGTTCACGTCGCGCAGCAGTCGGATCGCCGCGGCCAGGGCGGCGTCGGCGGCCTGCACGTCGGTCATCCCGTAGGTGTCCACGCCCATGGCCCCGGCGATGTCGGCGAACCGCTTGTATGCGGCGCTCATGTTGAACGCCCACACGCGCGGCAGGGCGATGGCGTTGTTGAGCCCGTGGTGGGTGTCGTAGAAGGCGCTGACGGCATGCGAGATCGAGTGGATGATACCCAGGCCGCCGGAGTTGAAGGCCTGCGCGGCAACGTATTGCGCGTACATCATGCCCTCGCGACCCTTGAGGTCCTGCCCGTTCCAGGTGGCCTCGCGCAGATTCTCGGCGGTGAGCTTGATGGCCCGGATCGCATTGCCGAGCGAGGGTTCGAAGTTCAGCCGCGACACGTAGGGCTCCGACGCGTGCGCCAGCACGTCGAATCCGCACTGGGCGGTGTAGTCGACGGGGCAGCTGTAGTACAGGACCGGATCGTCGATCGCCAGGGTCGCGACCGACGCGTCGTCGAAGGCCACGTACTTGTGCGGGTTGTCGGGGTCGGTGGTGGTGTCGGTGATGACGTAGGCCCAGGACGTCTCGGATCCGGTGCCGGCGGTGGTCGAAATCGCAATGTGCGGAGGGTTCTTCGGATTCTCGGACATGTTGAAGCCCTCGAAGTCGTTGACGTTGCGACCGTCGTGCGCGACCGAGATGCGGGCACCCTTGCAGGCGTCATGGGTGGAGCCGCCGCCGATGGAGATGAAGCTGTCGCACTGGTTCTCCTGATACAGCTTCACCGAGTCCATGACGTTGTAGTCCTTCGGATTCGACTCCACCTGGTCGTAGAGGACGACCTCCAGACCGTGCCACTTCAGTGATTCGGCCATGTTGTGCACGATGTCGGTGCCCCGCAGGCCCGAGCTCATCAACAGCGTCCTCTTGAATCCCATCTTGAGGGCTTCCGGGCCGACCATCTCATGGGCTCCGGGCCCCATCATGGCGCGGGGGAAGGGGTGAAACTCCTTGATGGGGAAGGGCTTGAGTAGGTCTTCGACCTTCATGGCTGGTCCTCTCGTCCGTGACGCGCTGCGCGTGACCATCAAGGTAGGCACTCGGTCCGGAGCCGAGGAACGCGTTGGCGCGAAGTCCGAATGCTCGGGCAGCACGAGTCGGGACGACCGGGCAGGGGCGCCCTACCCGATCGGGCAGGGGTGGGCCTAGGAGCCGACGGCCACCAGTGCCGTCGCGAGCGACCCGAGTTCCTCGTCGGTCGCGTCGACGTGCGGGGACACTCGCAGCGCGGCCCGCGTCATCTCCTTGGGCGCACGTCCGACACCCGCACACGTGGTCAGGATCCGGTGTTCGGCGATCAGCCGGGCCCGCACCTGCATCGGGTCGACGCCGTCGGGTGGGATCAGCGTCGTGATCGCGCTCGGCTCGCCGACGGCCTCCACGATCCGCCAGCCCGGCACCTCAGCCAGGGCGGTGCGCGTCCGCGCGCCCACCTCGACCAGCCGTTCCCGGACCAGCTGCGGCCCTGCCGCGACGTACTCGCCGAGCGCAACCGAAAGTCCTAGCTGCGCAGCGACGTTCGCCTCGGCCTCGGACAGCTCGGCCTGGGCCTGGTCGGTCAGCAGCCCGGGCCGGGCGATCAGCAGCCCGACCCCGCGCGGTCCGGCGGTCCACTTGCGTGAGGAGGTGTACACCGCGTCGGCGCCGAGCCCGGAACAGTCGACGTGCGCGAACGCCTGGGCCGCGTCCACGATCAGGGGCACGCCGAGATCCCGGCACGTCGTCGCCATGGCCGCCACCGGCTGCACGATCCCGCGATGGCTGCCCAGCATCGTCAGGTGCACCAGCGCGGGCGGATCCTCGGTCAGTGCCCGGGCGGCCGCGTCGGGATCGAGCCGGCCCTCGCCGTCGGCCGGCAACGGCATCGGCGTGAAGCCATGCCGTTGCATGACCGCCAGGTTCGGTCCGTACTCACCGGGCAGACAGGCGACCGTCTGGCCACCATGCCAATCACCCAGCAGTATGCGGAGCGCGTGCGTGGCACCGGTGGTGAAGACGACGTCGTCGGCGGTGAATCCGGTCAGCGCCGCGGCGGCGGTTCGACCCGCCCGCAGCGCGGGGGCGGCTGCCTCGGCGGCGACGTACCCGCCGACCTCGGCCTCGTGCCGAGCGTGCGCGGCGGCGGCGTCGACGGCCGCGTAGGACTGCCGCGAACATGCGGCGCTGTCCAGGTGCACCCCGGCCGCCGGCGGCCGGGCCGAGCGCCACCGGTCGGCGAGGTCGCTCACTTGACCGCGAGCGACAGCCCGAAGTCCCCCGCGTCGTCGGTCCACCACGCGATGCGCTTCAAGCCGGCGGCGGCCAGCTCCTCGGCGACGGTCTCGGCGCGGAACTTGCACGACACCTCGGTGAGCATCTCCTCCCCGGCGGCGAAGTCGACGGTCAGGTCCAGATCACCGATGCGCACCCGCTGGGCGGTGCTCGCGCGCAGCCGCATCTCGATGCGCAGCTCGTCGTCGTTCCACACCGCGACGTGGTCGAACGCGTCGACGTCGAAGTCGGCGGCCAGTTCACGGTTGACCACCGCCAACACGTTCTTGTTGAAGGCCGCGGTCACGCCCGCCGCGTCGTCGTAGGCGCGGACCAGTCGGCCGACGTCCTTGACGAGGTCGGTACCGAGCAGCAGGGTGTCCCCCGGCTGCAGGGTGTCGGCCAGCGCGGCGAGGAACTCCGCCCGCGGTCCGGCCGTGAGGTTGCCGATCGTCGACCCCAGGAACACCACCAGCCGACGCCCGACGAGGGGGATCTTGCCGAGGTGCTCTTCGAAGTCCCCACAGACCGCGTCGATCTCGACGCTCGGATACTCCGCCGAGATGGCGGCGCCTGCCGATTCCAGGATCGTCGCGTCGACGTCGAAGGGGACGAACCGGCGCAGCGAACCCGCCTCGTTCATGGCCTCGAGCAGTATGCGCGTCTTCTCCGAGGTCCCACTGCCCAGCTCGACGAGGGTGTCCGCGCCGGAGGCCGCCGCGATGTCGGCGGCATGGGCCCGCAGGATCGCCGCCTCTGCCCGTGTCGGGTAGTACTCCGGCAGCCGGGTGATCTGGTCGAAGAGGTCGCTACCCCGGGTGTCGTAGAACCACTTGGGCGGCAGCGTCTTCGGCGATGCAGTCAGCCCGTGGCGGACGTCGCGACGCAGGGCACGGGTCGCGGCGTCGGCCTCGAGGTAGTTCGACAGGGACACGGTCATGACGAGCCTTTCAGTGGAATCAGTTCGACGGAATTGGGTGAGACGTCCACGAGGTGACGGTCGGGGACGTCCTCCCAACGGGGGTCGTCGTCGTAGGGTTCGCTGGCCACCACGACGCCGTCGTCGCGGCGCAGGACGGCAAGAGTGTCGCCCCACGTCGTGGCCAGCAGCCGAGATCCGTTGCCGGCCATGATGTTCAGCCGGGCATTGGGATCGGCCGCGCCGACGTCGGCGACGGTCTCACCAAGGGAGTCGAGGCCGCGGTCGAAGATCAGGGCCGCCAGCAGCGCACTGTCGACGGTGGACTCCGCGGACGACGACGGCGGCAGCACCGACCGGTCGAGGACGCCGTTGTGCGACAGCAGCCACCGCCCGTCGGTGAACGGCGCCGAGGCCGACGGTTCGATCGGCATGCCGACGGTGGCCGACCGGACGGCGGCGACGACGCATTCGCCGAGCAGCGCCGGGGCGACCGAGGCGAAGGAGGCGTCACCCCACAGCGGTGCCGCGCTTCGCCACCGCCGGGGGGTGTCCCCGTCGAAGAAGCCGACACCCCAGCCGTCGGCGTTCATCGTGCCGTGCTTCTGCCGGCGCGGCGAATACGACTGCACCAGAAGCCCGTTCGGCGGGTCGAGGATCAGGCTGGCGACGGACGTCGCCTCGCCCAGCCAACCCAGATGTCGGCACACTCAGCCCACGTCCCATGCCAGTCGCACGCCCGAGAAGATCTGCCGGCGAATCGGGTGGTCCCAGTTGCGGAAGCTGGGTCGCACGATGTTGGCGGCCACCGACCACGCGCCACCGCGCAGCACCCGGTAGTCACCGGACCCGGTTCCCTCGAAGAAGGGACTCGAGTACTGCTCGTACAGCATCGGCGTGAAGCCAGGCCACGGTCGCAGCGGGGACGTCGTCCACTCCCACACGTCGCCGAGCATCTGCTCGGCACCATAGGCGGACGCCCCGGCCGGGTAGGCACCCACGGGCGCCGGCCGCAGCGCCTCGCCGCCCATGTTGACCAGTGCGGGACTGGGTTCGGAAGCGCCCCAGGGAAATCGGCGACGGACCCCGCGTTCGGGATCCCACGCGCAGGCCTTCTCCCATTCGACCTCGGTGGGCAAACGCGCACCGGCCCACGCGGCATAGGCCTCGGCTTCGTAGAAGGTCACGTGCTGCACGGGCTCGTCCGGCGGTATGTCCTCGACATGCCCGAAGCGAGTGCGGGTGCCCGTGATCCTTCCTCCCGTCGCCCCGGCAAGGTTCCAGAACTTCGGCGCCGTCAGATCGGCAGTCCGGCGATGCTCCCAGCCGGCCTCGGACCACCATCGCGGTTCCCGATATCCACCGTCGTCGACGAACTCGCGCCATTCGCCGTTGGTCACCGGAACCCGTCCGATCCGGAACGGCCCGACGTCGACCACGTGCGCGTCACGTTCGTTGTCCAGCGACATCGGCTCCTCGGCGGCGGTGACGCCGAGGACGAACGGTCCGCCCTCGACGAGCACCGAGGTGCCCGCGACACCCTGACGTCCCTGGGGCAGGGGCGTTCCCGGGCCGAGGATCGGGGGCCCGGTGCGAATGCTCAAGGCCTGCAACATCGTTTCGTCGTGCTGGTTCTCGTGGCTGATCACCAGACCGAACACGAAGGCGGGGTCGACGCCGGTGCCGTCGTGGTCCGGCAGCGCCTCCAGCGCGTCGAGCGACATGGCCCGCACGGTGCGCACGAACGACCGCGCGTCGGTGGGCGGCAGCAACGGCAGGTGGACGCGGCTGGCGCGGGAATGCTCGAACGCGTCGTATAGCCGCTCGACCGCCGGTTCCAGCAGGCCCGGGCGGCGGGGGTCGTTGCCGCGCAGCAGCCACATCTCCTCTTGCCAGCCGATGTGCGCCAGATCCCACGCCAGCGGGCTCATCAGCGGGTCGTACTGCCGCAGCAACTCGGCGTCGTCGATCTCGACGAGTGCAAGCGTGCGTTCCCTGGCCGAGGTGAGTTGCTTGGCGAGCGTCTCCTTGGTGCTCACGCCGTCATGCCCGCCAGTCGACTGACCGCCGCCGGCACGTCGCTGCCTGCGACGAGATCGGTGAAGTCGTCGGCCGAGCTGCGGCCCAATTCCACCTGGCGGGTCAGCCGTTGCATCGCGGCGCGCAATTCCGGCGGTGCCAGCTCGGCGACGGTACGCACGCAGCGCAGCGCCGAGGCGCGCAGACGCTCGTCGGCGAGCCCGACCCGGGCGGCGAGATCCCACTCGGTGGCAACGGGCTCGGTCGCCTCCGCGGCCACCTCGGCCGCGCCGGGATCGTCGAGCAGGGTGGCCAACGTGAACACCACCGCCGGCCAGACGTCGTCCGGGGTGCTGTCGAGATAGCGGATCTCCAGGAATCCACGCGGCCGGACCGGTGGGAACAGGGTCGTGAGGTGGTAGTCCAGGTCGGCGGCGGTGGGGCGACGACCCCCGAGCAGGGCGCGACCGTCGGCCCAGTCGGCGAAGGGGACGACCTCGGTCATCGCGACGGTGTCGGCGCCCTGCACGAGCATGACCGGCGCCTTGAGGGCGTAGCTGACCCAGTCCGCGGCAGGGTCGTCGCCGCTGGCGCCCAGCACCGGGCCGCAGCGCGCGGAGTCGAGTCGGCTCCACACCCGCTGCCGGGTGCTGCGCCACCCGGACGGCTGACCGCCGAGCAGCGGCGAATTCGCGGAGATGGCGATCATCGTCGGGCCGAGGGCGTGCGCGAGCCGGACGCGGTCGGCCCACCCGTCGCGCGGCCCGGCGTCGAGGTTGACCTGCACTGACGCCGTCGACGTCATCATCGCGGCACCGGCGTCGACCGTGCCACTGGCAGCGAAGAACCGCTCCATGGCGCGGTAGCGGTCACCGGGGTTGACCCGTTGCGGTGGCCGCAGCGGGTCGGCACCCAGCAACACCAGCCCAAGCCCGTGCTGGGAGAACGCCTCGTTGAGGACCGCGCGGTCGGACTGCATGGAGGAGATCGCCGCCAGCACCGAGTCCTCCGGTGGCCCGGAGAGCTCCACCGCCCCGCCTGGCTCGACCGTGATCGGACTGCCGCCCGGCATGGGCGGCACGTGGGCGATGGCCTCGGACAGTTCGTCCCATCCCGGGCGGCGCAGGGGATCTGCCAGGTCGTAGCAATGCGCCTCGATCTCGAGTCCGACCCGGCCGACGGGTCCGTCGCGGAGGCAGTCGGCGCCGATCCGGCGGGCCGCGTCCTCGGAGTCGGCGAGCACGACTCCACACATGTCTTCGGTGGTGGTCACGTCAACCATCCCCTTCGGATCAGTTCGTGGCAGTCAACGCGACCCCTTTGGCTCAAAGGTCGTCTGCACCATCTTCTGTGAAGGAACCGACAAATCCGGTCGATCCATTCGCCCCTCGGCCGGTCATCCGGGCGAGCGTCGACGGGCCGCTACTGACCCAGGGTGTTCTGCATCGCGCCAGCCAGCACGTTCACCGCGGGGCCTCCGTTGCCAGGTTGGCAGACTTTCGCTTGTAGCAGAACGTTCTCGCGCAGCCTGGTTTGAATGAAGCACCGTCGATCAGTACCCGCCTCCTGCTTGACCCACACCGCGTCCCGGTCGGTCGGCGGGCCGCCGGTGAACGACCAGACCTGGGTGGTGAAGTCCTCGAGGTGCATGGCGGTCGTCTGACCGGCGCAACCGACGGTCCTGTCGGTGACGCGGTGAAACGCCCTGGTGGCGGCGTCGGTGGTGGCGAAGACGCCGACGGCCTGCTTGACCAGGTTGGTGTCGTCGTTCTGTGCGCGTTGGGCGACGGCACCGTTGAAGGACGCCAGGTCGGGGTCGTCGTAGACCTCGGGCAGGCCGATGTCGGCCCAGTCGTTGCAGACGGGCAGGTCGACGTAATACCCCTGGAAGGGGGCCGTGAAGGTCGACTCCCACCCCATCGGTGCGCCGACGACGTTGCCCACCGAGCCCTTCCCGAGGACGGCGTAGGACACCACGCCGGGATCGGACGGTCGCGCGCCGGCGACCGGGGCCAAGGTGACGGCCGCCGCGACGACGGCCATCGCGACGCCGGCGCTCCTGCGCATCGGCTAGACGACCTTGGCCGTCAGCGTGACCTCGATGTTGCCGCGGGTGGCCTTGGAGTACGGGCAGACGCCGTGGGCCTTCTCCATCAACTCGTCGGCCACACTCTGCTCGAGACCGGGCAGGTACCCGATGAGCTGTGCGGTCAGACCGAAGCCACCCTCGGAGTCCTTGCCGAAGCCGATCCGGGCCGTGATGCCGCTGGCGTCGTCGATGTCGATCTTCTCGTTGCGCGCGACCAACCGGAGGGCGCCGAGGAAGCAGGCGGAGTACCCGGCCGAGAAGAGCAATTCGGGGTTCACGCCCTCGCCGCTGCCACCCATCTCCTTCGGGGGTCGGGTGTCGAGGTCGATCTTGCCGTCAGCCGAGGCGACGTGGCCGTCGCGGCCACCACCCGTGGACGTGGACTCTGCGGTGTACACGACGTCGATGCTCATGGGATCGATCATGCCAGGCCCGGCGACGGGCGAGAATCCCTAGAAGATCGTCAGCGTGCAGTACGTGCGGGGCGGTGACGGGTACGGCCAGGCGTAATGTCCGACGGCCGCCGGGCAGGCCTGTTGGTCGCGGACGTCGAGCCGCTGGGTCACCTGAACCAGCAGACCCCTCTGGCCCCGCTCGGCACAGTTGGCAAGCTGCAACATGCCGATCGGCATGTCCATCACGTAGCAGTGGTTGGCGACCAAGTTCGGCACCAGGCACAGGCGCGTGGTCGACGGATCGGCAAATTGCGTTGGGACGTGCTGATATTCGGCGCTAGGGCAGGCTCCGGACTCGTCGGCCAGGGCGCCGACGGTGTAGCTCGGATCCGCGGCGCACGACGCCTTGTCGGCGGTCAGGGTGGCGGGCGCATCCGGCGAGTCCGACGGGATGGCGACGCAGTCGCCGACGGAGAACACCTTCGCCAACCCGCGTTGCGGAGGGCCGGCCGGCGTCGAGCAGGCCCCCGTCAGGAGCACCAGCACCGCACCGACCGCCGCGACTAGCACCACTCGCCCGCGTGTCATGGATAGCGACATTGTCACGAAACGGGAGCTGTCGCCACACCTTCCCCAAAGTTCTCAATAGTCTCACAGACCCCAAGGAAATGACAGCTTTGGGATTCACTCCGGCGTGTCGCGCGCCGAATGTGAATCTGGCGGCACACCACCTGCGTGATGTGCCGCCAGTTTCACAGTCGATCGAGGAAGTGCCTAGCCGTCGCCGGAACGCACGCCCTCCTCGACCTTCTTACCGATCTCGGGGTCGACGTTGCGCCAATATTCGAACACCCTCGAGAGCACCGGTTCCTTCACGCCGTCGAGCACGTGGCCGACGATGTTGCTCACCAGGCGTTCCCGCGCGTCGTCGTCGAGCACCTCCCGCACCAGCGTGCCGGCCTGACCCCAGTCGTCGTCCTCGGGTCGCAGCGCGTACGCCGTGCGGACCATGTCACCGTCGGAGGCCCAGTGCACCTCGGCCGCCCGCTTCGGGTCGGCGACGGGACCGCCCATCGAGTTCGGCGCGTACACCGGATCGGTCGCCAGCTTGATCCGCATCGCGCCGTCCTTGGAGTACGCGTTGACCTCGGTCTTGGGCTCGTTGACCGGGATCTGCTTGTAGTTCACGCCGAGACGCGCGCGGTGCGCGTCGGAATAGGAGAACCCGCGGGCCAAGAGCATCTTGTCCGGCGACAATCCGGTGCCCGGCACGATGTTGTTCGGCTCGAACGCCGCCTGCTCGATCTGGGCGTGGTAGTCCACGACGTTGCGATCCAGCGTCAGCTTCCCGACGTCGATCAAGGGGTAGTCCGAGTGCGGCCACACCTTGGTCAGGTCGAACGGGTTGTACCTATAGGTCTTCGCGTCCTCGAACGGCATGATCTGCATCTTCAACGTCCAGCTCGGATGGTCACCGGACTCGATCGAGTTGAAAAGATCCCGCTGGTGGTAGTCGCCGTCCGCACCGGCCAGCCGGTCGCCCTCCTCCTGGGTGAGGAACTCGATGCCCTGATCGGTCTTGAAGTGGTACTTCACCCAGAACAGCTCATCGTTCGCGTTGACCCAGCTGTAGGTGTGGCTGGAGTAGCCGTTCATGTGACGCCAGGTCTTCGGGATGCCCCGGTCGCCCATCAGCCACGTCACCTGGTGCGCCGACTCCGGGGACAGCGTCCAGAAGTCCCACTGCATGTGGTGGTCGCGCAGGTTGTTGGCGGCCATCCGCTTCTGGCTGCGAATGAAGTTCTGGAACTTCATGGGGTCACGGATGAAGAAGACCGGGGTGTTGTTGCCGACGATGTCGAGGTTGCCCTCGGTCGTGTACAGCTTCAACGAGAACCCGCGCGGATCACGCCAGGTGTCTGGGCTGCCACGCTCGCCGGCGACGGTGGAGAACCGCATCACCGTCTCGGTCTTCGCGCCGGGTTGGAACACCGCGGCCTTGGTGTACTGGCTGACGTCGTTGGTCACCTCGAAGTGACCAAATGCGCCGCCGCCCTTGGCATGTGGCTGCCGCTCCGGGATTCGCTCGCGGTTGAAATTGGCCATCTGCTCGATCAGGTAGTGATCCTGGAGCAGGATTGGCCCGTCGGGCCCGACCGTCAATGAATGTTCGACGCTCGGGATCGGGGCGCCACCGTCCGTGGTCGCAATCTTCTCAGTCATGTACCCATCCATCTCTGGGTGCCGCTGCGGCCACTCGGGGCTGGGCCGCGTCGTTGTGCACGCACCGCGCCGTGGCATACCCACGACGCGCCGGGCGCACTCGTCACCCGATGTCGAGGCTATCGACCGGGCGGCGTCGGCGGCACGAAACCCGGACCTTGGCCCTGCCCCCCGCCACCGGGGCCGCCCTGGAAGCCGGGGCCACCTTGGTAACCCGGCCCACCCTGAAAGCCTGGGCCGAACCCGCCGGGCCCGCCCTGCCATCCGTGTCGTGGTCCGCCACCCTCGCGGTCGTCCATCTGGCCATGGCCGTGCCTGCCGTGGTGGCCACCGTGGCCATGGCCGCCGCCGACACTCGCCCCGATCACGAAGCCGGAGAAGAAGACGACCGCGACGACGAAGACGGTGCCCGCGACGATGCCGACCCAGGCGGCCACCGTGGTGAGCCTGCTACGGCGTGGCCGTTCGTCGACGTCGCGGTGATCGACGACGACGGGTGTGGTGTGCGTCGGCGACGACGTGGCCCGAGCCGAGGTCTCGACGGGGCCCGTGACCGGTTCGGTGGGCGGGGTTGATTCACTCATGTCTCGATGGTGACCGCGATCGTGATGCGCCACTCATGAAACGCGTATGAGGACGCTATGAACGCCCACCCGGGTCAGCGGGGCGGCTGGCCGGGCACCTGCGTCGTCGGCGACTGCGGCGACATCGGGAACTGCGGGAAGATGTTGGGCAGCTGGAACGTCGGCCCATTCGGGATGACGATCCCCGGCCCCGGTCCGGGCCGCTCGAACTGCCCGCGCGGCATGGGCATGATCATCGGGCCGCCCTGGTCGAATCCGCCGGCCGCGGTGTCGGGCACCTTGGGTGCCGTCTCCCGGCCGAAGTAGAACCCCGATCCGAACAGCACGGCGACGATGACGAGCGAACCGGCGGCGATGCCCACCCAGGCCGCCACCTTGTTCAGCCGGCTGGGCTTTGCCGTCGGCGCCTGCTGCTGAGGACCTGGGCCGGGCGGCGGGTAGGCGTACCCCGGTGGCCCCTGCTGGTAGTGGCCGTCGGGAAGCACCGCGGTGTGCGGGCCGGTCGAGGCGTCGCCGGGATAGTCCAGTGGTTGGCTCATGGCTCAATGATCGTCGTCGCGTGCGGGGCGGCGCCACCATATCCGGCCGTGTTCCCTCGTGAATCCTCTGTGCAGCAGGTTTGCGTCCCGCCGATCGGGCTACCAACTACTGCATGGAACCAGGATCCGATGCGTCGGCCAACCCCGTAGACGCCACCGAGGCCACCGAGGAGCAGCGCGAGATGCAGGACCTACTCGACGACCAGACGAGCGATCCGGAGGCGCCAGCCGGTCACCAGGATCGCCATCAGGTGGCCGACGAGACGTAGCCCTAGGGCTTGAGTGGATTGACCGCGTACTGGATCACGCGATACGGCGCATTGTCGGCCTGCGGCAACGTGTTCCACTGGCTGACGAACACCCGCAACTCGTCAAGCGTCGACCCGGGTGACAGGTAGCCGCCGTACGGCTGGGCCAGCCGGTTGTCCTCCGGCGCAGGCAGCGCGTCGGCGTCCTCGGGCCATTCCCCGGCCTGAACCACCGTCGTGACCGGGGCACTTCCGAGCCCGGTCGGATCGTTGGCGACGCGCACCTCCATGTTGCCGGTGCTCGCGTTGAAGTACGACAGCACCGTCTTGCCGTCCACCTGGCGAATGCTCATCTCCCCCACCCGGTCGCCCCACAACGGCACCGGCTCCTTGCCCCACGTCCCGCCACCGGACCACGCCTGCCAGCTGGATCGGTCGGCGAAGGACTGCGGTGGCGCCCGGTAGAGCTCGACGGGCTCGCTGCGGTCGAAGTCGTTGGCCACGACGTACACCCACCCGCTCGGCGAGTCCGGCGTGGGAATCGGATCGTAGTAGCCACTGATCTGAGACTGCCTGCCACCGGCGTAGGTCGCCGGCCGCCGAGAGCCCGGCACCGTGGCCCAATTCCCTTGGAAGGGAGTGGCCTTCACCAGCCGCGAGGACGACGGCACCAGGTTGGTCGTGGTGGTGACCAAGAGGTAGTTCTCCCGGTTGACCGCGACGACTCCCGCCGGCAGTTGCGAGGATCCAGGCGGAGTGGGGTCGGCGAGCAAGGGGGCGTCGGTGCCGGTGACGCCGTAGTAGCGCACGCCGGTCGGATCGTCGACCGAATCGAGGTCGACGTGCAGGGCGATCGGCGAGAAGTGCCGCCCGAACGCCACGCCTTGGCCGGCGAAGCTGTCCCCACACACCTGCAACACTCCGCTGGGGAACTCCATGAACTCGCAGAGATCCGTGGCGCCGATTCCGTAATCCCTCGTCGGCGTACCGGTCCCGGCCACCGCTCCGATGCGCACCACCTGGCCGAGCGCCAGCGGCGGCAACACCGGCCCCGGCGCCGGTGCCGGCGGATCGGCGGCGACCTGCGGTGGCGGCAGCAGCGCGGCGCAGAGCAGCGCCGCGGCCACCGCCCGGATCACAGCGAGGCGGCGAGGAGCTCGGCGATCTGAATCGTGTTGAGCGCAGCGCCCTTTCGGAGGTTGTCCCCGGAGACGAACAACGCCAGGCCGCGGCCGTCGGGGGCACCCGGATCTTGTCGGATGCGCCCGACCAGGGAGTCGTCGGCACCGGCGGCCGCCAAG
>Ga0209051_1002543_pt1 | contig 12877 bp, 12 predicted proteins | sample AraplaCvi_mMS_r2_2_FD_184286 | JGI IMG/M metagenome (GOLD analysis project Ga0209051, IMG submission 184286) | Arabidopsis root microbial communities from North Carolina, USA - plate scrape MF_Cvi_mMS_r2 (SPAdes) (version 2) | ecosystem: Host-associated > Plants > Roots > Endosphere | place...
CAAACCAGGAGTAGCTGGGCGGATAGATTTGGTCACCTAGCGTGCGGCCGCGACGAGCCGACCAGTCGCGCCAGAGCAAGCGCCGCCAGTGCGGCGCGCTCGGAGTGCGTACGTAGCCCAACGGGATGCCGGTGTCGACCAGACCCTCGGCGGTCGCCACGAGCACGCCGCCGTCAGGCCCGCCGCCCAGGCGGCACGCGTCCGCGACCGCCTGCCACTGATCGTCAGTGACGCCGGCGAAGTCGTCAGTGGAAAGCCTCCGCAATTCCTCCAGCCCTAGCGGCACGGCCGGCCGGTCGGGGTCGAGCGCCAGGCGCAACTGCTGATGAGTGACCGGCGGGATGTCGGGGTGTTCAAACATGGCGTGCAACAACCAAATCGAGTCCGCCCAGCCGCCCGCGTCGAAGCCCGTCCACCCGGGATCGGCGTCGCGGCAGCGCGCGGCCAACCACGCCAACCGGCGGGCGGCGTCGTCCGGGTCCTCGACGATTCTCATCGGTTGATTATCACCGGTTCAAGCGTCGCTTCAACGTCGACGCCCTCATCGGTCGCCCCTCCGGGCTGGATCACGACCGTCCTGGTCGAGATCAATTTCGTCGCCTTCACGCTGGCCAGCAGTGATGACGTCCGCAGCGACGGCGGCCGCCCTCCATCGCTGCTAGGGCGGAATACCACCCGCGAATTGGACACCGCGGCAAGCGCTCTGATGCGCGCTGTGTCATGCAGGGCGGCGCTGCCGATCCCGGTGGACGCGGTCGCCGCCTTGACGTTTCGCTTCGTACATCGCCCGATCGGCGGCGTCGATGAGTTCGTCGATGAGGTGCACCGGTTCCCCGGGAGGCATGTCGTGGGCGTCGGCGGTGGCAACCCCGATACTTGCCGTGGTGCTGCGCGTCTGGGAGCGGATCGCCTCGAGCAGGGGTCCGACGACGCTGGCAGCGTCCTCGGTGACCGTGGTGACGGCGATCAGAAATTCTTCACCGCCGCTGCGGCACAACGCAGCCCCGGAGGGGATCTGCGTACGTAGCAATTCGGCCACCGTCAACAGGGTGCGGTCGCCGACCGCGTGGCCGTGGGTGTCGTTGACTCGCTTGAAGTCGTCGAGGTCGACCATCGCCACGACGAGCTGGGACCCTGTTGCACCGCGGCATTCGGGGAGCAGCCGACGGCTGATGGCGTTGCGGAAACCGCGCCGGTTGAGCAGCCCGGTCAGTGGATCTTCATCCGAGCGGATCGCGAAATGGGTCATCGCGTTGGTCAGGCACCGCACTCCGAGCGGGATGACCGAGTTCGGGAACCACATCATCCAGAAGGCCGCCAACGCCGCGGCGACGCCGACGTCTGGCGCCAGTCGGATCGCCGCGACCACCGCCGCCCCGGCCGCGAGACCGGCGTTGACCGCCACGAACCGCAGGTTGTGAAAGAAGGCGATGTACCCCCCGGTGACGGTGAGACACGCACACGCCAACGCGGCGATCCCGGGGCTTGGCTGGGTCAGGCTCCACGCCGTGGCGCAGACCGACCCGAGCAACACCGCGACCAGCGACACCCGCCGGGTCGGCCATCGCGTCAGCCAGAACCAGGTCATGGCGACGCACAACGCCAGTCCCGCCACGCCGACGGGGAATGAACCGCCGTTCCAATGCGGTGAGGGAGCTACTGCCGAGACAGGAATCAGCGCAGCAGATCCGACCACGAACACCATGACCATGCGAGTCGGTCGAAGTAGGCCTCGGTGGCGCAGGAATGCCGTCACGCGGTCGAACTGGTCAGCTTGCGCCCATAATGCAGGCAGCACGAATTCCCTCACCTCCCCGTCGCCGCCATCCGTTTAGCGAACTTTCGGTGACACTAAGCGCAGGACAGAAATGTTAGCCGTCAGCAAGTTTCGTTTGTAACGATTCACTGACAATCCTACGGCCACTTCACAAAATGGGCGAGCGATACCGACTCACGTCGCGATCCGCGCGCCTGGCAGTTTGCTGCTGCACGGATTCAAGAACTCAGTGCCCCTCTGGAGCAACGTTCGCCTCCCCCCCTGGAGTTTCCACGACGGCGCGGCGACGAAAACCGAGAGCTTCATCACCACAGTAACCACTCGATGCTTACTGGTATGCGTGATCGTGTCAGGTCGGCGGTGCTGACGACGGCCGCTGTAGGCATGTACCACTCTGCGGGGGCATGACGTCATCGCCCGGCTGTCGGCGACGAGTTCCCCGTACTGCTCTTCGCGCCCATCGACAGGCAGGACCTTGACGTCACATCGACCAAATGCACTGCGCGGCAGCCATTCCCATTTACCACCGCGACACCACCCTCACCGTCACTGCAGGTATCGGGGTAGCCCTCGTCGACGCCGTCGACGACCGCGAGGCGTTCGAGCTGCTCCAAACCGCTGACGCAGCGATGTACGCCGCCAAGGCCACCGGCCCCGGGCAGACCGGCTTCGCCCCCTGACGGGACGCCCACCGACGCACGCCCTGTCGCCACTACCCGCCGCCCTCCAAGTGAGCACTACGACGCCGGGCATTCTTGCGCGACAACCCTACGGCCGGAGCTACGAGTCGGTGACGTCGTCGGCCCGTCTTGGACGTGGCGCGCACCCAGCCGGCCAATCCGGTCGAGGGCGAGGTGCGGCCGTGGCGGTCTCTGCCGCGGCTCCGCGGAGCTCGTGGGCAATGTCGATCGCCGAACGGATCTGGGCGCCCGTGTACATCCAGCCCGCCTCGGTCCAGGTTCGGGGGACGATTTGTGCGATTGCCGGCTGGGGAAGCCCGCAGGCGTCGGCGACGTCCTTGATCGTGTAGACCGGTCCGATCTCGGGCCAACTTTCGACGACGCGAAGCTCTGGCCGACCTCCCGGAGCTGCGTGCGTCATCGTGACAACAGTAGTTGACCGGATGGGCCCGGTATAGCTCCAATGACCCGGCGACGAGTTGCCGTCACACATCGGTTGCGGCGAGATGCCCAGAGCCGCCCACATATTGGTGCAGGTCGTGTCCCGCGCCGACTGGAAGGATGGGCGGGTGGATCGCTACTGCACCGTCGCCGCCACGATGCCATTGCCGGATGGCCCTCGTGCGATCGTCGTGAGTGTTTGCGGAGTGAGACCTCCGCCTTGCCGCACCGGCGGGATGAGCTGACGACGGTGATCCGATCACCGCATCACACCATCACGTCTGTGCTGCATCGTTTCCAGGTCAGCAGCGCTCTCGGACTCGTTGGTCCCTTTCGCCGGGGAGACTAATGCAGCCGGCGTCGCCGGTCAGCGGTTACGGCGCTCATCGCGAAGTTTTGCCGCTGCGACATTCCGATCCGAGCGCGTCGGGAAACGCATCTCTGCGTTTAGTTCCCGTGGATGTCCTTGCCGCCACCAGATGTGCTGTCACTGCTGACCCTTCGAAGCTCACCAGCCCAGGAGGGACGTCCCGGAGTACGCATCGAAGCTTGCGGACCTTCGAACGGCTGGCGCGCGTTCGCGGCGGCGGGCGGCTCAGGTGATGGCGGCCGCGAAGGCGACGATCCCGTTGATTTGGGCGGTGATGAGTTTCCGGTAGTGCTCGGCGGCGCTGGAATCTAGCGCCGCGTGCAGGTCGTCGATGGCCGAACGTAGTTGCGCGACGATCGATCGCAGCTCGGCGACCTGGACTTCGACGCTCAGTGCGTGCGGTGCGACGATGGTCGCGACGATCTTTAGGTCTGGAAAATCGATGGTTTTGCACGCCTTCCCAGGGCTGGCGGCCCAGTCGGCGAACGACGCCGCCGCCATCTCGTCGACGTGGGTCCACCCTCGCATCTCCGATTCCAAGAGGGCGGCGATCACGTGCAACCTCAGGGGTGTGCTGACTACCAGTCCTCTGCCCGCTCCGACGCCACCGTAGGCGCGGACGAGTTCGGCGATGGTTCTGATCTTGGTGACCACGGCCGAAGTCTTGGCCGGGTCGCAATGCGTCATAAGACTTCGCCTTCGCGGCGATACTCCATGCGGTCTGCGTGGAAGATTCGGATTCGACGTGCGGGTGCGTTGATCATGAATAAGATCATAAAGTCGTCATCGGGTGCTCTCCTGCAACAGATTTCGCGCGATGGAGGACCGAAGAAGTGGTGCTCGAGGACACGCTCCGGTGCCGGTAGGCTCAGATACATCCGCGTGCGCCCATACCGCCGCCCGCACCTGCAGACGACCTCCGGGGGAAGCAGCTGTTCACCGGTGGGTCGACTCGTCGCCTGACTGGCGACGGACTCGGCAAGGACGGGACGCGCTTCCTGTGCGAAAGACTCTGCGGCGGAGTTCATTCGGCTGCATGTGCCGTCCGGGTCTCGACGTCCGCGCCGTTATCCGGCGCAGACCTCATGGAGGCGCCGTGTCGACGCGGCGGCTTTGCACGCTGGGCGGCGTCACCGTCGCCCGTCGGTGCCCGACGGCGAGGGACGAGACACCGGAGCCTTACTACCGCAAGATCCGCTCTGCGGTCTGCTCGAGCAGCGTTGGCTCGACACGACGCCCCTGACGTAGCCAGCAGCGCGGCAGGCCGCTGAGCCAGGCGCCCCGGGCAAACCCGGGGCGCCCGTGCGTTCGACGTCGGAGGGGTACGGAACAACACCCGAGTTGATAGGCTGACGGTTCACCCGTCCAGCTAGGGGGCCAGCTCGATGTGGCTCGATCCCGCAAGTGCGCGCAGGCGTTTGGCTGTGCGGCGACGCACGTCGAGGGGATCGCAGGCCGAGGTTTCCCGTCGGCTGATCGGCGTGACCGAGGACCGCGGCGCACAGGCTGCAGTACGACGCGTGATCGCTGTCGTCACCGCCGCCTTCGGCGTCAACGTGCTGATCATGATGGCCAGCCCGGCGGGACCGCATGGACGTGCAGGGCGGATTCTCGCCCTTGGGGCGGCAGCCGGCTGTCTTCTGATTTCGACGTGGTGGCTTCACCGGCGATGGCCCAGTCACGCGAAGTCGGTGGGCTTCGTCCTGGTGGGGGCCGCGTGCACCGCCGTGGCCACCGTCGTGCCGACCGACCCCGACGCGGGACTGCTGGCGATGGCCGTCGCTTCAGCGCTCCTGACCGGGTTCACGACATGTTTCCACGGTAGACGGCTCCTGCTGGTTACTTGGGCGGTCCTGGCCGCCGCGGTCGGGGAGACTTCGCTACAAGTGGCAGCTGTCGACCCGTTGCTGGCCATTCGTGGCGCTGCCACCATCGGCGCGATCAACGTCGTCGCCGTCATCGGCAGCCGAGCGGCGATGCGCCTGCTCCGCCGCGGCGGCGGACACGACGAAGTAGACCGCCTGACCGGGTTGCTCACCGAGGCCACCTTCAGGGCTCGGATCGCGACGCTGCTGGCGGCGGACTGGGCAGGCCCCGACCGTTACCTGGTGCTGATGGTGTTGGACATCGACGGTTATTCCGTGGTGACGGGCACGGCCGGACGGCTTGGCGGCCTACGGGCGCAAGCCGCCGTCGGCAGCGCCCTGCGGGCCGGTGTGCACCGCGACGCGCTGCTGGCCCACCGATCCGATGCCGAGTTCCTCGTCGCCGACGTCCTCCCCGACCCCGACGCGACGTTCCTGGTCGAGAACCTCCGCACCGCGGTGGCGGGCTCGACGTCGCGGCTGACGGTGAGCGCCGGTGTCGTGTGCACTCCCCTGTCTCCGTTGCGCCGGTGCGCCTGCGGCGAGGTTCTCGAGGAGATCGTCACGCTCGCATCCGCGGCGATGACCGATGCACGCCGGGTCGGCGGCAACACCGCCCGATATCTGCTGAATCCACGACTGGCTGCTGTGGGCGGCTTCGACGCCGACCCGACGTAATCGGCCCGAACGGCCATCGGGGGTGCACTGCCGCCCTTCGCTGGACCCCCACGTGCTCGGCTCCGATGAAAACTCTGCGGCGACACGGTCGGGGCGGCAATAGGCTCGAGGGTGCACTCAATTTCGTGGTCGCGTCTTGGCGCGACACCTTCACGTCACATGCATCGGAAGGGGTGCCATGACGACGCCTGCGCCGACTGTGCCGTTCGCGCGTCGCGCGTCGCGCTTTCTCTGGACGTGGCTCATCCTGGCCGCGGCGGCGTCGGTGGCCGGCAACGTCGCCCATGCAATCCTCAACGCTCCCAAGGGAACTGCGGCGTTGTCCGCCGCGGCATCGGTGGTACCTCCGGTCGTCCTGCTCGGTTCGACTCATTCGGTGGCTCTCCTGGTGCGAGCGGAGCAGACCAATCGCATCTACTGGTGTGCTCTGGTGACGACGGTGTCGCTGGCCGGTTGCGCGTTCGCCTTGTCCTTCGATGCGTTGTCCAGCCTGGCCGAGATGGCCGGCATGCGATCCGAACGTGCCTGGCTCTGGCCGTGCGCGATCGACTTGTCCATCGCGCAATCCACCTTGGCACTGTTGGCTATCACCGATTCCTCACGGCGCCGTCCGCCGTCCACTACTGGCGGAGCTCGCGCGAGATCGACTGTGCAGCAATCGGATGTGGCGGCCGACGTGGGATCGCCGGGGGTCGTCGCCGCGTCGTCGACCAACGCAGCCTCGGCCCACGGCCCGGTCGACGTCGCCGGGACCGCGCGGTGGCATCTTGCCGCCCGTCAACTCGTCGACGCCGGCGTGACGCAGAAGGACGTCGAGGTCGTGGCGCTGATCCTCGCCGAACACGAGGCGGGTACGGCACCGAGCACCATCGGCCGGCGGTTGGACGTCCACCACAGCACGGTTGGCCGAATTCTGGCCGGAGCCGCAGAACTGAGCTGATCCGGACCGTGACCCCTGGGAAGGGGTCGAGGCTGGGACGCGCGCGCCGCCTACGAGGCTTGGCGAAGGCTGTTCAGCGTGATGTCGCGCAGCAGGCGCGGCACCGTGATGCCACGGCGCTTGGCTTCGATGCGCAGTTCGTCGAGGTCGTCAGCGGCCAGGCGGACGCCGACGAACTCGGTGAGTTGGCGACTCTCCGACCTCTGCTCTTTGGCCATGACCGCTCCTCGTGGTGTTCGTCAGCGCTGATGTCGCTGTTCTATCTTCGCGATGCCGTTAGTTTACGACATCAATGCCGCTAAATAGGCGCATCTGGCGCTGTTGCCGTCGGCATGTCGCTAATATGTTCCTAACTAGCAGCATAGTGCCGTAAAGGAGGAACGCGACCGTTCGCAGTCGTGTCGACCGACGATGACACCGCCCAAGCAGCCGCCGCCCGGCGTGGAGACCACACCGGGCGGACCTGTCGTGTCTCTGAAGGAGGCAGCTGAGCGGCTGAAGAAGGATCCGCGGACACTCATCCGGGCCATCACCAACGGAGAGATTCGCGGTGGGGCGATGCCGCGGCCCGAGCGACTGCGCTGGTACGTCTACGCCGACGAGCTTCCGCAGGACACCACCCCGGTACCACCTCCCCCGGACGCTCGGTTGGAAGACCTTCGGGCTCAAGTGATTTCGCTGTCCGAAGCGAACAGGCTTCTGATCGCCGCCCAGCAGGAACTGCTGGAGGCAGATCAGTTGAAGGCCGACGCGTCGGACAAGTACCGAGCCGTCGCACGCCACTACTCCGATGCGCTGTTGCAGTTCATGACCCCCGGCCACCTGGGCGACCTGACAGATCAACTCTGAGAGTTGCACGGCCGCAACCGCGTCCTGTCGGCTCCGGGCCCGAAACCCTAGTTTCGGAACGGGACGAGGAGACGGCTCAACCGGCCCGCCTCCGCCGGCGGCTACCGGTGTTGGGAGACTTGCCGATCAAGGGCGATCGGCCAGGGGAAGGCCGACACCGCGCAACCCGCTCCCCCAGTCACCGCAGCGAGACGGTTCGACGTCGACGTGGCCGGAAACGCACACGTGACTGATGACGACCGCATAAGCACGGGTGCGCATCGCGACTCGCCAATTCCGGCTGTCGCCGTCACACTGTTGGCGGTGGCCGAGTCGGGACGGTCCGATCTGCGAGGCATGCGGCCAGACGACCTCCCGCCGTCGACGGTCATGCGTTGCGCTTCCGTCCGGCCACCATCGAGTCCCTTGGACTCGGCGCGGGCGACGTTCGGGCGTTGCGGTCGAGGCGTTGCGTACAGCTAGCGACCAGATCTTGCTCAGAGAGGGAGCCCGCGTAGCGAGAGGTCGAGCGACGGACGGTCGGCTTGGCCGCCACAGCCACGCTTCCGCGGTCGGATGAGCCGGATCAGGCCGACGAGATCACGATTGGATCAAGTGTTGCCCGCATGAGGACACCCCGGACGATTGCGTCACTGTGACGTTTCGCTTCCCCGCACCCGCCGACGCTTGGCGCGCCGACGTCAGGTGCTACCGGTCGCCAACAGACCCGCGAGTCGGATGGCGCCGTCGTCACCGAGATACGCCAGGAGCGCGTCGGCGAGCAATTCGGGTTTGACGTCGAACTGGTCGAGGGCCGTGCCCAGCACCTTGGACCGAGACGGCTGCCGCGGTTTTCCGGCGCCACTCCCCTCCCCCGGCCGGTCCTTCTTGTCCATCGACGCCCGCCAGCGCACCACTTGCTGCTCGAGGGGAACCTGCGCCAGGGACCGTGCCTCACGGATGGCGAGTTCGCCGCGGCGCAGCGCGGTCTGAAGTTCCGGGGCGAGCGCCAGCAGTGCCCGGCGTTGCGAGACCCACCCCGCCGTCTTCTTCAGCCGCTTGGCGGCCTCATCGGCGCGGCCGCACTCCGCGACGAGAGCGTCTACGGCCTTGGCTTCCTCGATGACGTCGAAGTCTTGACGGTCGACGTTCTCGGCGATGGAGGCCGAGATCAGGGTGACCCGATCGCGCGCAATTTCGTCGTTGACGTGAACGAGCAGATCGGCACGACCGTACTTGCGTGCCGCCGCAAGCCGTCGACACCCGTTGACGACGACGTACTTAGCGGTGATCGAGTCCTTGGGGTAGAGCTTCAGATAGGCCGCCTTCGTCACGGCAACCGCGGGCTGCAGCTGCATGTCGGCGATGGACTCCAGGTCCGAGAGATCACCGACGTCGTCGCGTGGGTTGCGCGGATTGGCGACAAGGTCTTCGAGCGGTTTGGCGAGGCCGGCGGGTCGAGGCGTCGGCGCCGCACTGCGCTCCACCGGAGAGTTGTCGCCCACAGATGCAGCGAGTGACGCGAGGTCGGTCTTCCGTCCGGTGGCCATCAGTGTCCACCGCCCCCGATGTTGAGCTCGAGAGCGAACTTGAAGAAGTCCTCCCGGGCCTGCAACGCAACCCGGTTCAACGGATACTCGGTGACCACCTGCCCGTCGGCGCTGGCGCGGGCATGCAACTTGTAATGGCGGATGACCGTCTTGGCGAGCGGCCACCCGTTGGCCTTGACGAATTCCTTCGTCTGGTCCAGGTCTTGATGACCGTCTCTGGGGTCCCAGTTGTTGATCACCACGACGTACGGAACACCTCGCGGCCGAACGACCTTGTTGATGGTTCGAGCCGTCGGGTCGAAGCACAGCGGTTCGGTCTCCATGGGCACGATGACCTGATCGGCCATCTCCAAGACGGCCCGCAGAACGTCACCGGCGGGGCCGCGCCCCAGCGGATCGTCCCCGTCACCGTCGCCACTGAGGTCGATCCACCCCGGGGTGTCGACGTAGACGTGCTTGATGTTGGGCAGCGACTTGAGCTTCTTGAGCCCGTCGAGATCGTCGTGGGCCTGGGCGATGTGGAAGGGCAGGTCCTTGATTCGGTCCGCCCACCACACCGCCGATCCCTGCGGGTCCACCGACAGCGCGAGGACGGGTGAGCTTTCCTCGGGGTCGTCGTTGCGGTTGAGGACGTCTGCGGTGACGGCGGCGAGGTTGACGGCGATCGTGCTCTTGCCGACGCCGCCCTTCTGGTTCAGAACGACGTGAACAGCCATGAATGGCCTTCCGTGTGCTTCCCCCGCGACAAGCGGAGTACTTCGGATGGGGTTGATCGTGATCATAGTGACAGCTGGCGGCAATCTCGATCCGACACGCGGGGCCTCCACGGAAAGGTGGGTGGCGCCGCATTTAGCAAATCGCAAGACATGCAGATGACAGCCAAAGAGTGTGAACGAGCTGGAGAAATGACCTCCATTCGACCCAAATCTCGCTTTACCGCGGTAAACTGGCTAACTACTGGAGCCATCACGGACTCCTGCCCAGCGGTTCGAGCCCCGCGTTCGCCTCCCGCCCCGACCCAGAAATCGGGGCGAGGGCCGACGCCAGCAGATCGGACTCACGGCGAGCGTCGCCTTAATCCGCGATCCTGCAAACCGAAGCGGTATGCGCGGTTGTCCATCAGCGGCTACACAAGTCCGCAGCGTGGTCGACGCGAGACCGCCTCAGGATCCAATACCCGCCGACACACACGGGAACGATCCCCACGGACCCCGATCCGCCCGAGGCCCGGGCCGGACGAACCGAAACCATACGCGCCGAGGCGCTGTTGGCGGCGGACTCCGACGGGGCGCCCCCGCTCCTGCAGTTCGAAACCTGCAACCGTCTCGGCAGTCGAGCCAAATTCTGACACCACCGACGATTTGCATCCGCGGCCACCGCGCAAACCGAATTGCCGCGTGCGGATAAACCTCGCTCCGGCTCGAACATGACCCCCGAACGCGACTGGTCTGTTGCTCACCGCTCGACGCTCGCCGCGTGGGCACCATGAGCGGCTTACGTCGGGCCGGCGGATGAGTCGGCGATACCCCGCACTTGGTCGCGAGAGGCCAAAAATCTCGCTGGGTTAGTCATCGAAAGACAGCCATCTCGACATGCCGCCCCATGCATTTCAGCGCTCTAGCCAGACTTGCCGCGAACGGACGTGGCTGTCTCACCCGTCGTCGCGATCCCCCATCGACACCCCGGGCCCAGGTGTGACTGGGACTCGGTGTGGCCGTGTCCGCACCGCCACGGAACAGTTGGTCCCTACGTGTTCGTGTGACGCGATCACGCTGTCACCACATCACAGGCTGGACCGAACTTCCCGCTGTCGGTGACGGCGGGCGACCCGTGATCTCGTCACCGCGTCACCGCGTCACCGGGTGATTACGTTCTTTTATGATTCCGTGATCAGGTGACTTCCGTGCCCGGGTGACGCAGTGACGAGGACACCTCATGATTTCGTCACTGTGACACTGCGTCGCAGGGCAACTGAATCGCGCCATCACCGCATGACTTGATCACCGCGTAACGCGATCACCGCATGACACAATCACAGCAACATCGCGTCACACGATCTCTCAATCACGTTGCAACACAGTGAAGCAATGACGCGATCACCACGGCACTCAATCATCGCGTGAGCGTGTCACAACGTCACGTCGTCATCCGATGATGGAATCACACTGTCGCAGTAACACGTCGTCACCGCGACACGCCGACACTGCATCACCCGTTGATCTTGTGACGTCGTCACAACGCGATCTGGTTCCTTGGTCACGGGCTGATTCGATCACGCCGCCGCAGAGTGATGTGCTCACCGAGTGACCTAGTGGCCCGATGACGTGGTGATTGCAACACCAGGTCACATCGTGACCGCGTGAGGTCGTCGCGGGGTCACCGGGTGGCGAGGTCACTGGGTGATCACAACATGGCATCGCCCCAACACCGCAACGCCGCGTCACGGTGTCGCGCTGTCACGTGATGATTGGATCGGCCGTGAACCGAGTGAAGGGAGTGACGGTTGTGAAAGCCGAAGTGATAGCCATCGCCAACCACAAGGGTGGCGTCGGGAAGTCGTTCACCGCCGTGAACCTTGCCGCTGGTCTTGCACGCGGGGGTTGGCGCACTCTGCTCACCGATTGCGATCCGCAGGGCAACTCGACGTCGATGTTCGATCCGGACGACGACGTCGAGTTCGACATCTACGACTTGATCAAGGAGGAGGCACCGATCGAGAAGGTCATCCGTCAGACGCGGATACCGAACCTCGACCTCGTGCCGTCCACGTTGGCTGTAGCCAAGCTGGATCAGGAATTGGTGACCATGCACCGCCGCGAGGATCAGCTGGCGATGGCGCTCACGCCGGTCTACCACGACTACGACGCCATCGTGCTGGATCTGTCTCCGAATCTGGGCCAGCTGGTCATCACCGCACTGAATGCTGCCGACTGGTTGATCGTCCCCACCGACGCCAGCAAGTGGGGGAGACGTGGGGTGAACATGTTCCTGGAATGGTCTGCCACACTCCGTCACCACCAGGTGCTTTCGGCGGAACTGCTCGGGGTGCTGCTGACCAAGTACGAATCGAACACGTTGATCAGCCGCGACACGCTGAAGAAACTGACCAACGACGGACTGCCAATGTTTTCCACCACCATCCCGAAGCGCACCGCCGCCGAACGGATGGTGAGCGACCTGGTAGTGCTAGGCGACGAGGACGCCGATGCCGACCTCGCACAGGCGTACGCGAATTTCACGGTCGAAGTAATGAGTCTCGTGGACGAAGGACGACGGAATAGGGGACGCCATCATGCCTAAGAAGGACACGGCCAGCGCGGTTCTGGGGATGCTCTCCACCGCCGGAGCCCAGACCCGGGCCGCGGAGGCCGCCGCTGCGACAACGTCGGACGAGAAGCCGGAGCCCGCACCGGAACTGACCACCGTGAGCCGAGTCGTCGACGTGCAGCCGACGGCATCGGTGAGCTCGTTGCCACCAGCCCGGGCCAAGAGCACCGCTGCCGACGCGCCGCGGACGGTTCGCCTGTCCCAGGCCGCAGCGCAGCAGTTGCGGGAAGCGTGGCTGGAGGCCAAGCGCGACGACGTGTTGTTGACCGCGCAGGATTTCGCGTCTGCGCTGGTGGAGGACGCATTGAACCGACGACGCAGGTCGCGCTCGGCGAGTTCGCGCTGACCGAAACCGGCGCCAGGGGCGGCGTCAGTCGATTTGCTGCTTTACCGCGGTAAATCGACAACCCGCCATGATCAC
>Ga0209051_1002544_pt1 | contig 12877 bp, 9 predicted proteins | sample AraplaCvi_mMS_r2_2_FD_184286 | JGI IMG/M metagenome (GOLD analysis project Ga0209051, IMG submission 184286) | Arabidopsis root microbial communities from North Carolina, USA - plate scrape MF_Cvi_mMS_r2 (SPAdes) (version 2) | ecosystem: Host-associated > Plants > Roots > Endosphere | place: USA...
CCCGAGCGGCGGCGCGGCCCCCAGGCGCGCCTCGCGCCGCTGCCAGAAGGCGACGATCAGCGGGGTCAGCGCGAAGACGAACATCGGGTTCAGCGACTGGATCCAGGTCGCGGGCATGACCCAGCCGCCGATGCGGCGGTCGACGCTCGCGTCGACCCAGACGGCGAGCGTGTTGCCGGTCTGCTCGTACGCCACGCGGTAGACCACGACGGCCAGGCCGACGGCGACGAGCAGGCCGACGCGCGTGGCCGCCCCGTCCGCCGGCGCGGCCGCGGCGCGGCTCGGCGCGCGCGGCGCGTCCGGCGGCAGCCAGCGGCCGCCGGCCAGGTAGACGGCCAGGCCGAGGCACATGCCCACGCCCGCGGCGCCGAAGCCCCAGTGCCAGCCGTAGACCTCGCCCAGCGTGCCGCACACCAGGGGCGCGAGGAAGGCGCCGAGGTTGATGCCCACGTAGTAGACGCTGTAGGCGCTCGCGCGGCGCGGATCGTCGTCGGCGTACAGCGCGCCGACCTGGCTGGGCAGGTTCGGCAGGAACAGGCCGTTGCCGATGGCGATGGTGGCCATGGCGGGGAAGAACAGCGCCTCGCTGGCCATCATGAAGTGGCCGAGGGCCATGACGAGCGCGCCGATGACGATGGCGCGGTGGCGTCCCAGCCAGCGGTCGGAGACGATGCCGCCCGCGATCGGCGTGAGGTAGACGCCGGCGGCGTAGGCGCCGTAGACGAGCGACGCCGTGCCCTGCGAGAAGTGCAGCGCCTTGGTCATGTAGTAGACCTGCAGCGCGCGCATGCCGAAGAAGGAGAACTTCTCCCACATCTCCGTCAGGAAGAGCACCGCGAGGCCGGGTGGGTGCCGTCGGCGCGCGCCGTCCGCGGCCGGGGGCGCGACGGCGTCCGCCGGCGTGGCGGGCAGGGGAGTGGACATGCGTGCCTCGGTCAGTAGCGGCCGCTCAGGCTCAGGAGGTTGTAGTCGAACGCGAGGGCCAGCAGGTAGGCGAAGGCCAGCACGCGCAGCGCGGTCCACGCGAGCGTGCCCGTGCGCACCCGCTCGCGCCGCTGCACGACCAGCAGCCACGCGTTGGCGAGCGCGCCGCCGGCGAAGCCGACGATCGCCAGTACCTGCGCCAGGTGCAGCAGCGGCGTGAGGCCCGAGAAGCTCGTCGAGAGCACGGCCGCGAAGAAGCCCGTCCACGCCCCGACCGCGACCAGGAGGGCGACGGCGCCGGCGTCGGCCAGGCGCCGCGCGCGGCGCAGCGCCGGCGTCTCGGCGCGCGGCACCTGCAGGCGCCGGCGCACGACCGCCGCGACCGGCCACGCCGCCGCGGCGAGCAGCACCACGGCCAGCGCCAGGCCGCAGGCGAGCGGCTGCAGCCCGGCCGCCGCGAGCCCGCCGGGCGACTCGTAGCTCCACGCGAACGCGAGCATCGACGTGGCCCAGCCCACGACCTTGCCGTCCTTCACGCGCGCCTGCAGGCGGTCGTGGCCGTCGACCTCCTGCCAGAGGAAGGGGGCGGTCTCGACGAAGGTCTGCGGGTCGATCAGCGTCTTCGTCGTGATCGAGCCGTCGGGGTTGGCGGTGACCTCCGTCGGCGAGAGCAGGTCGGCCAGCTTGAGGAAGGTCGAGTCGGCGCGCCGCGTGTTGACCCAGTGGCCGGCGATCAGCGCGGCGTGGGCCCGGGCCGCGGCCTGGTCCAGCGCGCGCACGGGCTGCGGGCGCGGGAAGTAGCGGTCGGCGAAGCCGTCGAACAGGCGCACGCGCAGCATCTCGCCCATGCCTTCCTTGCCCGGGGCGTTGACCGAGATGAACAGGCCGACGTGGTCGTCGATGAACAGCGCCAGGTCGGTGTGGAAGTAGTTGAGGTCGCCGCCGTGCGCGACGACGCGGTGGCCGTTGATGTCCTGCTGGTAGAAGCCGAGCGCCATGCCGTTGAGGTCGGGGTAGTGGCGCGTCGGCGTGGTGTGCATGGTCTGCGCGGTGGCGGCCTGCAGGATGCGCGCGTCGCCGAGGCGCCCGTCCTGCAGGTGCGCGATCATGAAGCGCGCCATGTCGTCGGCGGTCGCGCTCAGGCTGCCCGCGGGCGGCATGTTGACGATCTCGAAGCCCTCGCCCTTGTGCCCCGTCTCCACGTACCCCTGCGCCATCATCGGCGCGAGCGGCGCCGGCAGCGGCTGGCGGAACGTGGAGTGCGCCATGCCCAGCGGCTGGAAGATGTGGTGCTCGACGTAGTCCTCGTAGGGCTCGCCCGAGACGCGCTGCACGATGTAGCCCGCGAGCGCGGTGGCGTAGTTGGAGTAGCCCGCCGTGGTGCCCGGGTCGGCGCGCAGCGGCGGCATCTCGTCGACGAGCACCTCGCGCAGCGCGGGCGGTGCCGCGCCGAAGCTCACGAGGTCCTTGATCACCTCCTCGAAGCCGCTGCTCTGCGTCATGATGTGGCGCAGCGTGAGGGGATGGCCGTGGCGCACGGGCACCTTGAAGTCGAGGTAGGTGTTGACGTCGGCGTCGAGGTCGAGCTTGCCCTGTTCCACCAGCTGCATGACGGACGTCCAGGTGAAGAGCTTGGACGTCGAGCCGGGGCGGAACAGCGTGCCCTTGGGGTCGACCGGCACGCGCCGCTCCGCATCCGCCCAGCCGTATCCCTTCTCGAGCAGCAACTGGCCGTCCTTGACGACGGCGACCACGGCGCCGGGCGTGCGCGCGGTCACCAGCGCCGCCGGGACCAGCCCGTCGAGCCAGGCTTCGACGTCCTCCGCGGTCAAGGGGTGGGCGACCGTCGCCGTGCCCGCGGGCAGCGGGCCGGGCGCGGGCGCCGAGTCCACCGCGGGCGCGGGCGGCGTGCCCGGCCGGGGCGTCACGGGCGACAGCGGCGCATCGGCGGCGCCGGCGAACAGGCTCGCGCCGACGAGCGCGGCGCAGACGACGAGGGGACGCAGCAGGGGCATGGGGCACTCAACGGTTGGAGGTCGGACCGGCCGGGTCGGCGCGGCGCAGCGCCGCGCGCCCGGGGGCGAGGTCTTCGAGGCGCACGCCCTCGGCGGCGAGGGCGTCGGGCAGGGCTTCGCCGCAGGCGAGGGCGGCGCCCGCGCGGGCGAGGCCCTCCGCCATCTGGATGCCGTAGCCGCCCTGGCCGGCGAACCAGAAGAAGCCGGGCACGTCCGGGTCGAAGCCGACGGCCGGCGTGCGGTCGTCGGTGAAGACGCGCAGGCCGGCCCAGCGCCGCAGCACGCGCGGCACCGGCACGCCGACCGCGCGCTCGAAGTGGTCGACCGCGACGGCCACGTCCCACTCGTCGGGCTGGGCGTCGCAGGGTTCGCTGGGCGTCTCGTCGGCGGGCGACAACAGCAGGCGGCCCGCCTCGGGGCGGAAATAGAAGCTCTCGTCGATGGCGATCGCCGCGGGCCAGTCGTCCGGGCGCGCGCCGCCGGGCGCGTCGATGACCATCGCCGTGCGCCGCAGCGGACGCAGGCCGACGGGCGCCACGCCCGCCGCGCGCGCGACGACGTCGCCCCACGCGCCGGCGGCGTCGACGACGACGCGGGCGTCGAACTCGGCGTCGCCGGCCCGGACGCGCCAGCCGTCCGCGCCGCGCGAGAACGCCTCGGCCCGCCGTCCCGCGGCGAGGAGGGCGCCGTGGCGGCGCGCCGAGCGCAGGTAGGCCTGGTGCAGCGCGTGCACGTCGATGTCGGCCGACGCCTCGTCGATCATGGCCGCGGCGAGATAGCCGGGCCGGAAGACCGGCAGCCGCCGCCCGGCCTCGGCCGCGTCGAGCACGCGCGTGGCGCGCGCCACGTCCGCGTCGGCGCGCGCCTCGTCCAGCAGGGCGAGCTGGTCGTCGCGCGCGAAGAACAGCGTGGGCCGCGGATGCACGAGGGGCGCGTCGGAGAAGCCCGCGGGCGGCGCGAACAGGAAGTCCCGGCTGGCGCGGCTCAGCGCGCGCACCGGCGCGTTGCCGTAGATGGTCGAGAACAGGGCCGCCGAGCGGCCGGTCGTGTGGTAGCCGGGCTGCTCCTCGCCCTCGAGGAGCAGGACGCTGCCGCGGCGCGCGAGGTGGGCGGCGAGGGAGGCGCCGGCGATGCCGGCGCCGATGACGACGAAGTCGAAGCGGTTGCTGTGCATGAGGGGGTCGGCGCCGTCAGCGCTTCCAGACCTGGCGCGCGATGCGCAGCCAGTTGCCGCCGAGGACGCCGGCGACCTCGGCCTCGTCCATGCCGAGCGCCGCCAGCTCGCGGGCCACCGCGGGCAATTCCTCGGGCGCCATGAACGCCATGCCCGTGGAGTAGCCGAGTTCCGGCGGGAACTGCTCGGGGTGGGCGGCGATGGTCTCGTCGAGCTCGCGACGGTCGTGCAGGAAGTCGAGCCCGATGCCCACGTGCTGCGGCCCGACCAGGTCGGCCACGTAGGCCGCCGCGCGCGCCACGCGCGCGGGCGAGGCGTCGTTGTCGCCCAGGAAGAGGCCGATCCCGTTGACGCCCACCACGCCGCCGCGGCGTGCGCAGGCCTGGATGAGGTCGTCGGGGATGTTGCGCGGGTGGTCGGCCAGCGCGCGCGGGTTCGAGTGCGAGAAGATGACCGGGGTGGGGGAGGCGTCGATCGCCTCTCGCGCGGTGCGGTAGCCCGTATGCGAGCAGCAGGCCACGACGCCCTGCGCCGCGAGCTCCGCCAGCAGCGCGCGCCCGAACGGCGTGAGGCCGCCGTCCACGTCCTGGCAGCCGCCGCCGGCGCGGTTGTTGCGGTTGTACGCGAGCAGCATCCAGCGCACGCCGAGGGCGGCGTAGACGCCCACCAGGTTCAGCTGGTCGTCGACGGCGTTGGCGCCCTCGATGTCGAAGCCGACCGCGAGCTGCCCGGCCGCGCGGGCGCGGGTGATGTCGTCGACCGACTCGATGAGGCGGAAGCGGTCCGCGTGCGCGGCGATCCATGCGCGGAACGTCCCGAGCATGCGCACGTGGGCCTCGATGCCGTCCTCGCCGTAGCCGACGTTGACGATGACCACGTGGGTGCCGGCGGCGCGGTGGCGCTCGAGCTGCGGCAGGAACGACAGGTCGTGCGGCCGCAGCGGCAGGCAGGCGTGGTTGTCCCAGACGAGCATGGCGGCGTCGCTCATGAGGCGTCTCCGGGCGGGGTGGGCCGGGGGTGGGGCCGGCGTCGGCGAAGGGGCATGCGCGGTCCTCCTTGGGGGTGCATCGCGGGTTCGATGTCCAATATATACAAAAATTTTCCAAAACGGAATGGTGAATGCCTTGATCCGGGTTTGCTCCCCCGTCGAGTCGTGCGGATGGCGCATTCATCGTTTCCACCTACGCATGTCGACTTGCTGTAATCGTGATGTTGATTTCTACTATGGAAAATTTCCATGAACCGGAGAGGCCAAATGATCAGCAAGTCGTCGTCGTGCCGCCGCCATGCGCTGGCCCCTCGTCCATCCGTCGGCGCGGCACTCGTGTCCGCCGTCCTCGCGTCGGCCGCGCAGGCGCAGTCCCAGGCCGAGCCCGCGCCCGCCGCGCCGAAGCCCGCCGCCGCGGCATCGGGCGCCGCGGCGCCCGACGCGCAGACGGTGACGGTCACCGCGACCCGGCGCCGCGAGCCCGCGCGCGACGTCCCCGTGCAGGTGAACGCGTTGTCGGCCGAGACCCTCGAGCGCGCCGGCGCCGCGTCGCTCGGCGACTACGTCGCGGCGCTGCCGGGCGTGGACGTCAAGAGCACCAACGGGCCGGGCCTCGGCCAGGTGAGCATCCGCGGCGTGACGACCGGCGACCAGACCATCGCCACGGTCGGCATCTACGTCGACGACGTCGCCTTCGGCTCGAGCAGCGCGTTCGCGGCCGGCTCGACGATGGCCCTCGACATGTCGCTGCTCGACCTGAACCACATCGAGGTGCTGCGCGGCCCGCAGGGCACGCTCTACGGCGCCGGCGCGATGGGCGGCCTGCTGAAGTACGTGACCAACGAGCCCGACTCCTACGAGCTGAGCGGCAAGGCGAGCCTGGGCGTGAGCTCGACCCGGCACGGCGGCGTCAGCCACGTCGAGAGCGGCGTCGTCAACGTCCCGCTCAAGGAAGGCGTGGCGGCGCTGCGCGTCGCGCTGTTCCACGACCACCAGGGCGGGTACGTCGACGCCGTGGGTCCGGCCGCCGGCCGGCACATCGACAGCGGCGACACCGCCGGCGGCCGCCTGTCGCTGCTGGTGGAGCCGGTGTCCAGGCTCCACGTGCGGCTCACGGCGGTGGACCAGACCATCAAGCGCGATGGCAGCAACATCGTCGACTACGACATCGCGACGGGCCGGCCCACCGAGGGCGACCTGGTGCGCCAGCTGAGCATCCGCGAGCCCTACCTGGTCAACGTCGGCCTGCTGTCGGCCGACATCGAGTACGACATGGGCTGGGCGCGCCTGAACTCGGTCACCTCGGTGCAGCAGGAGAAGACGCGCAACCGGCTCGACGCGGCCTTCTACAACGGCCCGCTCTCGGAGGCGGTGGGCACCGAGGTCACCGGCTCGCGGCTGGACAGCGCGCCCGGCGTGCGCAAGCACACGCAGGAGTTCCGCCTGACCTCGGCACCGGGCACCGTGGAGTGGCTGGGCGGGCTCTACTTCGACAGCGAGGTGGGGCGCAACTCGCAGCTGCTCGCCGGCACCCTGGCCGCCGACCAGTCCGCGATCGACGTCATCACGGTGCAGCAGCCGTCCACCTACAAGGAGCTCGCGGGCTACGGCGACGTGACCTGGAACTTCGCCAGCGACTGGTCGCTCACCGCCGGTGCGCGCATCGCCCGCAACCGCCAGGCCTACACCACGGTCACCAACGGGGATACGGAAGGGGGCAGTTCCGGCGAGACCTCGAAGACCTACCTCGCGACCGTGCGCTACGCGCTGACGCCGGTCAGCAACGTCTATTTCCGCGCCGCGAGCGGCTACCGCCCGGGCGGCCCGAACCCGCCCGCCTTCGACGCCGGCGGCAACCCCATCCCGGGCTCGCCGACGAGCTTCAAGTCGGACTCGCTCTGGAGCTACGAGCTCGGCTACAAGGCCGACCTGCTGGACAAGCGGCTGTCCGTCGAGACCGCGCTCTACGACATCGAGTGGAAGAACATCCAGCAGCCGATCGCGGTCGGCTCGGGCACCCTGATCGGCAACGCCGGCCGCGCGCGCGTCAAGGGCGCGGAGCTGTTCACGCACTACCGCGTCACGCCGGCCTGGACGCTCGACGCCAGCCTCTCCGCCATCGACGCGAAGCTGACCGAGGACGCCCCGGCGCTCGGCCCCTCGGGCTCGCGGCTGCCCAACTCCGCGCGCTTCTCCGGCTCCGTCGGCGCCACCGGCAACTTCACGCTGGCCGAGCGGCCGGCCTACGCGGGCGTCGGCGTGCGCTTCGTGGGCGAGCGCAACGCCGGCTTCGACAGCCCCGAGTCCTCGCAGCCCAACTTCCGCATGCCCGGCTACACGCTCACCGACCTGCAGGGCGGCGTCACGCTGGGCAAGGTCGACGTGGGCCTGTACGTGCGCAACCTGTTCGACCGGCGCGCGATCCTGGGCGCGGACGCCGCGCTCGTCGCCTTCGGCAGCCCGCTGCACGCGACGGTCGCCCAGCCGCGCACCATCGGCATGACGGTGTCGGCCTCGTTCTGAGCGTGGACGCCGCCGTCGCGCTCGCGCCGCCCCGGGCGCGGGGCCGCCATGCCGCCATCGCGCTCGTCACGCTCGCCGTGCTGGCGGGGCAGGCCGCGCGCTACGCGGTGAGCCCGATGCAGGAGCTCGTCAAGGCGGACCTGCGCCTCGACGACGACCACGTCGCGCTGCTGCAGGGCATGTCGATCGCGCTGCCCACGGCGCTGATGTCGATCCCGCTCGGACGCCTGGTCGACCGTGCCAGCCGCACGCGGCTGCTCGTCGTGCTCGCGCTGGTCTGCGCCGCGGGCAGCCTGCTGACCGCGGTCGCCGGCGAGTTCCCGATCGCCTTCCTCGCGCGCATGCTGGTGGGCGCGGCGGTCATCGGCGCGCAGCCCGCCGCGCTGTCGCTGGTGGCCGACCTCACGCCGCCCGAGACGCGCGGGCGCATGATCACGCTCGTCTCCATCGGCCAGGCCGTGGGCGGCAGCCTGGGCTACGCGCTCGCGGCGCCCATGCTGCACTGGCTGCCGCAGGCGGCTCGGGCCGTCGGCCTGCCGCCGGAGTGGGCCGCGTGGCGGCTGGTCGAGATCGTCTTCGCGCTGGCCGTGCTCGCGGCGACGGTGCCGCTGGCCTTCCTGCGCGAGCCGGCACGCCGCGAGACCGGCGCGGCCCAGGGCGGGGGCCTGCGCCAGGCCTGGCGCGAACTCGCCTCGTACCGGCGCTTCCTGCTGCCGCTCGCGGGCGGCATGGTGACGGTGGGCATGGCCGACGCCGCCGCCGCGATCTGGGCGGTGCCCGTGCTCACGCGCGACTTCCACCAGAAGCCGGAGGACTTCGGCGCCTGGCTCGGGCTCGTGAACCTGGTCTCCAGCCTGCTCGGCGCGGTGCTGGGCGGCTGGACGGCCGACTGGGGCCAGCGCCGCGGCGGCCGCGCGGGCGCCTTGCTCGGCGCCGCGTTCGGCGCGGCGCTGTCGGTGCCGGCGGCGCTGTTCCCGGTCATGCCCGACGTCGCGGGCTTCGCGCTCGCGATGGGCCTGTTCCTCACCTGCGGCGCCTGGGTCAACATCGCGGCGACGTCCTCCGTGATGGTGATCCTGCCCAACGAGCTGCGCGGGACCTTCGTCTGCCTGCTCGTGGCGGCCATCGGCATGACGGCCTACGGCATCGCGCCGCTGCTCGTGAGCTTCGGCGCGCGCGCGGTCGACCGGCACGCCGACATCGCCGTCTCGCTCGCCGCGGTCGGGCTCGCCACCAGCGTCCTCGGCACCCTGTCGTTCGTCGCCGCGATGCGCGCCGCGCGCGCGCTCCCGCGGCCCGCGTGAGGCCTCCGCCATGAAGTTCTTCATCGCCCAGCTCGTCACCGAGACCAACACCTTCGCCGCCTTCCCGACGGGCCTGGGCGGCTACGCGCAGTACGGCATCTTCCACGGCGACGCCAGCCGGCGCGACCCGCGCGGCACGGGCGCGATCCTGCGCTTCATGCGCGAGACGATGGAGGCCGACGGCCACGAGGTCGTCGAGAGCCTGTGCGCGTTCGCGCAGCCCGCTGGGCGCACCGTGCGCGCCGTGTACGAGTCGTTGCGCGACGAGATCCTCGCCGACCTGCGCGCGGCGCTGCCGGTCGACGCCGTCCAGCTGATGCTGCACGGCGCGATGGCCGCCGAGGGCGTCGACGACTGCGAGGGCGACCTGCTCGCGCGCGTGCGCGGCATCGTCGGGCCCGGCGTGCCGGTGGGCGTCGAGCTCGACCTGCACTGCCACTTCACCGAGCGGATGCGCGCGAGCGCCGACGTGGCGATCTGCTTCAAGGAATATCCGCACGTCGACGGCGAGGCGCGCGGCCGGGAGCTCTACCGCCTGCTGGTGGACACCGCCGCCGGGCGCATCCGCCCAGTCACCGCGGCCGTCGACTGCCGCATGGTCGGGCTCTGGCACACGACGCGCGAGCCGATGCGCGGCTTCGTCGAGCGCCTGCAGTCCTTCGAAGGGCGCGACGGCGTGCTGTCCGTGTCGCTCGGGCACGGCTTTCCGTGGGGCGACGTCCCCGAGTCCGGCGCCAGGCTGTGGGTCGTGGCCGACGGCGACGAGGCGAAGGCGCGCGCCCTCGCGACCGAGCTCGCGCGCGAGTTCTGGGCGCTGCGCGAGGCGACGCGCGCGCCGCACCTCGACGTCGACGCCGCGCTCGACCGCGTGCGCGACACGGCGCGCGGGCTCGTCGTGGTGGCCGACGTCGCGGACAACCCGGGCGGCGGCGCTGCCGGCGACAGCACCTTCGTGCTGCGGCGCGTGCTCGAGCGCGGCGTGCGCGACGCCGTCCTCGGGGCCTTCTGGGACCTCGGCGCCCTGCAGATCTGCCGCGACGCGGGCGTCGGCGCCGTGATCGACCTGCGCGTGGGCGGCAAGTGCGGCCCCGCCTCCGGAGCGCCGGTCGACCTGCGCGTCACCGTCCGCGCGCTGCTCGACGACCACGCCCAGAGCACCTTCGACGGGCGCGAGCCGCTGGGCGCGTGCGCCTGGGTCGAGGCCGAGGGCGGCGTGCACCTGCTGCTCGCCTCGCGCCGCACCCAGGTGTACGGCGTCGACGCGTTCACGGGCATCGGCATCACCCTGGCGGACAAGCGCCTCGTCGTCGTCAAGTCGACGCAGCACTTCCATGCCGAGTTCGCGCCGCTGGCCGCGCAGGTGCTCTACGTCTCCACGCCGGGCGCGCTCTCGATGGACTTCGCCGCCGTCGACTACCGCCGCCGCTCGCTCGACTACTGGCCGCGCGTGGCCGACCCGTTCGCCGCGCCCGCCGGCCCGTAGGGAAGTGGACTGGCCTCCGGCCTGTCCCCGGGTTTCTGCAAGCCGGCGCGGCGAGCACGGGGACTGGCCGGAGGCCAGTCCCCCCCGGCCGTGCGCCGGACGCTCAGCGCGCCGGCAGCTTCCAGTCCGGCCGCACCCAGTGGCAGGTGTAGCCGTCGGGGATGCGCTCGAGGTAGTCCTGGTGCTCCGGCTCGGCCTCCCAGAACGGCCCGGCGGGGGCGACCTGGGTCACGACCTTGCCCGGCCACAGGCCCGAGGCCTCGACGTCGGCGATCGTGTCCAGCGCGACCTGCCGCTGCGCCTCGTTGGCGTAGAAGATGGCCGAGCGGTAGCTGGCGCCGCGGTCGTTGCCCTGGCGGTCGACGGTGGTCGGGTCGTGGATCTGGAAGAAGAACTCCAGCAGGCGGCGGAAGCTGATCTTCTCGGGGTCGAACACGATCTCGACCGCCTCCGCGTGGGTGCCGTGGCGGCGGTAGGTGGCGTTGGGGACGTCGCCGCCGGAGTAGCCGACGCGCGTGGAGATCACGCCCGGCTCGCGGCGCAGCAGCTGCTGCATGCCCCAGAAGCAGCCGCCTGCGAGGATGGTGGTTTCGGTGCTCATCGGAGGTCCTCCACCTGGTCGAGCCAGTCGCCGTAGCCCTGGGCGACCATCTGGTCGCGCGGCACGAAGCGCAGCGACGCTGAGTTGATGCAGTAGCGCAGGCCGCCCCGGTCGGCGGGACCGTCGGGGAAGACGTGGCCGAGGTGGCTGTCGCCGTGGGTGGAGCGCACTTCCGTGCGGATCATCCCGTGCGTCGTGTCGCGCAGCTCGTTCACGAAGCGCGGCGACACCGGCTTGGTGAAGCTGGGCCAGCCGCAGCCGGACTCGAACTTGTCCGACGACGCGAACAGCGGCTCGCCCGAGACGATGTCCACGTACAGGCCGGGCTCGTGGTTCTCGAGGTACTCGCCGGTGCCGGGATATTCCGTGCCGCTCTCCTGCGTCACGCGGCGCTGTTCGGGCGTGAGGCGGGCGAGCGCTTCGGCGGTCTTGGCGTAGGGCGCGGGGGTGTCAGTGCTCATGGTGGTGGGTGGGTTGGGATCCGGTCGTCAGGCCCAGATGGGCTTGCGGCGGCCAGGATCAAGGGTGGAGGGCTTCCTCGACCGCCGTCTCCAGGCGCTCCAGGCCGAACGAGACGTCGACGTAGCGGCCCTCGAGGAGGAAGGCCGGCGTGCCGCGCAGGCCGGCCGCGCGGGCGTCGGCGAGGTCGTGCTCGACGCGCGGCCGGTACGCGTGGCGCGCCAGTTCGTCGCGCATGCGCGGTACGTCGAGGCCGAGGCGCGCGCCGAATCCGAACAGCAGCTCCTCCGTCAGGTGGCCCGAGCGCGTGAAGATCAGGTCCTGGAACTCGTCGAAGCGGCCCTGCGCCCGCGCCGACTCGGCCAGCTCGGCGGCGGCCTCGGCGTGGGGATGGACCTCGCGCAGCGGGAAGTGGCGGAAGCGGTAGTCGAGGCGATCCGCATGGTGGGCCAGCAGGTGCCGGACCACCGGATGCGCCTGCATGCAGTTCGGGCACTCGAAGTCGCCGAACTCGACGAGGGTGAGGCGGGGTTGGTCGCTCATGCGATTGTTCCTGGTACGGGGACGTGCGGGGTGCTCAGGCGTTGGCGATGCGGCTCACCAGCGCCTTCGTGAACGCGGCGGTGCCGGCGGTGCCGCCGAGGTCGCCCGTGCGCACCTGGTCGATCTTCAGCGTGTCCTCGATGGCGCGGCGCAGGCGCGCCGCCTCGTCGTGCAGGCGCACGTGGTCGAGCATCATGGCGCCGGCCAGCAGCAGGGCGGTCGGGTTGGCGATGCCCTGGCCGGCGATGTCGGGCGCGGAGCCGTGCACGGCCTCGAAGATGGCCGCGTCGGCGCCGATGTTGGCCCCGGGCGCCATCCCGAGCCCGCCGACCAGGCCGGCGACCAGGTCGGAGAGGATGTCGCCGAACAGGTTGGTCGTGACCAGCATGTCGAACTGCCACGGGTTCAGAACGAGCTTCATCGCGCAGGCGTCGATGATGACGCTGTCGAGCTCGAACTTGCCCTGGTACTCGCGCTCGTAGAGCTGCAGGCCGGTCTCCAGGAAGATCCCCGTGAGGGCCTTCATGATGTTGGCCTTGTGCACCAGCGTGACCTTGCGGCGGCCGGTGGCCACGGCGTGGTCGAAGGCGAAGCGCAGCAGGCGCCGGCTGCCGGCGCGGGTGTTCAGGCCGGTGGCCATGGCGACGGCGTGCGGATCGTCGTCGATCTGGATGTAGTGCTCGTGGCCGATGTACAGGCCCTCGAGGTTCTCGCGCACGACGACGAGGTCGATGTCGTCGAAGCGCCCGCCCGGCACCAGCGTGCGCGCCGGGCGCAGGTTGGCGTAGAGCTGGAACTCCTCCCTCAGGCGGACGTTGGACGAGCGGTAGCCGCCGCCGGACGGGGTCTCGAGCGGGCCCTTG
>Ga0209051_1002547_pt1 | contig 12872 bp, 12 predicted proteins | sample AraplaCvi_mMS_r2_2_FD_184286 | JGI IMG/M metagenome (GOLD analysis project Ga0209051, IMG submission 184286) | Arabidopsis root microbial communities from North Carolina, USA - plate scrape MF_Cvi_mMS_r2 (SPAdes) (version 2) | ecosystem: Host-associated > Plants > Roots > Endosphere | place...
CCGGGCGGCAAGGTGCTCCAGCGCGTGCTGAGCCAGGCCTACGTCGAGCTGACGTTCACCATCTCGGCGCAGTACTACACCGTGTTTCCGCTGGCCAACCGCGCCGAGAAGATGGGAAGGGCGTACCTGAAGCGGGAGGTGCACGATCCTCGGGTGCGCGACAAGCTCACGCCGCGCTATGCCGTCGGGTGCAAGCGCCCTGGATTCCACAACACCTACCTCTCGACGTACAACCGGGACAACGTCGAGCTGGTAACCGAACCGATCGAGAAGGTGACCGCGTCGGGGGTCGTCACCGCCGACGGCTCCGAGCGCGAGGTCGACGTGCTGATCCTGGCCACCGGTTTCAAGGTGATGGACGTCGACAGCATCCCGACGTTCCCCGTCACCGGGCCGGGCGGTCGGTCGCTGGCCCAGTTCTGGTCGGAGCGACGCCTGCAGGCCTACGAGGGCGTGAGCATCCCTGGCTTCCCGAACTTCTTCACCGTGATGGGTCCCTACGGTTACGTCGGCTCGTCGTACTTCGCCCTCATCGAGACGCAGACCCACCACATCGTCCGGTGCCTCACGCAGGCGTCCCGTGAGGCGGCCACCCGCGTCGAGGTGTCGGGTGCGGCCAACGACCGCTACTTCGCCGAGATGATGCGCAAGCGCCACCGGCAGATCTTCTGGCAGGACAGCTGTTCCCTGGCCAACAGCTACTACTTCGACAAGAACGGTGACGTGCCGCTTCGGCCCACCACCACCGCGGAGGCGATCTGGCGCAGCCGGCGTTTTCCCCTGACCGACTACGAGTTCAGCCGCTGACCGAATCCGCGGGCATCACGACCGCACGCCCGGTGGCAGCGGCCGGCCGTGGTCGTCGACGGGGGCACCCGCCCACACCCGCAATGCGTCCATCGCGGGACCGAGCGCACTCCCCCGTTCGGAGAGTCGGTAGGTCACGCTGACCGGTGGCCCCGGTTCGACCTCCCGCTCGACCAGGCCGATCGACCGCAGTTCGGTGAGGCGTTCGCTCAGAACGCGTTTCGACAGGGCGGGCAGCGCAGCATGAAGTTCGCCGAATCGGGCCTGCCGCTGAAGCAGCAGGTCGATGATCAGGCCCGTCCATCGCTTGCCGAGCACACCGAAGATCTCCTCGGTGTAGGAACAGGCGCGCAGCGGAGGAAGCCCCGTCTCGGTCACCTCGTCAGTCTACGAACCAGTCGACAAAACGCCCACTAGGTAATAATTTGTAACCTGACTATCCGATGGGACGACCTAACGAGGAGGTACGTCTATGACCGACGGACCCGAAGCGGACACCACCACTCAGACGTACGACCTGGTGATCCGTCGCGCGCACGTCTTCGACGGCCACCGCAACCGCACGGGATTGCACGACGTGGCCATTCACGGCGACACGATCGCCGCCATCTCGACCGAGCCGCTCCGGGGCCGGACGGAGGTCGACGCCGCGCAGGGCTGGCTGATGCCGGGCCTGATTGACACGCACGTCCACGTCTACGACGTGGGAGCCGTGCGCGACGCGGAATCGATGCGGGCGTTCGAGGACGAGGAGCTCCCCGGCCTGCTCGACCACTTCTTGCACCACGGCGTCACCACGATCAAGTCGGTTGGCGATCCGACCACCGCCATCTTGGCTACCCGCGCGAGGATTGCGACGGGCGAACTACGGGGTCCGCGGCTCCTGGCGACGGGCTGCGGGGTGACCGGGCGCGGCGGACACCCCGCCGCCACTGTGTTCGCCGGCAACCCCTGGGCTAGAGAACGTTTCACCGCTGAAGTGGACGACGTCCACCAGATGCGGGACCTCGTGCACGAACTCGCCGATCAAGGGGTAGACGCCGTCAAGCTCCTGTCCGAAGGCGCCTGCGGGTGCCGCGACGCACAGCCCTACGTGTGGCAGAACCCCGTGTTCCCCGATGCCGTCGACCTGATCCGCCTACCCCGCGGGTTGCTCGCGGCGGGCATCGACGCGGCGCACGAGCTGGGGCTGCGGGTTACCGTGCACACCACCCAGCAGGATGCGGCGCGCGAAGCGGTCGGCGCCGGGGCCGATGGTCTTGAGCACGGCGTCACCGTCGAGCCGCTCACCGACGACTCGCTGGTCGAATCGATGGTGGAGCGCGACGTCACCTACACGCCGACCCTGTGGGTGCACGACGCGATCCATCCGCACGCCCGAGGCAACGTCAAGAAGGTGGCCGACGCGGGCGTGAGCATCGTGCTGGGCAGCGATACCTTCACGGGCAGAGGATTGTTCGGAGCCAACACGCTCGAGGAAGCCGAACTCATGGTTGCCGCCGGGCTGACCCCAATTCATGCGCTGCGCGCGGCCACCAGCGCCGCGGCTCGGAAATGCGGTCGTCCCGACATCGGGACGGTCGTAGCAGGCGGCCGGGCCGATCTCAGCCTGCTCGCCGACGATCCGACGGCCGACATCGGCAACCTACGCCATCACCGAATGACGATCCTGGCCGGCGTGATCGTCGTAGACGGCGACGTCCGCTCGTGAGGACCTGGTTCATCACGGGCATCAGCAGCGGCTTCGGCCGCGAGATGACCCAACAGCTGCTGACTGCAGGCGATCGCGTCGCAGGAACCGTCCGGACTCCTTCCGCGGTAGACGATCTCAAGGTGCAGCACGGTGACCGGTTGTGGCTCGCCACGCTCGACGTGACCGACGCCGACGCCATCAAGACGACCGTCGACGCAGCCTGGGCGGCGGCCGGCCGCGTCGACGTGGTGGTCAGCAATGCCGGCTACGGACTGCTGGGGGCCGCCGAAGAGGTCACCGATGAGCAAATCCGCCACCAGATCGACACCAATCTCCTCGGGCCGATACACCTCCTCCGAGCCGCGCTACCGCGCCTGCGTGCGCAAGGCGGTGGCAGAATCCTCCAAATCTCAAGTCTCGGCGGCCAAGTCACCATCCCGGGCAGTTCGATGTACCACGCGACCAAGTGGGGTGTCGAGGGATTCGTGGAGACCGTCGCGCAGGAGGTGGCCGTGTTCGGAATTGGCTGCACCATCGTCGAACCCGGCAGCGCGCGCACCGGCTTCCGGCACCGCAACGCGGTCGTGGGGCCCCGCATCGCGGACTACGACGCATCGCCCTCCCGCCGCCTCAACGACGTCATCGACGACACCTCCCTGCTCCCGATCGGGGACCCGGCCAAGATGGTCGCGGCCGTCATCACCTCGGTCGACCACGAGCCCGCTCCACTGCGCCTGGCGCTGGAAGCGACAGCTACGAGCAGATCACCAGATCGCTAACCGACCGCCTCGCCCAACTGGAGGGCCAGCGGGAACTCGCTCTCTCGACCGACCACGAGGGGTCGACGGACCGCTAGAACTGCACGCCGCGCGTCAGTGCGCCGTCGACGACGAGGTTGGTGCCCGTGACGAAGCTGGCCGCCGAACTGCTCAGGAAGACAACGGCATTGGCGACTTCCTGCGGGGTCGCCATCCGGCCCGTCGGATTGAGCCCGAGGGCGGTCGCGAACAGCTCGGGATCGTTCTCTTCGATCGACGGCCACACCCCGCCGGGAAAGTACGTGTTGCCGGGGCTGACTGTGTTGGCCCGCACACCCTTGCCCGCGAGGTTGAAGGCCAGACCCTGCGTGTAGTGGATGATGGCGGCCTTCATCGTCCCGTACGGGCCTGAGGCGAAGTCGATTTCACGTCCGGAGACACTCGCGATCGTCACGATCGATCCGGCGTCGGCGGCGAGCAGGTGCGGCAATGCGGCTTCCACCAGACCGATGGTTCCCATCAGGTCGACGTCGAAGCTGGTGCGCCAGTTCTCCGGGCTGTCGGCGATGGCGAGCGCGCTGACGTTCGCCACCACGCCGTCGATCCCGCCGAGGGCGGCTGCGCTGTCGTCAACCCACGCCTTCAACGCCGCGGCGTCGCCCACGTCGACCGCGGTGCCGACGGCCGACTCGGCGCCCGATCCCGCCTCCACCGTCCGCGCGCAGTAGGACACGGCCGCACCCTCGGCCAGCAGTCCGTCGACCACTGCCCTGCCGATGCCCCTGGTGCCGCCCGTGACGAGGAAGCGCTTCCCTGTCAGTCCGAGTTCCATGGATGTCCCCTCAGTACGAGATCGAGCCCAGAGACTTTGCAGCCCTGCGCATTTCGTCGTGGATACCGCCGAAGGCCGGCGCAACCGGCAGCAGCCGCTTGTCGACCTTGGTCACGGCGCTGTAGTTGGTGTCGACCACGTTCGCGATCGGCACCTCCGAGATCTGGCTCAGCAGCTGGTAGGCGTCGAGACGGTCGAGGCCGTACAACTCGCCGAGCCAACCGACCATTTCGACCTGGCCCGCCCGCCAGGCCTCCTCGAGGGGGCGTCCGGAGCCGATGCACATCAGGTGGGTGTCGGTCTCGACCCGCGGCCACGCCGGCCCGCCGCCCTTGATCAGGTCGACGATGGCGGTCACGTGCATCGCGCCCTCCACCGCGGTCCCGCACGACTCGCCTTCACCCTGCCGGTAGTGGCCGTCACCGATGGAGAACAACGCACCGTCGACGTTGACCCGCAGATAACACGTTGCGCCGGCGGCCATTTCGGGGCTGTCCATGTTGCCGCCGAAGTAGTCGGGCACCAGCGACGTCCGCACCTCGCGCCGCGCCGGCGCGACACCGACCGTGCCGAGCATCGGGTTCGAGGGCAGGCGCAGCTGGAAGTCGCTCGCCAACGCCGAGAATCCGAGCGTGGCGGTGCCTGCGTCGTAGTCGTAGATGTACGTGCGCTCGTCCAACGGGTCCTGCAGCGTGGGGCTCGCCGGAATGCTGGTCAGGCCACCGAAGAACGGGATCAGGGTCGACGCGCCCCAGGTGCGTGCGGGAGTCAGGTCGACCAGGTGCACCGCAAGGGTGTCCCCGGGTGCGGCGCCCTCGATCCAGAACGGCCCGGTCTGGGGGTTGAGGTCCTCGGTGTCCAGTGCCGTGGTGGCGACGTCGTCCTTGCTGGTGATGCGGCCGCCGTAGGCGTCCTCGGTCCACAGGGTCAGCGCCGTCCCCGGCTTGATCCGCATGACCGGCGCGGCGCCGCCGAAGGTGTAGGCGAGTTGGTCGACCGTTGGCACGAAGGTGACGTGATCCATCAGGCCATCCTGCTGGATTGCGTCGCCCCGCGCCCACCCGACCCGCGTGAACAGTTGCAAGCGGCTCCAGCAAAAGGCCCTGAATCGCGCGGATTCAGGGCCTTTTGCGACTGCTCGCGGGGGAAGACCTAGACGGAGTACATGGTCTGACTCCTCAGGCGGCTCGTCCCTCGCCACATCGTCGTCAGACGGAAGCCTTGAGCTCCTCGACCTTGTCCGTCCGCTCCCACGGCAGGTCGACGTCGGTGCGGCCGAAGTGACCGTAGGCCGCCGTCGGCGCGTAGATGGGGCGCAGCAGGTCCAGATCGCGGACGATCGCACCCGGGCGCAGGTCGAAGACCGAGGTGATGGCCTTCTCGATGCGGGCCGGGTCGACGGTCTCGGAACCGAACGTCTCGACGAACAGGCCGACGGGGGCGGCCTTGCCGATGGCGTAGGCCACCTGAACCTCGACGCGCTCGGCCAGGCCTGCCGCGACGACGTTCTTGGCCACCCAGCGCATCGCGTACGCCGCGGAGCGGTCCACCTTCGACGGATCCTTGCCGGAGAACGCGCCACCACCGTGGCGGGCCCAGCCGCCGTAGGTGTCGACGATGATCTTGCGTCCGGTCAGACCCGCGTCACCCATGGGGCCGCCGAGCACGAACTTGCCGGTCGGGTTGACCAGCAGCCGGTAGTCGGAGGTGTCCATCGTGTCGTGGTTCAGGTCGGCAAGGACGGTGTTGACGACCTTCTCGCGAATGTCGGGAGTCAGGCCGCCCTCGAGGTCGATGCCGTCGGCGTGCTGGGTGGACAGCACGACGGTGTCCAGCCGAACCGGGGTGTTGCCGTCGTACTGCACGGTGACCTGGGTCTTGCCGTCGGGCCGCAGGTAGTCGAGCACGCCGCTCTTGCGGACCTCGGTGAGCCTGCGGGCGAGGCGGTGCGCGATTGCGATCGGCAGCGGCATCAGCTCGGGCGTGTCCTTGATGGCGTAGCCGAACATCAGCCCCTGGTCGCCGGCGCCCTGGGCGTCCAGCGGGTCGCCTGCGCCTTCGACGCGCGCCTCGTGTGCGGTGTCGACGCCCATCGCGATGTCGGGCGACTGCGCGCCGATTCCGATGTTCACGCCACAGGTCTCGCCGTCGAAGCCCTTGTCGGACGAGTCGTAACCGATCTCGAGGATGCGCTCACGCACCGTCTTCGGGATGTCGGCGAACGCTTCCTTGGCCGTCGTGGTGACCTCACCGACGACGTGCACCTGACCGGTGGTCACCAGGGTCTCCACCGCGACGCGCGACTTCGGATCCTGCGCGAGCAGTGCGTCGAGCACCGAGTCGCTGATGGCGTCGCAGATCTTGTCGGGGTGTCCCTCTGTTACCGACTCACTGGTAAACAGCCGACCTTTGCTCACGATGTCATCCCCTTCTAAAGCTTAGTTGTGCGAATCATATCGATAACCCATGTCGCCGCCGGGGCGGCTCCGTGCCTTGCTGCAGCCAAGCCTGCGTCCCGGCGGGCCGCAACCCTTACGCGCAGGGTGTTGCCGTCGAGCCCGTCACTCCGCACGGCTTCCGAGGAACGCAGCGATCGCGTCCACGATACGGCTAGACATCAACGTCTTCGAACCGTGCTCCAGCGCGACGTCGTTGCCGTCGGCCGCCAGGAGCCACCCGTCGTTGTTGTCGACTTCGAATGCCTTGCCCTCGCCGACCGCGTTGACGACGAGGAGGTCACAGCCCTTGCGCTGCAATTTCGCCCGGGCATGGAACAGCACGTCGCCGTTGGCGTCACCCGTTTCGGCGGCAAATCCGACGATGGCGCGCATGTTGGGCAGCTGACCGTCGGCGCGGGCCCTGACGGTGCCCGCGAGCACGTCGTCGGTCCTGGTCAGTTCGATGGCGGGCGCTGCCGCGGCCCCCGGATCGTGAGACTTCTTGATCTTGCTGGTCGCCACCTGGGTGGGCCGGAAGTCGGCAACGGCCGCGGCCATCACGAGGACGTGGGCGTCGGGCGCGTGCTTGGACACCGCCTCCTGCAGTTGGTGGGCCGAACCGATGTGTACGACGTTGACGCCCGCGGGATCGGCGAGCCCGGCGGTGTTGCCCGCGATTAGGGTGACGTCGGCACCACGCTGGGCGGCGACTCGAGCCACGGCGTAGCCCTGTTTGCCGGAGCTGCGGTTGCCGATGAACCGCACCGGGTCGAGGGGTTCACGGGTGCCGCCCGCGGTGACGAGCACCTTCACCCCCGACAGATCGAAGGGCAGCGCGTCGGGCCGGTCGAGCAGCAGTTGGGCCAGCGTCGTGATCTCCTCCGGCTCGGGGAGGCGGCCTGCTCCACTGTCGGAGCCGGTGAGTCGGCCGGACGCCGGTTCGAGGACGACGTTTCCGCGGCGGCGCAGGGTCTCGACGTTCTGAACCGTCGCCGGATGGAACCACATCTCGGTGTGCATCGCGGGGGCGAAGACCACGGGACATCGCGCTGTCAACAGCGTCGCGGTGAGGAGGTCGTCGGCTCGTCCTGACACCGCACGGGCCAGCAGGTCCGCGGTTGCCGGTGCGACGACGACCAGGTCGGCCTCCTGGCCGATGCGGACGTGCGGGACTTCGTCGACGTCTTCGAAGACGCCCGTCCGGACCGGCTGGCCGGAGAGCGCTTCGAAGGTGGCGGCACCGACGAAGCGCAGCGCAGATTCGGTGGGGACCACCCGAACGGAGTGCCCCGCTTCGGCGAGCTGACGGACCACCGTGCACGCCTTGTAGGCGGCAATGCCGCCTGCGACGCCTACGACGACCCGTTTGCGCTCGGTCATGTCCGAAGCCGGGTCTTAGTGTTCGCCCTCGGTGTGCTCGAGGAGATCACCGTGAATCTCGCGCATCGCGATCGACAGCGGCTTCTCCTGCAGGCCCGGCTCGACCAGCGGACCGACGTATTCGAGGATGCCGTCGCCCAGCTGGTTGTAGTAATCGTTGATCTGGCGCGCCCGCTTGGCGGCGTAGATCACCAGCGCGTATTTGCTGGACGCGCGGGACAGCAACTCGTCGATCGGCGGGTTGGTGATGCCCAGCGGCGTGTCATAGGCGTTGGCGGCGTCGGAGTCGAAGCTCTCGACAGGGGTTGTCACGAAGTTATCTCCTGGCGTTTTCGCTGGGGGCCGAGCTGTCTGCTGATCGGTCACGCCGGATCCGGCGTGTGGCCCATCAGCAAGGATACCAATTCTGAACAGGCAAATTCCAATTGCTCGTTGACGACGACGACGTCGAACTCATCCTGGGCGGCGAGTTCGTCCCGTGCGGTGGCGAGTCGTCGCTCTCTCACCTCGGGGCTTTCGGTGCCGCGGCCCACCAGCCGGGACTCCAGCGCCTCCCAACTCGGGGGGGCGAGAAAGACCGACAGGGCCTCCGGCATGGCGGCCTTCACGGCCTGGGCGCCGGCGAGGTCGACCTCGATAAGGACGGGGCGTCCTGCTCTGGCGGCAGCTCGGACGGGTTCTGCGGGCGTTCCGGATCGGTGCAGGCCGCGATGGATCTCGGCCCACTCCAGAAGAGCACCGTCGTCGATCAACTGCTGAAATTGCTCGGCGGTGAGGAACCTGTAATCGATTCCGTCCACTTCGCCGGGCCGTGGCGACCTGGTGGTCGCCGAAACGCTGAAGTACAGGTCCGGCACCCGCTCACGCAGGCACCGAACCACCGTCGATTTGCCGACGGCCGAAGGACCGGACAGCACCACGACTCGACTCATCGCGACCGCCGACCGGTCCTTCGCCGGCACTAATCTGCCGTGAAGTCGAACTTTTCCAGCAGGGCCTTGCGCTGACGATCGCCCAGTCCGCGCAAACGGCGGGTGGGTGCGATCTCGAGCTCGGTCATGATTTCCTGTGCCTTGACCTTGCCAACCTTCGGCAACGCTTCGAGCAACGCGGAAACCTTCATCTTGCCCAAGACCTCGTCGCTCTCAGCGTCCTTGAGGACCTGCTTGAGGTTGGTGCCGCCACGCTTGAGTCGATCTTTCAATTCAGCTCGCGCTCGACGTGCGGCGGCAGCCTTCTCCAACGCTGCCGCGCGCTGTTCGTCGGTCAACTGGGGAAGGGCCACGGGTTCCTCCGTCTCTCGCCATCTTTGAACTGGCCATCATCATCTTGTGTCTTGACTGGTTGGAGAACCAGCCAGCGACGACGACCGTACCCACGGCCGCTGACGAAAGCTAACCCCACCCCCCGCTTTCCGGGGTCAAAAGTGCAGCGTGTAGGGCCATCTGCCCAAATTCGCGGCGGTATCGGGCTTAGTTGGGCAGAGCTGGCGGAAAACGCCGTCGTGCCTGCATAACGGGGGTTTTACGCGGTTCACCGGCCGCGTCGTTCGGGGTACGACGACGACGTGTCGGCCGGGACGCCATCTGGCGAGGTCCGCTTACTGAGAATTTCCCTGGTCATCGCATGTCGGGCGTGTCGGCGACGCCCTGGCCGAGGAGCGAAGCGCCTCGTTCGTCACACGGGTTGCGTTCGTCACGTACGCCACAGTCGTTCAACCGTTACCGGACGCACAGCGGGCGCAAATCGTCGCCAGGGCGAGCGCCCATGTGGGGACCATAACGTCGCGTCGGCGAGGCGAACCCGCCTCGTGCAGACGACTGAAAGTGGAGAACCTGATGACCTTCAAGCGGGCCTTGTACGCGTCGACGCTGGCCGCCGGAGTCGGATTGACCGGGTTGTTGGGCGTGGGCCTCGGCACGGCGTCGGCCGATCCTGGGCAATGCAACACGCCGGGCCAGCCACCCTGCGGGCAAGACCAGCACGACAACAGGGGTCCCGGCGACAATAGGGGCCCCAACGACAACAGGGGCCCCAACGACAACAGGGGCCCCAACGACGATTGGCGGCCCGACGACAACAGGGGGCCCGTCGACTGGCAGCACCGCGGCGTCGACCAAGGCCGTCAGGACCATCAACCGTTCAACTGGAACGGTCAGCAGGTCACCCCGTTGCCTGCAGGCAACGGTGCGGGTTGGGGATTCTGGTTCGGTCCCGTCTGGATTCCGCTGTAGGCGGGCGCCGTCACCCGGCGAGGTGGGCCACGGCGTCCCGCATGCGCTCCGCCGCCGCGCGGACCGCAGCGACGTCGGGGCCGGCCCGCAGCACCTCTCGCGACACCGCGGGTAGCAGCGTCCCCGGCGCGGCCCCGCCGAGGCCGCGCAGCGCGTCGGGTCGACCGCCTTGGGCGCCGACCCCCGGCAGGAGCACCGGTCCCCCGAGGTCGCCGAGATCCGGGACTTCGGCCAGGGTGGCGCCCACCACGACGCCGACGGAGCCCCGACCCGAACCTCGGTTCTCGGCACTGACGTCGTCGACGATCGACTGGGCGACCGTGCGAGCGTCGACCACGGCGCGCTGCACGCTGGCACCCTCGGGGTTGGACGTCGCGGCCAGCACGAACACGCCTCGGTCGTGCCGGGCCGCGGTGTCCAACAGAGGTCGTAGGGACTCGAAACCCAGGTAGGGCGAGGCCGTGACGGCGTCGCACGCCAGCGGCGAGTCCCCCGCCCACGCCGCGGCGTACGCCGCCATCGTCGAGCCGATGTCACCCCGCTTGGCGTCGGCGAGTACCAACACACCCGCGTCACGAAGCTCGGCGATCACCGTCTCCAGTACCGAATAGCCAGCGGCTCCGTAACTCTCGAAGAACGCCACCTGCGGTTTGACGATGGCGAAGCCCTCGTAGGCCTGGACGCACACGTCGCAGAAGGCGGTGAGCCCCTCGACGTCCACCGGCAGACCCCAGGCCTGCAGCAGTTCCGGGTGCGGATCGATGCCAAGACACAGCGGGCCGCGGTCGGCCATGGCCGAGGCCAGCCTGGCCCCGAATCCGGTCACGTCGCGGATCCACCCAGCCGGCTGTGCAACTCCTGCAACGACATGACCCCGATGTCTCCGCGGATGCCCGCCTCGATGCCCTGCACCGCCGCCGAGGCGCCCTGAACCGTCGTCACACACGGAATGTTCATCGCCACGGCGGCGGAGCGGATCTCGTAACCGTCGACGCGGGGGCCGGAGTTTCCGTACGGCGTGTTGATCACCATGTCGACTTCGCCGGCCCTGATGGCGTCGACGGCAGAGGTGGCCGGCCGGTCGGGGCTGGGTGCCTCGAAGTGCTTGCGCACCGTGTCGCACGGAATGCCGTTGCGGCGCAACATCTCCGCCGTTCCCTCGGTGGCCAGCACTCGGAACCCGAGATCGGCCAACCGCTTGACGGGGAACACCAGTGAGCGCTTGTCGCGGTTGGCCACCGAGACGAACACCGTGCCCGCTGCGGGCAGCGAGCCGTAGGCCGCCGTCTGGCTCTTCGCGAAGGCCGTGCCGAAGTCCCTGTCGATGCCCATGACCTCGCCGGTCGACTTCATCTCCGGCCCTAGCAACGAATCCACCTGCGAGCCGTCGGCCTTGCGGAACCGGTTGAACGGCAGCACCGCCTCCTTGACCGCGATCGGCGCGTTGGGCGCGACGTCGGCGCCGTCACCGGTCGCCGCCAGCATCCCCTCCTCGCGCAACTGGGCGATGGTGGCGCCCAACATGATCCGTGCGCATGCCTTCGCCAGCGGCACCGCCGTGGCCTTCGAGACGAACGGGACGGTGCGACTGGCCCGCGGATTGGCTTCCAGCACGTAGAGCACGTCGTCCTTGAGCGCGTACTGCACGTTCAGCAGGCCGACGACGCCGATGCCGTGGGCGATGGCCTCCGTCGCGTGCCGGACGGCCGCGATGTCCTGCTTGCCGAGGGTGACCGGCGGCAGCGCGCACGCCGAGTCGCCGGAGTGGATGCCCGCCTCCTCGATGTGCTCCATCACGCCGCCGATGTACACCTCGGCGCCGTCGCACAGCGCGTCGACGTCGATCTCGATGGCGTCTTCGAGGAAGCGGTCGACCATGACGGGGTGCTCGGGCGAGAGCTGGGTGGCGCGGGTGATGTACCCGCGCAGCGTCTCGTCGTCGTAGACGATCTCCATGCCGCGACCACCGAGAACGTAGGACGGGCGTACCAGAACGGGGTAACCGATGTCGGCGGCGATCCGTCGGGCCTGCTCGAAGCTCGTCGCCATGCCGAACCGAGGCGCCGGCAGCCCGGCGTTCTTCAGGACCTCACCGAACTCGCCGCGGTCCTCGGCGAGGTCGATCGCCTTCGGGCTGGTGCCGACGATCGGGACGCCCGCGTCGGCGAGACGTTGAGCCAGGCCCAGCGGCGTCTGCCCACCCAGTTGGACGATGACCCCGACGACGCCGGGACCGCCCTCCCCGGAAGCGGATTCGGCGTGGTACACCTCGAGCACGTCTTCGAACGTCAGCGGTTCGAAGTACAGCCTGTCGGCGGTGTCGTAGTCGGTGGACACCGTCTCCGGGTTGCAGTTGACCATCACGGTCTCGAAGCCGACCTCGCTGAGCGTGGTCGCGGCGTGCACGCAGCTGTAGTCGAACTCGATGCCCTGGCCGATCCGGTTGGGACCCGATCCGAGGATCAGCACCTTGGGCCTGTCGACCTGCGGCGCCACCTCGGTCTCGGCCGCGGGATCGATCTCGTAGCTGCTGTAGTGATACGGCGTCTTGGCCTCGAACTCCGCGGCGCAGGTGTCCACCGTCTTGTAGACGGGATGAACTCCCAGTCGCCGCCGCAGCGTGCGCACGCCGTCCTCCCCGGCGAGTTCGGGCCGAAGAGCCGCGATCTGACGGTCCGACAAACCGTTGTGCTTGGCGGTGCGCAGCAGCTCCTCGTCGAGGACGGGCGC
>Ga0209051_1002549_pt1 | contig 12867 bp, 15 predicted proteins | sample AraplaCvi_mMS_r2_2_FD_184286 | JGI IMG/M metagenome (GOLD analysis project Ga0209051, IMG submission 184286) | Arabidopsis root microbial communities from North Carolina, USA - plate scrape MF_Cvi_mMS_r2 (SPAdes) (version 2) | ecosystem: Host-associated > Plants > Roots > Endosphere | place...
GCCGCCACCACGGCAACATCAAGAGCAGCGTGATCACGCAGGACTTCGTGCACGGCGCCGACTACGCCGCGCTCGCCGAAGCCGCCAACACCTTCCGCGGCCTGCTGAGCCCCGAAGGCGCGCTGGTCAAGCGAGGCGAGGGCGACCGCACCAAGGAAGAAAAGGTCGACGACTTCCGCCAGGCCATGAAGTGGCTCATCGGCGAAGCGGAACGCGCCACCTCGCGCCAACGCTACAAGGGCCTGGGCGAGATGAACCCCGAGCAGCTGTGGGAAACCACCATGGACCCGAACGTGCGCCGCCTGCTGAAGGTGCAGATCGACGACGCGATCGAGGCCGACCGCGTGTTCACGATGTTGATGGGCGACGAGGTGGAGCCTCGGCGGGAGTTCATCGAGCAGAATGCGCTGCGGGCGGCGAATATCGACGTGTGATGATGTAGGTTCTCAGAGTAGATGCAAAAATTCTCATCACTTGCAAAAACTCTGACGCCTTTCACCAGCATCTTTCGACTGGAAATATCAGCGGGCGGGGCTGAATTTTTCCTCTGGCGAGAATTACACGGGTCTGCCGTGCCGTTCTCGCAAGCCTTCATTACCACAGGCGTCTCATCCAATCATCGTTGACTGCTAAGGAGTGGTCAACGCACGCCTGGACCTCTTGCGGGTGCACACGGCTGCGCGCCGGCGAAGAGCATGGCCGCAGACGGATTCGCTCACCTCATACGCGTCTGCTGCTCTCCGAGCTTTGATGATCGGGCTCCTCCACAAAAATTTATGGCACTCCGCTCAAGCCGTTTGCGTGGGCAGTAAGTTCAAGCCCTTTGAATGAGCGCAGTGATATTGATTCCTTTGGGATCGAATGGATCTTGAGCCAATCCCATTACTGACCTCATCACAGGCCCCAGAAGTCTCCTCCCGGGCTCCTCCCCTCTGGCAATCGCGACATCCCGTTCCAGAGCTTCGGAACATGGCGTCCCCCTGTAAAAAGGCCATCTTTCCTCCTGCCATCGAGGACTGAGCACGCGGCGCAGGTGAACCCGGTCGATGTACTGCTCCAGCTCAGCACCAAGATGTTGCATGTCTGGAGACGAGCGCGCCAGCCAGACAGCCGCAGCAAGATCATCGATGGCCGATTCACGCGATACGCTGGCCCCGAATGGACCAACAACGCGCACCATCACGAGCGCACAGGCCACATAGTCCATCGCCAGCTCGATCGCATTCGGATACTTCCGTCGAGGAGCAATGAGCCTCGCCCACGGATTCGATCTCGACCATCCCGTATCCAGGTCCAGATAGTGGCCGCTGGCCACCCGATCAATTCGTTGAAGCAGCTTGATCGCGGAGTCCGCATCTATCTGGCGGCTGATATCCAGCACATCCCATATCGCATGCGTCGCGATACGCAACGATCGGGGAAATTGTTGCCCGACGATGAGAGCAATCCCTGGGGCGCCCTTTCGCTCAAGTGACGGCGCGTGTAGGCCTGCAAGATAGCCCTCGAAAGTACGGACCCTTTTCTTCTCGCTCTTCGGCAATAGCGCGTTCACGAAAAGAGCGAGCTCAAACACATCGCGCGCTCCTGTTTCCCGCATGAGACACGCCGCCCAAGTTCTAGCAAACATCGATCGAACCTCATCAAGCTCGGGATCATGCGGCCGTCCTCGTCCAGCGGATTTGCTCATAGTTGGATGCGGTGAATTTAATTCGAATTATTTTGCCTTCGACATTTTTGGTGATGTCTTGGAACATGCGCGGCATGTATCACCAGCGTCACCCACGTGAGCAGCAGCACTGCTGAACAGCCAGGAGGTGTCCCCTCAGCAGAGCAGCGGGGCGTTGACCTGATTCCGGGAGCAGCCCTTTGGAAGCTTCTGGGCTATCCGACTGCCGCGGCTTTCCGGCAGGCCGCGTTCAAGGGCCGCGTCCCGATTCGCCTGATCAAGATTCCGGGTCGCCGCGGGCACTTCGCGTTCGCCCGAGATGTTTCGCAATGGGTCAGTGAAGTCGAAAGTCTGCAAGGCCGGCCCAATCCCGTGGCGCAGCCAATCAACCCATGCCTCGAGCCCGGTGTCGCGACCGAGGGAGTCCGGTCCTCCGATCCGACTACTCAGCTCTTCGGCTCTGCAATACGGAAATTGCGAGTCAGGCAGGGCCGCTCGCAGAAGAGCGTTGCATTGAGCTTGGGGCTGGATCAGTCTTTCCTGGCTGGCGTCGAGCTTGGGCGACGCCCCCCGCCTCGCCGGGATACGGTCAAGCGGCTATTGAAGGAACTCAATCCCGGTACCGAGGACGAGAAATCGATCTTTCTAGCCTGGGAAATCGCGCGGCTTGCGAGCGTGCTTTCCGAAGGGGATTCTGAGCTGCAAGAAACGCTCATTCAAGTGGCGCTATGGGTCACGTCGATGCCGCGCCCCTCGCGCGCCGCACTCAGGCTACTCGTGGCCAGTCACGCAGAGCACAAAGAGAAAGGACATCCCATGACCTAGAAAGGCGAAAACCGCGCCGTCCGAAGACAACACGGCTTTCAGGAGATGCCAGAAACACTGACGATGCGGGTCTTCAGTGTCACTCCGGCTGCCTGGCTCGTCAACGTCTTCCCGGCGCATTCCCACCAATGCTCCCGCCAATCTTTGGACTCTGAAAAGTCCAATTGTCTGGCGGGTTGGAAATGCTTTGCCCAAAGGAATTCAAGTGAGAGCCAGAAAAGTCGTCACACGCAGCGGAAAACGATTCCGCGGCAAGTTCCCGTCGAAGAAAAACGCAATCATGGTCCAGTGGGAATCACTGCTGGAGCGAGACGCAATCCTGATGTTCGAGTACCACTGCGAGGTACGCACCTATCAGGAACAGCCGTCCGTGGAGGCGTACTACGACGACGCACACCGTCCACATCGCTACTACCCCGATTTCGGCGTGTTCGTCAAAGAGGGCCAGCAAATTCTGTACGAGGTCAAGCACGAGGTCGATCTCGCCAAGCCCCACATCAAGCGCAAGCTCGAGGCAGTCGCCAAGCGGCTCGCGGAACAAGGTCGACCGTTTCGCATCCTGACGGAAAAAGAGATCCGTCGCACCCCTCTGTTCACCAACCTTCAGCGGCTGCATGCCAGCAGCAAGCAACGCGTCAGCTCAAGTGACCTGTCGCACTTTGTGGACAAACTCAGCGGAGGGCCTGTGTGGACCTTCCTGGACATCGCAGGGCAACTTGGCAGCGAAGCACACGCGCTCGCACTGATAGGCAGCGGATGGCTCCGCGCGGACCTCGAGCAATTGATCACTGACGACAGCAAGGTGTGGCTGCCAGGTTCTATCGGAGGCGGCCATGATCCGTTTCGCCTTTAAGAAGGGCTTGGCCTTCCTGCGAGAGTGTCATAGCTGGACGCTGGAGCGCCAGACACACAGCGGGAAGCTGCAGTTTGAGACGAAAGAGGGCGAACTGGTCAACTTCACTCAAGCCGAGGTCCACGAAAAATGGCTCGCCCAGGAGTGGCAGATCGACGAAAAGACACTGGGCACTTCGGCCAACGTCTTCTATCTCACTTCGCCGAAGGATCTTCGATCCCTGTCGCCAGAACAGCGAGAGGAAGCAACGCACAGGGTGCGTTATCTCACCCAGTTGGAGGCGGAGTTTGCACAGGAAGGTGGCCGACTGACCTCGTCACCAGCGAAGCTGGCTCCCAAAATCCAGATCGTGGCGGAACGGCTCAACGATGCCACACCGCCGACACCGAGCACCATATGGCGATGGTGGCATCGATTCGCTCCAACGAGATGCATCACCAAGCTGGTCGATTTTCGCGCTCAACGTGGGCGCAGCATCGATCCTGTGCAGAAGAGCATTTTTGACGAGGCCGTCTGCGAGGTCTATCTCAACGATCAGAAGAAGCCGGCGAAAGAGGTCGTCGACGCAGTGCGCAACAAGGTAGAGCGAATCAATCGCGGAGTACCGGATGATCAGCAGATCCGCGCCCCCAGCCAGGCGACGATCTACCGCTGGATCAAGGATCTGCACTACAAGATCACCCAAGCAGCGCGCGCCGGCAAGGCAGCCACGGAGCGAGAACTGCGTGCAGCCGTCGGGATGTTGAAGGTTACTCACATCCTCGAGCGGATAGAGATCGACCACACGCCGCTGGACCTCATTGTGGTGTGTTCGCTGACCAGGATGATCCTCGGCAGGCCGTGGCTGACCCTGGCTATAGACCGCCGAAGTCGCACTGTCGTGGGTTTTTACATTAGTTTCCACGCGCCGTCTTCGACCTCCGTTCTGCACTGCCTACGAATGGCGATCCTACCCAAGGACTGCATCCTTGAGCGCTTCAAGGATGTTGAGGGCCCCTGGCCATGTCGCGGCATCCCCGATACCGTGGTCTGCGACAACGGGATGGAGCTGCATGCCAACGCAGTCGAGGCCATCTGCCTGGAACTCGGGATCTCACTGCACTACTGCGGCGTCGCGCACCCGGAAATGAAAGGTGCGATCGAGCGCCTGTTCCGAACGCTGACGAAAGGGCTGATCCACCTGATGCCCGGAACAACGTTCTCCAACATCTTCGAGCGCGGCGACTACGACAGCGACAAGCATGCCGCCATTGACCTCCAGACACTTGTTCACGTGCTGGTGAAGTGGATCGTGGACGTCTACCACAAGACGCCGCACCGAGGGCTCGCGGGCTGGACGCCGCTGTTGACCTGGCAGCAACTCGAAGCCAGCCGAATCATCGAGATGCCCGCATTCCCCCAGCAATTGGACAACGTCATCGCTCACGCCGATACCCGCACGTTGTTCCACTACGGCATCGAGTACGACAACCTGCGCTACAACTCTCATCTTGTGCAGATCATCCGGCATCGCGTCGGCGGCACACCGTTGGTACAGATCCGGTGTTATGAAGATGATGTCAGCCGCATCTCGGTATTCGATCCGAACATCGAGGAATTCCTCGAGGTTCCAGCGGTAGACCTGGACTACACCCAGGACCTGAACCGCCACGTGCACCGATTGATACACGCGGAGGTGCGCAAGCGACACGGCGACAAATGGTCCGACCAGCAGCTTCGAGCCATGAAGGCGGAGATCCAAGCCATCATCGATGCGGCAGTCAGGGCCCAGAAGAAGGCACATCGCAAGGCATCTGCCGTCCTGAACCTCAACGACAGCGCCCAAGTCCTGGAGACGGAGTCCGCACAAACAGCCTTCGCGGCCGCGCGCTCACCCGTAGAACCGAAGTCTGTTGCGTCCGCAGACATTGATTCCGGCGCAGACGACGACCTCCCGGTCTTCCGCAGCAATGCCAGACAGCCTGTTGAGGCCACATGAATCTTCAAGACAAGATCGCAGCACTGCGCCAGCTCGGCCTCCCAATAGACGATCAACCTGCTGCACCAGCACATCGGGACTCATTTACGCTGAGAAACCAGGTTCTCGAACACCCTCGCTTCACCGCCACGGTGCGCGAGATCGCGCGCCTTCATGCGCGTGGTCGCGAGGCCAAGGTGGCCGAGGGCCTCCTCATCGTTGCGCAGCCCGGCAGCGGCAAAACGACTGTGCTGGAATTTTACGAAGGCTTTTTCCCACGCTACTTCACGGACACTGGTTGGAAGATTCCTGCTCTGCGAGTTCTCACGCCGGAATCGCCAACCGTAAGTTCGCTGGCCGAGGAGATGCAGATCGCCTTGCTCGACCCCACGCATGCCAAGGGCACGACACCCACCAGGACGCGAAAAATCAAGCACCTCGTCAAACAATGCGAGGTCGAAATCATCCTGCTGGACGAATTTCAGCACTTCTTCGATGGTTTTCACCGCACGGAGTCGAAGCGCGTGTCCGACTGGCTCAAGAATCTCATTGCGCAAATCAAGATCCCCATCGTTCTTACCGGACTACCGCGCTCAATTTCCGTGCTCAACAGCAACCCCCAGTTGCGTAGGCGCTTCGCAGCTCCCTATTACATGGCCCCCTTCGAATTCGAGACCATCGAGCAGCAACTGGAACTGCGTGGCGTCCTCAAGGCGTTGGAGGAGCAGCTTCCGGTGAAGGCCCCGAAACTGTCGGAAGCCAATATGGCTCGTCGCTTCTACTACGCATCACACGGGATTTTTGACTACATCATCAAGATTCTCGATGAAGCTGTTTCCCGCGGTGGCTCAGGCCCTGAAGGGGCCTTGACGATGGCGGATTTCACTGCAGCGTTCAAGAGCAGCATCTGGCGTGACGCCCCCGAAGCGCTCAATCCGTTCAATGTGGGGGCCTCATTGCGGCACCTCGACAAGCCTGGTGAGCCGTTCGATATTTGGGACGACTTAAGCCAGTACTTGGCAAGCTCCGTCAAACCGCGCGCCAAACGTGCGGCCCGAAAGTCCAAATGACCGGTCCTGGCACACGGGCGCTTGGGCAAACCCCATCACTCCTTTCAAACTTGCCGGTCGCCTTGCCCAGACATCATGACGAAGGCGTGATGGGCTATCGGCTTCGCCTGGCAGGAGCCAATCTGATGTCGGTCGCGGAGATGATGCGAATTCACGTCTGCCCTGCAGGAATGCCTTGCCCCCTATGTTCGCGGCATTGGGGGCAGGGTGCCAGCGTCGGCGCCGACAGCCCGCGCGCCGCATCCGGGCCAGTCCACGAAGAGCGGCGCTGGGTGACAGGGCACTCCCGCGTATGCGCCAAATGCCTCCTCGACAGACGCATCACCCATGAGTCCTGGGAAATCCTCTTCGTGGATGTTTGCACGCTCTGCGGTTCGCGCCTGAGGGACAGATGTGTCACATGCAAGGCACTGCTTACGTGGAAGAGAAGCAACTTGCTCTTCTGCGATTGCGGCGCCCCTCTGTTTTCCAGCGCTTCGCAGACGGCGCCACCCAACAGCTTCCTACTGAGCAAGGTCCTTTATGCATTGGCCAACGACGAGAAAAACATCGACATTCCGGTGCTGCAGGGACTCGACTTCGAACAAGCTACGACCCTGGTGCGCCTGTTCGGCGCGTATGCTGCGACCGGAAGAGCCCTTGGAGACAAGACTGGGCTCGTGAATCCCCGTACCGGCATCTGTTGGCCGGTCAGCACCGCAGCCGCGGAAATTCTTACGGGATGGCCAGCCTCCTTTCCCTCATTTCTGAACAACTTGCTGATCAGAAATGATGGCAACGAGAAGAGAGGGATCCAGAAAGCATTTGGAACCTTCTACGTGAGCTTTCGCCATGCTTGCAATGATCCAGCACTGAGCTTCCTGCAGCAAGCGTTTGACTCCTTCGTGCTCGAGCACTGGGGGGTGGAAGGCAGCGCAACAAGAGGGTTCGTCGCCAAAGCGGCGCCTGACAACATGCGCCTTGTAAGTGATGGCCGGGCTGCGCAACTACTGGGCATCAAGAGGAAACGCCTCAGGCGATTGATTTCCGATGCGAACTTGGAAACTTTTACACGCTTGGCGTCCACCGGAAAAGCCTACATCGTGCTGCCTAAATCAGATCTTCCGGCCATCAACAGGTTGATGAAAAGCACCGTCAATGCGACGACCGCACGAAAGATACTTGGCCTTGAAAAGAACCGCTTTGCATCAATCCTTCCATTTGTCTGTCCAAAGGCGCGAAAGTCCGGAGCAGGGAACTGGCTGATCCCAGTGGAGTGGCTGGAAAGGTGGAGAACGTTGCTCAGCCAGCAAAACCAGATCGCAGTGAAGCCTAGTACCGCGACCATTGATCATGTGCTTCGATACTGGGCTTGGTCCGAAGCAGAGGTGGCTCAGTTTCTCAGGGCTGTTCAGGATAGTGAGATCACACCCATGGGCTGCGTATCTGGAGATCTACGAGTCACAGCACTCGTCTTTGAGGTCTCTGCTCTCAAGAATTGGCATGACGCTGCCTTCGCATCCTCGAAAGAATTGTTATTCATTAACGATTTTGCGCGGGCGATGAAGATCAAAGGAGAAGTCGCATACCACCTCGTGGCCGAGGGAATCGTAAGTTGCGTCAAGTATCACGGCAGCCGCCGAGTACCTGTGACCGAGTTGAACGACTTTCAGCGAAAGTATGTCTGGGGACGTGAGCTTGCGAAACAGTGGGGCGTTTCGCCTAAGAAATTGGCCATCGTTATGCGGCAGCAGGGCATCGAACCCGTTACCGGCCCCGGAAAAGACACGGGAAGGCAGCTCCTCTATTCGCTCTCGGATGTTCAATCTCTCGGACACCTGTACGCACCAGCAGATGGCAACTGAAACGGCAAGCCCCTCAATGAGGGGAGGGAGCGCCGCCATGGATGGCTTGGAGACTTGTCAACATGCGCCTTGCAGGCCCCCCGGCCAATCCCAGTTCTTCGGCCGGACATGGCAACGGCCATTGAAGACGCAATGACCGGCCTGGAAGCTATTAATGCCCGTGACGCAGTGGCTCGTAGTAGCGCTGGATCGCACCATCCGAGAAAACCATATCGAAGATCACACGAATCAGGCGGCGTTCATTCACGCGCCGACTGTGTCCTCAGTTCCTTACGATATCGCTTCATCAGCGACTGCATCAACTCCGACGGCTCTACGGTAAGCCCTTCGCACAAAGACACGAGGCTGGTCAGCGATGGACTGGTCGTTGCCGTCTCAAGCTTAGCGACGAATGTGCGGTTGAGGCCGGCAGCAAATGCCAACCCCTCCTGATTGATGCCAAGCGCCGCCCGTCGCGCCTTCAGCTCGGCCGCAAAGGCTCTCAACAGCGCAGGATCCTGAGTTGACCGCATGCAACGAATCTCGTCGCACACCCTTCTTTATGCACCCGCTTGTATGGTACAAAACGATGGATCAAAAAAACTTGAAGAAGAATTCGATGCAAGCCATTTTTTCAGAGGAATACCGGGCTATCAACGAGCAAACGGCGACCTGAGGCTTTCCCTTCGAAAGACTGCACATGACCTTGCCGCTTCTCCTGGCACTAGCCGTCGCACTGGTTCTCTTCTACTGGGCCTGGATCGCCTCGCCTCGTTCGATCCAGACTGGACGCGAGCAGTTGCTCCGGGCGCAAAGCCAAGCATCCGGTGCGACCTTCTTCCCGGTCGATCCGCGCCGCATGCTGGGCGACTGGGATGAAACCTGCATCCTGTTCGATCCGGATGCGCGCAAGGCCTGCATCGTCATTCGCGGCAAAACGGCTTTCACCGTCGACTTCGATTACTTTCGCTCTTGGCAGCTCAAATGGATTGAAGACTTCGAGGGTGGTCCATGGCGCTACAAGCACGTGCACTTCCTCTTCGAGACCAGCGATTTTGATCGCCCGACGATCCGCGTGGCCGTGCCCTCCAGGTCCGATGGCGAGGCGTGGAACGCCAAGCTCTCGATCCTGATGACCTGAACGCGCTGCGGAAAAAATGGGCCTACCGACGTGAAGCTGCTCATCCTTTCGGACCTGCACCTCGAGTTCGGGATCTTCAACGTCCCGAAGGTCGACTACGACGCAGTGATCCTTGCCGGAGACATCTTCGTCCCCGGTTCCAAGGCCATGCGCTGGGCCCGGCGAGCAGACATTTTCGGGGACACGATCCCGATTCTGTTCGTGCCGGGCAACCACGAGTTCTACAGCGGGGTGCTCCAGACGACGCAGAAAGAAATGGCGCTGACCGCGGCCGCGTGCAAGGTTCATCTCCTGGCACCCGGCGAGGCCGTGATCGCCGGCGTCCGCTTTCTGGGCTGCACGCTGTGGACAGACTTCGAGCTGCCGATCCAGACCAAGACAGGGTCGCTGGTAGACACCGAACGGGCCACGAAGGCGGCCAAGGTCCGTCTCAACGACTACTCATCGATCCGGTGGGCCGAGGCGCAGGAATCCTGCGACGCACCCGTGGTAGCAGCCAAGTCAAGAAAGCGCCGCCTGGTACCCGAGGACACACTGGCGCTCCACCAGAGTGACCGCGCCTGGCTAGCCCAGAAGCTGGCCGAGCCCTTCGACGGGCCAACGGTGGTTGTGACCCACCACGCCCCGCATCGAAACTCTCTCGCGCGGCACTATCAGTCCGACTGGCTGTCCGCATCTTTTGTGAGCGAGCTCCCAAGTTCCTTCTTCGAAGTGCCGTCACTCTGGGTGCATGGCCACATCCACGAGAGCTTCGACTATCAAGTCGGCAACTGCCGAGTGGTGTGCAATCCCCGGGGGTATTTGCAGCATGGCCGCGGCCTGGAGAACAAGCAGTTCAACCCCGAGCTCGTGGTCGATCTATGAGTGACATCCAGCCATCTACCCGCACGATCCAGCAAGTGCTGGCTGCCGCGACTGCGGTCTCGGGTGGGGACCTCGAGGCGGCCATCCTCTGGTACAGGAACGAGCCACTCGCGCTGTTTGATAACAGGACCGCCGAGTCGCTGGTAGCCGAAGGGCGAGCTGCCGATGTGCTCAATCTCCTTGAGTCCTTCCAGGCGGGGTTCGTTGGATGATGAGGCCCTGCACTTGCCGTCTACCCATGGCAGAAGCGACGCCGACCCATGATGCCGTTGGCCGCACTGGTGATTCCAGCGATTTGCTGTTCCTGGATGTCGATGGTGTTCTTCATCCTGTCGGCGTGGACTACTCGTTCAGTAGCAGGTTCTTCAGCCATCTGCCGCGGCTGGAGGCGCTCCTGCGCGAGTTCAATTCTGTCGACGTCGTCATCTCGTCGGATTGGCGACTGGCCGAGAGCATCGAGCAGTTGCAGCGCCATTTCAGCACCGACATCCAGCTTCGGATCATCGGAGCGACGCCGCAAATTGGTCCCAGTGCGGCCGTCCCCCACCGGCGCCAATTGGAAATCCAGGCCTGGCTCGATGGGAATGGCCGCAGCGACGCGGAATGGGTCGCACTTGACGATTGGTCCTCGAACTTCGAAGTGGGCTTCGCGCGGCTCGTGCTCACGGATCCCGCGCGGGCATTCGATCAGGACAGCTTCCAGGAGCTGCGCTCGCACTTCCTGCGGTTCGCAGCTGGCCGATGAACCGCCGGTCGACACATGACATGAAACCTCACATCCCCTCGGACCTCCACGCGCAATCCGAGCACGAACAATCGAAGCCCCAGCTGATGTTCTTCGGCGACCCCCACGGCGATCTCGAGCCGGTGATCGCCGCGGTCGAGCGCTTTCAGCCTGAGGCCATCGTGCTGCTGGGCGACATCCAGGCGCGCCGGCCACTGCACCTTGAGCTGGCACCGATACTCGATCGCACCGAGGTCTGGTTGATCCACGGCAACCACGACACGGACTCCGAGGCAGACTACGACAACCTGTTTGGATCAGAGCTTGCAAGCCGTAACCTGCACGGGCGCATCGTCGAGATCGCCGGCTACAAGGTTGCAGGCCTGGGCGGCATCTTTCGCAGCAAGATCTGGGATCCGCGGCAGCCGCTCGTGCATGCACCATTCATCTCGGCCGGCATGCTGCGCCGGTCCATGCGCCACGAGGAGCGGTGGAGAGGCGGCATTTCTCGCAAGCACCGATCCTCCATTTTCCCGGACGACTACCAACAACTGCTACGTAGCGGCCCCGCCGACATCCTGGTGACGCACGAGGCGCCGGCGGCTCACCCGCATGGTTGGCAGGCCATCGACGAGCTCGCCGAGACGCTCGGTGTCCAGTTGGTGGTCCATGGCCACCATCATCGGAACATCGACTATCTCGCCGAGGGCCTGATGAGCGCCGCAGCACCGTTTCGCGCCTTCGGGGTCGATATGGGAGCGCATCTGACGTGGCCGCATGATGAGGCCGGGTTGGGAAGTCCGCCACAAGACTTGCTGGATCTCGCCGCCCAGGTGTTCGGCGCAGCGGCGCAAACCTGGCTGAACAAACCCCACAAGCTGCTCGATGGCCAAACGCCGGCAGCGTTCGCTGCTGGGGGCGGGTTGGAGACCGTGCGCTCGATGCTCAATGCCATTCAAAACGGCGGCGTCGTATGAGATCCGCCGCGGCGCCGTTCTATGCCTTTGGCGTCGACATGGGCTCGCACCTGGCATGGCCGCTGGATGGGCATGGATCGAGAGGCCCGGAGTGATCCTGTTCCTCGATTTCGACGGCGTGCTCCATCCCGAAGGGGAGGACCACATCTACAACGGGGGCGTCCACTTCTGCTTCCTGCCGCGCCTGGAGGCCCTCCTGCGCGAGTTTCCTTTCGTGAAGATCGTGATCAGTTCGTCCTGGCGTGAGCACCTGCTCAGCAAGACGCTGCTGAAGCCGTTCTCCAGCGACATCCGGACTCGCATCGTTGGCGTTATCCCTCCTTCGGGCTTTGGCCTTCAGCCGCCGTACAGGAATCGTGAAAATGAAATCCTCGATTGGCTCCAGCTTCACGATGCGGTCGACGAGCCCTGGATCGCGCTCGACGATGCCTATTGGATGTTCGATCGCTGCAAGGATCATCTGGTGGCATGCGGCTCGTTCACAGGCTTCGACGACAAGGCCAGTGCCGAGCTTCGCGCTCGCTTTGAAGGAGGCTCCTGATGAAAGTGCTGGTTCTTTCCGACCTTCACCTCGAGTTCCCACCCTTCGAGGTAAGCGAGCTGAGATGATCTTGTTTCTCGACTTCGACGGCGTGCTGCATCCGGAGGGGGAAGATCACATCCTCAACGGTGGCGCCGACTTCTGCTTCCTGCCACGCCTGGAGGCATTGCTGCGCGAGTTCCCACACGTGAAGATCGTGATCAGCTCATCCTGGCGCGAGCAGCTTCTCTATCAGTCCTTGCTGAAACCATTCTCCAGCGACATCCAAGCTCGAATCCTTGGAGCTACGCCGCACTCAGTGCGTATTCCGGCGAACGTGACCGTCGATTCCGCTCTATCGTGACCGGTCGTCATGCGTGCTGAGTTGCGCGTTCAGATTGTAGAAGTGGCGGTCACGATGGGTCTTTGTTCTTCTCCTTTTGGGGC
>Ga0209051_1002550_pt1 | contig 12865 bp, 14 predicted proteins | sample AraplaCvi_mMS_r2_2_FD_184286 | JGI IMG/M metagenome (GOLD analysis project Ga0209051, IMG submission 184286) | Arabidopsis root microbial communities from North Carolina, USA - plate scrape MF_Cvi_mMS_r2 (SPAdes) (version 2) | ecosystem: Host-associated > Plants > Roots > Endosphere | place...
GGAGCTGGAAAGCCTGCTGGCCTGACGGGAGGGGGGTCAGGTCTTCAGACCTGACCCCGTGTTCGAATGCCGGGGTCAGGTCGGAGACCCGACACCGAATGCGGGGTCAGGCCTGAAGACCTGACCCCCTTACCAGGCGGTGAGCATCGCGGCCGCGCCCGAGAGCATCAGGCCGAGCGCCCAGACGACATCGAGGTCGAGCCATGCGCGCCGCAAGACCTGCAGCCCGAGGCTGCGAAAGACGGCCCAGGCGATGCCGAGGCCCGACGCGATCATCGCCGTCGTGTGCACGAGGGCCACGCCCACCGCCGCCGCGAGGCTGGTGCCCAGGGCGCGCATCGTCGCCTCGTGATCGAGCACGCCGTGGGCGCCCGCGGGCACGGGGTCCGTGCCGCACAGCCCCAGCAGGAAGGGCACGAGCATCAGCGCCGCGCCGTGCGCGGTCGCCATCAGGAACGACCACCACGCCACCTGCGTCGGCCGCACGCGCGCGAGCCAGCGCGGATGGCGCCGGCGCACGAGGCGCCACAACCCGAACAGCAGCACGAGCGCCCCGGCGCCCAGGCGCAGCTCGCGCCCCCAGGCGAGCATCCACGTGAGCATCGCGAAGGGCACGAGCACGAGCGCCATCGCGCAGAGGTGGCCCGCGCCGAGGGGCATCCACGTGGCGAGCACCGCCCGCGCGCGCCGCCGCTCCAGGCCGTTCGCGACCGCGAGCGGCCAGCCCATCGCGGGGTTCAGGCCGTGGTAGACGCCGATGGCGACGACCCCGGCCCAGAGCGAAGCGGCGAGCATCGCGGGTAGCCCTTCAGGCGGACGGGTAGCAGTACGAATCCGTCGAGCAGTCGCCCCCCTGCAGGCGGATCTGGTGGGCCGCGTAGCCCTCGCCGAAGTCGACGCAGAAGGTGTCGTCGAGGGCGATGCCGCCCTCCGCGCCGACGCGGCACATCACCTGGCGGCCGGGGATGATCTCGCCGTAGAACTGCTCGTCCCACTTCGAATACAGCGAATTGGTGAAGTACACGCGCCGCCCGTCGCGGCTGATCTCCGTCATCTGCGGGCCGCCGCCGAACGTGCCGCCGCCCGGGTGCGGCGTGCGCCGCGCGATGCCGCCCACGTGCACGCTGCCGGCCAGCTTCGGCGCCAGCGGGTCGGAGACGTCGTACTGGCGCAGTTCCCCGGTGCCCCAGCAGGCGACGTAGAGGAAGCGGTCGTCGAGCGAGAGGTCGATGTCGCTGATCAGGGGCGGCACGGCGCCGAAGCCCTGCAGCAGAGGCGGCAGCTTCGAGGCCTCGGCCGGCTCGGGCGGGATCACGGCCGTCTTCTTCGCGTGGAACTTGCCGTCCTCGCGCCACCACGTCCAGATCGAGCCCTCGAGGTTGGTCGTGTCGACGACCACCCCGACGAAGCCGTACTCGAGCGTCGGATCGTGCGCGGGCCGCACCTCGAGCGCCATCTGGTGATTGGCGCCGAGGTCGATCGTCTGCAGGTGCTGGCGCGCTCTCAGGCCCCAGAAGTGGAGCTGGTGCCCGTAGCGGTTGGCGAGCAGGTCCTCGGCGACGATGCCGTTCTCGAACTGCGGCGGCAGGCCCCATTCGCTCGAGACCATGTAGTCGCGCGGCAGGTTCCACCAGAAGTCGTAGTGCAGGCGCTGCGGGCCGCGGTCGATCTCCCAGCGGCCGAGGATGTCGAAGGTCTCGCAATCGAGGAGGAACACGCCGGGCGGCCCCTGCGTGCCGTCCGCGCCGCCGCCGCCCAAGGTGCTGATGTAGATGCCCTCCGGGCCGCAGTGCACGGTGTGCGGGCGCGAGTAGCCCGTCTTCGCGAACACCTCCTCGGGCTCGATCACGCGCGCGATCTTCGGGCGGGCCGGGTCGGGCTGCGTGTCGACGATGTAGATCCGCGAGGAGCGGATGCCGGGGATCACGAGGTAGCGCCGCTTGAGGAACGCGTGCCCCGACATGGGTGCGAGGGCGGAGCTGCAGGCGTTCCAGCCGAAGTGGTGGAACTCGTCGCCGCGATGGGGCATGTCGAGGCGGTGCAGGACCTGGCCGTAGGTGGGCGAGGCGGGGTCGACGTCGACGGTGGCCAGCGCGTCCGGCAAATCGGGCGTGCGGGCGAGCAGCGCGGTGTAGGCGATGCGCTCGGGCTCGGCGGCCATCGCGAGCTTCGGGCTCGGATGGAAGGTGGGATCGGTGCGCAGCGATTCGAGCATGACGGTTCTCCTGCGGTCTCGAGGCAGCGCAGTGTGGCTCACGCCGGCCGGCGCGCGAACTCACCGATGCGCATGTGGTCAAGCGGCTCCCGGGCGGAATCGTGACAGAGATGTCGCATCACGTCACGGGGAGAGCGCGGGCTCGGGCTCCGGCTTTCCTATCCTTCGATCCAGGCAAGGCGTCGCCGACGCCACCCCTCCAGGAGCACGCATGATCAAGGACACCCGCCCCACCCTGGCCGCCACGGCCCTGACCGCCCTGCTCGCCGCCGCCTCCGGCGCCGACGCCCGCGCCGAGACGGAAGAGGCCCGGCCCGAGCTCACGATCGCCCAGCGCACGCGCGCCGCGGAAAGGACGGCCCAGGAGGATCCCGCGTGCGTCGCGGTGAAGCCCTTCTACTGGTCGATCGGCGACGCCGGCGGCCTGCAGGCCCAGGGCCGCGTCGGCCTCGGGGCGCCGCGCGCCGACACCCGCATGCCGATCGCGTCGGCCTCCAAGCTGGTGTACGGCGCCTACGTCGTCCAGAAGCACGGCGGCCAGCTCTCGGCGCAGGACATCCGCTACCTGACCTTCACCAGCGGCTACACCGACTTCGACCATTGCCGAAAGGGCCAGACCGTCGCGGAATGCGACGCCTGGCGGCACAACGGCGACTACGAGCCGGCGAACCACGGGAAGTTCTACTACAACGGCGGCCACATGCAGAAACAGGCGGTCGTCGACGGCGAGGGGCCGGACGATTCGGCGGAGCTCGCGCGCCGCGTGAACGCGATGCTCGGCACGGACTTCACCTACGTCCAGCCGCAGCTCGCGGGCGGCATCAGCGCCACGCCGGCCGGCTACGGCCGCTTCCTCCAGCGCATCGTCTCGGGAGAACTGCGGATGCACGACGCCCTCGGCACGCATGCAGTCTGCACGAATCCCGCGACTTGCCCGACGGCGGTCTACTCGCCGATGTCGCAGGACGAGAGCCCGCACTATTCGATCGGCCACTGGGTCGAGGACGATCCCGCGAACGGCGACGGCGCCTTCAGCAGCGCCGGCGCGTTCGGCTTCTATCCGTGGATCGACCGCCGCGAGAACTGGTGGGGCGTGCTGGCGCGCCTCGACCTGAACACGCGGACGCAGCCGGGGCCCGGGGTCGAGTCGCTGTATTGCGGGCGGCGGATCCGGGCCGCGTGGGTCACGGGCATCCCGTCCTGATGCGACTTTCGGGGTCAGGTCTTCGACCTGACCCCGGCATTTCCGGTGGCGGCGTGAATGCCGGGGTCAGCTCGAAGAACTGACCCCGAACCCCCAGTCGGTGGCCCGGATCAGCGCCTCGACCGCCGCCCCCAAGCCCTCCGCGTCCTCCGCATCGAAGCGCGCGAGCGCCGGGCTGTCGAGGTCGAACACGGCGCGCAGCGTGCCGTCGACCACCACCGGCAGCACCAGCTCGGAGCGCGAGGCGGAGTCGCAGGCGATGTGGCCCGGGAAGGCCTCGACGTCGGGGACGACCTGCGCCGTGCGCGAGCGCGCGCAGGCGCCGCACACGCCGCGCGCGAACGGGATGCGCACGCACGCGACCTTGCCCTGGAAGGGGCCCAGCACGAGCTCCTCGCCACGCGCGAGGTAGAAGCCGGCCCAGTTCAGCCCGGGCACGGCGTGGAAGACCAGCGCGGCGAACTGAGCGAGGTTCGCGATCGCGTCGCGCTCGCCTTCGAGGACGGCGCGCGCCTGGGCCAGCAGCAGCGCGTACGAGGCGCGCTTGGCCTCGGGCGTGGACATGTCGAGGGTCCCGACGGGATCGAAGCTCATGGCGTGGACGCGGGCAGGCAGGAGTGCGTCCGGGACTATACGGCCGTGGCCGGTCCCGGTCTTTCGTGGGGCCTCGAGCGCGCGACGGCGAGCCCGCGCGACAATGCGCCGCGATGGACCTCGAACGCACCCGGCGCTACCTGCCCTGGATCGTCGCCACCGCGCTGTTCATGGAGCAGCTCGATTCGACCATCGTCAACACCGGCATCCCGGCGATGGCCGAGAGCCTGGGCGTCACGCCGCTCAGCCTGAAGGCCGTCGCCACCAGCTACCTGCTGAGCCTCGCGGTGTGCATCCCCGTGAGCGGGTGGCTGTCCGAGCGCTTCGGGAGCCGGCGCGTGTTCCTGTTCGCGCTCTCCACGTTCACGCTCTCCTCGGTGATGTGCGGCATCGCGCCGAACGCCGGCTTCCTGGTGGCCATGCGCGTGCCGCAAGGCATCTCGGCCGCGATGATGATGCCGGTCGGCCGCTCGGTGATCGTGCGCACGTTCCCGAAGTCGGAGCTGCTGCGCACGATGAACTTCGTGATCGTCCCCGCGCTGATCGGCCCGCTGCTCGGGCCGACGGTGGGCGGCCTGATCGTGCACTGGCTCAGCTGGCGCGACATCTTCTTCGTCAACGTGCCGGTGGGCCTCGCCGCGCTGTGGCTCGCGCACCGCTACATGCCCGACTACCGCAACCCGGACGCGCGCGGGCTCGACGTGGTCGGCCTCGTGCTGTTCGGCACCGGCGCGGCGCTGCTCTCGTGGCTGCTGGAGGTGTTCGGCGAGCACGAGTTGCCGCCGCTGCAGGTGGGCGTGCTCGCGGCCCTCGCCATCGCGCTGCTGGCCGCCTACGTCTGGCACGCGCTGCGGGCGCCCGCCCCGCTGCTGCGCCTGGGCGTGTTCCGGCTGCGCACCTTTCGCGTCTCGGTGCTGGGCGGCTTCGCCACGCGCCTGGGCATGGGCGGCATGCCCCTGATGCTGCCGCTGCTCTACCAGGTCGGGCTCGGCCTGCCGGCCTGGATCTCGGGCTTGCTGATGATGCCCGCGGCGGCGGCGGCGATGTTCATGAAGGTGATCTCCGCCGCGCTGCTGCGCCGCCTGGGCTTCCGGCAGGTGCTGGTGATCAACACCGTGTTGATCGCCTGCACGATCTCGCTGTATTCGCTCGTCGGCCCGGGAACGCCGCTCTGGCTGATCGTGCCGATCTCGCTCTGCCAGGGCCTCGTCAACTCGCTGCAGTTCTCGAGCATGAACTCGATGGCCTACGCGGACGTCGAGCCGCAGGACACCGCGATGGCGAGCACGATCGCGAGCACGATGCAGCAGATGTCGTTCAGCTTCGGCCTGGCGCTCGCCTCGCTGGCGACCTCGTTCTACCTGGGCGACCTGCCGCAGTCCGATCACGAGGCCGTCACGACGGCGCTGCACCACGGCTTCCTCACGCTCGCCGCGATCACGTTCGTCTCCTCCGCGTCGTTCTGGGCGCTGCGCAAGGACGATGGCGAGAGCGTGAGTCGCGGCGCCGCGCAGGCGGCGTGACGCTCGCCGCGCGAGCCTCAGGGTTTACGCGGAAGGCCGCGCGCGCGGGGCACGATTGGGCCGGAAAACAGGGGCTTGTCCTACGATCGCGCGCCTTGCGGGTTCCCTAGAATGCGAAGCATCCGAGGCACGCAACCGGCCGCACATTGGGCGGAAACGCGGGAACCCGTCACCCAGCGCCGAGGATGACCGTCATGGTTGCTCCGCATCCATGACGGTCGCGAGGCCCGCCGCCAGATCCTGGTCGCGGGCTTTTCCCTTTTCGGGCCTCAGCGTTTCGGAAAGGGTCGCTGCCACTCGAGGAGTTCGGCCAGGCGCCGCAGGATCCACTCGGCCTCGGCCTCGGGCACGGGCGCCTCGGGGCCCTTCAGGCCTTCGCGCAGGCGCTCCAGCACGTCCTCTTCCGTGATGCCGAGCTGCCACTGCAGGGTCTGCGCGCGCTCCACGAGCATCGTGGCCAGCGCCTCGCAGAACTCGTATCGCTCGGTGATGTGCTCGCGCGACGCGTTCGGCTTCGTCCGCCCCGGCTCCACGAACAGGGCGACGAAGGACGGCGGGACGACGATCTGGGACTCATCGGACATGGCGCGATTGTCGCAGGGCGGGCGGGGAAGCCGTGTCGGCGGGTTGTGAGACAGCCCTGGTCCGGAAATGTTCCGGCGCTGGCGCTATCCTCTGCTGTCGCGGACCTGTCGCCCGCCCTTCCCGACCCCGTTCCCGCCATGCGCGATCTCATCCCGCTCCTCGTCGCCCACGGCGCCGCCATCGTGTTCGCGATCACGCTGGCCGCGCGCGTCGGTGCGCCCGTGCCGGCCGCGCCGCTGCTTGTCGTCGCCGGCGGCGTGGGCATGAGCGGCCGGGTCTCGCTCGCGGTCGTCCTGCTCGTGTCCATCGTCGCGAACGTGATCGGCGACGCGGTCTGGTACCAGGCCGGCCGCTGGCGCGGCCATCGCGTCATGAAGTTGCTGTGCCGGATCTCCCTGTCGCCCGACACCTGCGTGCGCCAGAGCGAGAGCATCCTTTCGCGCTGGGGCGGCAGCTCCCTCATCGCGGCGAAGTTCCTCCCGGGCGTCTCCGTGGTCGCCGCGCCGATGGCCGGCGCGCTGGGCATGACCTGGCAGCGCTTCCTCGCCTTCGCGATCGTCGCGGCGCTGATCTGGTCGGCGGTCTTCCTCGCGCTCGGCATGGTGTTCAGCCGCCAGATCGACGACGTGCTGTCGGTGATGACGCAGTTCGGCACCGTCACCGCGCTCGTGATCGCCATCGTGCTCGGCGCGCTGATCGGCTACCGCTGGGCAAAGCGCCGCATGATGCTCAGCGACCGCTACGCGCCCCGGATCTCGGTGCACGAGCTGCGCGAGCGGATGCAGCGCGGCGACACGCCCGTGGTGATCGACGTGCGCTCGCAGATTCCCGAGTACGCCAACGAGCCGCGGGTGCCGGGCGCCCTCGCCTACACGCTCGCGCAGCTTCCCCACGTCGTGCGCGACCTGCCGCGCGACCGCGAGATCATCCTGTACTGCAGCTGCCCGAACGAGGCCTCGGCCGTGCGCGGCGCGCGCATCCTCGGCGAGCATGGCCTGCATCGCACCCGCGCACTGCGGGGCGGCCTCGATGCCTGGCTGGAGATCGAAGCCGCGTCGCCGCTGGGCGAGGCGCCGATCGCCGCGCCGAGCCTGAACGCCGGCTGCGCGCGCTGAGGGCGCCCGGCGCGGGCGGATTCGTTCAGGCCGTCGTGCGCTGGAGATAGGGCCGCGCCCAGTCCACGATCGCCCCGGCCGTCGACGCGCCGGCGCGGCGCGCGCGCTCGCGGCCGCGGTCGAAGAGCACCAGCAGCGGGATGCTGCGCACGCCATAGGCCGCGCTCGCGCGCGGCGCCGCGTCGCTGTCGACCTTGACGAATCGGACGTCGGGCAGCGCCTTCGCGGCCGCCGCGAACTGCGGCGCCATCTGGCGGCACGGCCCGCACCAGGCCGCCCAGAAATCCACCAGCACCGGCAGCTCGGTGGCCGCGAGGAACTTCGGCAGCACCTCGTCGGAGACGTCCATCGGCGTGGACGACATCAACGCCGTGCCGCACTTGCCGCACACGGGGTCGTCACGGAGACGTTCGTCGGGAACGCGATTCGTGCTGGCGCACGATGGGCAGACGAGATGCATGGCGGGCTCCTTTCCTCGACGATACGCCCGCGCGGCGAACGGCGTGCCCACGCGGCCCGGTGACCACGGGCGCGACTGCCCTCCAGGACCGCGCGCGCCGCTCGCACGCGCACAATGCGGCCACGATGACCAAGATCCCGCCCTGTGCCGTCGCTCTCGTGGGCGACCGCGACGAATCGATCACGGCGCATCGCGCGCTGCCCCTGGCGCTCACGGAGGCCGGCCGCCGGCTCGGAGTCGGCATGGACGTGGAATGGGTGCCGACGGACGAGATCGTCGAGACGACGCGGGTCGAACGATTCGAGGCCTTGTGGTGCATCCCGGGCAGCCCGTACCGCAGCGAGGCCGGCGCGCTGCGGGCGATCCGGCACGCGCGCGAGCGTCGCATCCCCTTCCTCGGCACGTGCGGCGGCTTCCAGCACGCCGTGCTCGAGTACGCGCGCGACGTGCTTCAGTGGGCCGACGCCGCGCATGCCGAGAACTCGCCGGGCGCCGGCCGAGCCGTCATCTCCGCGCTCGCGTGCGAGCTCGTCGAGGCGACGGAGGACGTGCGGCTCGTGCCGGGCAGCCGCCTCGCCGCCGCCTACGACGGCGCGACCGCCCAGGCGACCTACCGCTGTCGCTACGGCCTGAACCCGGCGTTCCGGGCGGCACTGATCGGCGGGCCGCTGCACGTGGTCGCCGAGGATGCCGGCGGCGAGGCACGCGCGATCGAGCTGGCGGACCATCCCTTCTTCGTCGCCGTGCTGTTCCAGCCCGAGCGCGACGCGCTCGCCGGGCGGCCCGTGCCGCTGGCCGAGGCGCTCGTCGCGGCCGCGCTGGCACGCCGGGGCCGGGAGGCGCGTGAAATCAGGGAATGAAGCGCATCACGACATAGACGAACGCGACGCCGCAGCACGTGAGGCCGATCAGGCGCAGCGCCGCGCCGGGGCCGGCGCGGGAGTGGGCTTCGGGGAGGATGTCCGACACGCCGATGTACAGCAGGAACCCGGCGAAGAAGCCGAGGTAGAGCATGAGCTGGTGCGGCGGGATCGTGAAGGCCAGCGTCGCGGCCGCGCCGGCGACGGGGGCGAGCGCATCGACGAACAGCATGGCCACGGCCTTGCGGGTCGAGTTCCGGTGACGCAGCATGAGGCTGACGGTGTTGAGGCCATCCGAGAAGTCGTGCGCGATGACGGCGATCCCGACGGTGAGGCCGACGGTCGGCGACACCTGGAAGCCGATCCCGATCGCCATCCCATCCATGAAGCTGTGCGCCGCGAGCACGAGGGCAGACACGGCGCCCACGTGCGGGTGATGGTGGTGCGAGTAGTGCGACTCCTGCGCGGGATGGACGAGGACGAACTTCTCGAGGCTGTGGAACAGCAGGAAGCCCACGACGAGCGCGATCATGCCCTGCCCGGCGTCGAAGCCGTGAGCCTGCGCCAGGACGAAGATCTCGGGCAGCAGGTCGAAGCAGACGACGCCCAGCAGCACGCCGGCGGTGAAGCCGAGCAGGTAGTGCAGCCGGTCGCGATACCGCAGGGCAAGCGCACCGCCGCCGAGCGTCGATCCGAACGCGGCCATGGTCAGCAGCACGGGAGACATGTCGCTAATGATATTGCATTGTCAATATCAGCCCGGTGCGACAATGGCCAGACCTTCCTCGCCACCCCGACAATGGAACGCACGACCCGCCAGCACGCCGCCATCCGCGCCGTCCTCGCCGAGGCCGGTCGGCCGCTGTCGCCGGCGGAGGTGCTCGACGAGGCGCGCCGGCACGTCGCGGCCCTGGGCCTCGCGACGGTCTATCGCAACCTGCGGGCGCTGGTCGACGAAGGCGCGATCGCCGTCGTCACGCTGCCGGGCGAGGCACCGAGGTACGAGGCGGCCGACCACGGCCACCATCACCACTTCCGCTGCGACGTCTGCCAGCGCGTGTTCGACGTGCACCGCTGCCCGGGCGACCTCGCGCGCCTCGCTCCGCCCGGCTTTCGGGTGGAGCGGCACGAGATCACGCTGTACGGCCGCTGCAGCGACTGCGCGGCGGCGAAGACGGAGGGGGTCAGGTCTTCAGACCTGACCCCGCATTCCAGGCGTTCGCGAGCCAACACGGGGTCAGGTCTGAAGACCTGAGCCCCCCTCGGCCCTATCAGCGCGTGAGGATCATCGTCGCGTTCGAGCCGCCGAACGCGAAGTTGTTGTTCATCACCGCCCGCGCGACGACGCCGGTGCGGGCCTCGTTGGCGACGTAGTCGAGGTCGCACTCGGGGTCGGGCGTGTCGAGGTTGAGCGTCGGCGCCAGCACGCCCTCGGTGAGCGCGATGACGGTCGCGAGCATCTCGATGGACGCCGAGCCCCCGAGCAGGTGGCCGTGGAAGGACTTCGTCGAGCTCATCGGCGTGCGGTAGGCGTGCTCGCCGAAGACTTCGCGCACAGAGCGCGTCTCGATCGTGTCGCCCTGCTCGGTGGCCGTGCCGTGCGCGTTGATGTAGGCGATGTCGCTGGGCTGCATGCCCGCGTCCGCGAGCGCGTTGCGCATGCAGGAGACCTGGCCCTCCTGGCTCGGCAGCGTGATGTGGCTCGCGTCCGCCGAGGTGCCGTAGCCCTCGATGGTGGCGTAGATGCGCGCGCCGCGCGCCTTCGCGTGCTCCTCGGCCTCGAGGATGTAGAGCACCGCGCCCTCGCCGAGGACGATGCCCGAGCGGCTCTTCGAGAAGGGACGGCAGGTCGTGCCCGGGTTCTCCGGGTCGATGCGGGCGAGGATGCGCATGGCTTCCCACGCCCGGAACGTGCTCTCGCCCAGCGGCGCCTCGGAGCCGCCGGCAACCGCCATGTCGAGATAGCCGTGCCGGATCGAGCGGAACGCGTGGCCCATCGCGGCGCCCGCCGACGAGCAGGCCACCGAGTGCAGCGCGCACTCGCCCTTGAGGCCGTGGCGCATGGAGATGTGGCCGGCCGGCGCGTTGGGCAACTCCTGCAGGATCGCCATGGGGCCCATGCGATCGCGCAGGAAGAAGGCTTCGTGGATCGCGTTGTTCGAGGTCGTGGCGCCGCTGCCGCAGCCCACGAAGGTGCCCATCCGGGTCGCGTCGAACTCGCCGGCGCGCAGGCCTGCGTCGGCCATCGCGGCGTCGCTCGCGCGCAGCCCCATGAGCACCGAGCGGTCGACCATCTTCACGAGGTTGCTCGCGAAGCCATCCGAGACGTCGCCGTCGAAGTACGACGCCACGCGCAGCTTGCCTTCGCCGGGCGAGGGATAGAGGCGCACCGACGGCTCCGCGCGGAGATACCGGTCCTTGATCTCCTCGAGCGTGCTGCCCATCGGCGTGTGGATGCCGATGCCCGTGATGACGACCTTACGCATTCTTCGCAGCGATCAACTTGGCGCACATCGTCTCGAAATCGTCGAGCGTCATGTCCGGCGTGGCGGCGCCCCCGAACTTGATCCCGAACTGCTCCTCGATCTCGTCGAAGGCACCCAGCAGCGCGATGGAATCCATCGGCAGGTCTTTCAGGATCTTCGCGTCCTCGATCTGCGAGCGCTTGACGTCCGGCGGGGCATACGACTGCAGGATGTCAAAAAGCTGCTGTCTCAACTCGGTCATCGACGAACCCTCCTTGCGTCTTTCGTCTTCGGTGGATGGAAAAGTGATTCGGGCCGCCGGGAAGAGCGCGGTTTCCGTGCTCTCGCCGGCGGCCCGAATGCGGATGACAAGCTTAAATCACTCGGCCAGGGCCGTGAACTTCGGCTTGACCTTCTTCTTCGCGCGCCCCGTGGCCACCGGCGGCGAATCGAAGAACTCGTACGCCAGCTTGACCAGCGGGCGCGAGAACTCCTCGGGCTCGTGGCCGTGGCCCGCCTCGGCCGATTCGAACAGCACCGCCATCACGCGGCCGTCCGGTGAGACGCCGCCGTCCGGATCGATGTCGAAGCGGCGCCAGAGGCCCGGGAAGTGACGGTTGATCGTGACCTTGTCGCGCGTGTTCTGCGCGACGACGACGCGCAGGTCGTGCCCGTCCGCGATCGCGTCGCGCACCGCGACGATCGGGTTGAAGCGCCACGGCTCCTCGGCGATGCCGCGGTTCCAGTCTTCCAGCGAGCCGCCGGCGGCGCGCGCCGTGACGGCGACGACTTCCTCGCGATATTTGTCCGGACGCAGGAACGGCACGACGGCGATGACGTTCGTCGGCTGCTCGCGGCGCCCGGCGACGAGCAGCGCCGACGTGCCGCCCGAGGACGAGCCATAGAACACCACTCGGTTCAACGGGATCTGCAGGGCCTCGCAGAACTTGTCGACCATGTTGTTGATCTCGGGCACGAGATCGTTCTGGAACGTGCCGATGTACATGCCGACGCGCGGCAGGTGGGAATCCCATTCCATCTCGGTCTGCGGATCGGAGATGGCGAGGATCGGGCATTCGTAGAGCGCATCCCAGTTGCGCCGGCCGAACATCGGGCGACGCGAATTGGTGCTGTCCTTGCCACCGCCACGGGCGCCCTGGAACGTGACGATGAGACGGTCGGCCTTGCGCAGCGTGTTGATCGAGACGTTCACGGTGAAGTGACCGGTCTTGACGCGCATGACCGTGATCGCGCGGTCGGGGATGACCAGCGGATCGTTGATGTCGACGACGGTGTCGGCCTCGCGCACGATCTCGGAATTCTTCTCCGGAAGGATCAAGTCCTCTTCCGAGGAATCCGGTTCGAGGTGCAGCATTGAAGTGGGCTCCAACTGGGGTTGAGCGACGAGCTGCAAGCGAACCCTCAGATCACTGCAAGCTCGAGGAACGGAAACACTGAAAATTTATGTTAACAGTGGGACGTCAGGAAGGGGACACCCCCTTTTGTGGGGTTTTTGCGGAGCCAACGACACGCTTTACATACCCGGCGTGCCAGGGCGAGACGGAGTTCACGAAAAGCAAAGACGGAATGTCGCGGCGGCCGCGCCCCCGTTCGAAACAAATTCTCCAGGAATGGTTCAACTGCTTGCATTCGGGACGCTTTGAAAACCCGGCGGCACTTGCCGGGAGTTCATGCGAAATAAACATCACGCGGTGACTTCGCCCCCACTCACCGAAATGGCCTGGCCGGTAATCGTCAGCGGTGCGTCGCGCAGCAGCCAGCGCACCGTCTCGGCGACCTCCTCGGGGCGGACGAGGCGCAGCATCGGGTTCGCCTGCGTGAAC
>Ga0209051_1002552_pt1 | contig 12864 bp, 9 predicted proteins | sample AraplaCvi_mMS_r2_2_FD_184286 | JGI IMG/M metagenome (GOLD analysis project Ga0209051, IMG submission 184286) | Arabidopsis root microbial communities from North Carolina, USA - plate scrape MF_Cvi_mMS_r2 (SPAdes) (version 2) | ecosystem: Host-associated > Plants > Roots > Endosphere | place: USA...
TTCAGTGGTCACGTCTTTAGTGGTCACAGGTGCTTCACGCCTTCGCTCTTGGTGTAGTAGGTGGCGTGGCGGTAATCCTTGCCCTGCGGGGACTCGAAGAAGGCACCCTTGGCATCGGGATCACTGGAGGAAATCGCCTCGGCCGGGACAACCCAAATGGAGACGCCCTCGTTCCGGCGGGTGTAGAGGTCGCGGGCGTTCCGGAGGGCCATCGCCGCATCCGGAGCGTGCAGGGAACCTGCGTGCACGTGGGACAGGCCGCGGCTTGAACGCACGAAGACCTCCCACAAGGACCACGGGTGCTCTTCCTTGGCGCCGCCGGGGGTGCCGGCCGGGCGCGCGGCGGGGGCCGTCGTCGTGCTTTCTGCGTTCGTAGCCGCCACCTTGGGGGCTTCGCGCTTGATCTCGCTGGCGGCGCTTGCCGGTTCTTCCGGGTTACCGTGGGGAGCCATTATGCTGCGTTCACTTTCTCTGCTTGCTTGCGGGCGTACGCCACTGCTGCTTCCCGAACCCAGGCACCATTTTCGTGTGCCTCGCGGCGGCGCTCGATGCGCTGCGAGTTGCAGGGACCGCGGCCGGCCAGGACTTCCTTGAACTCGTTCCAGTCCAGGGGTCCGTGCTCCCACTTCTTGGTTTCTTCGTTGAAACGGATGTCTTTGTCCGGGAGGGTCAGGCCCAGGACCTTGACCTGCTCCACCATCATGCCGACGAAGCGGCTGCGAAGCTCGTCGTTGCTGAAGCGCTTGATGTTCCATGCCATGGACTGCTTGGAGTTCGGTGAATCGTCATCCGGCGGGCCGAACATCATCAGCGACGGCGCGTACCAGCGGTTCACGGCGTCCTGGGCCATCTGCTTCTGCGCAGGCGTGCCGTTGGAGAGCTCAAGCAGGATCTCAAAACCCTGGCGCTGGTGGAATGACTCTTCCTTGCAGATGCGCACCATTGCGCGTCCGTAAGGACCGTACGAAGCCCGGCACAGGGGCACCTGGTTGCAGATGGCGGCGCCATCGACGAGCCATCCGATGGCCCCCATGTCCGCCCAGGAAACCGTGGGGTAGTTGAAGATGGAGGAGTACCGGGCCTTGCCGGCAATCAGGTCTTCCATCATCTGGTCCCTGCTCTGCCCCAGCGTCTCTGCTGCGGAGTACAGGTACAGGCCGTGGCCTGCCTCATCCTGGACCTTGGCCATGAGGATGGACTTGCGCTTCAGGCTGGGCGCGCGCGTGATCCAGTTGGCTTCCGGCTGCATGCCGATGATTTCCGAGTGTGCGTGCTGCGAGATCTGGCGCAGCAAAGTCTTGCGGTAAGCCGCCGGCATCCAGTCGCGCGGTTCGATGCGCGAGTCCTCCGAAATGATGCGCTCAAAATACGCCTGTCCGGCTGCCTCCCGCTCCTGCTCTTCCGGGGACAGCTCAGCGGGCACTGACTGCAGATTCTGCGATGCCATGGTTGCTCCTAATAAATTACCGACCGTTCGTTCAGAATATGCGGAGCGGATGATCTCAGTCAAGCGTTCACCGGAAGGCCGCGTCAGCGGTTTATGACTGTTCCCGTGGCCTGGCGTTGTTGACAAGGCTCCTGAGATTCCCCGTGTTAACTTGGGGTGGGGCCTCAACCGCCCCACGCCAACGCAAGAAAAGAGCCCTACGTGCAATCGCCCCAGCCCTTCCGAATCCTCACCGTCTGCACCGGAAACATCTGCCGCTCCCCCGTGGCCGAGAGGTTGCTCCAGGCTGGGCTCAACCAGGTAAGTCCCGGATCATTCGAGGTCCGCAGCGCCGGCACCCGGGCCATGGTGGGCGAACCCATCCAGCCCCTTTCGGCACAGATCATCAGCACCTTCCGCGGAACTCCGGACGATTTTGCGGCCCGGCAGCTCACCCAGAAGATCCTCCGGGAAACGGATCTGGTGCTGGCCATGACGTCCAAACACCGCGGCGAAGTACTCCAGTTGGACGCATCGCTGCTGAAACGCACGTTTACCGTCCGCGAATTTGCGCGCATGTTGTCCGTCCTGGAGACCCGCGACGGCGCTCGCGCCACCGGGAATATCGTGGACTTCTGGCGCGACCTCCCCGCCCGCGCAGCATCTGTCCGGCACCTCGCGCTCCCATCCGATCCTGCCGACAACGACGTGGTAGACCCCTACCGACGAGCGGAAGAGGTCTACCACCAGATGGAGGATCAGTTGGCCCCGGCCATCCTGGGTATCCTCCGGTTCGCGCGCCTTACGGCGCCGGCCTAGTTATCAGCTGCTAGTTCAGGGCGATCACCAGCATCTGGTTGGTTCCGGGGATGCAGGTCTGCAGGACCACCGCTGGGAATCCGCCGAACACTGCTGCCACATCATTGGTGGTGCCGGGGTTGGGCACTTGGCCCCTGCCCGTGGCCGTGAAGGTCCCGTACCCCGGAATGGAAACCGTCTCACCAACACCGATCCCCGAGAACCGGGCCCATCCTCCGCAGAAGTCGTGCTCGGTGATGAACACTGCGTAGGCGTTGGTTGGCGTGTAGTTGATCGGGCCGATGCACGCATCCACCAGTGATTGTCCACCGGCACCGGCCACGTAGATGGTACGCACAGCGGGGGCAGGAGCAGGTGCCGGTGCCGGCGCTGCCACGACGGCAGGGGCGGCTGCGGCCTGGGCCTGCGCAACCGGGGCCTGCGCAACCGGGGCCTGCACTGCCGCCGGCGGGGCGACGGGCGCAACAGGCGGTCCAGTGAGCTTCAGGACCTGGCCCGGTACGATTACCGAATAAGCACCCAGGCCGTTCGCAGCCAGCATGGCGTTGACGTCCACACCGAACCTTGCGGCAATGGAGCCCACTGTGTCACCGGATGCCACCGTGTAGAGGTTGGGGTCACCGGCCGGAGGGGCGGGCGCAGCTTCGGCGGCCGGCGCGGGCTCGGCAACTACTGCGGGGACGGCGGTAGTTGCGGCCTCTGCGGGAGGTGCCGCAGCCGGTACCTCTGCGGCCGGTGCCGCCGCTGGTGCCGCCGCTGCGGGAGCTGCCTGGGCGGCCGGTGCGGCGTCCGCGGATGGTGTCGAAGTTGCGTCGGACGACGGCGCCGCCGCTTGTTCATTCGACACTGATTGTTCGACACCGGCCGGTTGGGTGGCCCAATTGACCACCCCGAAAAGCAGCGGGATCAATGCCAGTAATGCAAGAACGGCGCCGGCAATCATGAGCTTGGATTTACTGAACGGCGTATGCCGGACAACGCCATTGTTCTTACTAAGGGAAGTTTGAAGATCTACATCATTCATGTTCATGGGAACTCCGGGACTCCATGGCTTGGACCGCGCGTGGGAGCCGTTGTGGCCCAGGTGCAGAAAGCGCAGCTATGTATAGGGAGGAGCACCGCCGCACTACGGCGGGGTGCGGTCCACCGCTGAGCCGGAGGAACGGAATTGCAATAAACCCCTGCGAATTCAAATATAGGAATTGGGCATTGCCGGCTGCACGAGTAGGAGATACTCGACTTTCCCTGCAAGGGAAGCGCGGCGCTGTCAGGTATTACGCAGTTTCCGGGAACGGACTACTTGGCAGTACTCAGGTCCCGGTTGATGGGACGTTGGCGGGGAGAGCTACAGCCTTGCGCGCTTCACAGGACATTTATTGTGCCCTGAACGGGTGTTTTCAGCGTATGCTCTCCTCAGCGCAGCTAAGACGGCGTCGTTCGCTTTTGGTGGGGCCACTTTTGAAGGCAGGGGTTCAGTGGCGGGAGTGAAGCACGAGGTTCTTTCGAAGCGCTCGTGGTCGGGACGCGGAATGCCGTTCTTCCTGATTGCGGTTGCCTTCTGCGCAGTACTGCTGGCCGTTGGCCTGGCAAGCGGAACCGGCACCAATACAGCCCAGCTCGCAGGTGACCTGGCGATCTTCACAGCCGTCCTGACGGCACTGACGACCCATACACGCGCAGCCCTCAAACAGCCGGTCAACGCTACGGGCCGCTGGTTCGTTGTGGCGGGACTGGCGCTCTGGTCTGTCGGCCAAGGCATCTGGACGTTCAACGGCATCACCCTCGACCACGACTACCCTTTTCCGTCGTTCGCCGACGTCGGTTTTGTTTGGTACGCGGTACCGGCCTCCATTGGCTTGGTCCTGCTTTTGCGTGGACAGGGTTTGCGGCTGCCTTTGCGCCGGGCCATCCTCGACACGGGGGTAGTGGCGAGCTCCACGTTCTTCATCGCGTGGAGTTCGGTCCTGGGTCCGCTGGCCAGTGCCAAGGACAGTGACGCCTTTGCCCGGATAACACAGATGGCCTACCCCATCGCAGACGTCCTTATGGTCTCCGTGGTCATCGTCCTCACCATGCGTGCGGCCCGGGGGCGCAGACTGCCGTGGCTAAGTCTTGGCATCGGTTTCTGGATCCTTGCCCTCACGGACCTCGCCTACATGCGGCTCACCCTGGAAGGCATTTCAGGTGTCACAGGATCGCCCTTGGCGCTGGGGTGGGTAGTAGCCTTCCTGCTGGTGGGCATAAGCCCGCTGGTGCCGGAAACCGGCAGCAATCGCAAGGACGGCCGCGGTTATGCCGCCGCCCTTGAGCTGCTCCCCTACCTCCCCGTTTTCAGTGCCGTGTTCTTCTCCCGGACCGGCCCCATCGGCGCCGACCCCGTCCTGCTGGTCATCGGCCTGGTGGTCCTGGGGTTCGTCATCGTGCGCCAGGTGCTGATCGTCGTCGAAAATGTGACGCTCACACGCGACCTCGAGTCGAAAGTGGCCGAACGCACGGCCGAACTTGAGGGGCTGGGGGCGATCGTCAATTCCTCCGGCGACGCCATTGTCGGCGAAAGCCTGGACGGTGTCATCACCAGTTGGAACCCCGGGGCCGAAAAAATCTTCGGGTATCCGGCCTCGGAGGTGATCGGCAGGAAGGGCGACTTCTTCATTCCGGCAGCTGCGCAGGAGGAAGAACGCCGGGCAATGGACGTCACAGCCCGGACCGGGGACGTGCAGAACTACGAAACGCAACGCCTTCGCGGTGATGGAACCACCATCCCTGTTTCCGTCACTCTCTCCCCTGTACGGAACGCGTCCGGGATACGCGGAGTGGCCTTCATTTCGCGTGATATCACTGAACGCAAAGCCGCCGAATCCGAACTTATGGCCGCGCGGGAAGCCGCGTTGGAAGCAAGCAGACTCAAATCCGAATTCCTGGCCACCATGAGCCACGAGATCCGGACACCACTGAACGCCGTGATCGGGCTGACCTCATTGATGATGGACACGCCCCTCAGCGAAGGCCAACGGCAGTACGCCCAAGGTGTGAAGGGAGCCGGCGAAGTCCTCCTCACGCTGATCAACGACATCCTGGATTTCTCCAAACTCGAAGCCGGGAAAGTGGATCTGGAAGTCACCGCCTTCGACCCCCGGGCACTCGTGGAAGAAGTCGCCGGACTCGTGGCCGAGGCCGCACAAGGCAAAAACCTGGAACTCATTTCCTACTGCCATCCCGATGTTCCGGGACGGCTCATGGGCGACTCCGGCCGCATCAGGCAGATCCTGGTGAACCTCTCCTCCAATGCCGTGAAATTCACCCCGTCCGGAGAAGTCGAAATCAAAGTCTCCGTGCTGGGGACAGATGCCGGTAACGCCTCGCTGCGCTTTGAAGTCCGTGACACGGGAATCGGCATCAGCGCCACCGACCACCACCGCCTGTTCGATTCCTTCGCCCAGGCAGATGCTTCAACTACGCGCCGCTACGGTGGAACCGGGTTGGGGCTGGCCATATCCCGGCGGCTCACGGAAGCCATGGGCGGCCGCATCGGTGTGGACAGTGAGCTGGGCAACGGCAGCAAATTCTGGTTCGAACTGGAACTGCCCATCGGACCGCCGGCCTCGGAAACTCTCACCCTGCCTGCTTCCCTGGCGGGCAAGAGGGTGCTGGTGGTGGACGACAACGCCACCAACCGCCTCGTGCTGGAGACCCAGCTGGACAGCTGGGGCATGACGCCGGTGGCTGTGGCCGATGCGTCCTCCGCGATGACCGAATACCGCAACGCCGTCCTGGAGGGCCACCCCTATGACATCGCCGTGGTGGACATGTGCATGCCAGACACCGACGGTCTGGAGCTGGCACGCCTCATCAACCATGAAAGCACCAACCCCGGAACACCCGGGATCATCCTGCTGACCTCCACCATGTTGGTGGACAAAGTCGATCTGGCAGCAGCCGGGATCCGCGAGTACCTCACCAAACCCGTCCGCAGTTCCGAGTTCTACAACCGGCTCCTTCGCCTCATGGCCACCAGAACCATGCGTGCCCCCGCAGCACCGGCACCCTCAGCGGCCGCTCCGTCCGCCGAGCCGATAGCACGGCTGGGAAAACTGCTCGTGGCAGAGGACAACGAGGTCAACCAGCTGGTGGCACGCGGCATGGCGAACCGCCTCGGTTACGGCGTGGACATCGTCGAAGACGGCGCACAAGCCGTGACGGCGGCCCTCACCGGGAACTACGCGGCGGTACTCATGGACTGCCACATGCCGGTCATGGACGGCTTCGATGCCACCCGCGCCATACGCGCCCGCAACGGGCATTCGGCCCGGATCCCCATCATCGCCATGACGGCCGGAGCCCTCAACGAGGACCGCGAGCGCTGCTTCGCTGCCGGCATGGACGACTACATCAGCAAACCCGTCGACCTCGCTACTCTGGGAACCGTACTGGCGCGTTGGGTGCCGCAGTTGGAAGAACCGACGACGGCGGAAGCCGCCACTGCTCCCACACCGCCCGCCGCCGGGGTGCCGCAGCCGGCGGAAGCACCGCCGTCGGACGCGGTTGTTCTCGACACCGGGCGCCTCCAGATCCTCCGCGAACTGGGACCCGACGACGGCGTGGGCCTGCTCCCGGCGGCCATCGAGGCCTTCCGGCAAGATGCCGGCGGAACCGTAGAGGCACTGCGGTCAGCCATCGACGCCGGGCAACCGTCCGCCGTCGAAGCGGCCGCACACAAACTTGCAGGCGCAGCAGCCAACATCGGAGCCGTGGGCGCCGCAGCCTTGTGCCGGGAACTGGAAGCCCTTGGCCGGGAGAGCAGGCCGGAGCTGGTCGCTGATGGAACGCGGCTGCTGGAGCGGCTGACCGCAGAACTGGCAAGGGTTGACCATGCCCTTGAGCGCATCTTATTGGGAGCCCTATGAAGATCCTTATAGCGGACGACGACCAGATCTCCCGCATGATCACTAAAGCGGCCGTGGAACAATCCGGGCATGACTGCATCGTGGCCGTGGACGGCGACTCGGCCTGGCAACTCTTCCAGGAGCACAGACCGGAAGCCGTGGTGACGGACCTGATGATGCCCGGGCTCAACGGGCTGGACCTCTGCCGTGCCATCCGGGCAGCGGAGAAGGACAGGTACACCTACGTCATCCTGGTGACCTCCCATGGCTCGCGGAAGGACGTCCTTGCGGGAATGGAAGCAGGAGCCGACGACTACGTCACCAAACCCCTGGACCCGTTCAGCCTGCACATCCGGCTCCTGGCCGCCCAGCGTATTACGTCGCTGCACGCGGACCTCGCCCGGTACCGTTCGGCCCTGACCGAGCAGGCACGCACGGACCCCCTCACCAAGGTGCACAACCGGCTCAAACTTTCCGAGGATCTGGGAGACCTGCACGACGGAAGCCACGGCTACTGCCTGGCCATGGTGGATGTTGACAACTTCAAAAGCTACAACGACATCTACGGCCATCAAGCAGGCGACGCCGCGCTGGTGGCCATCGCCGCCACCCTTTCCGGCGAAATCCGGGCCACGGACGCCGTGTATCGGTTCGGTGGGGAAGAGTTCCTGTTGCTGCTCCGGGAACAGACGGCCACTACCGCGGAAACGGTCGTGGAACGCGTGCGCTCAGCCGTGCACGATCTGCGGATCGAACACTCCGGCGACCCCGACGGCGTCCTGACCATCAGCGCGGGAATCGCCGCTTCCTCGGGGGGCCACCCCGCCGGAACCGAACAGCTCCTGCGGGAGGCCGACCTCGCCCTGTACGCAGCCAAAGCTGCAGGCAGGAACAGGGTGGCCCTTGCCCATAACTTCTATGCGGAATGATCTGTGCGTGGCTGTAGCTGCCGGCTAAATCCGCCGGCCAGGATCCGGTCCTGGCGCAGGGTCAGCATGTTCCTGTTTGTATGGTGTTGTTTCGTTTGATGTTGCTGGTGCCGGGTGCCAAGTGGATATCCCCTGCTGCACACGCCCTGTTGTCGGTGGCGACCACGTTGGTGATCGGGCCTTGAGCGCCGAAGTCGCCTATGTGGATGGCGTCGTAGCTGCCTTCGGGGAGCACGTGACCGAATTCCAAATCGTGGATGTAGTTGCCGCTCAGGATCACCCCAGTGACTGCCCCGGTGCGGTTGTCATAATAGCCGGTACGGATACCGTACGGCGCCCCATAGAACTCGTTATCGGCGACTTTCAGGTTATAGATCGAGTGGTTGCCGACCGCTAGTTGCATGCTGCTGCCCCGGTGTCCGCCCCGGACCGTGTTCCCGATGTAGTTGATGTCGTGAGTGGTTCCATCGATGGTGTGGGCTACAAGGCCGTCGTCACCGTCGGTTCCAACGCGCTGGTCGATGGCATTGCTGATGACATCGCCGAAGGATGAGTCCATGACGTGAATGCCGTCAAGCTGGTCATATTTGCCGCTCGTGACCACAAGGGTGCTGCTGTTCCTAACACAGAACTTCGTGGTCCCGGCGGCGGCGATGGAGTATGTGAACGGGTTCTTTACATGCACCCCATCCACGAGGTTGTTGGAGCCGCCCCGGATGTCCACGACGTACTCGCTCAAGCGCCCGTCCAAACTGTTACTGGCTGGGAGGGTGTTGCCTGAATGGTCCGCCGTGAGGTTCGTGATCGTGGTATTCGTGGCGTAGTTGGTGGTGACGATGGGGTAACCACCGTACGGTCCTTTTGCCGACAGGAAATCCGGGCCTGCTTTGAGGATCGTGGCCGGGCCTGCGCCCTCCAGTTTCACATTGTTCGCCATTCTGAGCTTGCCGTTGATGATGTAGGTGCCTGCTACAAGTTTGACGACGCCGCCCCCGGCTGCTCCTGCGGCGTTGATGCGGTTTTGGATGGCGCTTGTGTCGTCCCCGGCATCGTTGACGGTAGTAGTGACTGTGTAGGCCCTGGTGGCGGTGCTGCCTGTCGCACCGCTCTTGGTGCATGCCGCATCCGCAGTTGTGGCCGTGGGAGCTGCTGACAGCGAAAATGCCCGACCGGCTGTTGCTGTCGACGTCGCCGTCGCCGTCGCCGTAGCAACAGGCGCCCCGGCCATGGCGAGTGAGGCAACTGTGGCCGCTACCGCCAAAGCGGTCCACCGCCGTCGTGGTTGCGCCCCGGTATGGCGCATCGGCAGTCCCAATTCAATGTCAGCAGTTCCCACTGCGATCCCCCAAAGTGTCAAGACGCTCCGTCGGCGCCGTTCGCCGGACTCTGCGTATGGACACACTCGCCGGGCAAAACGATGAACCTCGTCCCGTGGATAACGTCAGTGAAGTCACCATCCGGCATCGGCCCCGGGAACAAAGTAGCTTTCCGGTTTCCGTGGGATCCCGCCGTCGGGAAAAAGCGCCTCTACCTGGGAGGCGTACTGCCTGATCCGACGCTGTTTCCCGGCAAGCCCGTCGTCCCAGGACCAGGGCTCGTATCCCAGCTGGTTCATGAACCGTGAATCGTGTCCGGCCTGGAGGTCGTAGGGGAAATCCGAGTACATCACCAGCCTGTCCCGATGGTCCGTCCCCAGTTGGCGGGTAATCAGATGGTCCACGTGTTTCCCCACGCCAGCCGGGCAGAAGAGCAGCTCCGCCTGAGTCTCCGCCAGCAGCGTGGCGACGGTGGCTCCGAGCGAGCGGATGAGCCCCTTGTCCCCACGCGAAACCCTGCCCTGGGCGATGTCGAAGCGGTAGGTGGGGTAACGGTGGGTGAACTCCGGAAGGAGCCGGTCCCATGCGCTGCTCCCCCACCGCGCCGGCCGCCGTCGACGCCGGAAGAGGGCATCCACGGCCCCGAGGTGAAGGGACTGAACGCCCATGTCCGTCAGGACCTCCCGGTCCTCACTTTGCCGGGCCCTGTAAAGGCCACCGGCGTCCCCCACCACGCATTGGCGCAGGAACGACCCCGCAGCCCTGGTGTGCGGGCCGGGATCTGCGTCGGAGAACAGCGTGGCCACCACTATTTGGCGGCCACGGGCCTGGGCTTCCATCAGCGCTCCGCAGGACAACACGGCATCGTCGAGGTGAGGGGAAAGGACCAGCCAGGGCGCATCCCCGGCCATGGACCGTTCGATCCTGTTAAGGAGTTGCACGTCAAGCCCCTTCCCCGGATGCGGTCGGTTTCAGGGTTGCCACCGCGTCCTTGTACGCTGCAGCCTGGCGCTCGGCCAACACGTCCCAGTCATACGCAGCGGCGAACCGGCGTCCCTCTGCTGCCACCCCGTCAAGCGCCGGCTCCGTGTATCGGAGGGCGATCTCATCAGCCAGCTTGGCGACGTTCAGCGCTTCGACCAGCCAGCCGACACCCGTAGGGACGATCTCACGGAGGCAGGGGATGTCGAAGGCAACCACGGGGGTCCCCACCGCCAAGGCGTCGATGGCAACCAATCCGAAGGTTTCGTGCCGGGACGGCACCACCACGAGCCGCGCATCGCTCAGCGCCTGGAACTTTTCGTCACCTGACAACCATCCGAGCATCCGCACGCGTCCACACAGTCCCGTCTCCCGGATGCCTTCGCGGAACCTGGCTTCATCCGGACCCGTGCCGGCCACCAGCAGGTCGCCATCCACCCGGTCACAGCATTGCGCCCAGGCTTCCAGGAGGAGGTCCAGGCCTTTGTGGCCGTACTCCAGGCGGCCAATGAACATGACGTCCTTCCCCCGATGTGGAATGGGTTTCCACGCGGCCGGGTCCACGCCATTTCCGATCACGTCCACGTGGAGGCGCGGATTCAGCTGCGTCAACCGCTCCGCGATTCCCTGCGAAACAGAGATGAGCCTCCGGTGCGAGCGCACCCCCAGCCGCTCGAGCCAGTGCAAGGGGAGTTTGTACTGCCGCGCCTTCTCCCTGGCATGGAGCCACTGGACAACCCCGATGGTGGGGCGCCGGGTCCAGAGCGGTGCGGCCATCGTTGAGAAGGGGGCAAAAAAGTCCTCCACCACCAGGTCTGTCTTCCCGTGCCTCCTGAGGGTTTCAAACGGCAAACACAGAACATACGCCAGGAGCCTGGACAGCCGGTTGCGGCCTTCCCCGAGGCCAATGGGGACGTAGTGGACCCCGTCCTGGACACGCTCTTCCCATCCTGGATACCGGGTGGTGAGGACCGTTACGTCGAAACCCCTCGCCGCCAGCCGTTGGTTTATCTCGTGGGTCCTCACGGATCCTCCGCCGGCTCCTGGCATGCGTGGATCTTCGAAGCCCAGATGCAGTACTCTCATCTATTTTTCCGTTCCGTAGCTTTTGGAGGGCTCACCGATGTTGGTCATCGCCGCCTGTTCGAGATCAGCCGGTTCGACAAACCAGATGGTCGTTTCGCCGTTGGTCGGGCCCGGCGTCGAGACCAAGGGCCTTGCATGCTCCTTCAACCAGGCGAGCATGGTGGGATTGGCATAGCCGTAGCCTTGGCTGGTGGGTTTGGATTGGGTCAGGATGTAGCTGGCCCCGTTCTGCTTCATCAAGGGCGCCGAAGGCCAGATACCAAACCGCGGGTCATCCAGATAGGCGAAGTGGCCTGTGCTGTTGGTGACGCTGATCCGTGCGTCCGCTGGCAGGTTCGCCTGCACCCAGTCGTTGGACCGGACGAAGCCGTTGTCCACCGTCAATTCAGTCCGAAGACCCAGCACCACGGTCAACGCCACGAAACAGACGCTGACGACGCCAAGGGTTCTGCGTGCGCGGTGGTGTCTCTCTTTGAGCTCCACCACCACAATGACCGAACACAGCGCGCCGGCCACCATGACGCCGTACCCGTACTGTTCCTCAAAGGTGCCAAACGCTGCGCTGTAGACGCCGGCGGCTCCCAGGGCCAAGCCGCCCAGCCCGACCAGTCGCCTCCCGGCATGATGGCTGAAGCACAGGATGAGTCCCACCAGCGGGCACAGGCCCAGCAGAAGATAGCTCGTGCCGAAATGCCCGCTTTGCTCAATAAGGCGCGACACCAAGCTCGGTGATCCCTCAGAAGTGAAGCCGGTGGTCTTCTCCACACCGGACATGCGCACCAGCCCGTGGGTCTTTGCCCACACCCAATCGGAAAAATGACCGCCGGCGGCAACCACCAGCAAGTAGCTTGCATAAGGCAGTGCGCCGAAGACGGTCAGCACCAGCGCTTCCCGCCACGGAAGGGTCTTCTTCCACACAACGGCGGCCAGCACGGGAGCCAGCGTGCAAATGAAGAAGAAGTCCTTGCACAGGATGGAGTACCCGAACAACAATCCGGCAGCCATCAATCTGAGGAACCATCGCGCCCTGCTCCCAGGCTCGCGGGCGCCCACAAGCAACAACATCCCGGCCAGCGCGGGAACCATGGCGGATGTCTCAAGGAAGGCGTGGCTGTTGTTGCGCAGGATGAACGGTTCAAAGGCCAGGAGCACGGCGGTAAGCCATGCAGCGGTCTTCGTGGCCAGATGGCCGACCAACAAGAATCCGAGCCCCACGGTGACAGCCCCCAGAACGCCGTTGAGCCACCGTAGCTGCAGCGTCACATCGATGATGTCCCCGAAAATGCCGAACACCTTGATGACTCCTGCTTCAAGCAGGAAATATCCGGGCGGATGCAGGAAGAACGGCCCGTCCGGCAACGTGGGAAACATGCCGTTGCTGACCGACTCCCCCAGCCGCACATACAACATTTCATCCACCCACA
>Ga0209051_1002553_pt1 | contig 12863 bp, 10 predicted proteins | sample AraplaCvi_mMS_r2_2_FD_184286 | JGI IMG/M metagenome (GOLD analysis project Ga0209051, IMG submission 184286) | Arabidopsis root microbial communities from North Carolina, USA - plate scrape MF_Cvi_mMS_r2 (SPAdes) (version 2) | ecosystem: Host-associated > Plants > Roots > Endosphere | place...
GATCAGCGCGGCCTGGTCGCCGCGGCCTCCGTCGACGTGCCGGTCGAGCGCGTTGGCGCAGGTGTTGAGTTCACCGTCTGGAAACCACCGGTAGAACGGGGGATTGGAGTCGTCGAGGATGCGTCGAGGTGCGCGGGTCCAGGTGACGGCGTTGGCCGCCTGCGCCCAGAAGGCGCACGGATCGTCGATACTGGCGTCGAACATTTCGCGGTACCCGGGCATATCGGGAGCGTACTGGCTTCATGGGTCCCATAACCTGGACTTATGACTAGTCTTGTTCCGCCGGTCGACGGTGTTCGCAGATCGTTCGTGGAGGCGCGCGGGGTGCGGTTCCACGTCACCGAATCGGGGCCGCAGGACGGCCGCCCCGTGCTCGCGCTGCACGGGTGGCCGCAGCACCACTGGGTGTACCGGGATCTGCTGGCCGACGCTCCCAGCGGTCTGCGCATCATCGCCCCCGACCTACCGGGCTACGGCTGGTCCGGACCCGCGCCGCACCGCTGGGCCAAGGACGACGTCGCCGACGACGTGCTGGCGCTGATGGATGCTCTCGGGCTGGATCGCGTTCTGCTGGTGGGGCACGACTGGGGCGGCTTCGTCGGCTACCGCATGCTGCTCGCCGCCCCGGAGCGGTTCGACGGCTATCTGGTGATGAACATGGCCCACCCGTGGCAGACGCCGCGGTCGATCCTGCCGCACTTCTGGCGTTTCCTGGCCTACCAGCCGTTCGTGGCGAGCATCGGCGTGCCGCTGCAGCGGCGCACGTCGTACCTGCGGCGCGTCATCTTCGGATCCGGGCCGAAGGAGCACCGCGTCAAGCCCGCCGACGCCCGGGTCTACGCCGAGCGCTTCCGCGATCCGGTGGTGGCGCGGACCGCCACCGACACCTACCGCACCTTCTTGCTGAGGGAGTTGCCCTCGGCGGCAAGGAATCCCGAGAGTCGGCGGATCACGGTGCCCGTCCGCGCGTTGTTCGGCATGGCGGACTTCGCGGTGCACCACTCGCTGGCCGCGGCCGAGACGGCCGACGCCGAGGACTACACGTTCGAGCCGGTCGACGCCGGACACTTCGTCGTCGACGAACGCCCAGACCTGGTCCGGGCGCGCCTGATCGCGCTCGCGGAGGAGACGGCGCGGTAGCGCTCGTCGACCGTGGGCCTCATGGCGGCGGACATCCCCTGCTTCCGCCACGAGGCTCACGCTCGGCGTCGAGCGGTCTGAGACGATCACGTCATGACCGACGACTGGCGCGCCGTCAACCTCGCCAACTGGGAGTCCCGGGTGCCGATGCACACCGGCCCGGGTGGTTACGACCTCGCGAGCTTCGACGATCCCGAGTATCTGTCGGGGGTGGTGAGCTACGACCGTCCCCGGCTGGGCCGACTCGACGGACTCGACGTGGTGCACCTGCAGTGTCACATCGGCACCGACACGGTGTCATTGGCTCGGCTCGGCGCGAAATCGGTCACCGGCCTTGACTTCTCACCGTCGGCAGTGGCGGCGGGTCGGGCCTTGGCCACCCGTGCCGGTGCGAACGTGACCTTCGTCGAGTCCGACGTGTCCACCGCGGTCGACGCGCTCGGATCGGCGTGCGCCGACCTGGTCTACACGGGCATCGGCGCGCTGTGCTGGTTGCCCGACATCCGCGAATGGGCGAGCGTGGTCGCGCAAGTGCTGCGTCCCGGCGGGCGCCTGTTCGTCCGGGAGGGCCACCCGATCCTGTGGGCGATGAGCGATCCGCGTCCCGACGGGCTGCTGGTCGTGGAGTACCCGTACTTCGAGACGCCGGGGACGCGCTTCGTCTACGAGGACACCTATGCGGGCACGGGCGTCGTCTCGTCGCCGGAGTCGATCTCGTTCAACCACGGGTTGGGGGAGATCTTCACGGCGCTGCTCGACGCCGGCTTCACGATCACCGGGTTCGAGGAGCACCGAGAGGTGGCGTGGCGATTCTTCGACGACGCGATGGTCGAGAGCCCGGATTTCGAGGGGGAGTTCCTCTTGGCCGAAGGGGGCGAGCGGTTGCCGCTGACCTACACCCTGCAGGCGGTCAAGGAGCTAGATCACCGATCCGGTTCGTGATTCGGGCGGATCCAGTCCCCTCCTCTGGACCCGCCCGACCGCGCAAATATAAACGTTGCCGTTCATAATTCGCAATCGCTGGAAACGACCAGTTGGAGGCCTACACTCAGGGCTTCCACAGAATTCCCGGCTAGCGGGAGCCAAGGCATGAGTATCAGCAAACGGCTCAGACCCGGCCGGCATCAACTGAGCCGCGACGAGGTGCGCGCCCATCAGCGCGAGCGAATCTTCACCGCGCTTGAGGACGAAATGTCGGTCAAGGGGTACGGCGACACGAGTGTGGCCGACATCGTCAAGAGCGCCGGCGTCTCGCGTCAGACCTTCTACGAATTGTTCGATTCCAAGCGGGCCTGCTTCATCGCGAGCTACGAACGGCGGCAGGGGGCGGTGGTCGACACGATCTTCGAAACGATCCCCACCGACACCCCGCTGGAGCAGTTCGCCGCGCTGCTGAAGGCCTATCTCGGGGTCATGGCCCGACGGCCGGAGATCTCGTTGCTGTACCTCAGCGGCATCACCGCCGCGGGACCGGAGGCCGCGGCCATCCGCGTGCACAAGCAGCAGCAGTTCGTCGACGGCGTCGCGGCCGTGTTCGACGCGCACACCGAGCGGGAGCTGTTCGCATGCCGGACGCTGGTGGCGGCGATCTCCGCGCTGGTGACCAACGCCCTGGTCGACGACGCACCCCAGGCGGTGCACGACCTGCACGCGCCGCTGGTCGACGTGGCCGCGACGCTGCTGAACGGCCGATGAGCGACGGTCACTGCGCGAAGCGGTAGCCCATGCCGGTCTCGGTGATCAGGTGGCGCGGGTGGGACGGGTCGTCCTCCAGCTTGCGGCGCAGTTGGGCGAGGTAGACCCGCAGATAGTGCGTCTCCTTGGCGTAGGCCGGTCCCCACACCTCCTTGAGCAGCTCCTCGCGGCCGACGAGCTTGCCGCGGTTGCGCACCAGCATCTCCAACATGCCCCACTCGGTGGGAGTGAGGTGGACCTCGACGCCGTGCCGGGTGACCAGTTTCGCGGCCAGGTCGACTGTGAACGAATCGGTTTCGACGACGGGCTGATCGGTGTCCACCGACGCCGCGGTGCGTCGCACCGCCGCCCGAAGGCGAGCCAGGAACTCGTCCATGCCGAACGGCTTGGTCACGTAGTCGTCGGCACCTGCGTCGAGGGCCTCCACCTTGTCCGACGAGTCGGTGCGGGCCGAGAGGACGATCACGGGTGCGGTCAGCCAGCCCCGCAAGCCCTCGAGCACCTCGATGCCGGAGATGTCGGGCAACCCGAGGTCGAGGACGACGACGTCCGGCTTGTGCTCCGCGGCGACCTTCAGTGCCTGCGCGCCGGTCTCGGCGGTGTGCACCTCGTACCCGCGCACGGAGAGGTTGATGCGCAGGGCGCGCAGGATCTGCGGCTCGTCGTCGATCACCAGCACCCGGGTCATGCCGCCGCCAAGTCGATCTCGACGGTGAGCCCGCCGCCCGGGGTGTCGGACGCGGAGATGGTGCCGCCCATGGCTTCGACGAAACCCTTTGCCACCGACAGGCCCAACCCGACGCCGGTGGTGTTGTCGTGGTCGCCGAGCCGCTGGAAGGGCGCGAACAGTTCGTCGACCAGGGCGCGTCGCACGCCCGGCCCCTCGTCGACGACGTTGAGCAGGACCCGGTCGCCGACCCGGCCGGCGTTGACGCGCACGATGCCGTCGGGCGCGTAGCGCATGGCGTTGTCGACGACGTTGACCAGGACGCGTTCCAGCAGACCGGCGTCGGCCATCACGGCGGTGTCACCGACGTCGACCTTGATGCGGTCCAATCCTGCTGTGCCTCTGGGTATTCCGAGGATGGCGCGGTGCACGATCTCGTCGAGGTAGACCCGCTGGAGCTTGGGTTGCACCACGCCGGCCGCCAGGCGTGACGAGTCGAGCAGGTTGCCCACCAGCGAGGTCAACTGGTCGACCGACTCCTCGACGGTGGCCAGCAGTTCGGCGGTGTCCTCGGGGGAGAACCCGACGTCGTCGGCGCGCAGGCTCGACACCGCCGCCTTGGCTCCGGCCAACGGCGTCCGGAGGTCGTGGCTGACTGCCGAGAGCAGCGAGCGGCGCAACTCGTCGGCCCGCGCGATGGCCTCGGCCTGGCCGGCCTCGTCGATCAATTCGCGCTGGCGCACCAACCCCGCGGCCTGGGTGGCGACGGCGGTCAGGACGCGCCGGTCGCGGGCGGCGAGTTGGCGCCCGCTCATCAACATCCAAAATTCGTCGTCGCCGACCTCGATGGCGGTGTCGGCGGATTCCACGTCGACGCACGGATCGGCGCCAACGCACGCGATGATTCGCTGCTCGCCGTCCCGCTCCCGCAGGATGCTCACCGCGCGTTGGGAATAGGTCTCGCGGACGCGCTCGAGGAGGGTGCCCAAATCGGCGCCGCGCAGCACCGAACCGGCGAACAGTGCCAGCAGCTCGGCCTCCTGGGACGCCCGTCGGGCCTCCCTGGCGCGCTTGGCCGCACTGTCCACCAGGGCGGCGACGGCCACCGCGACGAGGATCAGGACGACGACGGTGACGGCGCTGTCGGGTTGGGCGATGGTGAAGCTGTAGCGCGGTGCGACCAGGAAGTAGTTCAGCAGCAGACCCGACAGCAGCGCGGACACCGTGGCGGGCCCGACGCCTCCGAGCAGGGCCACCACGACCACGCCGACGAAGAACAGCACGCTTTCGCCTGCGATGCCGAGGACCCGGTCGAGAAGCAGGGCGATCACCGCGCACAGCGCCGACGGCACCACGATCGCGGCGAGCCACGACAGGAGTCGTCGCTCGCGCGGGGCCACTGACCACGACCGCCCGCCCTTGGCCTGGTCGTGGGTGACCATGTGGATGTCGATCTTCCCGGACCGCTGGACGGTCTCCGCGCCGATGCCCTCGTCGAACATGCGGGCCCATCGCGAGCGCCGGGACGTGCCGAGGACCAGCTGGGTGGCGTTCATCTCGCGGGCGAAGTCCAGCAGCGACGTCGAGACGTCGTCGCCGGCGACGGTGTGCACCGTCGCGCCCAGGCTGGCGGCGAGTTCGCGAATCTTGCCCATTTGCGGCGCCGAGACGCCGGACAGGCCGTCGCCGCGCACCACGTGCACCACCATCAGCTCGGCGCTGGATCGCGAGGCGATGCGAGAAGCCCTGCGCACCAACGTCTCCGACTCCTCGCCGCCGGTGACGGCGACGGCGACCCGTTCGCGGGCCTCCCAGGTGTCGCTGATCTCGTGGTCGGCGCGGTACTTGGCCAGCGCGGCGTCGACCTGGTCGGCGAGCCACAGCAGTGCCAGCTCGCGCAGGGCGGTCAGGTTGCCCTGCCGGAAGTAGTTGCTCAGCGCGGCGTCGATGCGCTCCGGCGCGTAGACGTTGCCGTGGGACAGCCTGCGCCGCAACGCCTCCGGGGTGATGTCGACGAGCTCGATCTGGTTGGCCCGCCGGACCACCTCGTCGGGGACGGTTTCCTGCTGCTCGATTCCGGTGATCTGCGCGACGACGTCGTTGAGGCTCTCCAGGTGCTGCACGTTGACGGTGGAGACCACCGCGATGCCCGCGTCGAGCAACTCGCCGACGTCCTGCCACCGCTTCGCGTTCTTCGATCCGGGAGTGTTGGTGTGGGCCAGCTCGTCGACCAGCACCACCTCGGGACGACGCTGCAGCACCGCCTCGACGTTCAGCTCGGCGAACTCCGTGCCGCGGTAGGTGATCAGCCGTGGTGGCACCAGCTCGATGCCGTCGAGCAGCTCGGCGGTTCGCTTGCGGCCGTGGGTCTCCACGACAGCGGCGACGACGTCGGTGCCGCGTTCGATTCTGCGGTGGGCCTCGCCCAGCATGGCGAAGGTCTTGCCGACGCCCGGCGCCGCGCCGAGGTAGATCCGCAGCTCGCCCCGTTTGGGGCGGTGCGTCGGCGCGGGCGGTTCGGGACTCACGTGCCCATCATCCACCCACCCGCTGTCCGTCCAGCGCAAGGTTGACGGCGAGCACGTCGACTGTCGGCTCGCCCATGAACCCGAGCGCGCGGGCGTCGGTGTGGGCGGCGATGACGGACCTGACCTGATCGGCGCTGATCCCCCGAACCCGGGCGATGCGGTCGACCTGCAGGGCGGCGTAGGCCGGCGAGATGTCGGGGTCCAGCCCGCTGCCGCTGGCGGTCACCGCGTCGGCGGGCACCGCGGGGTTGGCGTCGGCCGCACCGTGGATCGGCACCAGCTGACCGATGGAGTAGTCCTCGCCGGGCTTGGCGCACTCGACGCGGACGCCTTCGTAGGTGGCCAGGAACGGTGCCGCGGTGGCGTCACACGGCTCGTTGACGCTGATCACGCGGGTCGGGTGGGTGACCTGGCCGGCCATGGGGCCCGACGTGTCCCGCGGGCCGATCACCGACAGCACGGCGCCGACGCCGCCACCGGTGCAGAACGGTCGGGCGCCGTCGACCCCGTCGAGCTTGGCGACGTCCTGGCTGCGCGTGCACACCTGGCTCAGCAGGCTGGGCTTGTCGGGAGCGTCGACGATGTTCTCCGGGCCCAAGTTGCTCGCGCTGGTGGCCATGGGGTCGTACCCGTCACCGGCCATCGACGGCCGGCTCTGCAGGTATTGCGGCAGCGGCGTGCCGTCGGGTGCGGTGAAGAGTTGACCGATCAGGCTGCTGCCCACCGGTTTTCCGCCGGCCTCGACGATCGAGCCGTTGGCCTTGTCGTGCAGGCCGGGTAGTTGGGCGGCGAGCCACACCAGCAGGGGATAGGCGCCGCCGACGATCACGGTGAGGATCAGAAGGGCCCGCAGGGCCGCGACGTGTTGACGGACGAGATTGGAGAGCTTCATGTTTAGGACATCCCGGGAATGAGTTGGACTACCAGGTCGATCAGCTTGATGCCGATGAACGGAGCGATGATGCCGCCGAGCCCGTAGACGTACAGGTTGCGGCTCAGCAGCTTCGACGCGCTGCTCGGGGTGTATCGGACACCCTTCAGTGACAACGGGATCAGCGCGATGATGACTACGGCGTTGAAGATCACCGCGGACAGGATCGCCGACTGCGGGCTGTGCAACCGCATGACGTTGAGCAGGTCCAGGCCGGGGAACAACGTCACGAACAACGCCGGGATGATCGCAAAGTACTTGGCGATGTCGTTGGCGATCGAGAACGTGGTCAAGGCGCCACGGGTGATCAGCAGTTGCTTGCCGATCTCGACGATCTCGATGAGCTTGGTCGGGTCGGAGTCGAGGTCGACCATGTTGCCGGCCTCCTTGGCTGCCGACGTGCCGGTGTTCATCGCGACGCCGACGTCGGCTTGCGCGAGGGCGGGGGCGTCGTTGGTGCCGTCGCCCGTCATCGCGACGAGCTTGCCGCCCTCCTGCTCGCGTTTGATCAGTGCCAGCTTGTCCTCGGGGGTGGCTTCGGCCAGGAAGTCGTCGACCCCGGCCTCGTCGGCAATCGCCTTGGCGGTCAACGGATTGTCGCCGGTGATCATCACCGTGCGGATGCCCATCCGGCGCATCTCGTCGAACCGTTCGCGCATGCCCGCCTTGACGACGTCCTTGAGGTGGATGACACCGAGCGCACGGGCGCGGCCGTCCTGCAGTTCGCCGACGACCAGCGGGGTGCCACCAGCGGAGGACACCTCGTCGACCATGGTGCCGAGCTGCGGTGGGACGGTGCCGCCGTTCGCGCGCACCCAGTCGGCGACCGACGCGGCCGCCCCCTTGCGCAGCTGGTGGCCGTCGGCGAGGTCGACGCCGGACATGCGCGTCGCGGCGGTGAACTCGATCCACTGCGCGTCGCCCAATTCGCTGGCGGCGCGGGCGCGCAACCCGAAGCGCTCCTTGGCGAACACCACGATCGAGCGACCCTCGGGGGTTTCGTCGGCCAGGCTGGACAGCTGGGCGGCGTCGGCGAACCGTTCGGGCGTGACCCCGTCGAGTTGCAGGAACGCACCGGCCTGCCGGTTGCCCAGGGTGATGGTGCCGGTCTTGTCGAGCAGCAGGACGTTGACGTCGCCGGCCGCTTCGACGGCGCGGCCCGACATGGCGAGCACGTTGCGCTGCACCAGGCGGTCCATGCCCGCGATGCCGATGGCCGACAGCAGGGCGCCGATGGTGGTCGGGATGAGGCACACCAGCAGGGCGACCATCACGATGCCGCTGATGCCGTCGCCGTTGAGCGCCAACGAATCCGGGACACCGGGGTTGTTGGCCTTGGAGAAGATCGCCAGCGGCTGCAGGGTGGCCACGGCGAAGACGAAGATCAGCGTCAGCGCCGAGAGCAGGATGTTCAGCGCGATCTCGTTGGGCGTCTTCTGCCGGTTGGCGCCCTCGACCAGCGCGATCATCCGGTCGATGAAGCTCTCGCCGGGCTTCTGGGTGACCTTGACGACGATCCGGTCGGACAGCACCGTCGTGCCGCCGGTGACTGCGGACCGGTCGCCACCGGACTCGCGGATCACGGGTGCGGACTCACCGGTGATGGCGGACTCGTCGACCGAGGCGATGCCCTCGACGACGTCACCGTCACCCGGGATCACCTGGCCCGCTTCGACGACGACGACGTCGCCCTGGCGCAGCAGCGGGGCGGCCACCTCCTCCTCGGTGCCCGGGGTGGACGGAGACCAGCCGACGAGTCGGCGGGCGACGGTGTCTGCCTTGGCTCGTCGCAGGGAGTCGGCCTGGGCCTTGCCGCGGCCCTCGGCGACGGCCTCGGCGAGGTTGGCGAAGATCACCGTCAGCCACAGCCAACCGACGGTGAGCCAGCCGAACCACGTCGGTTCGAGGACGGCCAGCACGGTGCTCCACACGGCGCCGACCTCGACGACGAACATGACCGGGTTGTGCCACAGCGTCCGCGGGTCCAGCTTCTTCACCGCATCGGGGATGGAGTGCAGCAGCATCTTGGGGTCGAGCAGTCCGCCGCCGACGCGCTTGACGGGGGCGGGTTCGTCGACGCTCGTGGTGGTGGGGGGTTGGGTCGTGGTGAGAGTCATGGTCAGTGAATTCCTTCAGCGAGGGGTCCGAGCGCCAGCATCGGCAGGAAGGTCAGCGCGACGAGGATGAGCGTCACGCCTGCGACCAGTCCGACGAACTGGGGCCGGTGGGTGGGTAGGGTGCCGACGGACTCCGGTGTGCTGCGTTGGGCGGCAAGGGAACCGGCAAGGGCGAGCACCAGGATGATCGGCAGGAAGCGGCCGAATGCCATCGCCAGGCCGAGCGCCACGTTGTACCAGGTGGTGTTGACGGAGATGCCGGCGAACGCCGATCCGTTGTTGTTGGCCGCGGAGGTGAAGGCGTAGAGCACCTCGGACAGGCCGTGCGGCCCGCTGTTGAGCATGCCCGCCCGCTGCCCCGGCATGGCGATCGCGACCGCCGTTCCGGTCAGCACGATCAACGGGGTCACCAGGAAGTAGGCGGCGGCGAGCTTGATCTCGCGCGGGGTGATCTTCTTGCCGAGGTACTCCGGCGTCCGCCCGACCATCAGGCCCGCGACGAACACCGTGATGACGGCCAGGATCAGCATGCCGTAGAGTCCGGAACCCGTACCGCCGGGCGCGATTTCGCCGAGCTGCATGTTGAACATCGTCATCAGGCCGCCGAGGCTGGTGTAGGAGTCGTGGAACGAGTCCACCGCACCGGTCGAGGTCAGCGTCGTCGCACCGGCGAAGACCGCCGAGTCGGGCACGCCGAAGCGCGTCTCGACGCCCTCCATCGCCGAACCGACCGCCGTTGGCACGGTGCCGTGGGCCTGGATCTGGAAGAACATGGTCAGTGAAACGCTAAGCGTGGCAATGACTCCCATCACCGCGACGATCGCGTACCCCTGCTTGCGGTTGCCCACCATCCGGCCGAACATCCGCGGCATCGAGAACGAGATCACCAGCAGCAGGAAGATCTCGACCCAGTTGGTCCACGCCGTCGGGTTCTCGAACGGGTGTGCCGAGTTGGCGTTGAAGAAGCCGCCACCGTTGGTGCCGAGTTCCTTGATGGCCTCCTGGCTGGCGACGGGGCCGCCCGGGATGGTTTGCTGCGCACCGGCGATGGTGGTGACCACCTGGTCGTGCAGGTGGAAGTTCTGGATGGCGCCACCGGCGATGAGGATGAGCGCGGCGATCACCGCCAGCGGCAGCAGGATGCGCAGGGTGCCGCGGACCAGGTCGACCCAGAAGTTGCCGAGCTCGCCGGTGCGGGTGCGGGCGAACCCGCGCACCAGGGCCACGGCGACGGCCATGCCGACGGCGGCGGAGACGAAGTTCTGCACGGTGAGGCCGGCCATCTGGACGAGGTGGCCCTGGGTGCTCTCACCGGAGTAGGCCTGCCAGTTGGTGTTGGTGACGAAGCTGACGGCGGTGTTCCACGCCAGGGCCGGGGTCATCTCGGTGGCGGGGTCGTTGAGGTGCAGTGGCAGCTTGCCCTGCACCAGCTGGAAGGCGAACAGCGCGAGGATGCTCACCGCCGAGAACGCCAGCACGCTGCGGGCGTAGGCGCCCCAGCCCTGCTCGGCCTCGGGGTCGGCGCCGATGGCGCGGTACAGGAAGCGTTCGACGCGGGAGTGCTCGTCGGAGTCGTACACCCGGAACATGTAGTCGCCAAGCGGTGCGTGCACCGCGACGAGCGCCAGGATCAGGGACGCGAGGAACAGCACCCCCGCGAAGGTGGACGTCACTAGAACCTCTCTGGGAACAGGAGCGCCGCGGCCATGAAGACCGCGAGGAGGACGGCGAGGACGAGCCCGACGAGGTTGGCGTAGCTCATCGCTCGAACATCCTCTGGACCCCGCCGAGCACCGCGAAGATCGCAATGGTCAGCAGCACGAACACGACTATGGACATGGCGACGACGCTATGACCGCCTACCAGGCACGACGCCGTCCCTTACGGTTTCTTGACACCCCGCTGACGGCGTCTTTACGCGTCCTTTGCAGCGTTGTGCCCGGCGTCACCGCAAGAACGGCGGATCGGCCAACCTGAGCGCCCGCCGAGGGTTACTGTCACAGTCGTCAATATCGTCCGGGGGTGGGAGTCAGCATGGATGTTTCGGTTCGGCCGTGGTTCACCACGGGAGTCGCGCTCGTCGGGGCCGGTGCCATCGCGCTGACGCCCATCAGTCCGAGCGTGCCCGCGCGTCCGGTGGCGGACGTGGCGCAGGTGTCGGCCGCGGTCTCGCGGGACGTCCAGCTCGCGGCGCTCGACTGGCCCTACATCCTGTCGCTGCCGATCGTGCGACAGAACATCCGCAACACGATCGAGAACTGGGCGGTCTATCTCGGCGGATTCGCCAAGGCGGGCGTCGGACTCACCCAGTCGCTGCTGGCCATCCCCGGCGTGACCGTCGAGGCGATCCAGCAGGTCTTGGCGCTCGACTTCGTCGGTGCGTTCGACACGGTGGCCACCGCGATCCGCGACTCGGTGATCGCCGTCGGACAGCCCCTGCTGGACTCCATCATCTGGCGCAACCAACGAGCCGCCCTGGTGCAGGCCGCACTGAGCGAGGCGGTGCCGCTGGCGTATCTGAGCGTGGCCAACGGCTTCCTGACCGCGGCCAACGGAGTGACGACGGCGGCGATCGGTGGCGTGCAGGACTTCGTCGCCGCCGTGCTGACCCTGAATCTGTCCAACATCGTCAACGCTGCCCTGGACGGGACGAGGAACTTCGTCGTGTCCCTGGGCGCGGGTGCCGGAGCCATCGTCGACGGGATCGAGACCGCGCAGCGCGGCATCGCGACGGCGCTGGCGACCACGCCGCCGCCACCGCCGACGTTCGCCGCGTCGGAGGTGTCGGACGTGTCGCGGATGAGCACGTTCTCCGCCGACAACACCCTGACGCTGTCGCGGTCGTCGGGGAGCACCGACGCCGAGGCGATCGAGTCGGCCGCTCCCGTCGTCCCGGACGCCGAACCGGTGGTGGTCGAGGACGAGACCCCCGTGGTCGACACCCCGGTCGACGTCGTACCCGAGAAGACCCCCGCGCCGTCGACCCCGGATCCGACTCCGGTCAAGGAGGCCGACCCGACGGTCGATCCGGTCACCCCGGAGAAGACCCCGCCCGTCACCTCGGTCAAGGACACGGTGAAGGACTCGGTCAAGAACACGGTGAAGGACACGGCCGACGAGCCGCAGAAGGTCACGGCTGGCTCACCAGCCGCCGGTAACGACAAGCCCGCCGGTGCGGCGACGAAGGCCGCCGACGGTGCCGGCGCGGGTGCGAAGACGGCGTCGGGTGGTGACGGCGGGGAGTCGTAACGGGTTGCGGCAGTCAGGGTTTGGTGGTCGGCTGGCCGGCGGGGCGAACGCGTACCTCGGCGAACCGGTTCAGGTAGTCGTGTGGCTCACCGGCCAGTACCGACGCCAGTAGGTTGACGGCCTCGCGGCCGAAGGTCCACGGCGCCAGGTCGACGACGGTCATCAGGGGGTTGCCCATTTCGGTCGTCGGGTCGCTGCTCAGGGAGGCCAATCCGAACGCAGGGCCGACGTGGCGACCGGCTGATTCCAGGATGGCCACGGCTCGTCCGGCGAATCCCTGTGGCGCGCATACCAGCGCGTCGACGTCCGGCGGTGTCGCCGCCGCCCGGACGGCGGCGCTCAACTCCTCGGTGGTGGCCCCCAACGGGCAGTCGAACGCAGACGGCTCGACGTCGTGTGCCGCGCACCAGTCCAGGTAGGTTTGCCGCACGTCGTCGGCCCATGACGAGTAGAACTGTTGATCGGACCCCACGAAGGCGGGCCTGCGAAAACCGCTGTCGCGCAAGTAATCCAGGACGGTGCGTGCGAGGTCGGGG
>Ga0209051_1002557_pt1 | contig 12849 bp, 7 predicted proteins | sample AraplaCvi_mMS_r2_2_FD_184286 | JGI IMG/M metagenome (GOLD analysis project Ga0209051, IMG submission 184286) | Arabidopsis root microbial communities from North Carolina, USA - plate scrape MF_Cvi_mMS_r2 (SPAdes) (version 2) | ecosystem: Host-associated > Plants > Roots > Endosphere | place: USA...
CCTTTCCGCGCTACACCGGCTCGCGCGCCAAGGGCGACATCGAGGCCGACCTCGAGCGCGCGATGGAGTACTTCCCGCGCCTGAAGGAGCGCCGCACGCAGCTCGCGGGCACGCTGTCGGGCGGCGAGCAGCAGATGCTCGCGATGGCGCGCGCGATGATGATGAACCCCGAGGTCGTGCTGCTCGACGAGCCCTCGATGGGGCTCGCGCCCATCCTGGTCGAGGAGGTCTTCAGGATCATCTCGCGCCTGCGCGCCGAGGGCGTCACGATGCTGCTCGTCGAGCAGTTCGCGGCCGCGGCGCTCGAAGTGGCCGACTACGGCTACGTGATGGAGAACGGGCGCATCGCGGTGCACGGGCCGACCGCGAAGCTGCGCGACGATCCGGCCGTGAAGGCGGCGTACCTCGGCGGGGCGCACTGAAGCGTTTCGCATGCTTGCCGCGACTCATGCAGGGCCCGGCCCCAGGTGCGTCTTCGATACAGCCGACAGTACTTGCGAGAGTGTTGCATCGGACGTGCACCTGATCAACTCGTCCAGCCGCCGCTGCCATACCCGGACCGCACCGACCCAGGGGTATTTCTGCCTCAGTGACCGATAGAGCGGCTCGATCTCGGAAATTCGGTCGCGGGCCCCGCAGGCGACGATGCCGGCGGTGGCGAGCGCCGCGCCCGACAGGGCGGACACGTTTCCTTCGCATCGAGACAGCCACAGACGTGACTGGTCATGCGCGCGTTCGAAGGCCGCCGCCGCCAGGCCGGGCAAGCCCTGTCGCATCAGCACGGTACCCAGCAGACTCTCCCGCACCCATCGCGCGCCGGAAAGATCGTCCAAGGCGGCGTCGATGTAGGCACGCGCCGCTTCGACGGCATTCTGGCAGAGGCTGATCTCGGCGCATATTTCGTTGAATTGCCAAAGCGGCGCCCTCAACTCCCCGGCGATCGACAAGGCGCTACGCGCCGCCTCCAGGGCCGCGGCGAAGTCGCCCTGGGCCAAGCGAACCCGGGCGAGGTGCAGCGCGCATTTGGCGACGCCGTCGAGATCGCTGATCTCGCGCCGGATCGTCAGTGCCTCGTCGTTGTGCCGGAGCGCTTCGTTGTAGCGTCCTTCTTCCACCATGCAATCGAACATGCCCGCGAGATGATTCGCCTTCCACAACGGGTTCTTGCTCTCGCGCGACATGTCCAGCGCCTGCGCGTAGAGCTTCCTCGCGCGAGGAATGTCCGCCAGGGCCAGATACCGGCACCCCAGGTTATGGACCTGGGCCTCGTACAGATCGAGGGGTTCGGCCCGCTCGGCCTTGTCGGTCGCTCGCTGCTGGAACTCGAGGCTCTCGTCCAGGTAGCCGAGCTCCTCGAAACAGTCCGAGCAGTGGGAAAGCATGGCGATGTGGTTCTTGAACGACCACGCATAGTCTCGCTCGAGCCGAGCGAGCAGCGCGAGGTGCGCCTCCAGCAATTCCGGCGTCACGCCGAGTTCCCGCCGGTAGATCAGCAAATTGGCCTCGGCCCATATCGGGTCCTCCTGAGGGGTCTCCTCCCGCAAGGACTCGACCAGGAGGGTCTGGCTCTCGATGGAGTCCTCGACCCGCCCCAGTCGCCACAGCGACGAGGACACATGCGCGCGGGCCTGGTTCCGGATCTGCGGCGAGTCCGTCGCGGCGGCGACGACCGCATTGCCGATCGCCAGGCGCTGTTCGAAGGCGCCATGCCTGTCCAGGAAATCCGCGACCTCATCGAGGATGTTCGCCGCCGTCGCCGGGTCTTGCGCCTCCAGGCGAAGACGCAGCTGCTCGAAGTGCGGCATCAGGTCCTCGACGGTTTCCCACGCGCTCCGGGGACGCCGCACCTCCGAGAAATAGTCGCTCGCCACCAGCAGGAGTCGCTTGCGTTCGGGATCGGCCAGCTTCGAGAGTGCGTACGCCCGGTCGATGGGATGAAGGTGATATCCGACGCCCTCCCGACGGATGAAGTGCATGGCGGCCAGGCGCTGGAGGGAATGCGTGATGTCGGCGTAGATGCCCCACCCCGACAGCAGGAACTCGATCGCCACCTTCGGCACGGGCCGTCCGAAGCTCGCCAGTCCCTGCATCACCCGTTGGTCGAGGCGATCGAGTTGCTCGAAGGCCTGTCCCACCAGGTCGTTCGAGATCCTCTCGATGGAATGGGCCTCGACCCGGATCCGGGTCAGGAGATCCGCGACGTTGATGGACGGATCCCCGAACAGGATCTGGAAGAATCCTTCGAGGGCGCGGGGAAAGCCGCGCGTCACTTCCCTGACCTCCGCCAGGATCGCGTCGGGCGCGTCGCGCAAGCCCCGTTGCCCGTCGCGATCCAGACGGCGCAGCACCCGCTCGGCGTACGGCGACGGCAATCCGTCGACCATGGAGATCACCATCTGGGCCGCCGGGCTCAATCCGGCCAGCTCGCGCGGAAGGATCTGCGTCGTCAGCACCAGCTTCAAGGAATGAGGGAGGAGCCCGGGCAGCGCCACCAGCATTTCCCTGAACTCCGAATGCGTCGTCGCCCCGCTGTCCGAGGCCAACAGGTCTTCGAAGTTGTCCACCAGCACCACCGTGGGGCTCGCCTCGAGCTTGGCAAGCACCGAGCGGAAGAGGTCAGAGGGCGTCGGACTGGCGACCTGGATGTGTTCGCTGAACGCGAGCTGCGAAGCCTCGTCGAGGGTCAGGATCAGGCTCGACACAAGTTGGTGGAACAGGCCCGAAGTCGCCCCGGCCGCACTCAGGTAGACGATGCTGCCGACTTCGATCGGATCCTCCTTGGACGGGAAGACCGCGGATTGGAGTTCTCGCAGCACCTTGCAGACGAGGGCCGTCTTCCCGACGCCGCCGCGTCCGTGCAACGTCAGGATACAGGCCCCCTCGTCCCGGAGAAAGTCGGCGATCAGCTCCGCCTCGGTCTCGCGGTCCTCGAAATAGCGGGGCGCGATCATGGGTGCCGAGTTCACGAAGCGGACGCGCTTCGGACCGAGATCCGCGTTGTGGCGAGGCGCTTCCCTGATCAGTTCGAGGCCCAGCGCGATGCGCTGCTCGGCCTCCTGGCGGTCGGCCCCTTGAGCGGCGCCGCCGACGGGCATGTCTGCGCCGGGAACGGCGTCGAACGTGAGCGGCCGCGCCCGGTCGCGTGGTCGGCGCTTCAGCGTTCCCACTTCCGCAGGCTCGATCCCGGACTGATCGAGCAGCGCGTCGTAGAGCGTGTTGTAGGCCTCGTCGCTGTCCAGCACATGGTACGTCCTGGCGCGAAGCGGCGCAGGGATCCGACATGCGTCGTCACCGTCGAAGAGCACCGGGATGAACTTGTTCGTGCGGGCGCGCGCATCGTAGATCGCCTGCGTGACCAGGCCGCCCTCCCAGTCCCCGCCCCTGCCGGTCTCACCGTCTTCCAGCCCGAGGAAGCGCTTGCGATACGTTTCCGTGCAGATGCACAGCACGTACCTGGATTCATCGAGGCCCGCCATCATCCATCGCGACCAGCCTTGCGGCGGGGAGCCCGTCTCGAGATAGCGGTCCAGGATCGTCGTGATCCCGTCCAGGCGCAGGCGTTCGGAGAGGGCGAGCACGCGCTCGCGGTGCGCCTCCGAATCATGCGTGTAGCTGATGAAGACTTTGATCGCGCTCATGCTTTCGGACCCTCCTGCCGGAGCCCGGCGACGGCCGTCGCCCGGCGCTTCCCACGTCACGTCTCGCCAGCGAGAACCGTGACTCCCCCGGAATGGAAGCTTAATGCAACCGCGGCGAGCGTAAAGACCCGCCGGGATCCGGCCGGCCAACGTCCCCGCTCGGGAAAACAAGCGCTGATAGCATCGCGCCCGGCCTTGCCGCCGCGGCGCCACGAGCCCGCGCCGGCAAGGCCGAGCAGCATCAGCACCTACCCCTACCCCCTGCCGGAGCCCCGAGCATGAAGCGCCTGCCATTGGCCGCACTCGTCGCCCTCAGCCTGACGTCGGCCTACGCCGACGAAGGCATGTGGACCTTCAACAACTTCCCGTCGGCCAAGGTCGGCCAGGAGTACGGCTTCGCGCCCGACAAGTCCTGGCTCGACCACCTGCGCATGGCCTCGGTGCGCATCGCCGGCGGGTGCTCCGCGTCGCTGGTGTCGGCCGAGGGTCTGGTGATGACCAACCACCACTGCGCGCGCGAGTGCATCGACAACCTCTCCGGCCTGACGCACAGGAACTACATCCGCGACGGCTTCTTCGCCAAGACCACGGCCGAGGAGGCGCGCTGCCCCGGCATGGAGATGAACCAGCTGACCGGCATCACCGACGTCACGAAGCGCCTGCAGGACGCGACGAAGGACGCCACGCCGGAGGCCTTCAACGACGTGCAGCGCAACGCGATGGCCGCGATCGAGAAGGAATGCGCCACGTCCGACGACGTGCGCTGCGAGGTCGTCACGCTCTACCACGGCGGCCGCTACGACCTGTACCAGTACCGCCGCTACCAGGACGTGCGGCTGGTCTTCGCGCCCGAGGAGGCCATCGCCTTCTTCGGCGGCGACCCGGACAACTTCAACTTCCCGCGCTACGACCTCGACGTGTCGATGGTGCGCATCTACGACCACGACGGCAAGCCGCTGAAGAACGCCGAGCACCTCGCGTGGTCCGACGGCGGACTCAAGGACGGCGACCTCACCTTCGTCTCCGGCAACCCGGGCGGCACCTCGCGCGGCCTGACCGTCGCCCAGTTCGAGGACGAGCGCGACGACAAGCTGGCGCGCGGGCTGCTGTTCCTGTCCGAGCTGCGCGGCTACATCACCCAGTACCAGGCGCGCGGCGCCGAGCAGGAGCGCCAGAGCAACGACCTGCTGTTCGGCCTCGAGAACGGCCTCAAGGTCTACAAGGGCCGGCACGAGGCGCTGGCGGACAAGGCCTTCTTCGGCCAGCTCGCCGCCGACGAGGCGGAGCTCCGAGCCCGCGTGCAGAAGGATCCCGCGCTCGCCAGCCGGTACGTCGGCGTCTGGGACGCGATCGCCGACATCGTCCGCAAGGACCAGGGGTATCGCAACGAGTACTCCTCGCTCGAGCGCGGCATCCGCGAGTCGAAGCTGTTCCCGATCGCGCGCGGCCTCCTGCGCCACGGCGACGAGATGGGCAAGCCCAACGGCGAACGACTGCGCGAGTTCGGCGACTCGCGCCTGCCGCAGATGAAGTCCGAGATCCTCGTCAACGAGCCGATCTACGACGAGCTCGAGATCTCGACCCTCACCTGGGAGCTGACGCGCATGCGCGCCGAGCTCGGCGCGGACCATCCGGTGATCAGGAAGGTGTTCGGCAAGCGCAGCCCGGCGCAGATCGCCACCGACGCGGTGCGCCGCACGCGCCTGAAGGCCGTGCGCGTCGACGCGACCGGCAACGTCGTCGGCGGCTACCGCAAGGACCTGTGGGACGGCGGCAAGGCGGCCGTCGACGCCTCGCACGACCCGATGATCGAGCTCGCGCGCGCGCTCGATCCGTATGCGCGCGCCATCCGCAAGAAGGTCGAGACCGAAGTGGACGGCCCGCTGCGCAGGCAGCAGGAGCTGCTCGCCCAGGCCCGCTTCGCGGTCTACGGCGATACCACGTATCCGGACGCGACCTTCACGCTGCGCCTGTCCTACGGCAAGGTCCACGGCTGGGTCGAGGACGGCAAGCCCGTGCCGCCGTTCACTGTCGTGGGCGGCGCCTACGACCGCGCGACCGGCGCCTTCCCCTTCAACCTGCCCGAGTCCTGGATCAAGGACAAGGCCAAGTTGAATGCGGCGACGCCGATGAACTTCGTCACCGACAACGACATCATCGGCGGCAACTCCGGGTCGCCCCTGGTCAACCGCAAGGGCGAGGTCGCCGGCCTCGTGTTCGACGGCAACATCCACTCGCTGGGCGGCGACTACGGCTTCGACCCGGCGATCAACCGGACCGTCGCCGTCGACTCGGCCGTGCTGCTCGAGGCGCTGGACAAGGTCTACGGCGCGGGCCGCATCGTCAAGGAGCTGACCGGCTCGGCGGCGTCGCCGACCGTCGTGCGCTGAGCACGACGGCGCGGGGACAGGCCGAGGGCCGGTCCCCGTCCCTCGCTCGCGCTTACTGCTTGCCGATCATCTGCGGCACGAACTGCGTCGTGCCCAGGTCGTCCTGGTCGAAGGCGAACACGAACCACTGGTTCGGGTTGGCCAGGCCGCCGGCCGTGACGGGGATGAAGTCGTTGTCGTTGCCGACGAACAGCGTGTGCTTGGTGACGCCGCCGACGGTGACGTCCTGGCCGATGGCGATGCCCTCGAGCTTGGCCGGGATCTGGGTGTCGGCCAGGCCGTTGGCGTTGAGCGCGGCGCGGATGTCGAGGAACAGCGTCTTCTGCACGGCGAAGGGCAGCAGGTTGGCCTCGCCCGAGAGGTCGGAGACGTCGGTCGCGCCGGCGATGTCGATCTTGTAGAGGCGCTTGACGACGGCGCTGGAGTCGTCGCCCAGGCCCTTGCCGTCGCGCTCGAGCACCAGGAACTCGTGCGAGTTCAGCGCGAGCAGTTCGCTGCTGTTGTAGTTCTTGTTGGTGTCGTCCAGGTGGTTGTCGTAGCAGTACTGGTGCGTCTCGCCGGTCGCCTTGTCGATGGTGACGATGCGGTTGGCGCGGCCGCCGTCGCCGCCGTCCTGGATCAGCGGGCTCTGCACGAAGCCGACCAGCGTCTTGCCGTCCGGCGTGATGGCCAGGCCTTCCATGCCCTTGTTGGCGACGCGGCCCGAGGTGTTGCCGGAGATCTCGAGCGCGCCCTGCGAGCTCTTGTTGGCGATGGCCATGATCGCGGGCAGCTTGAACGCGTGCGTGCGGATGCCGGTGGCGCGGTCGAACTGGTAGACGTAGGGGCCGTACTCGTCGGAGATGAACACCGACTTGCCGTCGCGCGAGACGCGGATGCCTTCCGGATCGAGGCGCGCGTCGAAGTGGTCGAACGAGTCGCGCGTGGCGTCGAAGTTGTCCGAGCGGCCGCTGAAGAACCACTGGTGCAGGCCGTGCGAGGGGATCGCCGGGCCGTAGTTCAGCTTCTGCACGCTGGACATCAGCGTGGTCGCCTTGAGCGTCGGCGTCAGGGTGTAGGGCAGGCTGCCCGAGATGGCCGGCGTCAGCGCCAGGTCGAAGGTGTGGAAGCGCGGGATGTAGCTGGTCGTGTCGTCGATGTCGCTGTTCCAGGCCACGGCGTTGGGGCCGCGGTCGGGGATGGCGAGGAAGGTCGAGCCGCCGGCCCAGGCGAGGCCGGAGCCCACGCCGCCGAGCTGGTCGCCGGGCGTGCCGTTCTCCAGCGGGGCCGAGAGGCCGGACAGGTCGCTGGCGGTCGGGCTCATCTGGCCGATGGCGATCAGGTCGACGGCGTGGGCGGCCGTGAAGGCGCAGGCGCTGGCGAGCGCGATCGCGGAAAGACGGAAGGCATGCATGGCGGGGTCCCCTCGGGTGTCGGGTGGTTTGCAGGAAAGCCCGCGATGCTCGATCGCGCCCGTGACCTTCTTGTGACAGCCGCCTGAACGCGAAGCCGGGCCCGCGCAGGCGGGAAAGGCCCGTCGCCTAGAATTCGACGATGAGCCGCCCCGTCCGCACGCAATACGAAGACTTCATGCGCCACGTGCGCGACCATGGGCGCTTCAAGTCCGACCGCACCGGCACCGGCACGACCAGCGTGTTCGGCCACCAGATGCGCTTCGACCTGGCCGAGGGCTTCCCGCTGGTCACCACCAAGAAGGTGCACCTGAAGTCCGTGATCCTCGAGCTGCTCTGGTTCCTGCGCGGCGACTCCAACGTCAAGTGGCTGCAGGAGCGCGGCGTGACCATCTGGGACGAGTGGGCGCGCGCGGACGGCGACCTCGGCCCGGTCTACGGCGTGCAGTGGCGCTCCTGGCCCACGCCCTCGGGCGGCCACATCGACCAGATCGCCGAGGTCGTGCGCCAGCTGCGCACCAACCCCGACTCGCGCCGCATCATCGTCAGCGCCTGGAACGTGGCCGACCTGCCGCAGATGGCCCTCATGCCCTGCCACGCGTTCTTCCAGTTCTACGTCGCCCCGCCCGAGTCGGCGGGCGGCCGCGGCAAGCTCTCGTGCCAGCTCTACCAGCGCAGCGCCGACGTCTTCCTCGGCGTGCCCTTCAACATCGCGAGCTACGCCCTGCTCACCCACATGCTCGCGCAGCAGTGCGACCTCGACGTGGGCGACTTCGTCTGGACGGGCGGCGACTGCCACATCTACGCCAACCACCGCGAGCAGGTCGACGCGCAGCTCGCGCGCGCGCCCTACGCGTACCCGACGCTGCACATCAAGCGCCGCCCGGGCTCGATCCTCGACTACGCGTACGAGGACTTCGAGGTGCTGGACTACCAGCACCATCCGGCGATCAAGGCACCCGTCGCGGTGTGACGGGCGCCCGGCCGCTCAGCGCGGCGGCAGCGCGAACACGATCACGGTCGGCAGGCCCGAGCCGCCGAAGAAGCCGGAGACGACGCCGGAGGTCGTCGCGACGTACTGGCGGCCGTCGAGCGCATAGCTCACGACGCCCCCGCCGATGCTGCCGCCCGTGTTGAAGCGGTAGAGGGTCTTGCCGTTGGCGGCGTCGATGGCCAGGAAGTCGTTGTCCATGTCGCCCGTGAAGAGGACGCCGCCGCTCGTGGCCACGACGCCGGCCACCAGCGGCGTCGGCCACTGCTGCTTCCACTTGACCGCGCCCGAGGCCGCGTCGATGGCGCTCAGCCAGCCGCGCCCCTCGGCGCGCGGGTCGCTCGTGACGGCGCCGCCGTAGTAGTGCGTGCCCTGCGCCGGCTCGGGCGCCTTGTCGAACTTCGTGAAGACGCCGCACCAGTCGACCGCCGCGACGAACAACGTATTGGTCTTCGGGCTGTAGGCCGGGCCGTTCCATTCCATGCCGCCGAGCAGGCCGGGGCAGCGGTGGACGCCTTCGACCGTCGGCGCGGCGTCGACGTTCTCGCGCCGGGTGATGGGGAGCTGGTAGAGCAGCTCGTGGGTCGAGCGGTCGAGCACGCGCAGCAGGCCGTCCTTGCCGCTCAGCGTGACGAGGTCGCGCCGGCGGCCCTTCACGGTCGCGCTGAAGAGCGGGCTGGTCTGGCTCAGGTCGCTGTCGTGGTCGTCGTGGGAGACGGCCTGGTAGTACCAGAGGAGCTTGCCCGTCTTCACGTCGAGCGCCACCATCGAGTTCGTGTAGAGGTTGTCGCCGGGCCGCACGTCGCCGAAGAAGTCCGGCGCCGGATTACCCACCGGCAGGTAGAGCACGCCCTTGGCCGTGTCGAGCGCGAGCGGCGTCCACAGGCTGCCGCCGCCGTTGTCGCGCGCCTTCGGGTCTTTCCAGCTGTCCGCGCCCGGCTCGCCCGCGTCGGGGACGAGGTTGAAGCGCCAGATCGGCTCGCCCGTCTCCAGGCTGAAGGCGCCGACCCAGTTCTTCGAGCCGTAGTCGGCGCCCGCGGGGCCGTAGAGGACCCTGTCCCCGTAGATCAGCGGCGGCATGCTGAGGTACTGGTTGGTCTTCGCGCCGGCGATCTCGCGGCTCCACAGCAACTGGCCGTTCCCGAGGTCGAGCGCGATCAGCCAGCCGTCGGAGGTGCCGCGCACCAGCTTGCCGTCCTTGATGGCGGCGCCGCGGCTGGAGGTGGAGATCTCGGCGCCCTTGGGCTGCCAGTTGTAGGTCCACTTCTCGCGGCAGGTGCGCGCGTCGATCGCCACCGTCGCGCGCCCGAGCGTGAGGAACATCGTGCCCTGGTAGACGATCGGGTTGGTCTGCATCGGCGTCGCGGTCGACGAGCGGTAGATGCACTCGGCGCGCAGCCGCGAGGCGTTCGCCGGGGTGATCTGGCGCAGGTCGACGAAGCGCTGGCCGGCGTAGTCGTGGCTGGCGTAGAGCCAGTTCGCCGTGTCGCCGGCGGCCGCGTCGAGCTGCGCCTGGTCGGGGCCGTGGACGGTGCCGGTCGGGATCGCCGGCGCGGCCGGGGCCGCCGCGACCGCCTCGCCCTTCAGGGTCGAGAAATAGGCGAACAGGTCCGCGCGGTCGGCGGCGGACGCGACGGCAATGGCCATGGCCGTGCCCGGCACCTTCTGGGCCGGGTTCTCGAGGAACTGGCCGAAGCTGGCCTCGTCCCAGGTCAGCCCGGCCGCCTGCAGCGCGCTGGTGAAGGCGAACCCCGGCAGCGTGCCGGACTTGCGCCCCGCCAGGCCGGCGAGCGACGGGCCCACGCCGTTCTGGCCGGCCACGGCGGAGTGGCAGGCCGAGCACTGGGCCTGGTAGAGGCTCTTGCCGTGGGCGGCGTCGCCGGCGGCGTGGGCGGCCGAGGCGGTCGCGAGACTGGCCGTCGCGAGGACGGCGAAGCGGATGGCGGGTTGCATCATGGCGCTGGTTCCTGGTGTCGGGCGTCGTGCCGCGGAGGGAGGGGTCGTCGATCCTTGTAGCCGCTCCGACGCGCGCGCGCATCTCCCGAACAGCCATGGGGACAGGGACCCTTCAGCTTGCGCCGCCGGACGTACATCCAGGGGTACCGTCCCGGCGATGCCGCCCCCGTCCGATAGAATCCGCCCCCACATGCCCGCCCCGCCCCCGCTCCGCCAGGACGGCCCGCCCACCGTCGTCCTCATCGCCGCCGTCGCCCGCAATGGCGTGATCGGCGACGCGGGCGACCTGCTGTGGCGCCTGCCCGAGGACATGCAGCATTTCCGACGCACGACGATGGGGCATCCGGTCGTGATGGGGCGCAAGACCTGGGATTCGATCCCCCCGAAGTTCCGGCCGCTGCCCGGGCGCACCAGCATCGTGCTGACGCGGCAACGCGGCTGGCACGCCGAGGGTGCGCTTGCCGCGCACGCGCTGGCCGAGGCGATCGCGCTGGCGCGCTCGGCCCCGGGCGGAGACCGCGTCTTCGTGGCCGGCGGCGCCGAGATCTACGCGCTCGCGCTGCCGCTGGCCGGCGAGCTGCTCCTGACCGAGCTCGCGCGCGAGTTCGACGGCGACGCGCGCTTCCCCGCCTGGCCGCGCGCCGAATTCGAGGAGGCCGCGCGCGAGTCCCACCCCGCCGCGGCGCCGGACGCGTTCGCCTTTGACTTCGCGACCTATCGTCGCAAACCCGCACGCGCGTGACATGAGGCGGCCCTAACATGGGCCGCATGACCCTCACCCTCGTCCGCCGCTGCGAGTGGGCGCTCGACCGCGCCCTGGTCGGCAGCCGCTGGGAGCGGGCGCTGGCGGCGCAGTTCGGGGCGCTGTCGGCCGAGTCCATCATGGCGCGCGTCTGGCGAGACTACCTCGTGCGGCTCGCCGCGCTGCCGCCCTCGCGCAGCCTGGGCGCGGGGCTGGTGATGCGCTGGGCCACGCTGGGCATCGCGGTGCACCGGGCCCTGCTGGCGCGCGGCCAGCCGCCCGAGGTGGCGCGCCAGGCGCTGCGCAACCTGATGTGGGACCCGATGCGCGTCGCCGGCGGCGTCGCGTGGGCGCTCGCGTGGCGGCCCGGCCGCTCCCGGTTGTCGCGCACGCGGCACGCGATGCGCCTGTTCCGCCGCCTTTTCTACGCCGCGCCCGATTTCGCCTGGCGCGAGCTCCCGCGCGAGGCGGGCCGCGCCGGCTTCGACTGCCTGCAGTGCCCGATCGCCCGCGCCTACGCCGCCGAAGGGCTCGAAGACGTCGCGGTGCACGCGATCTGCTCGCTCGAGCGGCGCCTGTCGGCGTCGTGGGGGCTGAGGCTGGTGCGCACGCAGACGCTCGCCGATGGCGGCAGCCATTGCGACTTCCGCTGGCAGGCGGGGCGGGAAGCGTCCCGGGCCTGGCCGCCGGCCTGAGCCCGGCGCGCAGGCCGGCCCCCTTCCCCTGCTGCCTTGCGGCAGGCTTGCAAGCGCGGAACCTCCGTGCCGGCGTCCGACTCCGGCACGAGGTCATGCGGGAATCGTCCGGACCTAATCACATCCGCTTACTATCATCGCGGCTCCTGCTCCGCCATGGACCCTGATCGCCAGCCATGTCCCTGATCGAGATCGCGCTCAAACGGCCCTACACGTTCATCGTCATGGCGATGCTGATCGTGCTCGCCACGCCGTTCGCGTTGCTGAAGATGCCGACCGACATCCTCCCGGAGATCAACATCCCGGTGGTCAGCATCATCTGGAACTACACCGGCATGTCGGCCCAGGAGATGGGCCAGCGCATCACCGCGACCAACGAGCGCAGCCTGACGACGACGGTGTCGGACATCGAGCACATCGAGTCGCAGACCCTGCCCGGCATCGCCGTCATCAAGATCTTCTTCCAGCCCAACGCCAACATCCAGACGGCGATCGCGCAGACGGTCTCCATCGAGCAGGCCCAGCTGCGCCAGCTGCCGCCGGGCATCACGCCGCCGCTCATCATCAAGTACTCGGCGTCCAGCATCCCGGTGGTGCAGCTTGCGCTGTCCAGCCCCACCATCCCCGAGCAGGGCGTGTTCGACGCCGCGGTCAACATCCTGCGGCCCCAGCTCATCACGATCCCCGGCGTCGCGATCCCCTTTCCCTACGGCGGCAAGAACCGCCTGATCTCGGTCGACCTCGACACCCAGGCGCTGCAGGCGCGCGGCCTGGCGCCCAACGACGTGGTCAACGCCATCAACGCCCAGAACCTGATCCTGCCCTCGGGCACGGCCAAGTTCGGCGAGACCGAGTACAACGTCGCGCTCAACGGCTCGACCAGCACGATCGCCGCCCTCAACGACCTGCCGGTGCGCACGACGGGCGGCGTGATGACCACGATCTCGGACGTCGCCTTCGTGCGCGACGGCTTCGCGCCGCAGACCAACATCGTGCGCCAGAACGGCGCGCGCGGCGTGCTGATCTCGGTGCTGAAGAACGGCGGC
>Ga0209051_1002560_pt1 | contig 12839 bp, 10 predicted proteins | sample AraplaCvi_mMS_r2_2_FD_184286 | JGI IMG/M metagenome (GOLD analysis project Ga0209051, IMG submission 184286) | Arabidopsis root microbial communities from North Carolina, USA - plate scrape MF_Cvi_mMS_r2 (SPAdes) (version 2) | ecosystem: Host-associated > Plants > Roots > Endosphere | place...
GTTAATCGACAGGTCGCCGGTTCGAATCCGGCCCGGGGAGCCAGTTTTGCAAAAGCGCGCCTAACGGCGCGCTTTTGTCGTTTCAGGCTCGCGCAAAACCTCCACGTCCCTTCACGCCGCCGCCCGGTGCCCGGGCGGCGAGATCTGCTTCATGATGTCGAGAGCGGCCGAGGCCGTGTTTACTTCAGGCCGAACAATGCCACCGCGTTGTCGCGGAAGATGGCGGCGCGTTCGGCCGGCGTCAGCGGCACTTTGAAGGCGAAGCGCGGATCGTCGAAATCCCAGTGCGGATAGTCGGTCGAGAACATTAGCCGGTCGGTGCCGATCCAGCGCAGGATATCGAGGAGATGGCGGTTGTTCTCCGGCTCCTCGATCGGCTGGGTCGTATACCAGAAATTTTCGCGCACATATTCCGACGGCTTGCGCTTCACATGCGGGACCTCGTCGCGCATGCGCTTCCATTCCCGGTCGAGCCGCCAGACCAGCGACGGCAGCCATGAAAAGCCGCCCTCGACCAGCACGATCTTCAGCTTCGGGAACTGTTCGAACACGCCTTCGAGGATCATGCTGGAGAGCACCGTCTGGAGGCTGTTGGAGGCTGCGTAGTGCTCCTCCAGGTAAAACGAGCTCCAGCCGGACGGCGTATTCGGGCGGTAGCCGAAGGCGCTGGTATGCAGGCCGATCGGCAGGCCGTAATGCTCGGCCGCCTCGTAGATCGGCCAATAGCGACGGCGGCCGCAGGGCTCCAGCGTGCGCGGCGGCATGGCGATCTGCACGAAGCGGCGGTCGGTGACACGCCGCTCGATCTCGGCGACCGCGTCCTTCGCATCCTCCTGGGAGATGCAGATGGATGCCTTCAGGCGTGGTTCCGGCCCGGCAAACTTGTCGATCTGCCAGTCATTCAGGGCCGCGCAGAGCGCTGCACCGAGCTCCTGGTTGAAGGCGACGCTGCCGGCTGCGAGCGGCTGCAGGATGCCGTAATCGATATTGCACTCGTCGAGCAGCTGTTGCCGCAGGAAGGCAAGGTCCGACGCCGGCGGGCCGCCGTTCGGCGGCCAGGAATCGCGGCGCATGCCGTTGCCGGGCGTCATGCGCGGATAGGGCAGCGTGCCGAGCAGAGGGTTTGCCGTGCGCACGGCATAATCCTTCACGTGTTTTTTCCAGCGTTCGGGCAGATAGTCGAACAACTGGTCCGGCCGGGAGAAAGCCGGATGCACATCGCAATCGACGACACCCTGTGTCTGGGCTTTTTCCTGGCTGCGTTCGAGTACTGGGGTTTCCATGGGGATCAGCCTCCAAATCTCGGATAGGTAGCGAGAACGTTGTCGCGCAGGATTTTGTTCACCCTGGCTTCCGGCAGGCCTTCGGGCAGCACGTCCAGCCCCTCGAAATGCCAGTGCGGATAGTCCGAGGAAAACAGCAGCATATCATCGCTGAGCAGGTGGTCGAGCGTCTTGGCGACGTCCTCGACGTCGTCCGGTCCGTCGAAGGGCTGCGACGTCATGCGGATGTGCCGGCGGATGATGTCGGCCGGCGCATCCTTGACCCACGGCACCTCGATGCGGGTGCCGCGCCAGTCCTTGCTCATGCGCCACATCAGTGCCGGCATCCAGGTGACGCCGGATTCGATCATCACCGCCTTCAGCTTCGGATATTTGACGAATACGCCTTCGGAAATCAGGCTGGCGACCTGGGTGGAGAAGCCCTGCGGCTGCACCACGTGGTCCTCGATGAGGAAGGAGTGAAAGCCGCTATGGCTCGGCGCATGGCGGAAATTCGATCCGGCGTGGATGCCGATCGGCAGGCCGTGTTTCTCGGCGGCCTCATAGATCGGCCAGTAGGTGCGGCGGCCGAGCGGAAGCTCGGTCATGGCAAGCGTCAGGACCTGCACGAAACGTTTGTCGTCGGCGCGGCGCTCGATCTCCTCGACCGCCGCCTCGACGTTCTGGAACGGCACCAGCATCGACGCCCTCAACCGGTTGTCGCGGCTCAGCCACTTGTCGGCGAGCCAGTCGTTGGTGGCGCGGCATATAGCGGCTGCGAGATAGGGATCGAACAGGGCGTGGGCGCCGGAAACCACGTTGAGGATGGCGCCTTCGAGCCCGAGCGGGTCGAGCAGGTTCTTCTGCATCTGCGCGAGCGGATCACCGGTCCACTCCCAGCCGGGCCGCATATAGGGGCGCGTGCGCTCGGGATAGCCCATCAGTTCAAGCGCATCGACTTCGCGCGAGGTGACGATCTCCTGCCAGTAGTCGTCGAGATAGGGGATGAGATCGGCGCGACGCGGTGTCGGCGGATGGACGTCGCAATCGATCGCCCCGGCGGTTTCGAATCTAGCCATTGTCGTAAACGTCTCGCTCATTGTTGATCGATAAATTGTCTTTGGACTACCGCCTCGCGGGCATCCTTCCTTGCAGGCTTCAGGCCGCCTCGACCCCCATCTTTTCCTCGCGGATGAAATCCGCCGCCTTTTCCGCGATCATCACGGTCGGGGCCTGGGTGTTGCCGGAAACGATGGTCGGCATGATCGAGGCATCGACGACGCGCAAGCCGGCAAGGCCGTGGACCCGCAGCCGATCGTCGACCACCGCCATGCGGTCGCGGCCCATTTTGCAGGTGCCGACCGGATGGAAAGTCGTGTTGAGGGTGCGGCGCGCATAGTCGAGCATGTCGTGATGCGACTGCACAGCGGCAGTCGGCGCGATCTCCTCCGGCTCGAACCGCGCCATGGCGGGGCTCGCGGCAATGCGCCGGACCGCCTCGATCGACCGTATCAGGATCTCCCGGTCCGCTTCCTCTTTCAGGAAATTGTGCAGGATGCGCGGCTGGGCCGAAGCGTCGCTCGCCCCGACATGGCAATGGCCACGGCTTTCCGGCCTGAGGATGCAGGCCGACGAGGTGATGCCGGGGAACGGATGCATGGCGCCGCCGAAACTCGGCGAGGTGGAGCCGGAAACATGGATCTGGATTTCCGGCGCCGGCGCATCCGGCGTCGCCTTGAGGAAGGCGCCGAGCAGGGTCGGCGAACCGCCGAGCGGTCCCCGTTTCGTCGCAAGATACTGCATGCCGAGCAGCATCCGGCCAAGCCTCGTGCCGGCGCGGGTATTGAGCGTATGGGTATTGCGAAGGCGGTGCTGCACCCGGATATGCCAGTGATCCTGCAGGTTTTCACCGACACCCGGCAATGCATGCAGCACGTCGATCCCGGCCGCGGCCAGAACGTCCGGCGCGCCGACGCCGGAGCGTTCGAGAATGGCCGGCGAGCTGTAGGCCCCGGCGGACAGGATGACTTCCCTCCCCGCCTTCGCCTCGTGATTCTGGCCATCGAGGCTGAAGACGACGCCATCGGCCCGCCTGCCCTCGAAGGTGACGCGATCGACGAGAGCGCCGGTGACGACGGTCAGATTGCGGCGGTTGCGGACAGGCTCCAGAAAGGCCCGGGCGGTCGAGTGGCGGATACCGTTCCGGATGGTGGCGACGAAGAAGGCCACACCTTCATTGTCGCCGGAATTGTAGTCGCTCGCAGCGGGAATGCCCTGCTCGATCGCCGCCTGGCGATAGGCCTCCAGAGCCTCCCATCGCACATTGGGATCGGAGACCGCCCATTCGCCATCCGTGCCATGCGCCTCGGAATCGGCGCGATGGAAGGCTTCGGAGCGCTTGAAATAGGGCAGCACGCTTTCCCAGGACCAGCCGCGATTGCCGAGCTGCGCCCATTGGTCGTAGTCGTAGGCATGGCCGCGCACGTAGATCAGGCCATTGATCGCGGAACTGCCTCCGAGCATCTTTCCACGCGGCAGGGCGAGCTGGCGTCCGTTGAGATAGGGCTCAGGTTCGCCCTTGTACAGCCAGTCATAGCGCGGCCTGCCGATGAGATAGGCGAGACCCAGCGGCATGTCGACATAGAAGCCCCGCCCCTCGCCGCCGCCCTCGATCATCAGCACCTCGACCGTCGGATTCGCCGACAGCCGGTTTGCCAGAACGCAGCCTGCCGTGCCGCCGCCCACGATGACGTAGTCGTAGGTACGGGAATGCTCGAACGCACCCATGGTCTCTCCTCCACTTTCCGCAACCGGCACCGCCACGTACCTCGCGGTTGCGGCGCCGGACCAGGCGCCGAAAGAGCAAAGGACAGAGCGGCCACGCCATCGCAGCCTCCCATACAACCATGGCACATGGCCCCGCCGGAAGGAAGTCATTTGCTGCAAAACCGAATGCAAAAGTATACATCGGCATCCTCCTGCTGTAGGCTTCCCCACGGCAGGTTGCCGCAATTCGGGAGGAGGAAGCCGAATCGCGGTTTCGATGTATGCATTACCAAACTTGTCGGCGGAGTTGTTTCACCAGATTGTTTCATTGGGGAGGAGCCCAGAGATGAGCAAGACGAAGGGCGGCGTGCCGTCCGTCATCCATGACAGCAGGATCAACCGAAGAACGTTTCTGGCCTCGGGCGCGGTGCTGGGAGGCGCAACGCTGTTGCCCAGATCGATGTTCGCACAAGTGTCCGCTCAGGCATCGACGCCCAAACCGGGCGGCACGCTGCGCATCGCCATGCCGTTCAACCCGGCCGCACTCGACCCGATGACCGGCCGCAACGTACCGGACTTCAACGCGCTCTATGCGCTGTTCGACGCACTGATCGCCTTCGACCCCGCGACGCTTGAACTGAAGCCGATGCTGGCCAAGGATTGGACCTTCAGCGATCCGACGACGCTGGTGCTGAACCTCATCGACGGCGTGAAATTCCATGACGGCACGCCGTTCGACGCCGACGCCGTGAAGTTCAATCTGGATCGTTTCATGAGCGACCCACGCTCCAACGTGAAGTCGGACCTGGTTTCCGTCGCGTCGGTTGCGGTCACAAGCCCGAACCAGGTGACGCTCAAGCTCAAGCAGCCGAACTATTCTCTGCCGACCATCCTGACCGGCCGTGTCGGCTGCATCGTCTCGCCCGCTTCCATCAAGGCGGCCGCCGACGGCAATGTCGATCGCAATCCGGTCGGCACCGGCCCGTTCAAGTTCGCCGAATGGCGCGACAACGACCTAATCCGCGTCGAGAAGAACCCGAACTACTGGCAGGCAGGCCTGCCCTATCTCGACGGCATCAACTTCCGCATCATCAACGAGCTGAACACGGCCGCCCGCACGGTCACCGCCGGCGAGACCGATCTTGCGCTCAACATGGCCGCGCAGCAGATCGCCACCGCCCGCCGGGTGCAGGATCTCACCGCCGAAGCCAATCCTTCGATGATCTTCTTCACCCTGATGATGAATTTCGCCAAACCGCCGCTCAACGACATCCGGGTGCGGCAGGCGATGAACTACGCGATCAACCGCGCCGAACTGAACCAGGTTCTGATGCTCGGCCTCGGCGAGCCGACCTCGACCATGTTCCCCAAGGATTTCTGGGCCGTGGATGCCGGGACGGCGCAATTCTACCAGCACGATCCGGACAAGGCGCGCAAGCTGCTGGCCGAAGCCGGATATCCGAAGGGTCTGGAAGTCGAGACCTGGAGCTGGCCGGACCAGACGTCCGTTCAGCGCCTCGAAGTGGTCGGCGAACAGCTTTCGCAGGTCGGCATTCGCCTCAAGGTCACCCCCTCGCCGCCCCAGGTCGTGAACCAGGCCTTCTATATCGAAGGCAAGGGCGCGATGATCCTCAATCCGCAGGGCGGCTGGCTCGATCCGAGCCAGACCTATGAGCGTCTGTTCGGCGCGACCGGCCAGTTCAACGCCGGCAAGGTGGAAGATCCGCAGTTCCGCAAGCTGCTGGACGCGACCGGCACATCGGCCGATGCCGGCAAACGCAAGGAAGCCTTTGCCGCACTCCAGCGCTTCGTCGTCGAGCAGGCGCTGCACCTGCCGCTGGTGACCTCGGCCGCCATGTCGATCCGCAACAAGAAGGTCAAGGACTTCCGGTACGACCGGCTGCATTCGCCGCGTTTCCACCGCGTCTGGCTCGACCAGACCGCTTGAGACCGATCCCCTGCGGCCTGCCGCCGGCCCCTCCTCCGTCATCCTCGGGCTCGAACCGAGGATCTGACCATATCGTCACGCATTAGGCGTGGATAGATGCTCGGGACATCCTCGAGTTAAACCCGAGGACTAGCATGACGAAACGAAAGGCCCGACCTTCCAGCCGGGCCTTTTCATATGCGTTGCGAAACCCGCCCTTACCTCCTCTTGATGGTCGGATCGAGGAGCACGCGGATCGATTCGCCGAGCGTGTTGAAGGCGAGCGCGGTGAACAGGATGGCGAAACCGGGCGCATACATCTGCTCCGGCGCCACCTCGACATAGTGGTAGGCGCGCGCCAGCATGCCGCCCCAGCTCGACTCGGGCGGCTGGACGCCGAGCGACAGGAAGCTCAATCCGGCTTCCGCAAGAAGCGCGACGGCGAGCATCAGCGTCACCTCGACGATCACCGGCTGGATCGCATTGGGCAGGATATGGCGCAGGATGAGGTGCAGGCGCGAGGCTCCGAAACCGGTGGCGGCCTCGACATAAAGCGCGTTCTTCACCACCAGGGTCTGGGCCCGCATCGTGCGCGCAAGCACCGGCGCGAAGGCGAAACCGACGGCGATCATCGCGTTGGTGAGGCCGATGCCAAGCGCGCCGGTGACGGCGACGGCGAGCACCAGCGGCGGAAAGGCCAGGACACCGTCGATGATGCGGCTACCGACCTGATCGATCCAGCCGCCGACAAAACCGATGAAGACGCCGAGCGGCACGCCGATCGCCACACCGATGCCGACGGCAAGGCTTGCGGCATAAAGCGCGTTGTAGGAGCCGTAGATCAGCCGGCTCAGCGTGTCGCGGCCCAGATCGTCGGTGCCGAGCCAATGCGCGCCGCTCGGCGGCGCCAGAAGGTCCATCAGGTTCTGCTTGTTGGGCGCATAGGGCGCGATCACCGGCGCGAAGACTGCCGCCAGGATCAGAATGGAGAGATAGGCAAGGCTGATCAGCGCGCGTTTATCGCCCCACAGCCAGGCCCAGAAGCGGAAGCGGACGGGAGGCGGCAGGGTCGCTCTGGCTGCGGGGGCGGCAGCGGTTCGGGTCATCGTGGTCATGTTGGTATCGGTCATGCGGAGGCCGCCACTCTGGGATCGAAAGTCGCGTTGAGCACGTCGACCAGGAGATTGGTGAGGATGACCACCAGCACCAGCACGAGCGCCACGCCCTGCACGACCGGGAAGTCCTTGTTAAGCGCCGAATAGCTGATCAGGTTACCGACGCCGGGAATGGCGAAGACCGCCTCAATGATCACGGCGCTGGAAAACAGCCGGTTTACCTGCAGGCCGGCAATGGTCAGCATCGTCGCCGCCACATTGCGAAGCCCGTGCTTCCACAGGATGGCCCCGGAGCTGAGCCCCTTGGCGCGCAGCGTGCGGATATATTGCGAGCCGAGCACCTCGAGCAGCGCGCTGCGCACCTGTCTCGCCAGAACCGCGACCACACTGGTCGAAAGCGCTATCGCCGGAAGGGTCGCATAATAAATCGACTCCAGCGGTTTTTCGAAGACGGATACCGCGCCGGTTGCCGGGAACCAGCGATAGCCGAGCGAAAACAGCGTCACAAGGATGATGCCGAGCCAGAAACTGGGCACCGCGACACCGAGCGAGGCAATACTGGTGATGACCTTGTCGAGCGTCGTGCCCTGGCGCGTGGCGGCGAGAATGCCAAGCGGAATGCCGAATACCGCACCGAGAACCAGCGCGTAGAGAACCAGCAGAACCGTATGCGGCAGGCGCGAGAGGATCAGCCGCAGGACCGATTCGTTCGAGAACAGCGAATGGCCGAGATCGCCCTGCACGGCATTTCCCAGCCAGAAGAAATATTGCACCAGCATCGGCCGGTCGAATCCGTAGATATGGCGGATTTCCGCGATGCGTTCCGCCGTCGCATAGTCGCCCGCGATCATCATGGCCGGGTCGCCGGGCATCATGTAGACCAGCGAAAACACCACGAACGTGGCCACGATCATCACGGGCACGAGCTGCATGAGCCTTTGCGCAACCATCCCGGGGACGCCGTACATCATTGATACTCCGTCAATCCGCAATTGACGCCGGCCGTTTCGATGGCCTGCGCAGGAACCACCGGACGCGCAGAAGCACTGCCGTCCGATGCGATGGAAGCGAGACGGGCAATCCGCCCCGCTTCGGTTTCCGGGCGTTTCCCCCATGCGCCGGTCGCATCGGGCAATCGCATTGCCTGGGCCTCAGGCCTCCATCCACACCTTGTGGAAGCGGGGGCGCTGCAGCAGGCTGAAATTGAAGCCGTGCACCTTCGGCGTGCGGATGATGATGCCCGCGGACGAGAACTGCGGCAGGTGCAGCGCGTTCTCGAGCACGAAACGCTGCATCTTGAAGAGCACGTCCTTGCGCTTGGCGTTGTCGAACGTGTTCATCGACGCATCCATCAGTTCGCGATAACCCGGCAGCTCGATCTTGGCCGCGTTGCGATAAGCGGTCGCCGAGAACTGACGGTCGTAGGCCGTTGCCGGATCCGGAAGGCCGCCGGTCGGGGTCATCAGCATGTGACCCTTTTTCTCGGTGAGGAAGTATTGCATCGTCTGGGCCGGCTGCGCCGGCGTCACCTTCAGCCGGATGCCGGCTTCTGCAAGCTGCGCGCCGAGCACTTCCTGGCGCTGCACCGCCGCCTGGTCCGCCCAGGTGAAGGTGGCGATCTCGATGCCGTTTGCGAAACCGGCCGCTTTCAGCAGCGACTTGGCGCGGTCGAGGTCCAGCTTGTAGAAGTTCTCGGTGGCGGGATCGTTGGCCCAGAAGCCCGACGGGAACATGCTGCAATGTCCGCCGCCGAGGCCGCCCCACAGGACCTGGTTGAGCACCGGACGGTCGAGCGCCCAGTTCATGGCCTGGCGAACGCGAACATCCGCCAGCGGCCCTTCGCCGTAATTCAGGAAGGCCGTGTAGTAGATCATCGAGGGCGTCGCTTCTGCGACCAGCTTCGGGTCGCGCTTGGCCACGGCCATCTGCTGCGCGCTCATGTTCAGGACGATATCGGATTCACCGGCGGTCACCGTGCGGACAGCCGTGTTGAACTCGTTGACGATGCGCATGTCGACGCCGTCGAGATAGGGCTTGTCGCCCCAGTAGTTGGCGTTCTTGACGACCTTGATGAGCGCGTTGTCCTGCCATTCGACGAACTTGAACGGCCCGGTGCCGACAGGCGCGCGATCGACATTGCCGCCGGCAGCGGCCTTGACCGAAGCGGGCGACACGATGAGGCCGGCGCGGTCGGTGAGGATGGCGGGCAAGGTGGCGTCCGAATATTTCAGCTTGATGGAGACCTGATAGGGGCCTGTCGCCTCGACCTTGCTGACGACCGCAAGGTCCGACTTCACGTTCGAGCGCTCGTAGGTCATGCAGCGCTGCAGGTGGAAGACCACCGCTTCGGCGTTGAACGGCGTGCCGTCATGGAACTCGACGCCCTGACGCAGCTCCAGAACCAGCGTGGTGGGGTCGGTGAATTTCCACGAGGTCGCCAGCATCGGCTGCAGTTCGAGCGTCTGCGGATCGAAGCCGATCAAGGCGTCGAACATCAGGAGAAGGGCGTTGAAATCGGGATTGTTACGGCCCGTCAGCGGGTCGAGCGCCGCCGGATTGAACGGCATGACGGCCCTCAGGGTGCCGCCCGATCTCGGCTGCGGCGCCTGAGCGCGCGCCATCGCCGGCAAGAGGGCGAGGCCACCGGCAGCGGCCGTTCCGGCCAGCAGCGAGCGACGGGTGAGATCCGGTATCTTTGCAAATGGATTTATGGTCACGTCTTCTCCTCCTTGATCATGACCGGCCTTATTCGGCCCCTATGTCAGTGCATTCGTCGCAGGTGCGACATGGTCCCCGCCGTTCCCCCCGGCAGGACCAAGACCCCTCCTCTCCTTTTCGCCGAGCATCTCCTCGGCGAAGTGGCATGCAACATGCCGTCCCGGCAGCAACTCCCGCTGCCGGGGTTCCTCGGTGCGACAGATGTCGCGCACCCGCGGACAGCGCGTATGGAAGCGGCAGCCGCCGGGCGGCGCGATGGCGCTCGGTATCTCGCCCTGCAGGATAATCCTCTGCCGGGCATCGGCGGCGGCCGGATCGATCTCCGGTTCGGCCGAGCGCAACGCTTCCGTATAGGGGTGCAGCGGCGTCTCGATCACGGCATGGGCCGGGCCGAATTCGACGATCTTGCCGAAATACATCACCGCCACACGGTCGCTGATATGGCTGACGACGCGCAGGTCATGGCTGATGAAGACGTAGGTGAGGCCGAATTGTTCCTGCAGCCGGGCGAAGAGATTGAGCATGTCGGCCTGGATCGACACGTCGAGCGCCGCCACCACCTCGTCGCAGACGATCACGTTCGGATCCAGCATCAGCGCCCGGGCGATATTGGCGCGCTGTTTCTGGCCACCGGAAATCTCATGCGGATAACGGTTGGCCATTTCCGGCGACAGCGACACCCGGTCCAGCATCGCGAACGCCTTTTCGCGCCGCTCGGCTTTCGTCCCCTCGCCTGCGATGTTCAAGGGTTCGCAGATGCTCTGAAGGATGGTCATGCGCGGGTCGAAAGCCGCATTCGGGTCCTGCGAGACGATCTGGTACTTGCGCCGGTGACGGTTGAGTTCGCGGCGGGAAAACTTGAACGGGTCGACGCCGTCGTGCAGCACGCCGCCGCCGCTCGGGCTGAGCAGCCCGACGAGACAGCGCCCCAGCGTCGATTTACCGGAGCCGGATTCGCCGATCACGCCAAAAATCTCGCCCTTGCGCACGCTGAAGCTGACGCCATCGACGGCACGGATCAGCGAGCCGCGCCGCGCATTGCCGAAGCTGACATGCAAGTCGTCGACGTCAAGCGCCGTCTGCCCGGAAGGAGTGGCTACACTCATGCCCCGACCCCTCTCAATTCGAGTTCTTCCCAACGGTTGCAGCGCACTTCCCTGCGGACGATGTTCTCGACGCCCTCATTTTCGATGCTCTGCGGCAGTTCGCATGGCTGCATGGAATAGGAACAGCGCGGCCCGAAGCGACAGCCCTTCGGCATGTGACGCAGCGAGGGGACGCGGCCGGCGATCGAAGGCAGGGTGCCGCGCGCGCGGTTGCTGTCGGGGATGGAATGCAGAAGTCCGGCCGTATAGGGATGGCGGGGGCCGGCGATAACGTCCTTCACCGGGCCACCTTCCACGACCTGCCCTGCATACATCGTCACCATCCGATGGCAGCTCTGCGCGACCAGACCGAGATTGTGGGTGATGAACATGATGGCCGTACCGGTGCGGTCGGCAAGGCCCAGAAGCAGGTCCATGATCTGCGCCTGGATCGTCACGTCCAGTGCCGTGGTCGGCTCGTCGGCAATCAGCAGGCGCGGTTCGCAGACCAGCGCCATGGCGATCATCACGCGCTGGCGCATGCCGCCGGAAAGGTTCATCGGGTAGAGCGTGGCGACATGGCGGGGCGATGCGATGCCGACCGAATCGAGCGCTGCGACGGCGCGTTCCGCCGCCTCCCTGCGATCGATCTTGAAATGCCGCCGAAGAGTTTCCTCGATCTGGTAACCCACGGTGAATACCGGGTCGAGGGCGCTCATCGGCTCCTGGAAAATCATGCTGATGTGCCGCCCGCGAATGCGGTTCATCTGCGATTCCGAACAGGCGGCCAGGTTCTGCCCGCCGAACATGATGTTGCCGCCAAGGCGCGAATCGCGCGGCGGCAGAAGCCGGAGGATCGAGAGCGCGGTCATCGACTTGCCGCACCCGCTCTCCCCGACGACGCCGAGAATCTCCTTCGGCTTCACGGACAGCGAAACGTTGTTGAGGACTTCGACCCAACCCGATTGGTCACGCAATGACAATGTCAGGTTCTGGATATCCAGAAGCGTGTCCTGGCCGGCCACCGTGGTCTCGGCAAGCTGCTGCATCCGGCCCTGATCCTCCCGTCGGCCCGCTGCCTGCACGATCAACATCTGACATGCAGGCGGCACTCATGCATTTTCCTCACCGCGCCGACTATCCCATCAGGGATCCTGATACGCGATGCAGACTCCTCCCGAGAGCCTATTCGTGTATACATTACACGTCGCGTTGACGAAAGCCAGAATGAAAATCACCTTCCTCGGGAAGCCTGTTTTTCACCCTAGGCTTTCCCGGATCGCCTCCCAGCTCGCCGCATCGGGCGCAAGCAGCAGCCGCCCTTGCGTCATCGAGGGCCGGTAGGTCTCGCCGCTCAGGAGACCGCTATGGCCGCCGGCTTCGCGGTGGATCAGTTCGCCGGCCGCATGATCCCAGGGTTTCATATCGGCATTCAGCGAGAAGGTCATCGCCCCGGTTGCCACCATCCGGTATTCGAAGGCGGAGCAGCGCCATGTGGTGGTGCGGCCGAAACGCAGAACCCGCGGAGCGAAGGCCGCCTGCTCTTGCGCCGAGAACATGTGCAGCGGCACGAAGCCGCTCATTTCGGCGACCGGAACCGGAGCGGCGACGCCAAGGCGGGTATGGGCGCCATCGCGGGCGACGTGCCAAGCCCCCTTGCCCGGCCTGGCCACCAGAAAATCGCCGGTCACCGGATAGTGGATCAGGCCGGCGACGGTCCTTCCAGCCGACACGATCGCCACGATCATGCCGAACAGCGGTACCCCATGGGCGAAATTCCAGGTACCGTCGACGGGATCGATGATCGCGGCGAGTTCGGCATCCCCCAGACGGTCGAGCAGCGCCGGGTCGGCGGAGACCGCCTCCTCGCCGACGATCAGCGCGCCGGGAAAATGCGCAGAAAGTGCTGCCGAAAGCCGGCGTTCGGCCCCCAGATCGGCATCGGTGACGATGTCGTCGGGAGCGG
>Ga0209051_1002561_pt1 | contig 12838 bp, 13 predicted proteins | sample AraplaCvi_mMS_r2_2_FD_184286 | JGI IMG/M metagenome (GOLD analysis project Ga0209051, IMG submission 184286) | Arabidopsis root microbial communities from North Carolina, USA - plate scrape MF_Cvi_mMS_r2 (SPAdes) (version 2) | ecosystem: Host-associated > Plants > Roots > Endosphere | place...
TGGAAGAGGGTGTCTCCAGAGAAGACGGCGCCCAGTTCGGGGGCGAACCAGCACACCGAGCCGGGCGAGTGGCCGGGAGTGTGCAGGCCAATCAGTTCGACGCTGCCGGCGCGTACCTTCACGCCGTCGTCCACGACGCTGAACTTCTTGCCCGGGTGCGTCATCTGCCAGAGCACGTCATCCGCGGGGTGCAGTAGCACCGGGGCGTCGAGGGCCTTGCTGAGTTCGGGGGCGACGGTGATGTGATCGTTGTGGCCGTGCGTACAGATCACGGCGACGACGTTGCGCCCGGCGACGGCGTCGATGATGGGCTGCGCGGTGTGGGCGGCATCGAATACCACGACGTCGGAGTCGTCGCCGACGACCCAGATGTTGTTGTCGACGTCCCAGGAGCCGCCGTCGAGATCGAACTTCCCGGATGTCACCACGCGGGCGACGTTGCCGATGCTCACAAGATCACGACCGAACGCAGAACCTCGCCGGTGTGCATCTTGTGGAAGGCATCCTCGATGTCGTCGAGGCCAATGCGCTCGGAGACGAACTTCTCGAGCGGCAACCGGCCATGCAGGTACAGGCTGATCAGGGTGGGGAAGTCGCGCTCGGGCAGGCAGTCGCCGTACCAAGAGGACTTCAACGAGCCGCCGCGGGAGAAGAAGTCGACCAGTGGCATCTCCAGTTTCATCGCCGGGGTGGGCACTCCGACCAAGACGACGGTGCCGGCCAGGTCGCGGGCGTAGAACGCCTGCTTCCAGGTCTCCGGGCGTCCCACGGCGTCGATGACGACGTCGGCGCCGAAGCCGCCGGTCAGCTCCTGAATCGAGGTCACGACATCGGCGTCTGCCGCGTTCACGGTATGCGTGGCGCCGAATTCCTTGGCCTTGGCCAACTTCCGGTCATCGAGGTCCACGGCGATGATGGTCTTTGCGCCCACCAGCGCGGCGCCCGCAATGGCGGCGTCACCGACCCCACCGCAGCCGATGACGGCCACGGTGTCGTTCCGTTCCACGTTGCCGGTGTTGATTGCCGCGCCGATGCCAGCCATCAACCCGCACCCGAGCAGTCCGGCCACCGCCGGGTCAGCCGCAGGATCGACCTTGGTGCACTGCATTTCATGAATGAGTGTCTTCTCGACGAACGCACCAATGCCCAGCGCCGGAGAGAGTTCCGTGCCGTCGGTCAGGGTCATCTTCTGCGCCGCGTTGTGGGTGTCGAAGCAGTACTGCGGGCGGCCACGCTTGCAGGCGCGGCACTGACCGCACACCGCGCGCCAGTTGAGGACCACGAAGTCGCCGACCTCGACGTTGGTCACGCCCTCGCCGATCAGCTCCACCGTGCCGGAGGCCTCGTGCCCCAGCAGGAACGGGTACTCGTCGTTGATGCCTCCCTCGCGGTAGGTCAGGTCGGTATGGCACACCCCGCAGGCGATGATCTTGACCACTACCTCACCGGGCCCGGGGTCGGGAATCACGATGTCGGTGACCTCGACCGGAACACCCTTGGACCGAGAAATCACACCACGCACTGTCTGACTCATTGACGACATCTCCATTTCCTTTTATTTGCAGCTGTGTTGGCGCCACCCTGGCCGCATGTCCCGGATCCTGAACCGTTGAAGCGCGCACTCAAATCGACGCTTGGACAACGGAATCCAGACGTACTGACGGCAGGGGGCTGGGCCTAGACGCGAGGCCCGAGAGTGATGGCAGGGATCGGAAAGCCACAGAAACTGTGACTCTCCGATCCCTGAAGAAGAGTCAGAAGACGGTGTATACCTTCAAGACCGGTTCGTGAAGCTCCCACTCGCCGCTCCACCCCTTCGGGAAGATCGCGCTGTCACCAGAAGCGAGTTCGAGAGGTTCGCCGCCATCTTCTGTCACCGTCATCCGGCCGGCGAAAATCGTGAAGGACTCATTGGTTTCGAACTTCCACCGAGACGGGCCGGCGGCACATTTCCAAATACCGACTTCGAGGATGCCGTCGCCGGCCCAGAGCTTCTTGCCTTCAGTGGCCATCGGTGTCCCCGTTCCCTCGGGCAGGGGGCCCCAGTCGTCGAGTGTCACCGAGTGGGGGTCGGGGATGACGGCCGCGCTCAATGCTGATGTGCCTGGCATGGTCTTAGTTCTCCTCGTATGGCGGGTGGAGGTGGAGGGCTCTTGGCGTCACACTTCGGCAGCTGCGAATGTCTCTTGGGCCCACGTCGTCGCGGTGTCACAGGGGTCCTGGCCGCTTTCGGCATCGTGGCGACCGGTCTCACCGATTTGGGTCGCACCCAGATCGGTGACCGCTTCGGTCAGCGTTGCGATCCCATTGTTGTACGTGTCGTAGCTGCTGTCTCCCAAGCCAAAGGCGGCGAATCGCGTGGACGAGAGATCGGGCCTTTGTTGTTTCAATGCGTCGAAGAATGGAATGGCGGTGTCGGGAAGGTCGCCTTCTCCATAGGTAGACGTAATCAGGATGACCATCTGTTGCCCGCACAGATCCTCCACCGGGTAGTCCCCCATGCTGTGGACCTCACCTGTGATGCCGAAAGGTTCGAGGGCCGCTAGTAATTCGTCGGCAACCATTTCGGCGTTGCCGGTTTCGGTCCCGAAGAGGATGGTGGCCGTGCTCATTGGTCCGACTCCTTGAGAAGTTGTTGTTGTGCTCGGGTAACGCCTGCGCCCTGCGCTGGGCGGAGTGTGGAATCCGAATCAAGGGCTGCGGTTGCGATCGACAACATGTGCTGCCGGTCGGTGATCTTGCGCCTGCACCGGCCGGGCGGGGCTTCTCGCTGCTCGAAGGCTTCGATCCGCTGCCATTCCGCAAAGCTGACGACGCTTCGAAGTGACGGCTCCACCGCGGCAAAACCAGCTTTGCCGATCTCCAGCCGCCCGGTTTCCACGTGGTCGACGATGGTGTCGACCACTCGTCGCGCGTCCTTGCGGTTTTCGGGGATGGCACCGTGCGGTCCCCGGCTGAGCCAACCGACGCGGTACACGTTGTCCCCGGACCATTCTCCGGTTGGGCAGCTCCGGTCCTCGGGAGCGCCTTGGGTGAATCCGATTGCGGTGATGACTGTGTCGACGAGTATTTCGGTCACGGGACTGGTCCCATGGGGAGTGCTTGCCCTCAGGAGTGTGCGGTTGCCGCTGCGCGTGATCGACTCGGGTGTGACTTGGAAGTGCAGGCGCACGTGAGTGCGCGTCTCCTCCGGCGCGGATGAGTCGTCGGCAGCGCCGATGTGTGGACGCAGCAGTTCAGCGGCGGGACCGTCGTCGTCGTCGCTCACGCCGATTGCGGTGACGTCGACGTTCGGCAGCAACAGCAGTTCTCGCAGCATGCCGATGTCGAACTTCGCGAGCGGCAACCCGGACCGGCTGATGACGTCGATGCTGCTAGGTCTCGTGGGGCGGAGTTGTTCGAAGAGTTCGTCGTCGATGTCCGACCCATCCAGCTCATGGGGGTCCTTTGACATCAGTCGAACTACGTCGATGGCGACATTCCCCATGCCGACGACGGCAAGCCGCTGGCCCATGGCGGTATACCGGCCGTCGGGATTGCGCGGAAGCATCTGAATAGGATGGCCGTTGAGCGCTCCAAGAAGGGTTCGCGCTCCGATCACGCGGATACCTTCTTCTTGCGGGACTTCCAGCGGTCGATCTTGAGGAAGCCCCGTCGCGAGCACGACGATGTCGAAGCACTTGGCAAGCTCTGCGAAGGCGATGTCGGTGCCGACGCAAACGTTGCCCGCGAAACGGACACCGTCTCGAGTGAAGAGTTTGTCGAACTGACGGGTCACATTCTTGGTGCCCTGGTGGTCGGCCGCGATTCCGTACCGGACAAGGCCGTAAGGCGTCGGCATCGACTCGAAAACGGTGATCTCGGATTGGGGCCACTTCTTCGCAAGGAAGGTCGCCACATAGCATCCGGATGGCCCGCTCCCGACGACGGCAATCGTCGGCTGCGGCGCGGGCGAGTCGTCGGTGGACGTCTCGCGCGAGGTGGATCGCACCGCCCCGGCCAGTGATTGCTCTGCGCCGGAGCGCGTCTCGTCAGTCATTCCTGAACTTTCACGGTCAGAGTCCTGTGGGCTACGTCGAGGGCCCGAGGTGGGGCCACTCCCCAGAGGTTCGGCGGTGGTAACTGGTGCTGAAGCGTCCACCCGTGAGCCACAACGCTATGGGAAGTGTCATCGACGTCACACGACCAAGGTGTCAGACGATTCGTAGAGGCGTGCGGCAGACTGTCAATCGCTGTTCCAGCGCCGCCGTCGACGCTTTCCGATTGCAATCCCTCGCAGTCCCGGCTGAGAGTCGGGACGGCGAGGGACTGCAGGCAGGCGGTCGACTGCCGCTGACTTCGTTAGCCGGCCGTCACGGTCTGCGCCTTGGCGTAGAACTTCTGGAGCTGCTCACGAATTTCCCATTCGCCGACGAAACCGTCTTCCATCAGGAATGAGACGCCCGGGGCCAGTTCCACGGCATCGCCATCCGCAGAACGCAGGACTCCGCTGCCCTTGACGATGTGAATCACCTCGTCGAACCCACGCGGGGCCGTGGTGAACCTGCCGGGCGTCACCTCCCACAGGCCGGACTTGAAGCTCTCGCCCGCAACGGTTTCGGCAAGACGGGTTTCGGGATTGCCCTCCGTCACGCGCTCCGGCGCGACAGGGGTGAAGGGCGTCCAATTCGCTTCGAATTTCTTCATTCGTGTTCCTGCTCTCCAAGGTGGGATGGCGTGCGGTGGTCGATCGTAACGGCGTTGTCTTCGCTGTGTCCTCACGAAATCGCAGTACTTGACGATGTGTCGATGACGTCGGAATCCTCCTTGACACTTCGGTGATGTGGTGACGGGGCACACATACAGCAACCTTTAAGGGAGCGGACAGCTCGTTGCGGGCGGACTCTCAGCCAGGGTCTGAATTGCGCGCGAGAGCAATCTTTGTAAGGTCCCGAGGCGCGGAGGAGCGTTATGTCAAGTAGTCGGTGGACAAATCTAGTTGTCGCATATGTGGCGTTGGTGAGTGCATTCCTGCCCTATGTCGGGTGGAGTCCCAGTCTGAGTGCCATCAGTGAGGAGCTAGGTCTGAACTACTCGCAGGCTGGCGGGATCTCGTCGATCACCGGGCTGGTCGCGGGCGTGATGATCATGCTCGGCGGCGTGGTGGCTTCCCGATGGGGAAGCAAGAACGTCATCATGGCGGGTCTAGCGGCCGGGGTTCTGGGGCAGGCACTCTTCGCCATGGCCGACGGATTTGAACTCATCCTCGTCGCGCGAGTTCTCGCCGGTGTCTCGGTGGGGTTCTTGTGGGTCGCGACGTACACGATGGCGGTGAGTTGGTTTCGCGACAGTAACCAGACCGGACGTGCGGTCAGCGTCATGTTCTCCGGCGACGGCGTGGGTGCCGTCCTGAGTCTCTTCGTCTTCTCGGCCGTGCTTGGCACACTCGGTTGGCGCATGGGGCTGACCGTGCAGGCTGTCTGCATGGGGGTCGTCCTCCTCGTGGTGCTGTTCGTGTCGAAGAACGCACCCACCTCTGAGGACGCAGCGATCCACGCCCTGCCCGAAGAGCAGGTCGCAGATGTCTCGGCTACACGTGTCTACCGCTCGGTGATGAACCGTAACGTGTTGTCCGCGTTGATCTTCTGGATCGGCGGTGTCGGATTGTTCTCTGTCGCAGCCAGCTGGATGCCGGCGATCCTCGTCGAAGATGGGGGCATGTCTCAGTCGTTGGCGGGATTCGTGACATCGCTGTACTCGATCGCCGGCTCGGTCGCGGCGCTGTCATTGCCCTTCATAGCTGAACGGCTGGGACGCAAGAAGACGCTGATCATGGCAGGCGGCATCGCTGGAACAGGGGCGCTCGTGGCGATGACACTGTTCCTGGCCAGCGGGAATTACGTCATGGTGGCTGTGCTCATCCCGGTGATAGGCGCCGGGTTGTACGTCGGACAGGCGCTGACATTGGCGGAGGCACTCGAGTCGGTCGTCCCCAAGTCCGCCGGTGTGGTCAACGGCATCATCCTCGGAATTCCCTGGATTATCAGCGGGTTCGCTTATCCATATCTAATGGGAGCTGTCAAGGATGCGACAGGTGGCTTCGTTCAGGCGTTCGTCGTTCTGATCGTCATCACCATCGTCGCGTGTGTCATCTCGCCAATCTTCATCAAGGAAGTCGTCCCGGTCTCAGAGACGAAGTCCGACGCGCTGGAGCCGCAACGCTGAACAGCCAGTGCCAAGTAACAGTGGTGGCGCGCGGTATTGCCTCGACGGGATACCGCGCGCCTCTGCGTTACCACCACCCTGCTTTCGTGCTGAACGCCCGCTCTCCCTCAGTCGCTGGTGCGCGTGGGGTGGCCAACCTGCTTCAGCTAGCCCCAAGGCCAGGTACCCCGGCCAGCTCGATGGCGAGCACACCGGCGACGATGAAGGCGATCCCAATGCCCATCTTCATGGTGAGCGGGTCGTTGAACAGGATCCGCGCCACGATCGCGACCAGCGCTACGCCGCACGCAGTCCAGACGCCATACGCAATACCAACCGGCATCCCGAGGCCCAGCGTTATCCACAGAAGGTAAAGAGACGTCGGATAACCCAATAGAACTGGTGCAATCCATCGCTTGTTGCGGAATCCCTGCGAAGCACGCAATGCCAGCGTGGCACCCACCTCGATGAGGATCGCCGCCCCCAAAACCAACCACATCACGTGGCGTGCTCCTCCGGTGAGTGCGAGCCCAGTTCCACGAACAAGACCCCGACGATGATGAGTGCGATTCCGCCCACGGCGGACCAAGTCAGTGGCTCGTCGAAGAAAGCGGCCGCCAGGGCGGCAGTACCGGCAGTGGCGACCGCCCCCCAGATTCCGTACGCCACCCCGATGGCGAGGCCGGTCCGGAGAACCAGCGTCAGCCCGACGAACGCGCACACGTAACCGAGCGTCGCCAAGGCCAGCCAGATTTTGTGATCCTGGGCCGCGCGCAGTGACAGCGTCCCGACGAGTTCGAAGGCAATGGCAGTCCCCAGCAGGGTCCACCTCTTCACTGGATCGACCTGCTCTCCTGACCATGAAGCAGTTCGACCAATATCTCCCTGTACACGAACGGGTTTCGGTTCATGGCGGGCCAAGCTGACCTTCCGTCAGTGTCCGTGGCCATGAAAAAGTCCTCACTGGTGGCCACGTAGAGGTCCCCGCTGGTGGCCAGATAAAAGTCCCCACCCCGTGTTCGTCGTGTCGATCAGGAACTGCGGGCCCCGATGGTGACGGTGAAGGTGCCAACCAGACACCATCACCATCGGGGAGTTGACGGCGCTCGCTGAAATTCCCCAGTAACGCTCATCGAAATTCCCCACCTGTGTGGCACCGCCAACGGGGGCGGGTCTCCCTTGAAGCTGATGGTCTCTGACCACGCATCGGCTATCAAAGGAGACCCGCTTTCTCATGCTGACATGGGAGGACGATGTGGAAGTACATGCCCTGCGCAAACGAGGCTGGACAATCTCGGCGATTGCCCGACATACCGGACGTGACCGCAAGACCGTCCGGGCCTATCTGAACGGCACCCGGACCCCCGGCGTGCGCAAACGTTCCGGGGTGGATGCCTTCGAGGTGTTCTTGGCCTACGTGACCGCCCGGTTGGTCGACGACCCGCATCTGTGGGCGCGGACGTTGTGCGATGAACTCGAGGATCTCGGGTACGCGATGTCGTACCAGACGCTGACCCGCCAGATCCGCGACCGCAAGCTCCGGCCGATATGTCAGGCGTGCCTGACCGCGACGGAGCGACCCAACGCCGTCATCGATCACCCGGCAGGTGAAGAGACGCAATGGGATTGGCTGGATCTGCCTGACCCGCCAGCGTCGTGGGGCTGGGGGTCGATGGCGCACCTGTTCGTGGGCACCCTGGCGTGTTCGGGCAAGTGGCGCGGAGTCCTGGCGCCGGAGATGACCCAGCCCCGGGTCGTCGACGGCCTCGACCGGATCTGCCGGGGTCTGGGTGGGGTGAGCCGGGTGTGGCGTTTCGATCGGATGGCCACGGTCTGTCACCCGGAGTCCGGGCGAGTGACGGCGAGCTTCGCCGGAGTGGCCAAGCACTACGGGGTGTCGGTGGCGATCTGCCCGCCGCGGCGCGGCAACCGTAAAGGTGTGGTGGAGAAGTCCAATCACACTGCCGCGCAACGGTGGTGGCGAACACTGCCAGATGACGTGACCGTCGAGGCGGCTCAGGACAGCCTGGACGAGTTCTGTCGGCGCCGCGGTGACACCCGCCTTCGTCCGACCGCTGACGGGAAAGCCTCGGTGGCCACCGTCGCCAGCAGCGAAGGTCTGCATCCGATGCCCGCGCGGGCCTATCCGGCGATCCTCACCACGCAGCGGGTGGTGTCACGCCAAGCGTTGGTCTCCTACCGCGGCAACCGGTACTCGGTGCCGCCGGAGCTCGCGTCGGCGAGCGTGACCGTCACCCACGTACTCGGGGCCGACGTCATCGACGTAGTGACCTCCTCGGGCATCACCATCGCCCGGCACCGCCTGACGGCCGACGGGACCGGGGTGATGGTCCGCAACCACGGTCACGTCTACGCCCTGGAGCAGGCCGCGATGGCAGGCGCGAACACGGGCAGGCCGCACCGCCGCAAGGAACGCATCCCGCCAGGGCCGGACGCTCTGGCCGCGGCCGCCACCCTTCGACGCACAACGACCGCCAACCGCGCTCTCGATGAGAACCACTCCACCACAACACAATCCGATTCCACTGCCGTGCTCTACGACCTGTCGGTCTACGAGCGCGCCGCCCGCGGAAGGAACACCCTGTCATGACCATTCGCACCACCACCACCGGTTCCGGTGACCGTCTGCCCGCCCCGAACACCGCCGAAGCAGCCAGCCTCTATCAACGCCTGCGCGGACATCTTGCCGTGCTGAAGCTGCACGACGCCGCTGAGGCGTTGCCGTCGGTCCTGGACCAGGCAGCGGCCCAAGACCTGTCGATGACCGCCACCCTGGACCGGTTGCTCTCCATCGAAGTGGAGGCGACCGAAGCCCGCAGACTGGCCGGTCGGCTGCGGTTCGCATGCCTGCCCACACCGGCCTCGTTAGAGGATTTCGACTACGACGCCGCCGCCGGGGTTGACCGCAAGGTGATCGAGGAACTGGCCACCTGTCGCTACCTCGAGACCGCAACGAACGTCCTGCTGATCGGTCCGCCCGGGGTTGGCAAGACTCATCTGTCGGTCGGATTGGCCAGGGCTGCAGCACATGCCGGGTATCGCACCTATTTCACCACCGCCGCCGACCTTGCCGCCAGGTGCCATCGGGCCGCGATCGAATGCAGGTGGGCCACCACGATGCGGTTCTACGCCGGCCCCACATTGCTCGTGATCGACGAACTGGGCTACCTCCCGCTGCCCGGTGAAGCGGCGGCAGCGTTGTTTCAGGTTGTGTCCCAACGCTATATGAAGACATCGATCGTGATGACCACCAATCGTGGCGTCGGATCCTGGGGCGAAGTCCTCGGCGACAACACCGTCGCCGCGGCCATGCTCGACCGCCTTCTGCACCGCTCGGTCGTGCTCAACCTCGACGGCGATTCCTACCGTCTACGCGACCACAACGCTCGGGCCGAGAAACTCCGCCGAACGACCACCGGAACACGCAAACCACTACAGTGACGGTTGCTCACAAGTGGGGATTTTCCGAGAGCACCGCTGGGGAACTTCGATGAGCGCCGTCAGAGTTCCATTGAAGTCTGCGAAGGACCGCATGGACATCATTTCTGCCTACCAACAACTCGGGTCGTACCGAGCCGCCGCCGAGCTATGCCACACCACCCCGAAGACCGTCAAACGGGTCGTCGACAAATTCGAGGCCGGCGATAGCGCACCGCCGAGGGCGCAGCGGGCCCACAACTACGACGCGGTGACCGACCTGGTCACCGAGCGCGTCGAGAAGTCGCGAGGCCGGATGTCGGCCAAGCGGATGCTGCCCATCGCCCGCGCCGCCGGCTACGAGGGCTCGGCCCGCAACTTCCGCCGCCTCGTCGCCGAGGCGAAGGTGTTGTGGCGCAACGAACATCACCGAGGACGCCGCCCGGCAGTGTGGTCACCGGGTGAGTACCTGGTCATCGACTGGGCCCAAGCCGCACCGGGTTTGTTCCTGTTCTGCGCGGTCCTGGCGTTCTCCCGGTGGCGGTTCGTCGCGTTCGCCACCGACCAGAGGGCATCGACGACGTTGGCGTTGATCGCCGAAGCATTCAGCGCGATCGGTGGCGTTCCGGCCCGGGTGCTGGCCGACCGAATGGCATGCCTCAAGGGCGGTGTGGTCGCCAACGTGGTGATCCCCACCGCCGAATACGTCCGACTGGCAGGCCATTACGGCTTCGCACCCGACTTCTGCCACGCCGAGGACCCCGAATCCAAGGGTGTGGTGGAGAACTTGTGCGGTTACGCCCAACGCGACCTGGCTGTCCCCTTGTTGACCGAGGCTGCGATCGCCGGGGTGCCGGTGAATCTACGGTCGGCCAACGCCGCGGCGAAAGCCTGGTGCGTGGAGGTCAACGCCGCGACGCACTCCGAGATCTGCGCGGTACCCGACGAGCGACTGAGCATCGAACATGAACTGCTGCAACCACTACCATCGCTGCAGCTTCGGATCGGAGCACCGTCGGTGATCCGCAAGGTCGACCGACTGTCCTGCATCCGGTACGCCTCGGCCCGCTACTCCGTGCCCACCCGGCTGATCGGAACCAGCGTGGCCGTCGTCGTCGACCACGGTGCGCTGCGTATCACCGAACCCGCGACCGGGGTGATCGTGGCCGAGCACGAACTTGGTGCCCCCGGATCCGCCTCGGTCCTCGACGACCACTACGACGGTCCCCGCCCAGCACCCCACCGAGGGCCACGGCCCAGAACGGCTGTGGAGCAACAGTTCTGCGCACTCGGTGAGGATGCCGAAGCGTTCTTGGTGGGTGCGGCGGCGATCGGCAACACCCGACTGGGCTCGGAACTGGAGGTCCTACTGGCTTTGGGTGCCGCGCACGGCCCCGACGCCTTGACCGGCGCGTTGCGCCGGGCGGTGGCATTCCGGCGGTTCCGAGCTGCCGACGTGCGCTCCATTCTGGCCGCCGGCGCCGGAACACCTCAGCCTCGCCCACCTGGGGACGCGTTGATCCTGGATCTCCCGGTCGCTCCGACCCGGTCGTTGGACGCCTACACCGTCACCCCGGCCGCCGACGGGGGTGTCACCTCATGACCACGACATCGGCGAAGACCGCTAAGCCCGTTGCTCCGCTGGCTGTTCCGGTACTCGCGGCTGATCTGGACGCCGGGTTGCGGCGGCTCAAACTGGCCGCGATCCGGCGCACCGCACCCGAGGTGCTCCTCACCGCGAAGACCCAACGCTGGACACCCGAGGAGGTGCTGCGGACCCTGGTCGAGACCGAGTTGGCGGCACGGGATGCCTCCAACGTCGTCAACCGACTCAAGGCCGCCGGGTTCCCCGTCACCAAGACACTCGACTCGTTCGACGTGGCGTCATCATCGATCCAGCCAAAGGTGTTCGACTACCTGTCCAGCCTGGAATGGATTCGCACACAACAGAACCTGGCGATCATCGGACCCGCCGGCACGGGTAAATCGCACACCCTCATCGGCCTCGGCGTGGCTGCGATCCACGCCGGGCACAAGGTCCGCTACTTCACCGCCGCGGACTTGGTGGACACCCTCTACCGCGGCCTGGCCGACAACACCGTCGGCAAGATCATCGAATCCCTGCTGCGGGTCGACCTGATCATCCTCGACGAACTGGGCTTCGCCCCGCTCGACGACACCGCCACCCAGTTGCTGTTCCGGCTCGTCGCCGGCGCCTACGAACGCCGATCCCTGGCCATCGGATCGCACTGGCCATTCCAGGAATGGGGGCGGTTCCTGCCCGAGCAGACCACCGCGGTCAGCATCCTGGACCGCCTGTTGCACCACGCCACCGTCGTCATCACCGACGGCCAGTCCTACCGCATGAAGGACGCCCAGCACCGGAAGGAGACCCCACAACCGACCTAGAAATCACCGCACGGGGTGGGGACTTCTATCTGGCCACCAGCGGGTACTTCCACTTGGCCATTGACAGTCAGGCGACTGTCGCTTCACGCTGAGTATGGCTTGACCTGATGGTTGGTCACCAGCTACAAGGTGTCAGCTGCTTCTGCTGATTCCTCGTGCACAGTGTCGGTCGCCCGTGAGCGTCGACGAGAATGCCCGCACGGTTGTGCAGTTCGCAATCCCATGTGATTCAAGAGCGGTGCGTACGCAAAGACAATCCTCGCCGTCTTCTGGTACGGCACGGCCGGAACTGCGTAACGCTAGATGAGCCTGTGCAGTCCGGCCGCGCTCACGGATGGGGTGTGCCGTGCGCCGCTGAACGGCACATCCCTTACAACTTAGGAACCAGAAGTCGGAATCTGCTCTGCAGCGAATCCTCTGAAGACGTTTTCAGTGAGCCGCGAGACGTTGTTGTCGTAGGAGTTGTACGACAGGCAACCACACCAGGTAATCGAACCAACACCGAAAACAGCTCCGCCGTTGGGGTATTCGACCAGCACCATGTCTGCTCGGATCTCACCGTCCCAAATTGCAGAAAGCTGAAATTCTTCGCTGAAGACAGCCCAATCGTCGGTATCGAAGTTCCTGGCACTCGCCAGGACCATCGTGTGCTCAGGTGTTCCCAGCGCCGCGTTGGTCTGGCAGATCTCGAATCCCGCAGCACCCCAACTGTTGACCAGGCAATCGAACGCCCCGATCTGCTCGTCGTCGCCGATGCCGTCGAAGATGAACGCGGCCTTGGGTTCGAAGCTTGCCGGCTGCCGATCGT
>Ga0209051_1002570_pt1 | contig 12804 bp, 6 predicted proteins | sample AraplaCvi_mMS_r2_2_FD_184286 | JGI IMG/M metagenome (GOLD analysis project Ga0209051, IMG submission 184286) | Arabidopsis root microbial communities from North Carolina, USA - plate scrape MF_Cvi_mMS_r2 (SPAdes) (version 2) | ecosystem: Host-associated > Plants > Roots > Endosphere | place: USA...
CAGCGCGCATCCAGCAGCCCCTCGAGCGCGAATTCCTTCACCAGACGGTCGCGGGCGGCGGCACCTTCCGCGGCCACGACCAGGACAGACGGCGCGTCGATGCCCATCGCATGGCCCGAGGCGCGGCAGACGAGGCGTCCGCCGTCTTCCTGCAGCATCCAGGTCGGGACGGCGTCCGAACCGCCGGCGTGCATGAAGTCGGGATTCATCTCTGGCGTTCGCCCCTTGAGGGAGCCGCGTGCGCCAGGTGCGACCCCGTTGCCGGACTATGCCATGCGGATCGCCATCGGACGCTCCCGCGGTTCGATGCGAGGTCTTCGTCCTGTCGACTCCAGGCTGGCGGCCCTCAGCGCACCACGCCCTCGGCCACGATCTTCCAGCGGCTGGCGTCGCGCTCCCAGTACTGGCGCAGCACGGTCTCGCGCCGCGCCAGGCGCTCGTGGAAGGTGACGACCATGGTCTCCTTCTCGTCCGACCACGTGAGCACGCTCAGGTCGTTGAAGGCGATCTGCTCGCGCACCGGGGCCGGCGCGGGGCGCGCGGGCGCGCCGCGACGGGCGGGCGGCGGCGGGGGCGCGGCGACGACGACGGACGCCGGCGGCCCCGAGGGCACCGGCGGCGCCGCGCCGGGCGCGTAGAAGTCGTTCAACGCCGTCGGGTCGTCGGACGCGCGCACGCTCTGCCAGTGGTTGACGGCGTCGAGGATCTCGGCGCGGTGCTGCTGCGCGGCGTCGTCCTTCACCCAGTGGATGCCGCGCGTGATGACGACCGGCGTGTCGTGCAGCGGCACGGTGTTCATCAGCATCAGCAGTTCGTCGTTGGCGAGGACGACGCAGCCGTCGCTGTCCTTGGGTGGGCGCGAATAGGTGTCGAAGGGGACGCCGTGCAGGTAGATGCCCGAGCCGGTGCGCCCGCGCAGCTTGTCGAAGGCGTTGGGGTAGTTGATCTGCATCGCGCCGGCGCCGAAGCGCTGCTCCAGCGCGCCGCCGCCCATGCGGTCGGAGACGAAGTACACGCCCAGCGGGGTGCGCTGGTCGCCCTCGACCGACTTGTCGACGCCCTGCTTGCCGAGCGAGACGTAGTGGTCGCTGACGAGGCGCAGGCCGCGCGGGCCGTTCTCGAACAGGTACAGGCGCGAGCGCGAGGTGTCGACCGCGATGGCGTGGTGGACGGCCTTGGGCAGCACGATGAACTCGGCGGGCAACTCGCCCTCCGGGGGCCGCTCCTGCAGGGCGCGCAGGCGCAGCGCGGCCTCGTCGCGCAGCTCGGCGAGCTCCTCGCCCTCGCCACCCCCGGCGGCCATGCGCGGGCGGATGCCGGCGCGCACGGACAGGAGGTCGCCGTAGACCAGTTGCGCGAGCTTGAAGGTGGGCACGTCGCGCGCGAGCCGGGCGGCGGCCTCGAGGGCGACGTCCTGGCGCTGGGCGCCGATGGCGCGGTAGATGCCGATCAGCCGGCCCTCGGGCGAGCCCTTGAAGGCCCCCGCGAGCGGGGAGCCCGGCGCAAGCGTTGCCGGGCTCGACGGGACGGCCGCGGGCGCGCGGCCCGGGGGGAGCGCGGGCGGCGGATCGTCGGCGAGCGTGATGGTGGCGCCGGGCAGCGCCAGCGCCGCGAGCGGGGGCTGCGGCGTGGCGTGCAGGGCCGGGATGCCGTGCAGCTCGGTGCTCGCGAGCAGGCCGGCGCCGGCCACGACGAGCGAGCCCGCCGCCACCGCGGCGCTGGGCCAGCGCGAAGAGCGCCGGGGTGGGACGACCTCCGGCGCGGCGGGGACGTCGAAGTCCCGCTTCATCCGCCCACGGACTCCTGCCGGATCAGCCACTTGCCGCCCGAGCGCACCAGCTCCAGCGTCTTGCCGCCGGAGGTGCTGAGGGCGTCGGACTGGTAGGACTGGCGGAACTTGGCCTGCGCCTTGTCGCCGTTGACGCTGACGCGCAGGTCGCTGATCTCGACGGCGATGCGGCGGCGCGGGGCGATGCGGGCCTTGCGGTCGTCCTCCCAGGCCCGGTGCGACCGGGCGCTGCCGGTGAAGTCGGGCGTATAGGCGCCAAGGTAGGCGGGCATGTCGCGCCGGCTCCAGGCGGCGGCCCAGGCGCGCACGGCGGCCTCGACCTCGGCGACGCCGCTGCTCGGGGCCGGGGCGGCGGCCGGCGCCGTCTTGGCGGCCGGCGCGGGAGCGGACGCGGATGCCGGCGCGGGCGTCGGCCTGGCGGCGGGCACCGGGGCCGGCGCGGGCGCAGGGACGGGGGCCGGCGCGGGCGCATGGACGGGGGCGGGCACGGGCACGGGCACGGGCACGGGCACGGGCGCCGGCTTGGCGGGCGCGGGGGCCGGTGCCGGCGTGGCCGCGGCCACCTGCACGGGCTTGTTCGGCGAGACGGGCGCGGGGGCCGGCGCGGGCGCGGCGGGTGCGACGGGCGCTGCGGCGGCCACGGTCGTCGCGGCGCCCGGCGGGGTGGTGGTCAGCTCGCGCAGCAGCGCCAGCTTGGGCGGCGTGGTGGCGTCGGTCTTGTCGAGCTGCAGCGCCTTGGAATAGGCCTGGCTCGCGAGCTGGGCGTAGACGTCGCCCAGGTTCTGGTACGCGGTGGCGTACGCCGGGTTGGTGCGGATCGCCTTCTCGAGCGCCCCGCGCGCCTTGTCGTAGTCGCCCTGCGAACCGTAGATCACCGCCATGTTGTTGTACGGCGAAGGCATGTCGGGGTAGTCCTCGACGAGCTTCTGGAACACGGCGAGCGCCTCGGCCTTGCGATCGAGCATCGAGAGCGTCACCCCGCGGCGAAAGCGCATCGCGGGATCCTTCGGGTTCTTCGCCAGCGCGGCGTCGATCATCTGCAGGGCCAGGGTGTTCTGGCCGCTCTTGATGAGGCGCTGGATGTCGGCGACCTCGGCGGCCGTCGCGCCGGCGGGGGCCGAGGCGGCCGGCGCCTGCGCGTGCACCCCTTGCGCCAGCGCCGCCGCCAGAACGAGCGTGCCGGCGGCACGGCCCAGGGGGAGGGACGACGGCTTGGGACAGGGTACCCGCATGGCGCTTCTGGAAGACTCGGTCGGGCTCGCCCCGGCGGAGGCCGGGCGCAGGAGCGACTGCGCGTGAGTCTAACGAAAACGGGGGCCGGATCCGCCCGCGGGCATGAAAAAAGGCGCCCGAAGGCGCCTCCCACGCAACGCGGCCGCGGCCGCGCTCAGCGATTGCTCTCGCCGACGATCTTCCATTCGTTGCCGACGCGGTCCCAGGTGAGCGTCTTGTGCATCGTGTCCTTGAAGTCGGACGAGGTGTAGACCTGGTCGAACGAGGTCTCGACGCGGGTGTCGGTGAGCGCCCGGGTCTGCACGTTGTCCAGCCGCACCTCGATCGGGCCGGGCTTGGCCAACGCCTTGCGGCGGTCGGCCGTCCACTGCGCGCGGGCGCTGCGGGCGGGCTTGAAGTCGGGGCTGTAGAAGCCGAGGTAGCGGTCGGCGTCCTTGGCCATCCACGCGGCGGCCCAGTCCTGCAGGCGCTGCGCCGCGTTGGCGGCGGACTGCGCGGCGGCGGTCGGCACGGCGGTGGCGGCCTTGGGCGGCGCGGCAGGGGCCGGCGCGGAAGCCGCCGGCGCGGGCGCGATCGGCGTGGCCACCGGCGCGGGCACGGCCAGGGCCGGCGCGCGGGCGGCCTGGTCGTCGGCCTTGCGATCGAGGTCGGCGAAGCTCGCGCCGCCGACGGTGATCGGGGTCAGCGGGCAGCGCGCGGAGCCGTCGCCGTCGCGGTTCCAGTTCTGCGCCTCGGGGGCGGCGTCCTGTGCCTCGGCGCGCTTCAGGCCGAGGCTCGCGACCAGCGAGCCCATGCCGGCATACGTGCGCACGACGGCGGTGGCGAGGTCTTCCTCGGCCTGCACGTAGGAGCGCTTGGCGGTGTAGAGCTCGTTCTCCGCGTTGAGCAGGTCGAGCAGGCTGCGCTGGCCGATGTCGAACTGCTGGCGGTAGGCGTCGCGCGCCTTCTGGATGGAGACGACGTTGCGGTCGAGGTAGCCGAGCTGCTCGTTGAGCTTGCGCACGTCGTTGAAGGCGATGGCGGTGGTCTGGCGCACGTCGACGCAGGCCTTGTCGCGCAGGTTCTCGGCCTGGGTCAGCAGGCTGGCGTACTGGCGCTCGCGCGCCGAGTCGGTGCCGCCGTTGAAGATGTTCCACGAGAGCACGACCTCGGCGGTCGCGTCCTTCTGCTGGAACTGCTCGCCGTCGAGGTTGTGGCCGGCGGCGCCGCGCACGCGCGCGACGATCTGCGGCTGGAACGCGCTCTTGCGGCCGGCGGCCGCGGCGCGCGCGGCGCGCAGGTTCTCGATCGCGGCCGCCACGGCGGGCGCCTGCGCGGAGGCGGCCTGCATCGCCTCCTCCTGCGTCGCGGGCAGGGGGCGGGCCATGGTGACGGCGCTCACGTTGTCCGCGGGCGGCAGGGTGCCGACCACGCGCAGGTAGCGCTCGGTGACGTCGTGCAGGTTGGCGCGCTCGGTCACGAGGTTGGACTCGGCGAGCGCGACGCGCGCGACGACCTGTTCGAGATCGACGCCGCGGCCCACGCCGGCCTTGACGCGCGACTGCACCTGGTCGAACGAGACCTTGTGCTGCACGTAGTTGTCCTCGGCCAGGGCGACCAGCTTGCGATAGCGCACGACGTCGTAGTAGGCCTTGGCGGCCTCCATGCCGAACTGCTCGGTCGCGTCCTGGAACTCGAACCAGCGCAGCAGCTTGGCGTGCGAGAGGCGGTCGACCTCGTGCTGGGTCGCGAGACCGTCCCACAGCATCTGCGACAGCTCCAGGCGCGCGCCGCTCTCGTTGAAGTTGGGGCTGCTGGGGCTGAACTGCGAGTTGGTGTAGGCGCGGCGGCCGGCGTTGGCCGTCAGGTCGAGGTGAGGCTTCCAGGCGCCGGCGGCCACGCCGATCTCGTCGCCGGCGGCGCGGAATTCGCTGAACTTCGCCGCGATCTCGGGGTTGCCCTCGATCGCCTTCTGCACGGACTGCGCCACCGGCGACGTCGCCTGGGCCATCGCGGCGAAACTTGCGCACGCCAGGAGACTGAAGCGGAGCACGGTCTTTTTCATAGAGGCTGACTAGCCGATCGCGGCAACGAATTGAATTGTTTCAATTATCGTCAAGAGGTGGCGGCCGAAGAGTGATGAAGTGCGCACCTCCCGGGTGCCAAATCCATTGAATCCGGGCAGGCGACGAATGCGTCGCGCCGCTGTGGTGCGGCCGCCACGCGGCCGCGGGCCCGGGGAATGTGGGGAATCCTCCATTTGCCGGGCTTCCACCCGCTTCCACCGGCTACAGGCAGCGGGCCCGGATGCCGATACGGTGGCGTGGACCTCGACTACGCCCCTCCCGCGCCCGCCGCCGCGCTCCCGCGCCTGGCCGCGTGGGTGCCGGCCGCCCGCGGGCGCCTCGCGCCCGCGCTGCGGGCGGCGCTGGCGTGCGCGCTCGGCGCGCTGCTGCTGCTGGCGTTCACGGCCCATGCCTGGGATCCGCAGCGCATCGTGCGCGCCGCGCGCCAGAAGAGCCCCGCCGCCCTCCAGGGCGCGCAGGCCCTGGAGCAGGCGATGGCCGGCGTCATCGGCCGCGACGAGGCCACGCAGCTGCGCGCGGTCAACGACTTCTACAACCAGCGCATCGCCTATCGCGAGGACATCGACCTGTGGGGCCAGGTCGACTACTGGGCGAGCCCGCTCGAGACCCTCGACAAGGGCGCGGGCGACTGCGAGGACTACGCGATCGCCAAGTACGTGACCCTGGTCGCCCTCGGCGTGCCGCACGCGCGGCTGCGCATGGTCTACGTGCGCGCGAGCATCGCGGGCGCGCCCAACGGCTACGTGCCGCACATGGTGCTCGCCTGGTACCCCCAGCCCGAGGCCGAGCCCCTGGTGCTGGACAGCCTGCAGCCGGACATCCGCCCCGCCGGCCAGCGGCCCGACCTCACGCCCGTCTTCAGCTTCAACGCCGAAGGCCTGTGGCAGGGTGTTGGTAGCATCCGTGCCAATGGCGATCCGCTCACGCGGCTGTCGCGCTGGCGCGAGGTGCTGCAGAAGGCGCGCACGGAGGGGTTCCTGTGACGATCCCCGAGCGACCCACCCGGGGCAACACGACGACAGGCCTGACGGCCGCAGAACAAGAGGAGAGTGCATGTCCTTGATCCGCCAGGTCTGGCTGCTGTTGACGGTGACCCTGGCGCTCGCGTTCGCGGGCGCGTTCGGGGTCTCGGTCCGTTCGGCGCGCCAGTATCTCGAGACCCAGCTCGCGCAGAAGAACAACGACGCGGCGCAGGCCATCGCGCTCACGCTGTCCCAGCAGAAGGGCGATCCGGTCTCGCTCGAGCTGCAGATCGCGAGCCAGTTCGACACCGGCTACTACGAGCGCATCCGCCTCGTCGCGCCGGGCGGACGCACGATCGTCGAGAAGCAGACGCCCGAGGCGCACGCGTCCGCCGCGCCCGCATGGTTCGTCAACCTGCTGGGCATCCAGCCGCAACCGGGCGTGGCCCAGGTGAGCGACGGCTGGCGCCAGATCGGCCGGCTCGAGGTGCGCAGCCAGTCGGCCTTCGCCGACGACGAGCTGTGGCGGGGCACGATGAGCACCGTCGGCCTGCTGTTGCTGCTGGTGGTGGGCGCGGGCGCGATCGCCTTCGCCGGCGTGGCGCGCATCCGCAAGCCGCTCGAGCGCACGGTCGAGCAGGCGCGCGCGATCACCGAGCGTCGCTTCGTCACCGTCGCCGAGCCCGAGATCCCGGAGCTGCGCAACGTCACGCGCGCCATGAACGCGATGGTCGGCCGCGTGAAGTCGATGTTCGACGAGCAGGCGGGCCAGGTCGAACACCTGCGCCGCCAGGCGCTGTGCGACGCGCTCACGGGCGTCTCGAACCGCGCCCATTTCATGGGCCGCATGAAGGTGATGCTCGACAGCGAGGACGGCGCCTCCAGCGGCGCGCTGGTGCTGGTGCGCCTCGTCGACCTGCAGTCGCTCAACCGCACGCTCGGCCGCTCGGCCACCGACCGCCTGCTGCAGGACGCCGCCGGCGCGATGGTCGAGACCTCGCGCCGCGCGGTGGCGGCCGAGGTCGGCCGCCTGAACGGCAGCGACTTCGCGCTGGCGCTGCCCGACGTCGAGTCGCTGCGCGAGCCCGCGGTGGACGTCGCGGCCCGCCTGCGCAGCCTGCTGCGCGTGCACGACGCCGGCGCGCACGCCGTCGTCGGCGCGGTGCGCTGGTGGCACGGCGCGCCGATGTCCTCGCTGCTCGCGGCCGCCGACCACGCGCTCGCGCGCGCCGAGAGCCGCGGCCCCTACACGGTCGAGCTCGACGACACCGGCGACGGCCTGGTGCTGGGCGAGGACGCCTGGCGCCACCGCATCCAGACCGCGCTCGCCGAACGCAAGGCGCAGCTGGTCGACTTCCCCCTGGTCGGCCGCGCCGGCGAACTGGTGCATCACGAGTGCCCGCTGCGCCTGCGCCTGGGCGAGGACGGCGCGCTGGTCTCGGCCGCGCAGTGGCTGCCGATGGCGCGCCGCGCGCAGCTGACCGCCGAGGTCGACGTGCTGGCGATCGAGCTGGCGCTGGCGGCCATCGCGCAGGACGGCGCGCCGCGCTCGGTCAACGTGAGCCCGTCGTCGCTCGCCGACCCGGGCTTCTCGACGCGCGTCGCCGCGCTGGCCGCGGCCCACGCGCCGGTCGCGCCGGGTCTTTCGCTCGAGCTCGCCGAGGCCGGCGCGCTGCGCCAGCTGCACCTCGTGCGCGAGCTCGCCGAACAGCTGCATTCGAGCGGCGCCAAGGTCGGCCTCGAGCACGCCGGCGAACGCCTGGGCGAGACGCGCGGCCTGCTCGAGGCGGGCCTGGACTTCGTCAAGCTCGACGCGAGCCTGGTGCAGGGCCTCGCCAACGACAACGCCCGCGCCGAGCACGTCGCCGGCACGGTGCGCATGCTGCACGGCATCGGCCTCAAGGTCTATGCCGAGGGCGTGGCCGCCGCGGAAGACGCGGAGGCATTGTGGCGCTGCGGCGTGGACGGCATCACCGGGCCGGTGGTGCGGTCGCTGCGCGCCGCCTGAGGCGGGGCATGAAGGACTGGCTGGCGCGCCTGCTCGGCGCGCCGACGCTGGAACGGCTCGCGGACGACACCGTGCGCGCCCTGCGCGCGCGCGGGCTCGCCGACATCCGCGTGGACCTCGCGCGCGCCGAGATCCGCGCGACCCAGGACGGCGGCGCCGTCCTGCTGAACCTCGGCAACCTCCACGCCGGCTGGCGCCGCGTGCCGCGGCGCGAGCGCGCCGCCGTGCTGGAGCGCTTCCTCGCCTCGCTCGACCAGGCCGGCCGATCGCCGGGCAAGGACACGCCGTGGGCCGAGGCGCGGGTCCGGCTGCTGCCGGTGCTGCGCTCCGCCAGCACGCTGGGGCTGTCGGCGCTCGCGCGCGGCGACGCGACGCCGGGCGTGCGCGACGTGCCCTCGCGCCCCTTCGCGGGCGCCGTCGTCATCGTGCTCGTGCGCGACATGCCCGACTCGATGGCCTACGTGACGCAGGACCTGCTGGACGCCTGGCAGGTCGGCTTCGACGAGGCGCTGGCCGCGGCGCTGGACAACCTGCGCGAGCTGCCCGGCGACGGCGGCTGGCAGGCGCTGGGCGACGGCCTGTGGTCCGGCGCCTGGGACGACGCCTACGAGCCGTCGCGCCTGCTGCTGCCCGACCTGGTGCACCGCCTGGGCGTCGCACGGCCGGTGGCGATGGCGCCGTTCGGCAACGTGCTGCTGGTCACCGGCGCGCACAACGCCGCCGGCCTCGCGCGCCTGGCCCACGTCGCGCGCGAGGCGCGCGCCGACCTCACGCGCCAGGTGTCGTTCGAGCTGTTCCGGCTCGACGAACGGCGCTGGCTGAGCTTCGAGCCCCCGCCCGGGCCGACGGCCGACGTGCTGGCGGAGCTCGTGTCCGAGCAGCGCGGCGCCGACTACGCGGAACAGAAGAAGCTGCTCGACGAGGCCTTCGAGGGGTCGGGCGAGGACGTGACCGTCGCCTCGTGCATCGGCCTGCGCGAGGACGGCGGGCCGCTGCGCACCTGGGCCGTGTGGGCCGACGGCATCGACACGCTGCTGCCCGCGACCGACTTCGTGGCCTTCGCCTGGAAGGTGGACGAGGCGAACCGGCACGTGCTCGTGCCCTGGGCCGACGCGCTGCGCCTGGCCGGCGCGTTGATGCAGCCGACGGGCCACGTGCCGCCGCGGTGGCGCGTGCAGGCGTTCCCGGACGCGGCGCTGCTGGCGGAACTCGAGCGCCACGCGGCCGCCTGAGCGGGCGGGGAGCGGCCTTCGGCCCGCCTCGGTGTTCGGGAGCCCGCATGAGGGACACGGGGACGGGCCGTGGCCGGTCCCCATGCCCCCCGCCGATCCGCCTCAGGGTCCGTCGACCACCAGCTTGCCGCGATTGAGCAGCTCGTTGATGACCTGCGAGTCCGTGGCCGCGGCCGCCAGGCCCATCGCGGCGCGCAGGTCGGTGCCCTGCAGCGTGATGGTCTGGTCTTCGGCCGTCGCCGCGAAGCCCGTGGTGAAGTTGCCCTGCGTGCTGACGTGGATGATGGTCGAGCCCGGCGTGGTGGTGGTGTCGAAGTCCAGGTAGTGCGCCAGGTTGCCGCTCGCGTTGCCCGAGCCCTTGAGCTCGCCCACCAGCAGGTCGCGCAGGTCGAGCACGTCGCCGCCGGTCGCGGCCGGGGCCGCGCTGAAGTCGGTGATGACGTCCTTGGCCGGCGCGCCCGCGGTGCTGCTCGCGTCGCCCAGGTTCCACTTGAAGGTGTCGCTGTAGAGGTCGGTGACGCCGCCGCCGCCGCCCGTGAGCGTGTCGTTGCCCGCGCCGCCCTCCAGGCGGTCGGCGCCGCCGCCGCCGACGACGATGTCGTTGCCGCCGCCCGCGTGGACGATGTCGCGGCCGGCGCTGCCGGTGATCGTCTCGGCGCCCGAGCCGCCCCAGTCCTCCTGCCCTGTGCGGATCAGGTAGTGGCCGGCGTTGCTCGGGTCGGCGATGATGTCCTGCAGGTCGGTCAGCGTCGGCGCCGTGCCCTGGTTGAAGAGCGCGAGGTTGTCGGAGCTGAACTGCAGCCACGTGCCCGAGCTCGAGGCCTTGTACTGGAGGGACATGTCGGCGTTGCCGCCCTGTTCCCAGTACAGGATCTCGATGTTGTGCATGCCCTCGCCGATCGTGACCGGGGCCGTGGTCTGGTGCGTGGCGGCCGATTCGTTGCCGTCGAACTGCAGCACGGTCTGGCCGTCGATGCGCACGCTGAAGCCGTCGTCGGCGAGCGCCTTGAAATCGTAGGTGCCGCCCGCGAACCAGGCGCTGCCCACCATGCGCACGATGGAGTCGGTGGTCTGGCCGAACGAGCTCGACGCGACCAGGTGCGAGGTGTCGTTGCTCGCGTTCGCGGCGCCGAGGAAGTTGTAGAGCGCGCCCGACGTGATGTTCGCGCCGACCGCCGTGCTCGGGTTCGCACCGAGGTTGCCCGACACCGCGACCGACTGGCCGTAGTAGACGTGCGCCGCGTCGAAGGTGGCGTCCGAGGCCGCCGCGCTGGCGTTGGCGGTGGTGCCGACGATCGCGCTGCCCTGGCGCAGGTTGATGATGGAGGTGATGTCGGCCAGCGAGTCGAGGTTGCCGACCGTGCCGTCGCCCGGCTGCACGTTGTAGTTCGCGCCGGGGTTGGCGGTCTCGTTGTAGCCGTAGTACTCGCCGTGCAGGCCCATCGTGCTCGTCACCGCGCTGGTGCTCGCCAGCAGCGTGTGGGTGCTGCCCTGGGTCTGGACGTCGTGCGCGCCGACGTCGACCTGGAAGTTCAGCGCCGAGCTCGTCGAGGCGGTGCTGCCGTTGGGCTCGGTGGTCGTCGCGGTCACGTTCAGCGCGACCCCGCCCAGGTAGGACGCGGGCAGCTGCAGCACGGCCGACGCCAGTTCGGACGACGGGAGGGTCACCGAGCCGTTGTTGACGACGTAGCCGTTCGGGTGCGACGCCGTGACGATGGTGCCGCCTGCCGGGATGCCCGAGAAGGTCAGCGTCATCGTCTCCGAGCCGTCGGTGTCGACGAGCGCGGCGTGGACGTACGGGTTGAGCGAGATGACCGTGTGCGTGCCGTCGGCGGAGTTGCCGGCCTGGGCGCCCTGCGCCTCGTTCAGCTGGATGTTGTCGATCATCGCGCCGCGGCCGTTCGTGTTGTACGCGGTCGCGTCCGTGATGATGGTGATCTTGTCGTTGCCACCGGAGCCGACGAAGCTGAAGTGCAGGTTCTCCCAGTTCAGCGCGTTCTGGCCGCTGGTGCCCGCGTAGCTGGCGACGGCCACGCCGTTCACGAGCACGGTGATCCTGGTGTAGTCCTGCGAGAAGCCGGGGCGGCCCGCGTAGTCGAACGACAGGTCGTAGACGTCGCCCGCGATGGTCGACACGGTGCGCTCCAGGCCCAGCGTCTGGATCTTGGCGCCGTTGTTGTCGGCGTTGTTCAGCTCCAGCCAGTTCTGGCCGTCGCCCGCCTTCGCGGTGACGGTGATGCCCGAGCCGGCCTGGTTGGTCATCGAGTCGCCGGTGCTCCAGAGCTCCCACGCGTTGGTGCCGCCCGCATACGGATCGGGGGTGTCGACGCGCGTCCAGCCGGCGAGCGTGCTGCCCGTGATCGTGCTGGTCGAGGTGGTGTTCGGGTTCAGCTGCGCCTGGGTGAGGCCGGTGTCGGTCGTCTCGAAGCTGGTGGTGAACAGCGAGACGTTGTGGTTGGTGGTCGTCAGCGTCGGCGCGTCGGCGACCGGGTGGATGTCGACCGTCATCGTCGCCGAGGCGCCGGTCGCGCTGCCGTCGGTCGGCTTGTAGGTGAAGCTCGCGTAGTCGTTGTGCGCGTTGCCCGTGCCCGGCGACCCGAAGCTCGCGTCGCCGCTCTCGTTGGCGGCGGGCACGAAGCGCAGGTTGCCGGCGGCGATGGCGGTTTCGCTGACGGTCTGGCCCGCGGTGACCGCGACCCAGGCCGTGCCGTTGAAGAACTGCAGCTGGCCGGAGGCCGGCAACGTCGAGATCGTCACGCCCAGGCTCGTGAGCGGCGAGTCGACGTCGGTCACGTTGAAGTTGCCCCAGGTGAGCACCAGCGGGGTGTCCTCGGTACCCGCGACCGCGCCGCCCGTCGAGGCCGGGGCGTCGTTGACGGCGTTGATCGTCAGCGAGACCGTGGCGGTCGAGGTCGAGCCGTCGACGTCGGTGATCTTGTAGGTGAAGGTGTCCGTGCCGTTGTAGTCCGCGGCCGGCACGTAGTTGAACGTGCCGTTGGCATTGATCGTGACGGTGCCGTGGGCCGGGCCGGTGACCAGCGACCAGACGTTGCCGCCGTCGCCGGAGGGCGTGTCGTTGGTCGCCAGGTTGCCGGCGATGGTCGTGTCCTCGTTGCCGGTGAACGCGTCGGCCTTGGCGACGGGCACGTCGTCGACGGGGTTGATCGTCAGCGTGACGGTGGCGGTGGAGGTCGAGCCGTCGACGTCGGTGATCTTGTAAGTGAAGCTGTCGGTGCCGTTGTAGTTCGCGGCGGGCACGTAGCTGAAGGTGCCGTCGGCGTTGACCGTGACCGTGCCGTGCGCCGGGCCGGTGGCGAGCGACCAGACGTTGCCGCCGTCGCCGGACGGCGTGTCGTTGGTCGACAGGTTGCCGGCGATGGTCGTGTCTTCGTTGCCGGTGAAGGTGTCGGCCTTCGCGAAGGGAACATCGTCGACCGGGGTCACGTTCAGCGTGACGGTGGCCGTGGAGACCGAGCCGTCGACGTCGGTGATCTTGTAGGTGAACGAGTCCGTG
>Ga0209051_1002574_pt1 | contig 12777 bp, 12 predicted proteins | sample AraplaCvi_mMS_r2_2_FD_184286 | JGI IMG/M metagenome (GOLD analysis project Ga0209051, IMG submission 184286) | Arabidopsis root microbial communities from North Carolina, USA - plate scrape MF_Cvi_mMS_r2 (SPAdes) (version 2) | ecosystem: Host-associated > Plants > Roots > Endosphere | place...
TGCGTCGCGCAGCGCGTTGGCGAGCCGGCCCGCGGCGGCGCGCTTGTCGCCGACCAGGCTCTCCTGCACGAGCAGGGCCGACCGCGCCTCGCGCAGGTCGCGCTCGAACGCGGCGAGGTGCTCGGCGCGCAGGGCCTCGAGCTCGTCGCGCAGGGCCTCGATCTCGGCCGCGCAGTCGTCCTGCGCCAGCCGGGCGCGCCGCGCGGCGCGGCCGTAGCCGGGGTAGCGGTCGTCGGTGTGCAGGCCGTCCAGGAGCGCGACCGCCCCGAACAGCAGGCTGGCCGCGAACAACGCCCACGACGAAAGCCCGGCGAGCGCGAACGGCGTCTCGCGCAGCGTGCGCAGCGCGAGCGCCGGCGCGTCGGCGGCGTCGATGGCGAGCGCATCGCGCATGTGCGCGGTGGCGAGCGCCACGCACAGCATCGCGCCGACCGCGGCCGGCACCGCGAGCAGGCCGAGCGCGCGCCGCGCGGGGTGCACGTGCGCGGCCTGGCGCAGCGCGAACTTGCCGAACAGGAAGGCGGTGGCGACGTTGGCCGCGGCGAACGCGGCCGCGAACACGAAGCCGCCGACGAGGCCGGTGGACACGCCCTCGGCGAAGAAGAAGGCGTTGGCGATGCCCTCGATGGCCACCATCAGCAGCAGCACGCCGTAGAGCAGCACCAGGCGGCCGGTCGACGGCACGTCGGGCGCGCGCACGAGGCGGTGGGACGCGCGGAAGGCCTCGAGCTCGGCCGCGCGCGCGGCGGCCGCCGCCTGCAGCTCGCGCAGCACGGCCTCCTGCTGCGCCAGCAGCCCGCTCGCGGCGCGCTCGAAGGCGCGGGCGGCCTCGCGCGCGCGGTTGACCGCGGCGGTGACGTCGCGCCGGGCGAGGTCGCGGTCGAGCACGCCCAGGCGCCGCGCGGCGCGTTCGACGTGCTCGCGCCGCGCCTGCGCGACGCGCTGCACCACCAGCGCCTCCGGGCCCGAGAGCGACTGCGCCTGCGCGTCCGGCAGGCCTGCGGCGCCCAGGCGCGCGGCCTCGTCGATCAGCCCGAGTTCGCGCGCCAGGCGTTCGACGTCGATCGGCGGCGGTTCGGCGGCGCTGCGCGACGACGACGCCGCGCGCTCCCGGCGCGAGCCTGCGAACCAGTGGCGGAGCACCGCGGCGAAGGACATCCGGGGAACGCGCCGCCGTCAGTTCTCGCGCGGGCCGCCGCGCGACTTGGGCGTGCGCGGGCCGGCGACCTTGATGGCCTTGCGGGGCCTGGGCTCGGCCGTCGGCGCTTCGGTCGCGGCCGCGACGAAGGCGTCCGTCGCATCCGGCGCCGCCGCGCCCTCGGCCGGCGCGGCCGCCTCGGGCGCGTCCTTGATCACGCGCGTGTACTGCGAGAGGATGTTGACGAGCTGCCCGTAGACCTTGGGCGTGCCCGCGACGACCTCGCGCTGGTAGAGGTAGTCGGCCTCGCCCGTGAAGTTGCCGATCAGGCCGCCGGCCTCGGTGACGATGAGCGAGCCCGCGGCGACGTCCCAGGGGCTCAGGCCGGTCTCGAAGAAGCCGTCGTAGTAGCCCGCGGCCACGTAGCAGAGGTCGAGCGCGGCGGAGCCCGGGCGGCGCAGGCCGGCGCACTGGGTCATCACGTCCTCGAACATCTTCATGTAGCGCTTGAAGTTGTCGCCCTTGCGGAAGGGGAAGCCGGTGCCGATCAGCGCCTCCTGCATGCGCAGGCGCTTGGACACGCGCAGGCGGCGGTCGTTGAGGAACGCGCCGCGGCCGCGCGAGGCGATGAACAGGTCGTTGCGCGTCGGGTCGTAGACGACGGCCTGCTGCACCACGCCGCGGTGGGCGAGGGCGATGGAGACCGAGTAGACCGGGAAGCCGTGGATGAAGTTGGTGGTGCCGTCGAGCGGATCGATGATCCACACGAACTCGCTGTCCTTCGCCCCCAGGGCGCGGCCGGATTCCTCGGCCAGGATCCCGTGGCCCGGGTAGGCCTGCAGGATGGTCTCGACGATGACCTGCTCGGCGTGCTGGTCGACCTCGGTGACGAAGTCGTTGGCGCCCTTGGTCTGGACCTGCAGCTTCTCGATGTCGAGCGAGGCCCGGTTGATCACGGCCCCGGCAGCGCGCGCCGCCTTGACGGCAATGTTGAGCATCGGGTGGAGGGTCTGCGACATGGGCGGTCCTGTGGCTTGTCGGCTGCGCGCCGGGCGCAGCCGCGATCGGGGGCGACGAAGGGAAAGAGCGGGCGTCGGTCGCGCGGAGCCAGGCCTGGGCGGCCGGCGGCGACAATGCGCAATTCCGCGATTCTAGCCGGCCGACCTGGATTCCCTTCCAGGCTCCCCATCATCGCGCGCCGGACTGAGCGGGACCTTTCTTCGGGTGCATTCCTTGACAGACCTCACGCGATTCGTGCTGGTGGACACCAGCCATCCCGGCAACGTCGGCGCGGCGGCGCGCGCCATGAAGGTGATGGGCTTTTCCGAGCTCGTGCTCGTGAACCCGCGCCTGCCGGACGTGGCCGCGCATGCGGAGGCGCTCGCGATGGCCTCGGGCGCGACGGACGTCCTCGCCGGCGCGCGCGTCGTCGCGACGCTCGCCGAGGCGCTGGCCGGCGCCACCTTCGCCTGTGCGACCGCGATGACCCCGCGCGACTTCGGCCCGCCCACGCGCGCCCCGCGCGAGTGCCTGGCGGAACTCGCCGCGACCGACCACCGCCTCGCCTTCGTCTTCGGCGGCGAACGCTTCGGGCTCTCCAACGAGCACGTCTACGCCTGCCACGTCTGCCTCAGCATCCCGACCCAGGCCGGCTACGGATCGCTCAACCTCGCGCAGGCGGTGCAGCTGCTCGCCTACGACTGGCGCCAGGCGCTGGGCGGCTTCCCGGTGGTGGAGCGCACGCGCGCGCCGAAGGAGGCCGACGGCGCGGCCGTCGAGGGCCTGCTGGCGCACTGGCGCGCGACGCTGGTGGAGATCGGCTTCCTCGACCCCGCGACGCCGCGCAAGCTGATGCCCCGGCTGCACCAGTTGCTGAACCGGGCGCGCGTCACCGAGGAGGAGGTGCACATCCTGCGCGGCATCGCGCGGCAGGTGCGGGGGCGCCCGAAGTCGTGAGCGCCGGCCGAAGGCCAGACCCCGGACGTGGCCGCCCGGCCGCCGCTAAACTCGTCGACCCGTCTCCTCACTTCACGAGCACCCGTCCATGTTTTCCCGCCTGCGCGAAGACATCGCCTGCATCCTGGAGCGCGACCCCGCGGCACGCTCGTGGCTTGAGGTGCTCCTGTGCTACCCCGGGCTGCATGCGCTGGTGTGGCACCGCCTCGCGCACTCGCTGTGGCGGCGCGAGTTCCACGTGCTCGCGCGCTTCCTGTCGCACCTGGGCCGATTCCTCACGGGCATCGAGATCCACCCCGGCGCCACCATCGGCCGGCGCGTCTTCATCGACCACGGCATGGGCGTCGTCATCGGCGAGATGGCCGAGGTGCACGACGAGTGCACGATCTACCAGGGCGTGACGCTGGGCGGCACCTCGCTCGCCAAGGGCATGAAGCGCCACCCGACGCTGGAGCGCGGGGTGATCGTCGGCGCCAACGCGAGCGTGCTGGGCGGCTTCACGGTCGGCACGGGCGCGCGCGTGGGCTCGGGGGCGGTCGTGACCAAGCCTGTCCCGGCGGGGGCGACGGCGGTGGGCAACCCCGCGCGCATCATCCAGGCCGAGACCGACGCCGCGCGCGAGGCCACCGCGGCGCGCCTGGGCTTCTCGGCCTACGGCGTCACGCAGGGCGACGACCCGGTCTCGCTCGCGATGAAGGGCCTGATCGACAACGCCTCGGCGCACGAGCACCAGATCGCGCTGCTGTGGGCGGCGCTGAACCGCGTGCTGGAGGAGGGCGCGCGCGCCTCCAAGGCGGACTGCGTGCCGACCGACGCGCGCACGGCCGAGCAGTTCGACGCCGAGGGCCTGAGCAAGCTGGTGAAGTGATGAAGCTCGATCGCGTGCTCGCCGTGCAGGCCTGGCGCGACGGGCCGCGGCGCGGCGTCGCGGAGCTGGACGGCGTGCCGCACGTGTTCGAGGCCGAGTTCGAGGACAGCGGCGAGGGCTGGGGCGACACCTACTTCCTCTCGCCGATGAGCGTGGCGCTGCAGGCGCGCGTGCTCGGCGACCGCGCCGGCGCCGCGTCCGCGCGGCCGCTGCACATCGATCCGGCCGATTGCGTCTACTGCCGCGCGCGCTTCAACGCGCGCGCGACGCTGGTCGAGTGGGAGCGGCTGCTGCCGCTGCCGCGCGAGCCCTGACCGGGGAGGGGACCGGCCTGCGGCCTGTCCCTGCCGCGCAGCGGCTACCTGTTGCCGAAGAGGGCCCGGATCGCCTGGTGCCAGTTGGCGTCGACGACGACCCGCACGCCCGGGCTCCAGTCGGTCTCGAAGCCGTCCGGCTCGACGAAGCGCTGGCGCACCCAGTACGTGCCGGCCGGCGGGCGGGCGAGCCGGCCGCGCGGGCCGGCGAAGTCGCCGCGGCCGACGATCTCGCGGAAGTCGGCGTCGCGCGCGAGTTCGACCTGGGCGCGGTCCTCCTCGCGGCCGCCCCAGGCCAGCTCGATCGTGGCGCCGTCGGGGCTCACGTCGGCCTGCGGCGGGCGCGGCGTCGGGCGCAGGACGAAGGCCTGCGACTCGCCGAGCGGCCCCGGCGTGCCGTCGGGCTTCACGCTGCGCACGCGCCAGAAGTACACGCCGTCCGATGCGCCGAACGCGGTGCCCTCGGGCACGAAGCGCGCGCTCTCGCCGTGCACGCCGGCCTGCGTCATCGCCAGCTGCGAGAAGGCCGCGTCGCGCGCGACCTCCAGCAGGTAGGCCGAGGCCTCGGCGTTCTGCGTCCAGCGCAGCGTGACCGGCCCCACGGGCCGCTTCGCCCCGCCCGCGGGTTCGACCAGGAAGGGCGCCTCCGGGTGGGCGCGCACCTGCAGCTCGCGCACGCCGTCGAGCCCTTCGAGGCCCTCGGGGCTGATGCGGCGCGCGCGCAGGTGCCAGAGGCCGTCGGCGAGGTCGGGGATGCGCACCTCGTCGCCCGCGTCCACGTGCACGTCCGCCGCGATGCGCTCGAAGGAGGCGTCGGTGGCCAGCTGCACGCGCAGGGGCGTGCGGCCGGGCACCTTGAAGCGCAGCGGCAGGCGCTCGACCAGCGCAGGCACGGCGTCGAGCTCGGGCGCGGGCGGCAGCGGCAGCACCACCGGCGCCTTGCCGGCCTGCAGCGCGGCGCCGAAGTTGGCGGGCACGTCGGCCTCCTGCGCGGCGGCGGCGTCGCCGACCTGCGCGTGCACCTTGCCCTCCAGCACCTCGGTGGCCGAGGCATCGACCTCGGGCTGGCCGCCGGCGGCGGGCGTGACGTCGTTGCGCACGCGGTAGGCCGTGCCGCGCACGCCGATGACGGCGGTCGGCGTGCTCACCTCGAGCGGCCGCGCCCGCAGCACCTTGGTCGCGAAGACCTCGATCGAGCCGCGCACCAGGCGCAAGGTGCCGGCGACCAGGCCCTCGTCGATCGCCGCGCGGGTGGCCTTGACCTGGAAGCGGCGGTGCTCGTCGAGCCGACCCTCGCTGTCGGGCGCGAGCTTGATGCGCGAGCCGTCGGCCAGCAGCACCACGGCCGTGCTCGCGGCGCCGGTGGCGACCGGCTCGCCGACCGCGACCGCCGCGCCGGCCTGCGCCGGCCTGCCCGAGACGCGCACGTCGCCGAAGGCGCTGGCCAGCGTCGCGGGGACCTGGCGTGAGTGCAGCAGCCGTGTCGGCACCATGAGCACCTGGCCGGGGGTGATGCGGTTCGGGTCGGGCAGGCGGTTCAGCCGCGCGACCTCGGGCCAGGCCTTGGGCGACGCGAACAGCGTGCGGTTCAGGCCGATCAGCGTGTCGTGCGGCGCGACCGTGTAGGCGAGCAGGGGCTCGCCCGGCGCCGAGGCCGCGGCGTCGGTCGGCGCGGTCGCCGGCGCGGCGTGGGCGGCGAGACTGGCGGCGAGGAGGAGCAGGACGGCCGGACGGAGGGTGGGCGGCATGCGGAGCGTCGCAGGCTCTCAGGCGCGCGCGACGCGCTGCGCGGTCTTCGGGCGGAAGGCCTTGCAGACGGCCGGATCGGTCTCGATCCACGGCCCGCCGACGAGGTCGATGCAGTAGGGCACCGCCGCGAAGATGCCGGGTGCCGGCGGCACCGCCGCGGGCAGCCCTTCGAGCGTCTCGGCGATGGCCTTGGGCTGGCCGGGCAGGTTGAGGATCAGCGCCTTGCCGCGGATCACGCCGACCTGGCGCGAGAGGATGGCGGTGGGCACGAAGCGCAGGCCGATCTGGCGCATCTGCTCGCCGAAGCCGGGGATCTCGCGGTCGGCGACGGCCAGCGTCGCCTCGGGCGTGACGTCGCGCGGCGCGGGGCCGGTGCCGCCGGTGGTGAGGACGAGGTCGCAGCGCGCGTCGTCGACCAGCGAGGCCAGCGTGGCGCTGATCACCGCGGCCTCGTCGGGGATGAGGCGTTCCTCGATCTCGAGCGGGTTGCGCACGGCGCGCGCGAGCCAGTCGCGCAGCGCGGGCAGCCCCTTGTCCTCGTACACGCCGGCGGAGGCGCGGTCGCTGATGGAGACCAGGCCCACGCGGAGGGCGTCGAGCGGCAGGGCGTCAGTCATCGTGGCTCGAGTCGGTGGGCGGCTCGTCCTCGGCGTCGGGGACGGCCTGCATGCGGTTCTTCACCAGCTGGAACAGGTCGCGGTAGGCGCGGCCATGGCGCGCGCCGGGCTCCAGCTTCTCCTTGCGCGCGGAGCGCACGAGGCTGCGCATCTGCTGCGCGTCGGTTTCGGGGTACTCGGCGATCCAGCGCTCGAAGGCGTCGTCCTCGGCGAGCAGCTGGTCGCGCCAGTACTCGGCCTGGTGCAGCGCCAGCGTGTCCTGCGCGCTGCCCACGTGGAACGAGGCGACGGCCTCGCGCAGCGGCTCGACGTCCTCGAACTTCATCAGCTTGCCGATGTACTGCAGCTGGCGCCGCTTGCCCTCGAAGGAGCGGGTGCGGCGCATCTCGGCGATGGCGTCGCGCAGGCGGTCGTCGATCTTGAGCTTGTCGAGGCGATCCTCGGGCAGGGCGGCCAGCGCCTCGCCGAGTTCCTGCAGGTCGTGCGCCTGTTTCTTGAGCTGGGTCTTGCTCGGGCCGTCCTGCGCCGGTTCGGGCAGGGGGGGCCGGGAGTGCATGCGGGGCATGGTTCGAACGGGCGGTCGCTGAATCGCTATGATGGCCCGGATTGTCCAGCAATTGGCGCGGTCGCGCCTTTCGCGGGAGCCGCCCGATTCAACGACAACGGACAAACACGGATGACGACGACCCAGACCCAAGGCTTTGCCTACGAGCGCGCGCAGTTCCAGCAGATCATCGACGATGTGCTCGCGATCGCGAAGCAGGTCGGCGCGAGCGACGCGGCGGCGGAGGTCTCGGAGGGCAGCGGGCTGTCGGTCTCGGTGCGCAAGGGCGAGGTCGAGAACGTCGAGCGCAACCGCGACAAGTCGGTCGGCGTCGCCGTCTACATCGGGCAGCGGCGCGGCAACGCCAGCACGTCCGACTTCTCGCGCGCCGCGCTCGAGCAGACGGTGCGCGCCGCCTACGACATCGCGCGCTTCACGGCCGAGGATCCGCATGCCGGCCTGCCCGAAGCCGCCGACCTCGCCAGCGAGCAGGAGGCCGGCATCGACCTCGACCTGTTCCACCCCTGGGACATCGACGTCGCCGGCGCCACCGCGCTGGCCCTGCGCTGCGAGGACGCGGCCTTCGCCACCGACCGCCGCATCACCAACTCCGAGGGCGCCGGGGTGTCCGCGCAGCAGTCGCACTTCTGGACGGGCAACTCGCGGGGCTTTCGCGGCGGCTACGCCAGCTCGCGCCACTCGCTGTCGGTCGCGCCGATCGCCGGCAAGGGCGGCGCCATGCAGCGCGACCACTGGTACACCTCGATGCGCGACGCGCGCGAGATGGCCGAGCCCGAGGCCGTCGGCCGCTACGCCGCCGAGCGCGCGCTGTCGCGCCTGAAGTCGCGCAAGATCGCCACCTGCGAGGTGCCGGTGCTGTTCGAGTCCACGCTCGCCGCCGGCCTGCTGGGGGCCTTCGTGCAGGGCGTCAGCGGCGGCGCGCTCTACCGCAAGGCGAGCTTCCTGCAGGACTCGCTGGGCACCGAGGTCTTCCCCAAGGACATCGACATCTTCGAGTTCCCGCACGAGCCCAAGGGCAAGGGCAGCGCGCCCTTCGACGACGAGGGCGTGCGCACGCGGGCGCGCGACGTCGTCTCCGGCGGCGTGGTGCAGGGCTACTTCCTGTCCAGCTACTCCGCGCGCAAGCTCGGCATGAAGACCACCGGCCACGCCGGCGGCTCGCAGAACCTGCGCCTGACGCACCGCCGCACGCAGCCGGGCGACGACCTGCCCGAGATGCTGCGCAAGCTCGACCGCGGCCTGTTCGTGATCGAGCTGATGGGCCAGGGCGTCAACTACGTGACCGGCGACTACTCGCGCGGCGCGGCCGGCTTCTGGGTCGAGGACGGGCAGCTCGTCCATCCGGTCGAGGAGGTCACCATCGCCGGCCACCTGCGCTCGATGTTCAAGGGCCTGCAGGCCGTGGGCGCCGACGCCTACAACTACGGTGCGAAGACCATCGGCTCGCTGCTGCTGTCGCCGATGAAGGTCGCCGGGTCCTGACGCCGTGCTCGACGTCGCGGCGGCGCTGCTCGTCGTCACGGCCCTGCTGTCCTGGGTCAACCGGCGCTTCATGCGCCTGCCCGCGACGATCGGGCTGATGTCCATCTCGCTGGTCGTCTCGCTCGCGCTCGTCGGGCTGGACGGCCTGGGGCTGGCCGGGGCGCTGCACGACCGCGAGAAGGCGCTCGTGGCGTCGATCGACTTCTCGCGCCTGCTGATGCAGGGGATGCTGTCGCTGCTGCTCTTCGCGGGCGCGCTGCACGTCGACGTCGACGCGCTGCGGCGCTGGCGCTGGCAGGTCGCGCTGCTCGCCTTCGGGGGGACGGCGGCCTCCACGCTGTTGGTGGCGGGCGCGCTCTGGGCCGTCATGGGCTGGGTCGGGCTGCCGCTGCCCTTCCTCGCCTGCCTGCTCTTCGGGGCCATCGTCTCGCCGACCGACCCGATCGCCGTGCTCGGCATGCTCAAGCGCGCGGGCGCGCCGCGCGACCTCGAGGTGGTGATCGCGGGCGAGAGCCTGTTCAACGACGGCGTGGGCGTGGTGATCTTCACGCTGCTGCTGGGCGTGGCGGCGGAGGGCGTCATGCCCACGCCGGGGCACGCCCTGGCGCTGCTCGCGCAGGAGGCGGGCGGCGGGCTGCTCTTCGGCTGGGCGCTCGGGCGCGGGCTGCTCGCGCTGCTGCGCAGCATCGACGACTACCAGGTCGAGGTGCTGCTGACGCTGGCTGGCGTGATCGGGGGCTATGCGCTCGCCGACCACCTGCACGTCTCGGGGCCGCTCGCGATGGTGGTGGCCGGCCTGCTCGTGGGCCATGCGCGTCACGGCGCGGCCGACGGCGACGCCACGGCGAGCCGGGTGGGCGTCTTCTGGGAGATCGTCGACGACCTGCTGAACGCGGTGCTGTTCGTCGTCGTGGGCATGGAGGTCGTGGTGGTGCGCGTCGCCGTGCCGCCGTTGGCGGCGCTCGCCGTGGGCTCGGCCGCCATCGCGATCACCCTGGCGTCGCGCTGGATCACGGTCGTGCTCCCGCTCGCCGCGCTGCCGCGCCTGTTCCGCCTGCCGCGCGGCGCGGCGGCCGTCCTCACGTGGGGCGGCCTGCGCGGCGGGCTGTCGATCGCGATGGCGCTGTCCCTGCCGCCCGACGGGCACCGGGAGACGCTGGTCGCGCTGACCTACGCCGTGGTGGCGTTCTCGATCCTGCTGCAGGGCTTGAGTTTCCCCCGCCTCGTCCGCGCGACCCTGAGGCCTTGAGGGATGCCGCGCATGCCAGAATGCGCCCCTTCACACAACGAACGACGAGGGACATCGTGGACCTGAAAGTGCCGATCCGGATTTCCGACGAGGTGGGCGACGACGTCATCGAGTCGACCGGCCTGCTGGACCTGGCGAGCGGCGAGATCCACCGCGTCGAGTACGAGGACTGGGACGTCGAGACCCAGGGCCTGCCGGCCGACAGCGACGAGTACGACTTCACCGTCGGCACGCTGTCGAACAACGGCAAGGACGTGGAGTTCAAGGTCGACGTCAACCGCGTGACGCGCCAGTACTCGGTCAGCGCGACCGAACTGCTCGAGGTCAAGACGCGCGCGGCGCAGCTGTTCGCGGGCATCACCGGCAAGGAACTCGCCTCGCGCGGCGGGGCGGCGAAGTCGCCGAAGGGCCGCGGGCACCTGCACTGAGCGGCGGGCCGTCCGGGCGGCGGGGGGGCGGCGGGGACTGGCCTTCGGCCTGTCCCCGTGTCCAGCACGCCGGAGCACCGAACACGGGGACAGGCCGGAGGCCAGTCCCCCCCGCCGGTCAAGGCTTGCGCAGGCGATCGACCTGCTGCTGCGCGAGCGCCACGTCCTTGCCGTACTCGGCGACGTAGCGCGCCGTCTCGTCGCTGGCGAAGGGCGCCTCGCCGAACGCCGCCAACGGGTACTTGCGCGAGACCGCGACGATGCCGTCGCGCGGCGCCATGAGCGCGCGGTCGGGGAAGGCGTCGGGCTTGAGCAGGAAGCCGGTGACGTCGTGCAGGGTCAGCGGGAAGGCCGGCTTCGCGTCGCGGACGAGGCGGCCGTGCACGGTCAGCCCGACCTGCTGCGCCCCCGCGGGCAGTTCCTCGTTGAACGAGACGAACGCGAAGGGCCTGCCGGTGGCGTCGTCGACGCGGCCCTCGACCACGTAGCGGCCCGGCTGCGCGACCTGCACGCCGAGCAGGAAGTCGAGCGAACCCCCCGCCAGCGCCTCGCGCACCCCGCCGGTCCACGTGGCGGGCACGTCGGGCGCGTACACGATGTCGAAGGCCACGTAGCCCGGCTGGTCGCCGACCTGGATCGAGAGTTCCGTGCGGATCGTGCCTGCGTAGCTCGCGAAACCCTCGGCCGCGGGCACGAGGCGGGTCGTCCAGACCTGGTCGCCGGCCTGCGCGTCGCCTTGCGTGCCGTCGTCGACGAAGGCCTGCGCGACGCTCGGCACGTCGACCTGCTTCGCGCGCGCGGTGGTCTCCTGCGGCGCGTGGGTGGTGGCGCGCAGGATGCGCAAGGCGAGCGGATGGCCGTCGCCATCGACCGCCGCCACCGTGAGGGCGACGCTGTCGCCGGCGCCCGCGAACACCGCCTGCTGCGTCGTGCGGATGCGCACGCCCGGCGCCGGAGCGCCGCCGGGTACGAGCAGGGGCATGTCGTTGGCGATCAGCGGGTGCGCCTGCCAGCGGTCGAGGTGCTCGTCGGCCGGGCGCGAGCCGTAGGGGTAGCGCGTCGAGGCCTGGTAGGCCGCGAGCGTGCGCTGCGCATGGGCCAGGCGATCCTGCCATTGGGCCAGCTCGCGCCGGCGCGCGGCCCGCGCCTCGGGCGTGAGCGGGCTGCCTGCATGCGGCGCGGAGGCCGGGGGCGGCGCGGCGATCTTGGCCGGCGCCTCGGCGGGCGCGGGCGCGGCTGCGGGTGGATCGGCCGGCGGCGTGCCGGCGGTCGAGCGCACCCAGCCGAGCACGGCCACCCCGCCCACCAGGACGGCGGGAAGCACGTAGCGCCAGCGTCGCGGCATGGGCGGCCTACTGCGCGTAGGTGACCATGTCCTGGCGCACCAGCCCCGTCACGCCGCCCCAGTTCCCATTGGTGTAGTGGTTGTAGTTCTCCTTGTCGTCGCGGAAGCTCACCGAGTGGTAGCTCCACTTCGCGTGACCGCCCTCGGTGTTGGCGGTGCCGAGCGTGAGGTCGTTGCAGAACCAGTCGCTCGGGTTGCAGTACGACCCGCCGGACGCGCCGGCCACGCCGCCGCTGCTGTGGTAGGCCACGGCCTCGTCGTCCTGCCCCGGCAGGATCCCCGAGTACAGCGTGCCCTTGGCGCCGGCCCACAGGTAGAACCACTTGCTGCGCGTGCTGTTGTGGTCGTAGAGCGCGCGCGCGGTGGCGGTCTTGAGGTCGGCGTCGATCGGCCAGCCGGTCGCCCATTCGCCGTAGTCCGCGAGCTCCGAGCCCCCGCCCGCGCCGGCCGCGATGTCGACCCACTTGATGTTCCAGCCGGTCTGCGTCGGGTTGCCCGCGGCGTTGCTGCAGGTGCCATCCGCCGTCGGGCTCGCGGTCTTCACGTTGCGCGTGGAGCCGCCGTACAGCGAGAGCGCGTAGCCGATCATCAGGTCGCCCGCGCTGTGCGCCGCGACGTAGCACCAGTTGCTGCCGGTGCAGTAGCAGTCGAGTGCGTTGCGCACGAGGTAGTTCTGGTCGGAGACGTGGTTGTAGCCGTCCCAGTTGACCGACTTCTTGTTGACGCCGGCGTCCGTCGTCGCGGGGCCCCAGTACCTGAAGTCGGCGTAGTTGCCGGCCTGGCCGCCGCCGGTGCGCCCGTTGATCCAGAGCGAGTAGTTGGTGGCGTGGGACACCGCGGCGACGCCCGCGACGGCGATGACGGCGCAGGCGAGGAGGCTGCGCATCGGGAGCTGCTTCATGCGATTCACCTTTCGTGTGTCGAGGACAGACGGAGATCGGCGCAACGCACTTTCGTGAAGATCGCGGCGCAGCAGCAATGCTGGGTTTCCCGCGTGACGCGACGACGGCGCGCGTCAATACCCTGACGTGTTCAGGGATGAGGGAGGGCCCGCCCCCCGGTATCC
>Ga0209051_1002575_pt1 | contig 12768 bp, 11 predicted proteins | sample AraplaCvi_mMS_r2_2_FD_184286 | JGI IMG/M metagenome (GOLD analysis project Ga0209051, IMG submission 184286) | Arabidopsis root microbial communities from North Carolina, USA - plate scrape MF_Cvi_mMS_r2 (SPAdes) (version 2) | ecosystem: Host-associated > Plants > Roots > Endosphere | place...
TGGACGCCCAGCAGGCCGCGCAGGTAGACGATGTCCTTGGTGAAGGCGCAGCCGCCGGTGGTCGGCACGCCGCGGAACACGCGCTGCGCGGAGGCGAAGCTGTCCTCCGGCGTCTGGCCGGCATCGAGGAAATAGCGGAAGACTTCGATGAAGTCCGCGCCGCCCAGCGCCATCGCGACGGCCTCGATGCGCAGGCTGATGCGCTTCATGCGGCCGATGTCGATGCTGCCGGTGATCTGTTCGGCGAACGTCGCCAGCCCTTCCTGCGTGGCTGTGATGCGCGGCGAGGACAAGGCCAGGCTTGGCAGCACCGGCTGCTGGCGGCCGTTGAGCGCGGTCAGCGAGTGCACGAACGCCTCGTGCTGGAGCAGCTGGTGGCGGTCGTAGTCGCTGAAGGCGGCGCCGAAGCGCAGGCGGATGCGCGTGGCGCCGGCGGCGGCCTTGGCGATCAGGTCCGGGTCGAGCACGACGTCGATGACGCGTGCGTCGAAGTAGTCGTCCAGCTCGCGTTGCAGCTGCAGTTGCAGTGCGGTGGCGGAGATCGTGACGTGCTCGGCCGGCGCCATCAGCTCGTGGTCGAGCTCGTCGGCGATGGAAATGAAGTGTCGCGCGGCGTCGCGCGTGGTCGGGCCGTCGCCGGGCAGGCATTCGTCGGGGCGGCCGAACAGCTGGATCGACAGGTCGCTCACGGCCTTCGTGCCGAGGTTTTCGCACAGCGAGGCGGCGACCGACCAGCTGCGGGCGGACTCGATCAGGTAGATGCCGAGCGGGTGCGAGGCATCGGCGGCCTTCGCGATCGCGTCGAGTTCGAAACGCGCCTGGCTGAAATCGAGGCTGGGGTATTCGGGGTGCGGCAGCTGGACGATGCCGCGTGCGTAATCGGCGAGGAAGTGCACTTCCTGCCCCGCCGGCCAGCTCACCTGCGCGAGCAGCCGGATGTCCTTCACGGCTTCGACCATGCGCGCGTCGAGGGCGGCGTGGTGGGCGATGTCGGGGGCCAGGGAGTCCATCGTTCTACTCCTCCCCCTGCCTGCAGGGGGAGGTTGGGAGGGGGTAAGCGGCGCGCAAGCGCCGGGTTCCAAGCGCTTTGGCGCTGTGCACGCAACCCCTCCCCAACCCTCCCCTGCAAGCAGGGGAGGGAGCAGACGCGCGGGGGGAGACGTGACTAGTGCCGCCCATACTTCTCGTCCAGCCGCTTGTTCAGCGCCTTGCCGACCACTTTCTCCTCGGCCTTCTGCGCGCGGCGGTTCGCGAGCTTGTTGGCCGCGCCGGCCACTTCGTCGCTGAGCTTGAGGTAGTTGGCGAAGCGTTGCGGATCGAGCTTGCCGGCCTCGATCGCCGCGCGCACTGCGCAGCCGGGCTCCTTCGCGTGCTTGCAGTCGCGGAAGCGGCATTGCTCGGCCAGCGCCTCGATGTCGCTGAAATTCTCCGCGACGTCTTCCTCTCCGGTCGGCTTGAGTTCGCGCATGCCGGGCGTGTCGATCAGGCAGGCGCCGGACGGAAGCGGGATCAGCGCGCGATGCGTCGTGGTGTGGCGGCCGCGCGAGTCGCTCTCGCGCACCGCATTGGTCTTCATCTTCTCGATGCCGAGCAGCGTGTTGGTGAGCGTCGACTTGCCCGCGCCGGAGCTGCCGATCAGCACCGCCGTGCGGCCCGGACCGAGCCATTCGCCCAGCGTCGCAACGCTTTCGGGATCCTTCGCATTCACCGCACGCACGACCACGCCCTGCGCCGTGAGTTCGACCAGCGCCGCCATCGCATCGTCCACGGCGCCCGAATCCGCATCCGCCGCCTGGTCGGCCTTGGTCAGCACGACCACCGGTTCGACGCCGCCGCCGCGAACCAGCAGCAGGTAACGCTCGATGCGGCGCGGGTTGAAATCGGCGTCCAGGCCGCAGACGACGAAGACCGTGTCCACGTTCGCCGCGATCAGCTGCTGCTGGTAGTGCTCGCCCGCCGCGCCGCGCTTGATGGTGCTCCGGCGCGGCAACAGGGCCACGGCCTTCTTGCCGTCGATCAGCAGCCAGTCGCCCACGCCAGGGCGCTGGTCGATGGTGACCGTGCCCTTTCGATAGCCCGGCGGACGCTGCCATTCGGGCAGCGATTCGACCGGGAAACCGGTATCCGGGCCATCGGCGACGATGTAGCCGCTGCGGTGCTGCTCGATCACGCGCGCAGGGCGGGCCTGCGGATGGGCGGCCATCAGCTCGCGCCACTGGGATTGGAAGGCGGCGGACGCGCTCTCCGGCGGCGGCGGGTCCGCGGACAGCGGCCAGCCGATCGCCTGGAGGGCGTGGAATGCGGACATCAAGGGCGGCGGAAAGTCGTATCCATGGGCCGGGATTCTAGTGCGCCGCGCGCGAAGGTTGGGCGCGCGGACGGCGCCGGATGCGGACCGCGTTGGAAGTTTCGAAGGAGATCGACGACACAGCGGCCGCTTTCCCCGGCAAATCTCCCCGCCAAATCCCCTGTCATGGGCGTCGGATTCGGCTAGTCTGGCCCTCCGCACCTCCTTTCCCGCCCCGCAATGTCCCTGCCCCCCGTGAAGACCCGCGAACGCCTGTCCGAAGTCCGTTACGAGATCCGCGGTGAACTGGCACGGCGAGCCCGCGAGCTGGAAGGCCAGGGGCGCAAGCTGATCAAGCTCAACATCGGCAACCCGGGCGCGTTCGGCTTCCGCGCGCCGGAGCACCTGCAGCGCGCGATCGCCGACCGCATCAGCGACACCGATCCGTACACGCACCAGCAGGGCCTGCCGCAGGCGCGCGAAGCCATCGCCGCCTTCCACAAGCAGCGCGGCACGCCGAATGCGAGTCCGGAGCGCGTGTTCGTCGGCAACGGCGTGAGCGAGCTGATCGACCTGTCGCTGCGTGCGCTGCTGAACCCAGGCGACGAAGTGCTGCTGCCCTCGCCCGACTACCCGCTGTGGTCGGCCGCGACCATCCTCAACGACGGCCGCCCGGTCTATTACCGCTGCCTGCCGGAAAACGGCTTCCTTCCGGATCCGGAGGAGATCGCCTCGCTGGTGTCCAGCCGCACGCGCGCGATCGTGCTGATCAATCCGAACAACCCCACCGGCGCCGCGTATCCGCGCGAGCTGCTGGAGCAGATTGTCGCCATCGCGCAGCGCCACAAGCTGTTGCTGATGTGCGACGAGATCTACGACTCGATCCTCTACGGCGACGCTGAGTTCACGCCGATCGCGCCGCTTGCCGGCGACCTGCCCTGCCTGAGTTTCGGCGGCCTGAGCAAGGTGCATCGCGCCTGCGGCTGGCGCGTGGGCTGGGCGGTGCTGTCGGGCGATCCTGTCGCCAGCGGCAACCTGCACCATGCGATGGACCTGCTCGGCGCGCTGCGCCTGTGCGCCAACGTACCGGGACAGTTCGCGATCGAAGCGGCGCTGCATGGCGAAGACACCATCGCGCCGCTGTGCGCGCCGGGTGGTCGCCTGTTCGAAGCGCGTCGCGCGGTGATCGAGAGCATCGACGAAAGCAGGCATTTGAAGCTCGTCGCGCCGGCCGGCGCGCTGTACGCGTTCCCGGCGGTGACGGGCGCGGCGGCGGAAGGCTTCGACGACCATCGTTTCGCACTGGAGCTGCTGGAAACCGAAGACGTCCTCGTCGTGCCGGGTTCGAGCTTCAATGTGCCGTATCGCAACCACTTCCGCGTGACGCTGCTGCCGCAGCCGGACGACCTGCGCGAAGTGTTCCGCCGCATCGAGCGCCTGCTGGACCGCTACGCGCAGACCGACGCCGCCACGCAGGCCGCGGTGGCCTGATGGCCGGCGCGCCCGCCACCGCGCTGTCCTTCCTCGCCCTGGGCGACAGCTACACCATCGGCGAAGGCGTACGCGAAAGCGGCCGCTGGCCGGTGCAGCTGGCGAAGGCGCTGCGCGCTGAGGGCATCGCGCTGGCCGACCCGCGCATCATCGCCACCACGGGATGGACGACCGACGAACTCGCGTGGGGCGTCGATGGCGCCGAACCGCTGGGCGAATGGGATTTCGTCACGCTGCTGATCGGCGTGAACAACCAGTACCGCGGCCGCAGCGCGATCGATTTCCGGGGCGAGTTCGAAACGCTGCTGCAGCGCGCGATCCGCTACGCGCGCGGACGCGCCGACCGGGTGCTGGTGCTGTCGATTCCCGACTGGGGCGTCACGCCGTTCGTGAAGACGACCAAGTCCACGCCCGAGCAGGTCGCCACCGAACTGGACGCCTACAACGCCGCCGCGCAGGTCGTTTGCGAGGCGCACGAGGTCGCGTTCGTCGATATCACGCCGGTGTCGCGCGAACGCGGCGGCGAGGCGGACATGCTTGCCGAAGACGGGCTGCATCCGTCCGCATCGATGTACACGCTGTGGACCGCGCTGACGCTGCCGGTCGCGCGCAACCTGCTGCAGGACTAAGGAACGCAATGGACGTGAACGCCGACGGCCTCGTGGTCCGCCCGCTTCCGCCGCAGCGCGCGAACGACATCGCGCGCGCGTTCCTGCCGCGCTGGTACGTCCGCTACGACTACTACTACGCGCGCACCAAGCTCGGCACCGATCCGCTGTATCCCGGCGTGTGCGACGTGCTGCGCGGCACGCGCGCGCCGCTGCTGGACATCGGCTGCGGGCTCGGCCTGCTCGCGCATGCCCTGCGCGCCGATGGACAGACGATGCCGTATCGCGGCTACGACAACGACGCCAGCAAGATCGAGCGCGCGCGTGGCGCGGCACGGCGTTGCGGACTCGACGGCGTGGACTTCGGCACCGCCGATCTCGGCGCGCAGCTGCCTTCGCATCGCGGCAGCGTGGCGCTGCTGGACGTGATGCAGTTCGTGCCCGAGGACGCGCAGATGCGCGCGATCGACACCTGCATCGGCATGCTCGAACCGGGCGCGAAGCTGGTGATCCGCACGGGCCTGGCCGACGGGAGCCATCGCGCGCAGGTCACGCGCGCGGTGGACGTGTTCGCCAAGGTCGTGGGCTGGATGAACGCAGCGCCCATCCACTACCCCGACGCGGACATGCTGCGCGCGCGTTTCGACGCGGCGGGCCTGCGGTCCGAGTTCGTGTCGCTGCGCGGGAATACGCCGTTCAACAACTTCCGGATCGTGGCGACGCGCGATGTGTAAAGCCCCTCTCCCACCGGGAGAGGGGTTGGGGTGAGGGGCAACGGAGCGACAAGGGGTGAACAACAGCGGACGTGAAGCGCTGCTGGTTTCGCTCTCGGAACTCACCGCGCGGACTTCACCCCTCCCCAACCCTCCCCTGCATTCGCAGGGGAGGGAGCGTCCAGCTCTTCGGGCAACACCGTCCCGAACCCCAGCGCCTTCATCCGCACCAGCAGCGTCGCCAGCGTCTCGACGTTGCGTCCGTGCGCGGCGCCTTCATGCAGCAACACGATCGCACCGGGCGCGAGGTCGCGTTCGATCCGCGCCACCACGCCGGCCGGATCGCGCAGCACCGCGTCGTAGCCGCGCGCGGTCCACGCCACGCGCGCGAGTCCGTGCCGCTGCAACGACGCGGCGACGAACGGGTTCGCCATGCCCACCACCGCGCGGAACCAGCGCGGTCGCGTGCCGGTGAGGAAGGTGAGCGCGGCCTGCGCCTGGTCGATCTGCGCGCGCATCGCCGACGGCGGCAGCGCCCAGAACCACGCCTGCGGGTGCGTGTGGCTGTGCTGGCCGATGCCGTGGCCGCGACGGACGATCTCCGCCACCAGCTCCGGCCGCGCCTGTGCGCGCGCGCCGACGAGGAAGAACGTGGCCTTGGCGTCGTGTTCGTCGAGCAGGTCGAGCATCGCGCGGGTGTCGTCGGACGGGCCGTCGTCGATGGTGAGCCAGGCGACGTTCTCGTGGGTCGGCAGGCGCGTCAGCACGGGGCTCAGCAGGCGCGACTGCGGCCGCAGCGTGGCCCAGACCAGCGCGCCGTGGGTGACGAAGAGCGCCGGCAGGCCGGGCTTCCAGCCCCAGAGCCACCAGATGGCGATCACCGCCAGTTGCGAGAGTCCGAAGAGCCAGGCCCAGGCGTGCGGGTGGCGGGGCGGCTGGTGGAGAGGCGTTGGCATGGGGCGATGGTAAAGCCCCTCTCCTTCCGAAGCCCCTCTCCCGTTTACGGGAGAGGGGTTGGGGTGAGGGCGCTCGTGCATCGAAGCAAAGATCAAGGTGGGTTCCAGCTTTCGCTGGAATGACGGTGAGGTGGGGGAACGCAGCGGGGAGTGCCCGTACGTCGCGGGCCTGGGTCCCGGCCTTCGCCGGGATGACGGTGAGAGGTGAGCCCGGCACAGTGCGTCGGCTCGGGAAAGGGAGACAAAGACCCGCCCCGCACTTGCCAAACCCCGCCCGCGCCCCCACATGCACCCCAGTTCCCACCCGGTAGCCCGCTCATGTCGCTCGACCCCGCGCTGCGTTCGCGCATCGAAACCCTGTTGCAGTCCAACCGCGTCGTCCTGTTCATGAAGGGTGCGCCCGATGCGCCGCAATGCGGGTTCTCGGCCAAGGCCGTCGGCGTGCTCAACGCGCTGCTGCCACAGGGCTATGCGCACGTGAACGTGCTGGCCGACGCGGAGATCCGCGAAGGCATCAAGACCTACGGCAACTGGCCGACGATCCCGCAGCTGTACATCGACGGCGAACTCGTCGGCGGCAGCGACATCGTCGAGCAGATGGCCGGCAGCGGCGAGCTTCACAACGTGCTCGGCCTGCCGCCGCCGGATCGTCGCCCGCCGGAGCTCACCATCACGCCCGAGGCGCTGGAAATGCTGCGCAGCGCGATCGACAACGCCGGCGGCGGCTACGCCGTGCAGATCGACATCGATGCGCGCCACAACGTGCGCCTCCAGCTCGCCCCGATCGACCCGAATGCGGTGGCCATCGAGATCGATGGCGTGCGCCTTCAGACCGACGCGATGCAGGTGCGTCGCGCCGACGGGATCAGCATCGACTGGGTCGACGACGAACGCGGCCGCGGGCTGTCGGTGAGCCATCCGCTCGCCGCGCCGCCGGTGCGGACGCTGTCTCCGCATGAAGCCGACGCGCGCGTGCGCGCCGGGTCGCTGCGCCTGGTGGACGTCCGCCCGGCCGCCGAACGCGCCTTCGCCGCCGCGCCGGTGGCGTTCGACACGCTCGACAACGGCACCGATGCGCTCCAGTCCCTGCCGAAGGACGCGCCGCTGGCGTTCCTGTGCCACCACGGCGGCCGCAGCCAGCAGGCGGCGGAGCACTTCCGTGGCCTGGGTTTCCGCGAGGTCTACAACGTCGTGGGCGGCATCGACGCCTGGGCGGACTTCGATTCGGCGATTCCGAAGTACTGATCCGATGCAGCGCAATCATCCGGCTCGATCGGGCCGGATGAATGCTGCTATCTGGCAATCACCGTGATCCCCGCGAAAGCGGGGATCGATGTTTCCGGCGCGGACACGCGCACCGGAAAGCGCGATGCGATCACAGATTCGATACGACCGCCGAGCGCCAGAAGCTCGCTTCACCGCATCCGCGCCACGGTTCATCGCGCGCGATGGCCGCATGGCATCCCGCGCCGCTTAGGCTCGATTGCATCGGCGCATCAACCGTCACCGCATTCCGGTTTCCCGAACGCCGTAGCCGCTCCCCGGACCCGTGCGTCCCCGGCTACGGCGTTTTTCTTTTTTTCGATGCCTTAGAAGCCGCCGCCCGCATCCAGGTACGCCTGTTCCTGCGGGGTGGATTCGCGGCCGAGCGTCGCATTGCGATGCGGGAAGCGACCGAAGCGAGCGATCACGTCGCGATGCTTGATCGCGTATTCGAGATAACTGCTTCCGCCCTCGCCTTGCAGCGTCGAAGCCAGCGCGACCGAGCGTTCCTGGTCGGCCATCGCTTCGGAATGCTCGAACGGCATGAAGAAGAACACGCGCAGCGTCGGATCGACCGCGAGGTCGTAGCCGCGGTCGATCGCACGCCCGGCGTAATGGCGCGCGAGCGAATCCGTGGCGAAGGCATGACCGCTGCCGCGAAACGCGTTGCGCGGGATCTGGTCGAGCAGGATGCACAGCGCGAGCGCGCCGTCGGCGGTGTCCATCCAGTGTTCCAGCTCGCCCCGCGCGGCGGCGAGGTGCGCGTCGAGGAAATCGCTGCATTGCGCGTCGAAGCCGTCGTCGCGCGCGAACCAGCGGTCGTAGCCGGCTTCGTGCCAGAAGGTGAGGATGGTTTGTGGGGTGGTGTGCATCTCGAAACCTTACTGCGTCATGTATGCATTGACCACCGATCCGTCCGCCTTTCTTACAAACACAACCGGCGCTCCACCGATGCCGTCTTCAGGAAGTTGATACTCAACGATCCATCGGTCGCCGCCATCCCTGACTGAACGCGACGACTCAGCGTCAACAAAGTCGGAATAGTGCTCGCGCACATACTGGGCCGCCGTTTGGACGGCCCGTTCCCTGCAATCTGCGTCAACCTGCCGACCATCTGTCCTTAACGACGAAGCTGAGACGAACGGGGGCATAGAAGGCGGCCAGACCTTACTCTGATTCACCAAATCGTCTCTTCGAGAACGGGTCACCATCGAATACGGGGGGGCCTGTGGAAACCGTGAGTACAGCTCATCTGCCAGCCTCTTTATCTCGCGTAAACGGCTCTCCGCCACCTCCTCACCTAGACTTGTCCACACCGCGCCATTCTTATCGACCAAGGTGGTTTGTCCGGCAGAATCGACTATCTTCAATCGCACGATATCCTTGGAGAAGCTCCCTCCGCCACTTCTTATCAGACTTAGTAGCCGACGATAGGCAGCGTCACCTTGCGGCACGCTGATCACCGCACCCATCTCACAGACATTGCTGGTGGTTACTGTCCGCACCGGCCGCAACGGACGTACCGGCGCTCCCCACCTGGACGCCGTCCAGCTTGAGAACGGGCTGAGTGCCATTGAAGCTCAGCGTCAGACGCTTCCCGTAGATGGCGTCCGACGTAAACGTCTGGTCGATTCCCTGATATCGGATCCGCAGCGTCGGCCGGTAGCCGTTAGGGAGTTCCGCACTTTCGACTGTGCTATAGCCCGCATTCTGATACGGCAGCGCGGTCTGGCGCAGCGTATCGCCAAGGTACGGGACGATGCCCTGGCCACCGATCACATCGTCGATCGTGGCCGTGGGCTTGTTGGTCCTTAGCCATTGCGCCAGCGTCGTGGCGTTGCTGGTCAAGTTGGTACGGATATTGGCGCGGTTGATGTTCTGTACCGCGTCTGTGGTGATGCTCGCGCCGGTACGAGCGGACGTCAGGTACGTCGAAGCGCTATAACCAGCCGCCGTCCCCAGGTTGATCCCGGTGGTGAAGGTGTGCGGCTTGTAGCTGGGATCGAACACGTAGCTCGTTCCGCTGATGTTGACCTTCACCCAGACGTGCTCGACGGACACGTCGGTCATCGCAGCCTGCAGGCTTGGGCACGATCCCGCACTGGTCGCGTTGATCGAGTAGATGGGAATCTGGCCCTGTCCGAGCAGGTTGAGCACGCCGCAGACATTCGCGGTATCGAACCCGTACCAATCCTTGAACTGCTGTGCGGGAATCGTGATCACACCGCGCACGTAGTTGGCGGTGTAACCCGACGCGCGCAACAGCTCGATCATCAGGGTCGCCTGGTCCATACCGGTGCCCTGGTTGTCGAGCACGGTGCCGAGGGCCCCTTCTGGATGCCCCATACCGGGTAGAACTCGATGTTGTTGCGAACGTACTGGTAGATCAGGTCCGGGTGGTTGCGCAGCGCGCGGGCCAGTTCAGGGATTGAGGAAGGACCCAACGGATTCGCGTCGCCACCGACTCGAGAGGCCGTCATCATGGTGCGGCCGGCGGTGCGACTCACTCCCTCGTTCAAGTTCGAAGGAAGTGCCCGACCATTGAGCTCGGCGGCCTGCCTGGATTGGTCGACAGTCACAGGGGGCAGGATGGCGCGAAAAACATTCGGTGCCGGCGCCCATGTGGATTGTCCACCAGCACCGACCATGGCGCCCTGCGCCGTCATCAGGGGGCGCTGCCCACCATAGTTCACTGCCGTTTGACCATCGCCGAGCTGGACGTTGCCAGCCCAAGCTGAGTGACTCACAACCGCGACGCATAACGCCAACGCGCGCGCCACATGTCCGATATGCCGTTGCTTCATACCTGCTCCCTGCGGATTTCAGGCGCACGAACCCGGGCCGCCCTTTGGCGGTCTGTGCGCAATGGATTGATCGATAGCCCTAGAAGTGGGCGATCAAGGCGATGTCGTCACCGTCGCCACTCTGTTTCCAGCAGCGTCATAGGTGAAGTTGATCGTCGTGGTGGTACTTCCGACCGTGTAGACCACACGAACCACTCGCCCCAGCGAGTCGTAGGTGTACGCGACGGATCCTGCAATGCCCGGTGCGCTTGCGATCAGCAAGGCTGCGAGCAACCACTTGCATGCGTACTTCATTCCCTTACCCCGTTCCATTCCTTTGCACGGAGCGTGGGTTCATTTCATCAGCAACGCCACACGAATATTTCGTCGGCCTATTTCTCAGCCCGAATGCCCTCAGGCCATTGCTGGCCGGCGAACATACTTGATGTTGCGCTATCGAGTTGAGCATCACCCTTCGCGCAGGCGCATGATCGAACTACTTCGCACGCTTGGCATGCACATGCACGGACGTATCGACACTCCGCTGACGGATCACCTGATCGCACTCCTCGCGGCGATATGTTGTCCGCTGCTACTTGTGTTCTTGTTGCTTCGAGCGGATGCATCCAATACGAGCTTGCCGATTGATGCGGGAGCGCATGCTGCGCTCGACTTGGTTTGGATTCCGGCACATCACGCGCTGCCGAGGCAGCGCATGAGCACGCACTCAGATAAGGAGACGTCGACGCACGCAATTGTCGAACAGCAGCCTCCTCCGTCACCCGCTCCGCAATTGCAAGCTGCATCCATTCCAATCCGGGCGGCTATGGAGGTCACCGAAAGTGCGCGTCCAGAAGTAAGCGAGGCTGCGCCGTGGGAACCTGGCGCCGGCTTGCTAGAGATTGCATCGTTGGGATTGCCCGCTCGGGACGAGGGCTCGGTCTACGACCCGAGCCAACCGCAACGCACAGCGTCCCCTGCCGCGGCGAAACTAAGAGAAGCAGCGGCGGATAAGACCGAGAACGCCACCCTCGACCTGCTGTGGTTAGCCGAACATCCACCCGTCCTCCCCCCGCTGGACGTGCGACCGGCCCAATCCTCGGTAATCCTAGCCGTCACAGTCGACTCTGGCGGCTTGCCTGTCGAGGTAGCGCTGGCGGACGGTGGCGCTACTACCGATGTCGCTCTCGCTTTACTCGATATGGTGCGCTTCTGGCAGTTCGTCCCTGCACACAGTAGCGCGACCACAACTCAGGGAAGCCTCATCATCCGCGTGATGATCGATGCGGATAATGAGGGCCCCCGGCTTTTGGTGGAGCAGTTGGATCGCCCTGACGACGCGGTCGAAGCGCCTCAACGAGAGCGAGATGGATCGAGGCTTGCTCACGGGCGCCTGTTGGGGGTCACAGCGAATCATCCCCCAGCTGCGTCTCCAGCTCCTCGCTCCACAACTCCGTGATGCTTTCCAGCGTGACCGCGTGGATCAGCGGGCGGATCGCGCCGCCTGCGTACGACTGCGAGACGAATCGCGCGTAACGTTCGCGGAACTGCAACCAGCTGCGGTGCGCGTCGTCGAAGATCGCCAGCGTTTCGTCGTCGAGCTGGCGGCGCAGGTACGTCACGACCGTATCCAGTCGCGCATCGGCACGGTGGAATTCGTCGAGCGCCTGCTGGTTCATGTCGCGCCGCGTGACGGCTGCATCGTCGCTCTGCCGCGCGACTTCCTCGGCCTTGGTGAAGTAGTTGTCGGCGAGGCGCGCCGCGGTTTCGGCCTTGCCGATCAGGCGCTGTTCGAAGCGGCGCAGGTCGTCGAGGTTCGTGTTGGATTCGTCCAGTCCCTGCTTGAGGTTCAGCAGTTTCTGGTTGCGCTCGATCGCCTCCACCGCGCTGCGCTTCTCGACGCGGCGCTGGAGGAAATAGAACCCCCACGTCAGTACGGCGCCCAGCGCCAGGTAAAGCAGCTTCTCCATGATGTCCCTCCCCGGGTATCTCCCTGTTTCGAAGGACAGTGTGCCTGCGGGAGGTCGCACCGATTGCGACCTTTGGCCGCCTTCTCTGCCGGGTTTCGAAAAGCCGCTGATTCAGGGAGTGGTCGGCCGCTTTCCAGAGGGTCCCGGGGCGCTGAACCGGACGACGGGGTGGTTCCGCGGCCGATCTGCACGGCCCGTTGACGCCACCTGCACAACACTGAACGGGAGGTCTTTGTACCGGACCCACGGGCGCTTGGTTACGCTCCGCAAACCGCGTCTGGCCAATCAATCGAAAGTCCCCCGAAATCCCCCGCTTCGCCTCTTTCCCGAGGGAAATCCCATGAAACAGCTGCTCATCGCCGCCGCGTTGCTGGCGGGCCTGTTCGTTCCCGGGTTCGTCACCGCGCAGTCCTACGACTGCTTCCTCGTCTGCACGCCCGCACGCGTGTATTGCCAACCATCGGGCGTGCCATCGCCACCGATCTACAAGCTCTGCGGCGCCGGGTCCGGCACCTCCGCGCCGGATTCGCTCGCCACATCGTTCCGCGCGTCCGAATCGGCGCAGGCGCCTCCGGCCTGTTCGGCGCAACAGGTGTTCGACGAAGACACGCAGACTTACGAATGGCAGATGGTGTGCGACTGACATCGCATGCGTCGTGACGCGAAAGGCGAAGGCCGGCATCCGCCGGCCTTCGTT